>Ga0335085_10002855_pt1 | contig 31261 bp, 29 predicted proteins | sample Lox_Sample_45_FD_206712 | JGI IMG/M metagenome (GOLD analysis project Ga0335085, IMG submission 206712) | Soil microbial communities from Loxahatchee National Wildlife Refuge, Florida, United States - Lox_Sample_4.5 | ecosystem: Environmental > Terrestrial > Soil > Wetlands | place: USA... | reverse complement strand
GTGCTCGGCATCAACGACGACCCGGTGACCATCAAGGGCATCGAGCTGTCGATCATCGACCGGGCCTTCGAGCAGGGCTGGGTCGTCCCGGAGCCGCCCGCGGTGCGCACCGGCAGGACGGTGGCGATCGTCGGCTCAGGCCCCGCGGGGCTCGCGGCCGCCCAGCAGCTCGCTCGCGCCGGCCACCAGGTGACCGTCTTCGAGCGCGCGGACCGGATCGGCGGACTCCTCCGCTACGGCATCCCCGAGTTCAAGATGGAGAAGAGGGTGCTGGATCGCCGCCTCGCCCAGATGGAGGCCGAGGGCGTGCGCTTCGTGGTCAACTCCCACGTCGGGGTGGACCGTCCGGTGGAGGCGCTGCGGCGCGAGTTCGACGCCCTCGCGCTCTGCGGCGGCGCCTGCGCCCCGCGCGACCTGCCGATCCCCGGCCGGGAGCTCGGCGGCATCCACTTCGCGATGGACTATCTCACGCTGCAGAACCGGCGCTGCGAAGGCGACCAGGTGGCCGACGACGCCTTCATCACCGCCCAGGGCCGGCGCGTGGTCATCATCGGCGGCGGCGACACCGGCGCCGACTGTCTGGGCACCGCCCACCGTCAGGGCGCCCTCGCGGTGCACCAGCTCGAGATCCTGCCCCGGCCCCCCGACGAGCGCGCCGCCGACAACCCGTGGCCGCAGTGGCCGAACATCTATCGGGTCTCCTCGGCCCACGCGGAAGGCGGCGAGCGGGTCTACTCCGTGTCGACCATGCGCTTCCTGGGCGACGAGCGCGGGATGGTGAAATCGCTCGAGGTGGGGCGGGTGGAGCCGGTTCGCGAGGGCGGCCGCCTCACGTTCCGCGAAATACCGGGGTCCGCCTTCGTCCTCCCCTGCGAGCTCGTGCTGCTGGCGATGGGCTTCGTGGGCCCCGAGCGGCCCGGTCTCCTGCAGCAGCTCGGGGTGGCGCTCACCGAGCGCGGTAACGTCAAGCGCGACGAGAACTGGATGACGAGCGTGCCCGGCGTCTTCACCGCGGGTGACATGCAGCGGGGCCAGTCGCTCATCGTGTGGGCCATCGCGGAGGGGCGGAGCGCGGCCCGCGGGGTGGACCGCTACCTCATGGGACGCTCGGACCTGCCCGCCCCGCTGCTCTGAGGCGGCGGGCTCATTTCCACCGGTCGGGGTCCCAGAGTACCTCCGTCCGCGCCACGGCGGCTCCGAGGTGATCGAGCTCGACTCGCAGCCGCTCTGCGGTGAGATCGACGTTGGCGATAGGCTTGTTCAGGAAGAACCAGCGGCTGCGCTCGTTGTAGGAGAAGTGTGTGGGGCCAATGGCGTCGTTCGCGATCAACATGTCGAGGACCGCGTTGCCACTGATCGTACGGCCCGGCGGCACTTTCTTGAGCCAGGCCACCAGCCACACCACCGTGGCATCCTTGGACAACCACACCCGCGTGGTGATGGCCCGGCCGTCCGGCGGGCGCAGGACGATCTCGTACTCGACGCCGGACTCGTTGCGCACCTCGCGCGCCTGGTACCCGAGGGTGGTGAGGGCGGCCCGGAGACCGGCCTCGTCGAGCCGTCCCGACGCGCCCGGGGTCTGGGCGTGAGCGACCACAGCCAGGAGACCCAGCACCATCACGGCGAGCACCCTCACGGAGGCGATCACCGATGAGCCTCACCCGATCCGAGCGAGAGCAACTGATCCAGCGCTACGCCGACGGGCCCGCGTGCCTCGAGGCCGCCCTGGCCTCCGTGCCCGCCATCGCCCGCCAATGGCGCCCGGCCCGGGGCGAGTGGTCGGCCCAAGAGGTCATCTGCCACTGCGCCGATTCCGAGACCAACGCGGCCGCCCGCATCCGGTACCTGTTCTGCGAGCCGGATCCGCTCGTCCTGAGCTACGACGAGCGCGCGTGGGCAGTGGCCCTCGACTACCACGGCCATCCCCTCGAGCCGGCCCTCGCGACCGTGCGGTCGGTACGCGCGCACACCACCGCACTGCTGCGGAGACTGCCCGACGAGGCCTGGGGGCGTGTGGGCCGCCACACCGCGTCGGGCCGGTACACCGCGGAGAACTGGCTCCGGATCTACGCCGAGCATCTGGAGAGCCACGCGCGGCAGATCGAGGCGAACGTGAGCGCCTGGCAGAAGGCAGGCCGCTCTACCTGAGCGGCCGCACGATCGCGTCCCAGGAGCCGAAGTCCTCCTTCATGAGGATCACGCGCTCGCCGCCGCCTTCGAGATAGTCGAGGTTGCCGCTCCAGATGTACAGGCTGAACCGCGTGCGGCCGGGCTCGAGGTAGACCTGACCGTACCGGGTCACCGCGTCCCAGGAGGCCACCAGCCTGCCATCGGGCTCGATCGTGGGGTAGAACAGCTCGTACGCGCCAAGGCCGAACTTGATCTGTCCCTGCCAGCGGCCCGCGATCAGGCCGATGTCGGTGACCTGGCGCGCGGGCGGCAGCGGCGCGCAGCCCGCCGGCAGGAGCAGCACGGCGGCCAGCAGCAGGGCGCCCGCGGGCCGCACGCGCCTGACCCGCGCGCCGGTCCAAGGGCTCATCGCGCAACGCTCTGCCAGAGCACGTGGCCGACGAAGAAGGGGCCGAGGCTCTGCAGATACTGGGAGGTCTGCGCGGTCCGCCGCATCGCCTGCACGAGATGGGAGAGCGGGTGCAGCTCCCGACCGATCAGCCCGATCACGAAATCGTTGTCGTTCGTGTCGAGGCCGTGGCAGGCGAGCCGCACGTCGTGGGCCAGGTCAGCGTCGCCGTAGGCCCGTCCCTGGGTGCCGTGCTCCTTCAGGATCGCGCCCTGCTCCTGGGGCGAGAGCCGGGCGAAGGCGCCCGATCGGCGCAGCGGGTACCAGATCCCCCACGGCCAGGCCGGGTTGAGCACGGTCCGACGCGGACGCCCGAGCAACCAGTCCTCGAGATCGGGCTCGAAGCCGGAAGCGTAGGTGCGACCGAGCATGGTGAGCTCGGGCCGGTGGCGCAGGGAGGCAAACGGCTCGCCGTGCAGCGCCTCGCGCAGGGACGTGGCGAAGAACGCGGGGTCCTCGTGCAGCGCGAGCAGGGCCACGCCCGACGGGTCGTTCAGGTCGTGGTAGAGCACACCCTCGATCCGGCTCCGCTCGACCGCGGCGACCAGCGGCTTGCCGTCGCCACACCCGCTCCAGACCTGTAGCTGCATGAACAGGCGCCGATCGGAGACCTGCTGATTCGCTCCCCGCTCCCGGACGTCCACGCCCTGTCCCTCCGCCATGCTAGCCTCCCCGCGTGTGCATCTCCAGGTGCGGATCGCGCTTCAGCTCGCCGATCTGGATCAGGGGCCGACGCTCCGGCATCGCCAGCCGAGCCTCCGCGCCGCGGTCGCGACGGCCCTGCCAGGTGGAGCGGATGAGCGCCAGCAGCTCCTTGCGAGAGGCTCCCGCGCGCAAGGGCTCGCGGAGGTCGGTCCCGCGCACCGCGTACAGGCACAGATACCAGAGCCCGTCGGCGGTGAGCCGGCTCCGATCGCAGGCCCGGCAGAAGGGCTGTGTCGTGGACGAGATGATGCCGAAGACCCGCCCGTCCGGCAGGCGGAAGCGGTCCGCGGGCGCCGACGACTCCTCCACGATGGGGGTGATCGTGCCGTAGCGCTCCTCGAGCCGGCCCAGCATCTCGGCGCGAGAGACCACGCGCTGCATGCTCCAGTGCGTCGCGCCGCCCACGTCCATGTACTCGATGAAGCGCACCTCGGCCGGGACGCGTCCCGCGTACTCGATCAGGTCCGCGAGCTCGTCGTCGTTGACTCCGCGCATGACCACGGTGTCCAGCTTGAGGCCCGGCCACCCACTGCGCCCCACCCGCTCGAGGCCCTCGAGCACCCGCGCGTGCGTGTCGCGACGGGTCAGCGCCTTGAAGCGATCCTCGCGGAGCGTGTCGAGGCTCACCGTGATCCGGTGCAGCCCGGCGACCCGGAGCGCCTCGGCGTGCTCGGTCAGCAGCACCCCGTTGGTGGTCATGGCCAGGTCGCGGATCCGGGGGTTGGCGGCGAGCAATCGTACGAGGCGATCGAGGTCGCGGCGCAGGAGCGGCTCCCCGCCGGTGAGGCGCACCTTGTCCACGCCCAGATCGGCGAACACGTCGACCAGGTGCCCCATCTCCTCGAAGCTCAGCATGTCGTCCCGCGGGAGCCAGACATACTCCTCCTCGGGCATGCAGTACTGGCAGCGCAGATTGCAGCGATCCGTCACGGAGAGCCGCAGATTGCGCAGCGGACGATCGAAGGCGTCGCGGATCACGGCAGCTCCACGTACACGTCGCCGCTCTCGACGCGGGTCGGGAAGCACGCGATCTTGACCGCGGGATTGTTGGCGTTGGCCCCGGTGGTCACGTCCCACCGCCAGCCGTGCCAGGGGCAGATCGCGAGCCGCCCCTCCAAGTCGCCATCGCCCATCGGCCCTCCGCGGTGCGGGCAGGTGTTGTCGATGGCGTGGAAGGCGCCGTCGACGTTGAACAGGGCGAGGCTCTTCGCCCCCGCCTGGACCACCCGCCCCTGGCCGGGCGGCACCTCGGAGGCCTTGGCGACGATCACGGAAGGCATCGCGGTCGACTCGTCCCTTACCCCACGACCGCCGCGCGAGCGCCGGACCCGCACGCGCGTTCCCACTCGCGGAGGAGGCCGGCTTTTTTCACGCCGACGTCGAAGTGATCCCAGGGCAGGATCTCGGTCGCCTCGCGCGGGCGACGCGTGTACGCGGTCGCGTCGCAGTCCCATTCGCGGAGCGCGCGCCGCCAGTCGCCGTCGAGGCCCGCGGCGAGCTCGACGAAGTCGGCCACCCGTCGATCGCCGCGCGCGAGCAGTGCCTGCAGGGCCGCCTCGCGTGGGTTCTCGTGCACCACCCGGATGGTGTCGAGGCGGCGGGCCGCCCGCTTGATCAGCTCGAGCTTCTCCTCGAGGGCGCGCGGGTCGTCGAAGGGCGCCCACTGAAACGGCGTCCACGGCTTCGGCACGAACGAGGACACCGAGAGCGTGAGCTTGCCGAAGGGATGGCCGTCCGGTCCCAGCACCTGCAGGCGGTCGAGCAGGCGGGCGGCCAGATCCGGGATCGCCTCCACGTCCTCACGGGTCTCGGTGGGCAGGCCGATCATGAAGTAGCACTTGAGGTTCGGAATGCCGTAGCGTCGAAGCAGATCGCACGCCTCGTAGAGCTGCTGGTCGGTGATCACCTTGCGCACCACCCCGCGCAGCCGCTCGGTGCCGGCCTCGGGGGCCATGGTCAGCGTCCGATGCCCACCGCGCTGGAGCGACGCAACCAGGTCCTCGGTGAGGCTGTCGGCCCGCAGGGACGAGATCGATACCTCGATCCCGTACTCCTCCAGCACCTTCATCAGGTCGCCGATCCATGGGTAGTCGGAGACGCAGGCCCCGACCAGTCCGACCCGCTTCGACTCCTTCGCGATCCGGGCCACCGACTCCCGTAGCGAGTCGAGGCTCCGGTGTCTCACTGGTCGATACACCTGGCCTTCGAGACAGAAGCGGCAGCCCCGCCCGCAGCCCTTGCCGACCTCCAGCAGCTCCATGTGGCCGTACTCCGCCTTCGGCGTCTTGAGCGCAGAGCGGGTCTCGAAGCGATTGACGTCCTTCAGGCGCCGCTTCAGCACCACCGGCGGAACGTCGGGGGTGAACGGGGAAACCGCCGCGATCAGACCGTCGGCGCCGTAGTCGACCCGGTAGGTGTCTGGCACGTAGACGCCGACGAGCGGCTTCAGTCGGTCGATGAAGCGCCGGCGGCGACCGCGGTCGTCGAGCCCATCGCTCGCTCCCCAGGCCTCCACGATCTCGCGCACGACCTCCTCGCCCTCGCCGACCACCACGAAGTCCATGAACGGCGCCACCGGCTCCGGGTTCGAGAAGGCGCACACCCCGCCCATCATCACCACCGGGTCGCCATCACCGCGATCCGCGGCGCGCACCGGGACGCCCGCCATTCGCAGGAGGCGAACCGTGTTGATGTAGTCGCCCTCGTAGGTGATGGAGAAGCCGACGAGGTCGAAATCGGCCAGCGGGCGCTGCGACTCGAGCGAGAACGGCGGCGTGCCGGTCCGGCCATGCTCGTCCAGGTCCCCCGGATCCGGGAAAAAGACGCGCTCGCAGACGACCTGCGGCAGGGCGTTCAGATGGTCGTAGATGGTCTGGAAGCCCAGGTTGGACATCCCGACCGCGTACGTGTTCGGGTACACGAGCGCGATCGACACCCGCCCGCCCCATTCCTTGTGCACGACGCCTTCTTCCGAAGCGACGAGCGCCTGCGCCTTCTTCTTGAGTTTCCAGGACATACGGACAGTCAGTTTATCACGGGCCCGACACGAGGGCCTGCGGAGCACCGAGAGAAAAGCGAGGCCGCGAACCAATGTCCGCGGCCGGGGGGAGTGCGGGGGCCATTTCTGGGCCCCCGCATTGAATAGAGGTTAAGGACTTAAACCGCTATCCGCACGCTCGGTTGAACGGGCGCAAGCGGAAGGCAACCCGCTAGCTTCCCCCCGCCGGCCCGACTCCCATGATCTGGATGTCGATGCTGCGCGGCCGCGGCCCGTCGAGCTCGGCGAACAGGATCGACTGGAACCGACCGAGGGAGAGCTCACCCCCGCTGATCCCCACCGCAATGCTTCGACCCAGCAGGGCGGCCCGGAGGTGCGACGATGCGTTGCCGCGCTCGCAGTCCGAGAAGCGCGGATCGTCGTGCTTGTAGCCCACTCCGTCGGCGACCAGACGCTCCATCATCATCTTGAGGTCTTCGACGAGGGCTCCCTGGAACTCGTTCACGAACAGGGCGCAGGTGGTGTGGAGGGAGTTGACCAGAATGATGCCCTCCTTGATGTCGGCGCCCAACACGATGTCCCGGATCTGCTTCGTGATATCCAGGACCTGTGTCCGTTTCTCGCTCAACATCGTGAAGGTCTTCCGGACTACCTTCAAGGTCTCCACCTTGTTTGCCTCCGTGCTTGAGTGCGTTTGAGCTCTGGTGCCGAGGGAGGGAATCGAACCCCCACGGCCCTTACGGACCAACGGATTTTAAGTCCGCTGCGTCTCCCAGTTCCGCCACCCCGGCCCTTCCAGTCGCTGGACCGCCTACCATAATGGAGGCGGCGAGCGGATTCGAACCGCTGAATAGAGGTTTTGCAGACCTCCGCCTTAGCCACTTGGCTACGCCGCCCTTCTATCGTGCTCTGCTCTCTTGCCCCGTATATGGAGCGGGAAACGGGATTCGAACCCGCGACCCCAACCTTGGCAAGGTTGTGCTCTACCACTGAGCTATTCCCGCAAAATCCAACTGTCACAGAACCGCTACGGACTCTAACAAAAGCCTTGCGTGGTGTCAACTTACGGCCGATCTCGGTGTCTCGCCGCGCAGATATTTCGCCGCTTCCTCGGGCGGTGTCGGGTTGATGAAGAACCCGGTTCCCCACTCGAAACCCGCGACCCGAGTGAGCTTCGGGATGATCTCGAGGTGCCAGTGGAAGTGGTCTGGGGAGGCTCCTCGGAGGGGCGCGCTGTGGAGCATGAAATTGTAGGGGGGGTCCTCCAGGAACTCCCGCATGCGGCCCAGTACCCGGCTCACCACCGTGGCCAGGCCGATGAACTCCTCGGTCGGCGTCTCCTCGTAGCGGGACCGGTGGACGGCCGGCAGGATCCAGGTCTCGAACGGAAACCGGGGCGCGAACGGGGCCAGCGCGACGAAGCCATCCTGCTCCAGGACGATCCGCGTCCTGGCCTGCCGCTCCTGGCGGATGATGTCGCACCAGATGCAGCGCTTCCTGAGCCGCAGGTGCTGGAGCGCCCCGGCGAGCTCTTCTTCCACCATCAGCGGGACCACCGGCGTGGCGATGAGCTGGGAGTGGGTATGCTCCAGCGAGGCGCCGGCGGGATCGCCGTGGTTCTTGAACACCATCACGTACTCGAGGCGCGGATCCTTGGCGAGGTCCACGATCCGGTCGCGGTAGGCCCGGAACACCTCGGCCAGGTGCGTTAGCGGCAGCTGCTCGATGACCGCGTCGTGGTCCGGAGACTCGATGACCACCTCGTGGGCACCGATCCCGTTCATCCGGTCGAAGAGGCCTTCCGCGGTCGGCTCGATCTCGCCTTCGATACGGAGCGCGGGGAACTTGTTGGGCACGACCCGGAGCATCCAGTCCGGCGTGTTCGCCTCCTCGCGCCCCGGACGAAGCGCCCACACCTCGTCGGGCGTGCGATGCTCCTGACCGCCGCAGAACACGCAGGGGCCGCCCTTGCGCCGGCGGGCCGGCGGAGCGAAGTCGGAGGGCCGACGCGACCGCTCGGTCGCGATGATGACCCAGCGGCCCACGACCGGATCACGACGCAGCTCAGGCATGACGCGCGCGCTCCTCCTCGGGCCGGGGCTCCCGCGCCAGGAGCGAGGCCAGCGCCTCCGGCACTGGCTTGCCGTCGAACAGCACCGCCGCCACTTCCTCGCAGATGGGCATCGTCACGCCCGCTTCGCGCGCCATCCGCAATGCCGAGGACACGGTGCGAACCCCCTCGGCAACCATCGGCGTGCCCGCCTCCACCGAACGCAGAGGCCGACCGCGGGCGATCTCACGGCCGAGGGAGTGATTGCGGCTCTGCGAGCCCGTGCACGTCAGCACCAGGTCGCCCAGTCCCGCAAGACCCGCGAAGGTCGTCGGCTGCGCCCCGACCGCCGCGCCCAGCCGGACGATCTCGGCCAGGCCTCTGGTGATCAGCGCGGCCCGCGCGTTCTCCCCGAGATCCAGCCCGTCCACCAGCCCGGTCGCGATGGCCATCACATTCTTGAGCGCGCCGCCCAGCTCCACGCCCACGACGTCGCGGTTCGTGTACAGGCGCAGTGCGGGGCCGGCCAGCCGCCGCTGCAGATCGACCGCCACCGACTCGTCGGACGAGGCGACCACGAGCGCGGTCGGACGGCCCTCCGCGACCTCGCGGGCGAACGAGGGACCCGAGAGCACCGCGACCGGGTGTCCCGGCAGACGGCGCGCGAGCAGCTCGGAGATCCGGAGGCCCTGCCGCGGCTCGAGCCCCTTCGTGGCGGAGACAAGTACTGCTCGCGACGGAATGGATTCCCCTACCCGATCGAGGACGACCTCCACGAAGTGTGACGGGACCACGATGAGCACGATGGTGACGTCGCGGAGCGCCTCCGCGGGGTCGGCGGTCACGGCCACCCCGTCCGGCAAGGCGAGGCCGACGAGGTACCGGGGGTTCCTACGCGTCGACTGCATCGACGCGGCGAGGGCCGGACCGCGAGCCCACAGGCGCACCGGCGCGCCGCCGCGCCCGAGATGCATCGCGAGGGCGGTGCCCCAGCTCCCGGCGCCGAGCACGGCCACCGGAGCCGGCGCGGCATCCGCGCGGTCTCTGCGAGTGGTCACGCGGTGCGCGCGCGCTCGCCCAGGCGCCGCTCGGTGCCGCGGGCCAGGCGCACGATGTTCTCGCGGTGACGCCACGTGATGATCAGGGCCGCCATCGCCGCCGCCGCCACCGAGTGGCGCGGATAACCCAGGAGCGCGGCGCCCACCGGCAGGCTCAGGCAGCCGACGATCGAGGCGAGCGAGACGTAGCGCGAGAGCGACGTCACGGCCAGCCACACCACCGCGGCCGGCCCGACCGCCCAGGGGATCAAGGCGAGGAAAGCGCCGAGGCCGGTGGCCACGCCCTTGCCGCCCCGGAACGCGAGGAACACCGGCCAGCAGTTGCCCACGACCGTGGCCACCGCCCCGCCCGCGCCGGCCCAGGCCTCCGTACCGATGGCCCGCGCCGCGCTCACCGCCAGGTAGCCCTTGACGATGTCGCCGAGCAGCGTGAGCACGGCCGCGCCCTTGCCGACTGTGCGCAGCACGTTGGTGGCGCCGATGTTGCCGCTGCCCGAGCGGCGGACGTCGGTGCCGGCGGCGGCACGCACGACGAGGAAGCCAACCGGGATCGCCCCGATCAGGTACGCGGCGAGCAGGCCGAGCAGCGTCAGGGCCACCGCTCGCGATCCTTCACGAGGTCCTTCGGGTTGGTATGGAGGAAGAACCGGTAGAAATAGTCGACGCCCGAGATCACGGTGAGGGCGAGCGCGACCCAGAGCACCGCACGCGAAAACAGGTGGAAAACCGCGAGGTCCGGAGAGACCCCCTTCTCGAGGATCAGAACGGTGATGGCCACGTACTGCGACACCGTCTTGGCCTTGCCGAGCGACGAGGCGGGCACCACCGCGCCCATCGAGAGCGCCACGCCCCGCAGCCCGGTGACCGCCAGCTCGCGGCCGATGATCACCACCGCCGTCCACGCCGCGAGCATCTCGACGTGGACCAGCGACACGAGCGCGGCCGCCACCAGCAGCTTGTCGGCCACCGGGTCGAGCAGAGTCCCGAGGCGCGTGACCTGGTTCCAGCGGCGCGCCATGCGCCCGTCCAGCCAGTCGGTGAGCGAGGCAGCCACGAAGATGACGGCGGCGATCAGCACGCTCACGCGCGACGAGGAGATGAGGAATACCATGATGAGCGGGACGAGGACGATGCGGAACAGCGTGAGCGCGATCGGAAGATTCACGCGCCGGGCTCCGAGTGGGTCGCGGCGGCGAAGCTACCGGTCGACGGGACCCTCCGCGGCACGAATCCGCCCGCCGCGAACACCGGCACCACGTCGGTGACGTCGGCGCGCAGGCACGCGGCCACGTCGGCAGCCCGGCCCAGCCGCACGAGCTTACGGGCCCAGGGCGAGTCCTCGGTGAGCCGATCGAGCCGCCGGCCGTAGTGCCGCCCGAGGGCCAGCGCGGTCGCCGCGCCCTCGGAGAGCGTGGCCGCGGCCTCCGCCTCGGACAGGTGGCTCACGAGCAGGCCGGCGCAGACCACGTCCTCGAGCGAGAGCGCGCCGCTGTCGCCCGCGCACAGGATCGAGACGTCTCGGCCCTGCTCGATCGCCCAGCGGGCCGCGGCGGTGACGTTGGTGAGCGCGGCGAGCCCAGCTCCCGCGGCGCGGGAGGCGGTCAGCATCGCGGCGGTGCCGTTGGTGGTGGTCAGCACCACGGTGCGCCGGCCCACCCGCGCGGCGGTGAACTCGGCGGGCGAGTTGCCGAGATCGAAGCCGACGAGCGGCTCACCTCCCCGCTCCCCAGCGCGCACGGTGTCGGCACCGTCGGCCGCCGCGAACGCCTCGGCCGCCGCCGCGTCCGGCACCGGCACCAGCCGGCGGCAGCCCGCCTCGCAGGCGGCGACCGCCGCGGTGGTGGCCCGCAGCACGTCGACGGCAAACGCGGTGCGTCCCGACAGCGGCACATCGGAGAACTCTGCCGGGCTCAGCGCCACGTGCACCCGCATCGAGGAGCGGTCGCCTACCGCGCTCGGTCGCGGAGGGCCCGGATCTTCAGCCGGAGGGCATTGAGGTTGATGAAGCCCTCGGCGTCCCGCTGCCGGTACACTTGGTCCGCCTCGAAGGTGACGAAGTCGGTACGGTAGAGCGAGCGCGGCGACTTCCGCCCCGCCACCGTGACGGTGCCCTTGTAGAGCTTGAGGCGGACGGTGCCGCTCACGTCGCGCTGCACCGCGTCGACGAGGCCCTGCACCGCCTCGCGCTCGGGGCTGAACCAGAAACCGTAGTAGATCATCTCCGCGTAGCGCGGGACCAGCGAGTCGCGCAGGTGCAGAACCTCGCGGTCGAGCGTGATCGACTCGAGGGCCCGGTGCGCCGCGTGGAGGATGGTCCCGCCCGGCGTCTCGTAGACCCCGCGCGACTTCATGCCCACGAACCGGTTCTCCACCAGATCGACCCGGCCGATGCCGTGCTCGCCGCCCAGCCGGTTGGCCGTCTCGAGCAGGGCGGCGGGCGAGAGCCGACGGCCGTCCACCGCCACCGGATTGCCCGCCTCGTAGTCGATCTCGACGTATACCGGGACATCCGGGGCGGACTCCGGCGAGTTGGTGAGCAGGAACATCTTGGGCGGCGGCTCGTTCCACGGATCCTCGAGGATGCCGCCCTCGAACGAGATGTGGAAGAGATTCCGGTCGGTCGAATAGGGCCGCTCCGCGGTGACCGGCACTGGGATGTCGTACCGGCGGGCGAACTCCATCAGCGCGGTGCGCGAGTTGAGGTCCCACTCCCGCCAGGGCGCGATCACGGTCAGCTCCGGGGCGAGCGCCGCGTAGGTCAGCTCGAAGCGGACCTGGTCGTTGCCCTTGCCGGTAGCGCCGTGACTCACCGCGTCCGCTCCTTCCTTCCGCGCCACGTCCACCTGGGCCTTGGCGATGAGCGGCCGCGCGATCGAGGTGCCCATGAGGTAGGAGCCCTCGTAGACCGCGTTGGCGCGCAGCATCGGGAACACGAAGTCGCGAACGAACTCTTCTCGAAGGTCGACGATGTGAACCGACGACGCGCCGGTGCGGAGGGCCTTCTCCTTCACCGGGATCAGCTCCTCGCCCTGGCCCAGGTCGGCGCAGTAGGCCACGACCTCGCAGCGGTAGGTCTCGATGAGCCAGCGGAGGATGACGGAGGTGTCGAGCCCTCCCGAGTAGGCGAGCACGACCTTCTTCGCCGATCGCGTCACGGTTCAGTCCCCACTCAACAGGTTCAAGATGATGGCCTTCTGCGCGTGCAGGCGATTCTCGGCCTGGTCCAGGATCAGGCTGCGCGGGCCGTCGAGCACCGCGTCCGTGATCTCCTCGCCGCGGTGGGCGGGCAGGCAGTGCATGACCAGGGCGTCGGCCGGCGCGAAGCCGAGTAGCCGGTCGTTGACCTGGTAGCGCTGGAAGGCCTCGAGCCGCTGCTCGCGGTCGCCCTCCTGCCCCATGCTGATCCAGGTGTCGGTGTAGACCACGTCGGCGTCCTCGATGGCATCGCGCGCCTCGGTGGTGACCTGGACGCGTCCCCCGAGGGCCCGACAGGCCTCCAGCACCGCCGCGTCCGGCTCGTAACCGGGCGGGCAGGCCACGACCGAGGCGGTCCCCAGCATGGCCCCCAGCAGCAGCAGCGAGTTGCAGACGTTGTTGCCGTCGCCGATCCAGGCCAGGCGCAGCTTCGCCAGATCCATGCCCCGCTCCCAGAGCGTGAAGAAATCCGCCATGGCCTGGCAGGGGTGCTCGAGGTCCGAGAGACCGTTGATCACCGGGATCGTCGCGTTGGCAGCCAGCTGCTCGAGCGTCTTGTGCGAGAAGACCCGCGCCGCCACCACGTCCACCCACCGGGAGAGATTGCGGGCCACGTCCGGCACCGACTCGCGCTTGCCCATCCCGATCTCCTGGGCCGCGAGATAGACCGCGGCACCCCCCAGCTGCACCATCGCCACTTCGAAGGTGACGCGGGTCCGCAGCGAAGGCTTCTCGAAGATCAGGGCCATGGTTCGACCGGGCAGCGGCGTGGTGCGGTCGCGCGCCTTCTGCTTGGCCTTCAGCTCGGCCATCAGCGCGAAGAGCCGCGGGAGGTCCTCGCGGGACAGATCGCGGATCGAGAGGAAGTGGCTCACTTCACGAAGCCGGTCAGGACCTGGTCGATGATCTCGACGCCACGGCGGACCGACGCCTCGTCCACGATGAGGGGGGGCGCCAGCCGCAGCGTGTTGTCGCCCGCGCTGAGCACGAGCAGGCCGCGCTCCCGGCAAGCCGAGATCACGTCGCCCACCGGCGGCACCAGGTCCATACCGACCAGCAGGCCCCGCCCCCGCACCGCGGTGGCGGCCTTGGGATGGCGGGCGCGCACCGCCTCGAGCTGCTCGCGCAGGACCCGTCCCATGGTGGCCGCCCGCTCGGGCAGCCGCTCCTCCATCAGCGTGGTGAAGACGGTCAGGCCGACCGCGGTGACGAACGGGTTGCCGCCAAACGTCGAGCCGTGGGTGCCGGGCGTGAAGGCGGAGGCCACGCTCTCGGTGGCCAGGGTCGCCCCGATCGGCACTCCGTTGGCGAGCGCCTTGGCCAGCGTCATGATGTCGGGCTCCACCCCCGAGTGCTCGTAACCCCACAGCCGGCCGGTCCGTCCCATGCCGGTCTGGATCTCGTCGAGCACGAGCAGAACCCCCGCCTCGTCGCAGAGCTTCCGGAGGCCGGGCAGGTAGCCGTCGTCCGGGATGTTGATCCCACCCTCGCCCTGGATCGGCTCGACCATCACCGCGGCGGTGTGGCTGTCGATGGCCCGCTCCACCGCGCGCAGGTCGTTGAACGGCACGTACTTGAACCCGCCGGGGAGCGGCTCGAAGCCGTGGTGATACTTCTCCTGGGCGGTGGCGGTGACGGTGGCGAGGGTTCGGCCGTGAAAGCCGCCCCGCATCGTGATGATGTCGCCGCGGTCGCTCGCCCCGTGCTCCTTGGCCCACTTGCGGGCGAGCTTGATCGCGCTCTCGTTGGCCTCCGCGCCCGAATTGGAGAAGAACACCCGGTCGGCGAACGAGTGGTCGCAGAGCAGCTTGGCCAGCTGGGTCTGCTGCGGGATGTAGAAGAGGTTCGACACGTGAAGCAGCGTGGCCGCCTGCTCCCTCATGGTCCCCACCACCTTGGGATGGGAGTGCCCGAGCGCGGTCACCGCGATACCGCCGGTGAAGTCGAGGTACTCCCGGCCGTCGCTGTCCCAGACCCGCACGCCCTCCCCGCGCACCAGCGCCACCGGATTGCGCTTGGCCGTGGTCATCAGATGCTTGTCCGCCCACTCGATCAGCGTCTTCGTGTCCGTCATGTTCGTAGGCCTCGATCTTTCGTTTCGTTACGTCGCCACCGTGACCCCTCTTTCAAATGCGTTCGTCTCGACCCTTCAGACCCGCTCGGCTCGCCTTCGGCTCACCTCGCCCTTCCACGGCGGCAGTTCACAAAACTATCTCGGTACCGATACCCTCTTTGGTCAGCACCTCGAGCAGGATCGCGTGAGGCACCCGGCCGTCGATGATGTGGGCCTTCTGGGCTCCGCCGCTCAGCGCCCGCAGGGAGGACTCCACCTTGGGCAGCATCCCACCGTCGATCACGCCGGCCTTGATCAGCCGCTCCGCGTCGCGCTTGGTGAGGGTCGAGACCAGGCGGCCGTCCTCCCCGTTGATCCCGGTCACGTCGGTGAGATGGATCAGCTTCTCGGCGAACAGGGCCGCGGCCACGTCCCCCGCCACCAGGTCCGCGTTGATGTTGTACGTCTCGCCGCTCACCCCCACCCCGACCGGCGCGATCACCGGGATGAACCCGTTCTCCTCGAGCAGGCGAATCGGCTGGGGATTGACCGCCTCCACCTCGCCCACGAGACCGATGTCCACCGAGGTTCCGTCGGGCATCTTGTGTAGACGCTTGTGAGCCACCAGCAGGCTCGCGTCCTTTCCGGAGAGCCCCACCGCCCGGCCGCCGTGGAGATTGATCAGGCCCACGATCTCCTTGTTGATCTTGCCGACCAGCACCATCTCGACGATCTGGACCGTCTCCTCGTCGGTGACCCGCATCCCGCCCACGAAGCGTGGCTCCTTGCCGAGCCGCTTCATGAGCGCACCGATCTGCGGCCCGCCCCCGTGGACGATCACCGGCCGGATTCCCACGAGGCGGAGCAGGAGCACGTCCTTGGCGAACTGCTCCTTGAGGTCCGCCTGCTCCATGGCCGCGCCCCCGTACTTGATCACGAGGGTCTTGCCCTGGAAGGCGCGGATGTACGGCAACGCCTCGATGAGGACTTCGGCCCTCTGGACCAGCTCCGGGATCGCCATGGCGCGCTCGTCCATCCTCTATAAGATATAGCGGGAGAGGTCCTCGTCCTTCACCACGTCCGCCAGGTGCGCCTGCACGTACTCGGCGTCGATGGTGAGGCCCTGCCCCGCCAGGTTCGGCGCGTCGAAGGAGACCTCGTCCAGCAGCCGCTCCATCACCGTGTACAGCCGGCGGGCTCCGATGTTCTCGGCCCGCTGGTTCACCGTGAACGCGATGTCCGCGATGGCCTCCACCGCGTCCTCGGTGAAGCGGAGGGCCACGCCTTCCGTCCTCAGCAGCTCCACGTATTGCCGGATCAGGGCGTTCTGAGGTTCGCTCAGAATGCGGATAAAATCCTGCCGCGTCAAGGGCTCCAGCTCGACCCGGATCGGGAAGCGCCCCTGCAGCTCGGGGATCAGATCGGCCGGCTTGGCCACGTGAAAGGCGCCGGCCGCGATGAACAGGATGTGGTCGGTCCGGACCATGCCGTACTTGGTGGTGACCGTCGAGCCCTCCACGATGGGCAGGAGGTCCCGCTGCACCCCTTCCCGGGAGACGTCGGGGCCTCGGCCCCCCTCCCGGCCCGCGATCTTGTCGAGCTCGTCGAGGAAGATGATGCCGGAGTTCTCGACCCGGCGGATCGCCTGGCCCACCGCCTCGTCGACGTCCACCAGCTTCTGGGCCTCTTCCTGGGCCAGGAGCCGCCGCGCCTCGCCCACCTTGACCCGGCGGCGGCGGGTGCGGCCGGGCATCAGGTTCGAGAGCATGTCCTTCAGGTTGATCCCGATCTCCTCCATGCCCTGCCCCGGGAAGACCTCGAACATGGGACCGGCGTTGGCCTGCACGTCCATCTCGATGGGCCGCTCGTCGAGCTTGCCGGCCCGGAGCTGGGCGCGGAGCTTGTCCCGGGTGGCGTCGCGGGAAGCGTCCGGCGAGACCTCCTCGAGGGTCCCGCTGACGAAGGCCTCGCCCGGACGGCGGGGCAGCAGGAGGTCGAGGAGCCGCTCCTCGGCGAGGCTCTCGGCCCGCTCGCGCACCGTCGCCGCCATCTCCACCTTCACCATGGTCACCGCGAGCTCGGTGAGGTCCCGGATCATCGACTCGACGTCTCGCCCCACGTAGCCGACCTCGGTGTACTTGGAGGCCTCCACCTTGAGGAAAGGGGCCTGGGCGAGCTTGGCCAGACGCCGGGCGATCTCGGTCTTTCCAACTCCGGTGGGCCCGATCATGATGATGTTCTTGGGCGCCACCTCGTCCCGGAGCTCCGGGGGCAGATTCTGGCGCCGCCAGCGATTGCGCAGCGCGATCGCCACCGCGCGCTTGGCCTTGCCCTGACCGACGATATAGCGGTCCAGCTCGGCGGTGATCTGGGCAGGCGTGAGACCGGTCATGCCGCCCATCAGAGGGTCAGCACCGTGATCTGGTCGTTGGTGTAGACGCAGATGCCGGCCGCGATACGCAGGGACTGCTCGGCGATCTCGGGCGCCTCGAGCGTGGAATGCGTGCAGAGGGCCCGGGCGGCGGCGAGAGCGTAGGGCCCGCCGGACCCGATGCCCACGAGACCATCGTCGGGCTCGATCACGTCGCCGGTGCCCGAGACGATGAAGGTCACCTCCGCGTCCGCCACCGCCAGCAGGGCCTCGAGCCGGCGGAGCGCGCGGTCCATGCGCCAGTCCTTGGCCAGCTCCACCGCGGCCCGCGCCAGATTGCCCCGGTGCTCCTCGAGCTTCGCCTCGAAGCGGGCGAACAGGGTGAACGCATCGGCGGCCGTGCCGGCGAAGCCGGCCAGCACACGGTCGTGGTGCATCCTGCGGACCTTGCGCGCGGTGGCCTTCATGATGGTCTGGCCGAAGGAGACCTGTCCATCGCCGGCCACCGCCACGCGCCCGCGGTGCCGGACGCAGACGACGGTGGTCGCGTGGATCGGGACGACACCCTCGGTGGTCATCGCTCTCGTCTGTTCCTCGTCACGTGGCTCGGGGATGCGCCGCATCGTACACCCGCATCAGGTGCTCCGGGCTCACGTGCGTGTAGCGCTGGGTGGTCGAGAGCCGGCTGTGCCCGAGCAGCTCCTGGATCAGCCTCAGGTCGGCCCCCTCGCCCAGCATGTGGGTCGCGAAGCTGTGGCGAAGGGTGTGCGGCGTCACTCGCTGGCTGATCCCGGCCCGCCGGGCCAGCCGCTTGACGATACGATGGGCGCTGCGGGGAGTGAGCCGCCCACCGCGCGCGTTCAGGAAGAGGGGGCCACGGTGCCGCCCGCGCAGCGCCAGGTAGGCGGCGAGGGCCTCGAGCGCGGCCTCGCCCACCGGCACGACGCGCTCCTTGTCACCCTTGCCGACGACCCGCACGGTGCGCCTGGCCTCGTCGAGGTCGTCCCGGTCGAGACCACAGCCCTCGGCCACCCGCAGCCCGCTCGCGTAGAGCAGCTCGATCAGGGCACGGTCTCGCGCGCCCGCCACGGTGGGCTCGGGCGTCGCATCCAGCAGCTGGGTGGTCTCGTCCTTGGGCAGGAACGACGGCAGTCGCCGGCCGAGGCGCGGGCTCCGGACCTGCCGGGCCGGGTTGACCTCGAGGGCACCGCGGCGGGCCAGGAAGCGGAAGCAGCTTCGCACCGCGGCAAGCTTGCGGGCGATGGTGGCCTTGGAGAGCCGCCGCTGGTGGAGGCGGGCCAGATAGGCGCGCACCACGCGCGTATCGACCGCGGCAAGCCTCTCGATCTTCTCTCCGGCCAGGAAGCGAGTGAACTCGGTCAGGTCAGTCGCGTAACTACGAAGGGTGTGGGGCGAGGCCCCGCGCTCCACGCCGAGATACTCGAGGAAGGACCCGACCGCCGCGTCCATGAACCGGGGCGGCTCCTCACGCGACCGTGGGAGCCACTTCCTGCTTGTAGCCGCACTCCTCCCGGATGCACTGCCGGGTGATCTTGCCGCCGCGCGCGATCCGCTCGGTCAGGAACGGGGCCGCGCACTTGGGGCACGGATCCGGCACCGGTCGCGTCCACACCGCGAACGTGCAGGTGGGGTAGTTGGTGCACGCGTAGAACGTCTTACCCTTGCGGGTGCGCTTCTCCACGAGCTGGCCGCCGCAGCCGGGCTGTGGGCACGTGATCCCCAGCGTGATCGGCTTGGTGGTCTTGCATTCGGGATAGCCCGAGCAGGCGATGAACTTCCCGAAGCGACCGTGCTTGATCACCATCGGGCGGCTGCACGTCGGGCAGAGCTCGTCGGTGGGCTGATCGGCGGGCCGCTCCCGGCCGCCCCCGAGGTCCTTGGTGAACTTGCAGTCGGGATAGGCCGAGCACGCCAGGAACTTGCCGAAGCGGCCCCACTTCTCGAGCAGGGGCTTCCCGCAGTCCGGGCATTCCTGCCCGGCGTCCACCCCGACCTTGACGTTCTCCATCTTCTTGCCGGCGGCCTTCAGGTCGCGCGAGAACTGCTTGTAGAAGGCCTCGACCGTCTTCACCCAGTCCGCGTCGCCTTCCTCGATCTTGTCGAGCGACTCCTCGAGCTGTGCGGTGAACTCGACGTCCATCACCTCGGGGAAGTGCGGGACCAGCATGTCGGTGACCTGCACGCCGAGGTCGGTCGGAAAGAGCGTGCCGCGCTCGCGGCGAACGTACTCGCGATCCTGGATCGTCCCGAGGATCTGCGCGTAGGTCGACGGCCGTCCGATCCCCCGCTCCTCCAGCGTCTTCACCAGCGAGGCCTCGGTGTAGCGCGGCGGGGGCTGCGTGAAGTGCTGCTTGGGATCGAGCGCGAGCAGCTTTAGGATCTCGCCTACCGTGAGCGGGGGCACCACCGCCTCCGCCTCCTCCTCCGGCGCATCCTCGGTGGCCTCGCGCGACTCCACGTAGACCGCGGTGAAGCCGGGGAACTTGAGCGTCGAGCCCTGGGCCCGGAACAGGCAGGTCCCGGCCTGGATGTCGGCGGCGACCGTGTCGTAGACCGCGGGCAGCATCTGGCTTGCCAGGAAGCGCTCCCAGATCAGGCGGTAGAGCGCGAGCTGATCCTTGGAGAGGAACCGGGCCACCGCCTTGGGCTCGCGGGCCACCGAGCTCGGGCGCACCGCCTCGTGCGCCTCCTGCGCGCTCTTCTTGGCCTTGTAGGCGGGCGGCGCATCGGGCAGGTACTCGCGCCCCAGGCGGCCGGTCACCCACGCCCGCGCTTCCTCCTGGGCCTCCGCGGCCACCCGAACCGCGTCGGTTCGCATGTAGGTGATGAGGCCGACCGCACCTTCCTCGCCGAGCTCGATGCCCTCGTAGAGCTGCTGGGCCAGCATCATCGTCTTCTTGGCGGTGAAGTGGAGCTTGCGGCTGGCATCCTGCTGCAGCGTCGAGGTGATGAAAGGCGGCGCCGGGTTCCGCCGCCGTTCGCCGCGCGTGACCGACTTCACGGTCCAGATGGCGCCGTGCAGCCCGGTCATCACCGCCATGGTGACGGTCTCGTTGGGCAGGTCCGCCTTCTCGCCGTCGACTTCTTTCAGGGTCGCGGTGAAATCGGGCGGATTCTTGCCCTTGAGCTTGGCGTGCAGGGACCAGTACTCCACCGGGACGAACGCGGCGATCTCGCGCTCGCGCTCGGTGATGAGGCGTACCGCCACCGACTGCACGCGTCCGGCGGAGAGCCCGCGGCGGATCTTCTCCCACAGGAGCGGCGAGAGCTTGTAGCCCACCAACCGGTCCAGCACGCGACGGGCCTGCTGGGCGTTGACCTTGTTGCTGTCGATCTTTCCCGGGTGCAGGAAGGCGGCCTTGACCGCGCGCTCCGTGATCTCGTTGAACATGATCCGGTGCGTCTTGGCCTTGCTGATGCCGAGCTCCTGGGCCAGGTGCCAGCCGATGGCCTCACCTTCCCGATCCGGGTCGGTCGCGATGTACAGCGAGTCGGCCTTCTCGGCCGCCTTCTTCAGCTCGTCGAGGACCTTCTTCTTGGCCGGGAGCACCTTGTACTCCGGCTTGAAGCCCTTCTTCTCGTCCACCCCGAGCTTGGATTTGGGCAGATCGCGGACGTGCCCCATCGAGGCCTTGACGACGTACTTCGAGTCCAGGTACTTCTGGATCGTCTTGACCTTGGTGGGCGACTCCACCACCACCAATCCTCGCTTCGCCACCGCTCCTCCTATCCCGGTGCCACGCGGACGAACCGCTTGCCTTCGATCTGACGCACGCGGCCGTTCAGCTCGAGGTCGAGCAGCGCCGCCGAGACCCGCGCCGCGCCGAGCCCGCTTCGCTCGATCACGCGGTCGATGTCGACCGGATCTTCCCCCAGGAGCGCGAGGATCTTGGTATATCCGCTCGGCTCGCCTTCGGCTGCGCCTCGCCAAGCCACTGCGGCGGCCCCTGCCGGCGTCGCCTTCGCCGCGGGGTCAATGTTCGCAGCCATGTCAATGCAGGCCTTCCAGCGGTCGGGGAGGGCCGCCACGACGTCCTCCCAGCCGAGGGCGAGGGCCGCCCCGTCCTGGATGAGTCGGTTGGCGCCACGGCTTTCCGGCGCGGTGACCCGTCCGGGCACGGCCAGGACCTCGCGGCCCATCTCGGCGGCGAGACGCGCGGTGATGAGAGAGCCGCTTCGCTCCGCGGCCTCGACCACCACCACCGCGAGCGACATCCCCGCGATCACCCCGTTGCGCGTCGGGAAATTGTGCGGCAGCGGCGGCGTGCCCGACGGGAACTGCGACACGAGCGCGCCTCGCTCCGCGATCTCGTCGGCCAGCCGCCGGTTCTCGGGCGGATATACCACGTCGACGCCCGAGCCCAGGACCGCGATGGTGCGGCCGCCCACGCGCAGGGCGCCGCGGTGGGCCGCGCTGTCGACGCCCCGCGCGAACCCGCTCACGATCGTGACCCCGCGGGCGGCCAGATCCGCGGCCATCGTCTCGGCGACCGCGAGGCCGTACGCGGTCGCCCGCCGCGATCCCACGACCGCCACCGCGAGCGCGTCTCCCTCCACGAGACGACCGCGCACGTGCAGCGTCGCGGGCGCGGAGGGCGACGGCCGCAGCAGCGCGGGATATTCCGCGTCACCGCGCCCGAGTGCACGCACCGTCTCGTCGTGGATACTCTCACGAATCACGTGTATCGCTCGCCTCACACTGTTGGATGGGAAAATCGCAGCGTGCGTTTCAGTATACCGGACGACCGGGGTCGGTCAAACAACGGGGGACGATCACCGCGGCGAGCGATCCGGAGATCCGAGTGACGCGATCAGCGTGCGGGCCTGCGTGGCGGCCTCACTCTTCGGATACGACTTGACCAGCTGCTCCCACGTCTCGCGGGCGCGGGGCACGTCGTGCAGCGCGCGGTAGCACATGCCCATCTTCAACAACGACTCCGCGACCGGCGCGCTCTGCGGATAGAGATCGGGCACCTTCTGGAACTCGCTCAGCGCCTGGTTGAAGTCACGCTGCCGGTAGTAGGCCTCGCCGATCCAGTACTGCGCACTCGCCGCGAGCGTGTGCTTGGGGAACTTGTCGATCAGGTCGGTGAACTCGAGCACCGCCTGACCGTGCTCCTCGGCGCGGAAGCTGGTCATGGCGGTCGCGTACAGCTTCTCGGCGGTGACCTCGCGGCCGGCCGGAGGCGTCGCCGGCTTCGGCACGGGCGTCGGAGGCGGAGGCGCGCTGAGCGTGGCCACCTTCTGGTTGGTCTCGTCCACCGCCGACCGGAGCGCGCGAAGGGCCCCGTCCTGCTCCTGCAGGGCCGCCTTCAGCTGCTCTCGCTCCTGCGCGGAGGCCTTGGTCTCGCCGACCAGGAACGCGGCCTGGGCGTCGAGGGCCTTGAGGTCGCCGCCCAGCTTGGAGACGTCCTTGGTCATCTGGTCCTGCCCCTTGCGGAGCTCCTCGACCTGTTTCACCAGGGCCGCCATCTCCGCCTCGCGGCGGGCCTTCTCGGCCGAGCCGCAGCCGGCGACAGCCGTCGCGAGCAGGCCGATCAACACGAAAGCACGAAATCGGGGCGGCATGAACTTGACCGTAGCACCCCTGTTCTCGAAAAGTCAATTTTCACGAGACTTTGACTGACATTGTCCTTTCCGTTAGCATGGCGGCGCCATGGACGATATCCCCTGGCCGCTCCTCGCCTCGGCCCTGTCGGTGGGCCTGGTCTTCGGCTACGTCATCCAGCGGGGAGGGTTCTGCCTCACCCGGGCCCTCTCCAACGCCATGCTGATGCGCGACGGCAACGTCCTGCGGGCCTACCTCCTGGCCCTGCTGGTGGCCATGGTCGGCGTCCACGTCATCGAAGCGCTCAACCTGATCGACATCCCGCTCCGCCCCCTGCGGTGGCTCTCGAACATCGTCGGCGGGCTGCTGTTCGGGGCCGGGATGATCCTCTCCGGCGGCTGCTCGGGCAGCACCTGGTACCGCGTCGGCGAGGGTGCGGCGGGGGCGTGGGTCGTGCTCGTGGGCTTCGCGATCGGCGCCACCACCGCCGGACTCGGCGTGCTCGCCCCGGTCCGCACGATGCTGCAGAAGCCGGTGATCGAGATGGGGGACGGCGGCGCCCCCACGCTCGCCAGTGTGGTCGGCCTGTCGCCGTGGATCGTGATCCTGGTGGCGACGGTGCTGGGCGGGATCTGGCTCTCTCGCGGGCCCCGTGAACCCGAGCACGGCAAGTGGCCATGGCCCCGCACTGGGGTCGCGGTCGGCGTGATGATCGGGGTCGGGTGGTGGGCTTCCGCCTACGGCGATCGACCCGTCGGCATCACGTTCGCCGCCAACACCGGTCACCTCCTCACCTACCCGATGGTGGGCTATCCCAACCGGGTGACCTGGAGCATGCTGATGGCTCTGGGAGTCCCGGTCGGCGCCTTCGTCGCCGCCTGGACCACCGACCAGTTCCGCTGGAAGTGGCCCGCCGCCTCGAGCCTCGCGAAGATCTTCGCCGGCGGCCTGCTCATGGGAGCGGCCGCGATCGTCGCCGAAGGCTGCAACATCAACCAGGGCCTGACGAACTCGGCCACGCTCGCGCTCGGCAGCCTGCTGACATTTGCCTCGATGTGCACCGGCGCCTGCCTCACGATCTGGTTCCTGTTTCTCCGTAAGTCCTAGCGAGCATCAAGGGCGAGAGGGCGGGGCCGCGGGCGGTACCGGGTGGTCTCTGACCACGACACGCTTACTGGCTCTGCTGCGTGAGGAGTTCCCAATCGGGGACGTCTGCGATTCCTGGCTCTCCCCTAGCGGGGAACGGGTCAACCGACTACCCGGCACCCCCCGCGGCCCCGCCCTCTCGCCCTTCCCGCTCGGTTCTCGACCGACCTTTAGAGGCCTTGGCGGAGGACGATGACCTTTACCGGCTGACGCGGCTCGATCGTGGTGTTGCCGGGGACGATGGCGAGGCCGTCGGCCGCGACCATCGAGCGGAGGACGCCGGAGCTCTGCGTGCCGGTGAGGCGGGCACCGTAACTCTCGCCGTCGGGTGTCAGCGTGACCCTCAGGTAGCCGCGGCGGCTGTCGCCGTTCTTGATCGGGGCGAGCGCGCGGGCGGTGATGATCGGGCGCTGGAGGCGACGGTGGCCGCCCATCCGGAGGATGGCGGGCCGGACGAAGAGCTCGAACGTGACCATGGCGGAAACGGGGTTGCCAGGGAGCGCAAAGAGGGCCAGCGCGCCCTTGCCCTCCTGCGGGATCGTCGAGAACGCGATCGGCTTGCCCGGGCGCATGTCGACGAGCCAGAGATGCTGCTCGGCGCCGAGCCGCGCGAGCGCGTCCTTCACGAAGTCGTGCTCGCCGACCGAGACGCCCGCGGAGGACATCACGAGGTCGCAGGCCAGACCCCAGCGGAGCCGCCCCTCGATGTCCTCGAGCCGATCGCCCGCGATGCCGAGGCTCACCGGTTCGGCGCCCACCTCGAGGACCTGAGCGACGAGCGAGTAGCTGTTGGAGTTGGGAATCTGTCCGGGCCCGATGTGCCCGCCCAGGTCCACCAGCTCGTCGCCGGTGGACAGGATGCCGACGCGCGGTCGGCGGATCACGCTCACCCGCGCGCGCCCGACGGTGGCGAGGAGCCCGATATCCGCCGCGCTCACCACGCGCCCGCGCTCGAGCACTCGGTCGCCGCGCGACATGTCCTCTCCGCGCGGCCGCACGAAGTCGCCGACGCCCACCGGGCGCGGCACGAGCAGCGCGCCCGCGACCTCCGTCACGTCCTCCTGGGGGATCACGGAGTCCGAGCCCTCGGGCAGCGGCGCGCCGGTGAAGATCCGGAAGGCCTCACCGGGCTGAAGTGCTCGCTCGGCCTTCGCCCCCGCGGGCACGCGACCGGCCACCGCCAGGCGCGCGGGCGCCCCCGCGGTCGCCCCGCCGGTGTCGACGCTGCGCAGCGCGTAGCCGTCCATCGAGGAGGCCGGCCAGGGCGGCATGTCACGCGGGCTCTCGACGTCCTCGGCGAGAACGCGGTGGAGCGCGTCGGGAAGAGCCACGCGCTCGTCTCCGAGGGGGCCGACGCGGGAGAGAATGCGCTCGAGCGCTTCCTCGACGGAGATCACGCCACGTATTCTACCGCGGCGCGACCGGAGGCGCGGCCCCGGCTACCTGGGCTGGCTCAGGACCGGCTGGTAGCGGGCCAGGAACCAGTTGCGACTCAGCACGAACAGCGCGAAGAAGCCGAGCGTGACCAGGATCTCGATGGGCCCGATCGGCACCGTGTTGTCGCGGAGGAGCGCCGGGAACACGAGCAGCATGCGCTCGAAGAAGATCGCGATCCAGCCGAAGAAGAGGATCACCTTGAAGACCTGGTGACGCTCGGGCGGCCGGCCGGTGAGGCGCTTGAGGAGGTAGGAGAACGGAATCAGCCAGCCGATGATGAAGATGGCCCACGCGATGTAGCCCCACGGCTGGTTGAAGAATCGACGGGCGACGTAGCGGGTCTCGACCGGCACGTTGCCGTACCAGATGACCAGATACTGAGAGAAGAAGAAGTACATCCAGAACACGGCCAGGGCGAAGGTCAGCTTGGCCACGTCCTGGATCGCAGGCGGCGCGACCCGGGTCAATCCTTTCTCGTTGGAGCGGATCGTGAGGAAGGTGACGAGGCCGAAACCGGTGTACATGGACGTCACCACGTAGTAGCCACCGAACAGCCCGCTGTACCAGCGCGGATCGAGCGACATCAGGAGATCGAAGCCCCACAGCGAGAGTACGACCACGTAGAGGACGAGCAGCACGGCGGCGAGGCGGAACCGTCGGTCCACCGCCGCCGGGCTATCCTGACCCGGCTGATCCTCCACCAGTACCGCCTTCACGAGGCGCATCGCGACCCAGTACAGCAGGAGCACCCCGATGCCGATGCGCAGCGCCATGAATGGCACGTTGAGCCACACCGCCTTGACGGGGATCGGCTCGGTCACCCACGGGTACAGTGTGGTGCGCCCCCAGAAGAGCACGACGAACAGCACGAACGAGACCGGGAGGAAGCCCGCGGTGGTGGTGGCGATCCGCTTGATGCTCGGCGACCATCGCCCTTCCGTGACCTGGATCATCCCGGCCACCGCGGGGCCGGTGATGGCCAGGCTGGACCAGAACAGCAGGTTCACCAGGTAGATGCCCCACACCCGGGCCGGCTGCCCCTGGGTGATGCCGTAGAGGAAGGCCACGATCCCGAGGATCGCCAGCAGCACGAGGAACGGGTGCATCGGCCGGGACGGGACGGGCGGGTTGGCGACGGAGATCGTGCTCATTTCTTGGCCAGGGTCCGGAGGTAGTTGACGACGTGCCACCGCTCGTCGGGAGTGAGCGCCTCTGCGTAGGACGGCATCACGGCGCCGCCCGCCGAGAGATAGCTCTGCCAGTAGCCATCGGTCCGCACCTTGTGCAGCTCCGGGTTGGTGAGATCGGCGGGCGGGACGAACTTGGTCGAGACCGGCCCGTCCCCTCGCCCGGACTGCCCGTGGCACGGCGTGCAGTAGATCGTGAAGAGCTCCCCGCCCTTGCGCACGGACTCCGCGCTGGCCGGCACCGGGTTGCGCCGGGCCGCCGCCGCCTCGCGCTCCGCCGGCGAGTGATACATCTGGCCGCCACTACGGGGCAGGCTGCCGCTGGGCATCGAGTAGTTGTACTCGCCCGGCATCACCCGCTGCGTGTAGAACATGTTGTGCATCCAGCGGTAGCCCACCACCCCGCCCAGCACCGCGCCGGCCGCCCCGACCAGCAGCAGGCACAGCAAGAAGACCCACTTCATCATCGCCGAACCTCTTCGGCTCCCGCCGCCGACAATACCGACTGCACCGATTCGACCTTGTCGGGAGCGCACGCCACCGCGACCCCGAATCGATCCACGCTGAAGCGCGGGTCGTACGTGGACGACGGCCTGAGCTTGGGCAGCTGCCCGAGGACGAGAATCGCGAGCGCGGTGGCCAGCCCTCCGAACAGGATCGTGAGCTCGAATGCAATGATGACGAACGGTGGGATGGACACCGGAGCCTTTCCGCCGGTGATCAATTCCCACTTCAGCGACGACCAGATCGTGAGGAAGAACCCGGTCGCGGTTCCGGTGAGCGCTCCGACCAGGGTGAAGAGCCGCACCGCGGACAGGGGCCGAACCTTCTCGACCTCGTGCTCGATCTCCTCGACGGGCACCGGGGTGTAGACGGTGAGATCGGAGAAGCCCCTCGCCCGCAAGTCACGGATGGCTTGCAGCGTGGTATCCACGTGGGCGAACACTCCCAGCACGTTGGAGCTCGTCATGGTCAGTGAGCCCCTCCGTGCTTGAGGGGATGCGGCAGAACTTCCTTCACCTCGACGATCGATAGCGAGGGCATCACGCGGATGAACCCCATGAAGAGGATGAAAAACCAGGCGAAAGAGCCCGCGGTGATGGTCATGTCGGTGATCGTCGGAAGATAGCTGCCCCACGTGTACGGGTAGAAGTCGTGGGCCAGACCCGGCACGATGATGTTGAACCGCTCGAACCACATCCCGATCAGGACAAAGATGGATACCACGTACAGGGTCACCACGTTCGTGCGCGCCTTCCTCGACAGGAACACGAGCGGAGTCACGCAGTTGCAGAAGTACATGAGCCAGTAGGCCCACGCGTACTGTTGGGTGGCCTTGGCGAAGACGCTTGCCCGCTCGAAGTGGTCGCCGCTGTACCAGGCCGTGAAGGCCTCACAGGCGTAGAAATAGGTCAGGACCAGCCCGGTCACGAGGACAAGCTTGGCCATCGCGTCGAGATGCTTGTTGGTGATGTACGGATACCAACCGAAGACGTAGCGCATCGGCAGGATCAGCACGAGAACCATCGCGAACCCGGAGAAGATCGCCCCGTCCACGAAGAAGGGAGGGAACAGGGTCGAGTGCCACCCCGGAACCAGCGCCATCGCGAAGTCGAACGACACCACGCTGTGCACGGAGAGCACGAGCGGGGTGGCCAGGGCGGCGAGGAGGCCGTAGGCGCGACGGTAGTGGCGCCACTGCCGATCGGACCCTTCCCATCCCAGCGACAGCACCGCGTAGATCTTCCGCTTGACGCCGGTGGCGTTGTCGCGAAGCGCCGCGATGTCCGGCACCAGCCCGACGATGAAGAACACCACGCTGATCGTGAGATAGGTGGAGATGGCGAAGACGTCCCAGACCAGCGGGGACTTGAAGTTCGGCCACAGGTACCGCTGGTTCGGATACGGCATGAGCCAGTACGCGAACCACATTCGGCCGGCATGGACCAGCGGGAAGAGCCCCGCGGTCATGACCGCGAACACGGTCATGGCCTCCGCTCCCCGATAGATCGAGGTGCGCCACTTGGCCCTGAACAGATACAGGACCGCGGAGATGAGAGTGCCCGCATGCCCGATGCCGATCCAGAACACGAAGTTCACGATGTAGGCGGCCCAGAACTGGGGGACCCGATTGCCTGCCGCCCCGATGCCGACCCACACCTGCCAGGCCCAGGCGGCCACTCCGCACGCCAGGGTGAGGGCCACCAGGCACATCCAGCCGAAGTAGGTCTCACCCGGCATCCCGATGGTGCGGATGACGTCACGATTGACATCGGCCCAGGTGGCCTGGGCGGACGCGGTCCCGTTGTGCGCGGGAGGCGCGCTCATCCTAGTGGCCGGCCTTGCCGTGGCCGCCGGTCGGCTCGGCCCGGACGACCTTCTTCAGATACGTCACGGCCGGGGTCGTTCCCAGCTCCTCCAGCACGTGATAACCGCGGGGCGAGGCCGAGAGTTTCGAGACGATCGCGCCGCCGTCCTTCAGGTTGCCGAACGTGATCGCCCGCGTCGGACACGTCTGCTGACACGCGGTCTGCATGTCTCCGTCCTTCACGGGCCGGCCCGCTTCCCGCGCAGCGTCCTTGGCCGCGACGATGCGCTGGATGCACATGGTGCACTTCTCCATCACCCCCAGCTGGCGCACGGTCACGTCCGGGTTCAGCTGCTGGTCGAGCGGCGAGGCCCAGGTGTAGTTGAACCAGTTGAAGCGCCTCACGTGATAGGGGCAGTTGTTGCCGCAGTAGCGCGTCCCCACACAGCGGTTGTAGACCTGCCCGTTGAGGCCCTCCTTGGTCTGATACGCGGCATAGACCGGGCAGACCGGCTCGCACGGAGCGATCTCGCAGTGTTGGCAGAACATCGGCAGGAACATATTGGTGGGGCTGGCCGCGGTCCCCTCCTGCCACCGCTCTACCCGCAGCCAGTTCATCTGGCGGCCGTACGCAATCTGGGCTTTTCCGACCGTGGCCACGTTGTTCTCGCTCTGGCACGCGAGCACGCACGCCTGGCAACCCGTGCAGCGGTCCACGTCGACACTCATGCCCCAGCGATACTCGGGAAACTTCAGCGGCGGGTACATGCTCGGATGGCTCGCGTGCTCGGGCGGCTTGCCTCGCAGCTCGAGCTCGCGAGCAGCGTCGAGGCCGACCCACTGCGCGATCTCGCGATCGTCCTGGTCGAACGTGGCCTGGGGAACCGCCAGCGGGCGCCGCCCGCCGGTCGCCGCGAGGGTGACCTTGACGGCGAGATGGGGCAGCCCGCCGGAGGCCGGATCCGGCGCACCCGAGAGCAGCTCGATCGGGTTGGCCCCGGTGTTCAGGTAGTTCGGCTGGCTCGCGGTGCCGGTCGCGTGAATGCCCTGGCTCGCGAAGGCCCCCGGATACTTGTGCCCCTGCCCCATCGCCACGGCCACCGCGCCCGGATGGATCAGGTCGGTCGGGTACGCGGGCAGCTCGATGGCCCCGTGCGGGGACGTGAGCTTCACCAGATCCCCACGCTTGAGCCCCAGCTTCTGCGCAGTCTCGGTAGGAATCTCGACCCAGGAGTCCCAGGCCACCTGGGTCATGCCGTCGGGCACCTCGTGCAGCCACGGCCGGTCGCCGCCGCGGCCGTCGTAGAAGCGGTTCGACGGGTAGACCACGAGCACGTGCGAGCCGTCGCCCTCGAGCTTGGGAGCCCCGGGCTGGATGCGGCCGGCCTCGGGACGTAGCGAGACGGTCGGCGCCGGCAGAGTCCGCCACACGCCACCCCGGCGGAGCGCGGCGTCCCAGAACTCGGGGAACGGCACGGTGCTCCCGTACTCCTTGGCCACCTTCTGCCAGTCGTCCTTCAGGAACTCCTGGAAGGAGGCCCACCGGAGCGGCCCCTTGCCCTCCTCGAGGCCGAGCGCCTTGCGACCCACGCTCAGGAGCACGTCGCCGGTGGCCTTGCCCGCGATCGCCTTGCCCTCGATCTGCACCGGGCCCATCGTCGGCTGCATCAGCCCGAGCACGCCCTCCTCGGACATGTAGTCGCCCCACGACTCGAGCGAATGCAGGATCGGCAGTACGAGGTGCGCGCGCGCCGTCGTCTCGTTCGGCCGGCCCGCGAGCGCGACCACCAGCGGGACCTTGGCGAGAGCGTCCGCGAAACCCGACTTCGGCGGCATCGCGTAGACCGGGTTGACGTCGATCAGGATCAGCACGTCGATCTGACCGCCGGTCATCGCCTGGGTGAGCGCGGTCATATCCGAGTACGGGCTCACGCGGCTGAAGGGCGATGCGGGGCCGAAGCTCACGCGGGTGCCGACCGCTCCGATCGCGGCGTTGAGCAGGTTGACCGCGACCAGCGTGTCGGTGGCGGTGGACCCGGAGGTGGCCATGCCGCCGCCGAGCACCAGGCCCCCCTTCGCCTTCGCGAGATCGCGCGCGACGCGCTTGATGCTGTCGGCGGGAATGCCTGACGCGGTCGCGGCCGCGTCGACGTCGGCCGAGCGGATCGCGGAGCGCAGCGTGTTGAGGTCGGCGCCGTGGGCCTGCAGGCCCTCCTCGACGATGACCTTCAGCATCGCGAGCGCCACCACACCCTCGGTTCCGGGAGCGCTGCGCAGCCACTCGTCTGCGTTGGCCGCGGTGAGCGACAGTCGCGGCTCCACCGCCACGAACGTGCCCTGCATGCCCTGGTAGAACGCGTGCATGCGCGAGAAGTCCGTGGTGTAGCCCTGGCTGTTCAGCCAGGTCTCGAGAAAGTCGGCACCGAACGAGACCACGAAGGTGGAGTCGCCGATCGCGTAGTCGGGGATCGCGTCGCGCCCGAAGGCCACGCGGCTGGCCGCGCGGAGGGGCTCGTAGCCGAGCGGCTCGTACGCGATCCGGGGCCGCGCGCCCAGGAGCCGCACCCACTCGTCCATGAGGCGGCCCAGGCTGCCCGTCTCGAGAC
>Ga0335085_10002854_pt1 | contig 31262 bp, 28 predicted proteins | sample Lox_Sample_45_FD_206712 | JGI IMG/M metagenome (GOLD analysis project Ga0335085, IMG submission 206712) | Soil microbial communities from Loxahatchee National Wildlife Refuge, Florida, United States - Lox_Sample_4.5 | ecosystem: Environmental > Terrestrial > Soil > Wetlands | place: USA... | reverse complement strand
CGCTGATCCTGACCACGTCCAGCCAGAACACGGCCGAGGTGCGCGAGATGCTGGCGGCGGCCGGCTCTGCCGAAGAGACCGCCGGATTCACCGTCGGCCAGGCCCATGAGATTCCCGGCCTGGTCGCAGGTCACATCGAGGCCGGCGCTGACGAAGTGATTTTCAGCTTCGCCTTCGCCGACGCCGCGGGAATCACCGCGGTGGGGCAGGCATTCGGACTGGGCGGACGGTAGCGGCCCTGGCCGGCGCCGCCGCGAAGGTGCTGGCCCTCCTGCCGGTGCCTGACGGCTGCGGCCAGTCCGCCGTTGTGTCGCAGGAGGCGGCCCGGGAACTCCGCGATGGCGGCCACATCGGCCCTGGGATCCAGCGGCGCCGGACGGGCATGCAGACGCGCGCCAAGCCGGCCAGGCGGTCAGGGTCATCCCCTCGGGCTGCCCGAGCCGGTCGGGGACGCCGACCGGCACATCGTGCTCACCGGGCTCGAAGAGCACAGCCGGCATGCCAGCCAGATCATCGGCCAAGACGAGTGATTCCAGTTCCGGTGGCCCGGTTCCGCCCTCCCTGAACGGCCCGGCCAATTTGAGCCGCTCAGGCGGCATGCGTTACCCGCGGTCCGGCCCCTGGAAGCTGATTACTGCCACCGAGCGCCCCGAAGATTCCATCTGTGCCGCCACCGCCCACGGATCCCTACAGCCAGTATTTGCGCCATATCGGCGGCTACTTGCGCGGTGACGTTGACCAGCGCTAATTAGTTACAGAATGTGATTCGGCTTCTGGACCAGCGCCGCCCTGCCGAATCGGAGCGGGTCGGTCGTTGACCGCCTGAGACCGCCTCCGATTCGGTGCGGATGGGAGGTCCTGCTTCCATTGTGCTGCGCTTTCGCTCGGCGTTCGGCGTCCAGGGTTACCGGCGGCATACCGAGCCGGCTGGCTAGCGGGCGGCACTACAAACACTGGGGCCAGGGGCCGTTCGGTTTCCACGGCGGCATGGATCGCGCAAGCGCCCGCTGCCGGTGAACCATCTAGCCCCACCACGGTCGCTGGCGCCGCGCCACCAGCGGCCGGCCCGGGGGCTCCGCCAAGCCCATCGCAGCTCTGTCGTGGATCAGCTTTCGGTGGCAGGGGCGCAGGGACGGTCAGTCGGCGCCGCGGCCGGTGCTGCCGGCGGGCGCCTCGCCGGGCTCGGCCGTGCTGCCCGGCACGACGCGGCTGCCCCCGGCCGCATGGGTGACCTTCACCCGGCGGGCCTGGGCCTTGGGTGACGCGGGGATGGTCACGTGCAGGACGCCGTCGGCGTAGCTGGCGGTGAGGTTCTCGGTGTCCGCGCCCTCGCCGAGGGAGAGCTGGCGGGCGAACGACCCCTGGGGCCGCTCGGCGGCAATGACCTGCTCGCTGTCGCCATAGTGAGGGGTGCGCTCGGCCTTGATCGTCAAGACGCCGTGCTCGACGGTCACCTCGATGCTGTCGGGGCCGGCGCCGGGCAGGTCGGCCTCGACATGGTAACTGCCGTCCTCGCCGCGGTAGACGTCCATCGGCATGCCGAGCGGGGCACGCGTCCCGCTCGCGGCCATGGAGATGAGCCGGTCGAGCTCCCGGAAAGGATCCCGGTAGGGCTCGAACCTGGTCACTGACATCGCTGCCTCCTCCTGGGGTGTTATCGGCCCGGGAACCATGTACGGCCCCGGCCAGCGTGGCCTTCTCACGGCAGGATGGGTCCCCGGGCGTTCCCCCATTCCAGGCCTGCCATCCGCCGTCGGACGTGGGGACGCTCGTCGTGTCGCCGCTTCGGGTCGGCACGCCCCCGGGCCAGGGTCCCTAGCCCGGGGAACCCACGTCCGGCGGTTACAGCTTCCGCCGGATACGGCGAGGCACTGCGAGCACCATGGGCGGCTCCCTCCGGGGTGACCCCGGGGCACCTTGGCCGCCGTCGGCGGCTGATCCCGGTGTCTGCCCTGAGCCTACATCCGCAATTAAAAACTAGCAATAGATTTCTAGAAACTGACAGCGTCTGAGAGGTTGAGAGCTGGAACGCTCCCGGGCGCCGATCCGGGGGCAGGATCAAGTGGCTGTACTCCCCCCTCGCCGGGCCAGCTGTCACAGGTACTGGCCGGTCGCCGCCGTGTCTGTCTGCGACACCCGCACCGATACCACGTTGGCCAGGTTGATGATCACGCCATTCTGGTCGGCCTCGCGGTTATATCTCGCATGGGCCAGGACCAGGCTGCGCCGTTCGTCCAGCGCGCGGGCGATGGCCTCAAGCGCCTCGCTCTCCCCGGCAAAGTCCTCAGATACCACGGAGACGTCTTCACCGCCCACCGGGTGAAATCGCATGATCAGCACGATGTTGCCAGGCACAGCCGGTACCTCCCTGCGAGAATCCAGAAGACCGCCCGGCCGGGCGCTCTGCCCGGAAGCCCCTCATCCGTCGGGGTCACTGCGGATCTGGACACTGTCAAGTGTGCCCCGGCCGCGGCAGCTCACGACGGAGCCGGTGGCAGCGCCCGCGGCGGGGGACGTGACGGACTCCGAGGTTCGCCCGGGGCGGGTTTCTGGCTCAGTGACCCCGGCTCGCAGCCTCAGCCGCGCGTGACGCCGTGGTGGCCTCAGCCGGGTTTCCTCCGGTCAGATGTCTCGCCGCGCCGGCGCCCGCGAGGAGAGCGAGGACTTCGCCGATGGCGGGTTGCTGGCTGGCGGGTTCGGGCAGCGGGAGGTGGGCCTGGATCTGGTAGCGGTTGCGGTCGGCCGTCTTTCTGCTGACCACGTAGCCGGCCGCGGCCAGGCCGGTGAGGACGCCGTAGGCGCTGCGCGGAGCTGATGATGCCGGCTAGCCGGGCAGTCATGAGTCGCCTATGGCAGGGACATCTCCCACTCGTGCAGATCGCCGGTCTCGGCCGCGCGCTGCACTGGATCCATCGTGCCGGCCGCCTTGTCCGCGCCGAACACCGGACTGTGCCAACCGCATGAGCAGACCGCCTGGCTGCCGCCCTCGCGCACCTCATGGATGGTGGTGTGGTGGTCCACAGTGACCGGTCCTTCTACAGGTGAATGACCGGGCAGGTCAGCGTCCGCGTCACGCCGTCGAGGGCCTGGGCCTGGGAGGCTGCCAGCTTGGCCAGCTCGTCGATGTCTGGCGCCTGCGCTCGCGCGATGATGTCGTAGGGCCCGGCCACGCTCGCCGTCTCCAAGACGCCGGGCACGTCCCGGAGCGCCGCAGCTACGGTGGCCGCCTTGCCAGGTTGGGTCTCGATCAGAATGTATGCGGCGATCATGTGACAACCACCCGGCCTTCTCCACCTATTCAACCGCTATTGCGCAGCTACGTCGCCCCGGGTCGCGCAGGAGCAGGCCCCGGTATGGCGTGGACGCGCGTGTGGCTGAAGTGCCCGCCGAGGGGCTCGGGTGCCGGGGCGCCGTCCCCGCGGCTGGCCGGAAGCCTTCGGCCTGCGAAGCGAACCGAAGCCCTCGTGGGCCTTGGGCCAGGCGGCATCCGCGCGCCGTCCCAGCTAGCGCAGCGCGATGCAGGTGGCGTAGCCCCGGCATCGCCGCGGCGACGCCAGCCCGGCCACCAGCGCAGCCGGGTGTGCCGGGTGAAGCGGGCCCTCAGCTCGTCGGGCCCGGTCAGGACCAGCGCCCTGGCCTGGTTGATCGTCTGGGTGCGCTCTCCCCGCGGCGCTGCGCTTGGCGACCATCAGCGCCCGGACCGCCTCGACGGTGCCGTCCCGGCCCTTCGGGGCGCCGGCCGCCCGGCCGGACTGGGCGGCCCGGTGGCGCTGACCACGTCCAGCGGATCGGACTTGCCCTGACGGCGGCGGTCCTGCCGGCCGGAGCGGTCCACCTCCACCACGCGGACACCAGGCGGCACCGATGAGGGCTCTTGGTCTTGTCGTGCGGGTGAACAGTGTGTGAACTGGGCAAGGCGAGCGCATGATGCCGCCAGCAGGCCCAGCGCGGGGAGGTGCCGGACGTGGCCGTGGGCGGGCATTTCGAGCGGGTAGCCGCGGTCTACGAATCGCTGCGCACCACTGACGAGGCGCCGGTGCGCACGATCTGCCAGCTGCTGCCTGACCGCCCGGTCACCGGCCTGGATGTCGGCTGCGGGACCGGACGGTACACGCGGATGCTGCGCGCGCTGCTGCCGGGCGGCTCGCTGCTGGCCGGCGACGCCGCACACGTGCATTATCCGGTCGGGGGGCAGGGCCTCAACATCGGTATGCAGGACGCGGTGAACCTGGGCTGGAAGCTGGCCCAGGTGGCCAGCGGGACATCGCCGGAAGATTTGCTGGATACCTACCACGCCGAGCGGCACCCGGTCGTTGCCCGCGTGCTGGCCAACACCATGGCGCAAACCGCGCTCACCCGCGGCGACGAGCGGACCGGCGCGCTGCGCGACACCATGTCCGGGCTGCTGAGCATGGACGAGCCGCGCAAGCGGTTCGCCGCGATGATCTCTGGTCTGGACGTTCACTACGACCTCGGTGCTGGACACCCGCTGCTCGGGCGCCGCATGCCCGACCTCGACCTGGTCACCGCCGGCGGCCCGCTGCGGGTATTCACCCTGCTGCACCAAGCCCGGCCGGTGCTGCTCAACCTCGGTAAGCCCGGCGGCTTCGACATCACTCCATGGGCGGACCGGGTCCAGCTGATCGACGCCACATACGCCGGCAGGTGGGAGCTTCCGGTACTCGGCGAGGTCACCGCTCCCAATGCCGTGCTGATCCGGCCCGACGGACATGTCGCCTGGGCGGGAGACCTAACCCACCAAGGGCTTACTGACGCGCTAACCACCTGGTTCGGACCGCCTACTGCGGCATAGCGCGAAGAGGCACCCGCGGCTGACCCGGATGCTGCAGCGGCACGACGAACAACGAAGCTATCGGAGGTGATGCCGGGAATCCCTTGACTACCAGCGCGTTTGACCTTCCCGACCGGCTCGCCGCCAAGGCCGACCCGGCGCTGATCGCCGGCGACGAGCAGCACTTCGCCGCGATCGCGGACAGCCTCGCACAGTCGATCGCCGAGCTGTCCGGCCGCCTCGATGCCGAGCGCAGGGCGCCCGCCGGCATGGGGACGAAGGCGGTGGAGCGGGACATGGAGATCCACCGGCTGACCGCCCGGCTGCGCGTCCTGCGCCGCTTCGGTCTGGATCTGTGCCTCGGGCGCATCGTCGGCGCAGACAACCCCGAGCCCGCGCGGCTATCTCGCTGCCTTCGTTCTCGGACAGACAAACTGACTGCCAATTGGTGATCCGAGCCTCCCTGGCGAGGATGGCATCCGCTCGGCGCAGCGGTGCATTCGCTGGGTTAGGTGAACTTGGAAGTCTCCAGAGCCGGTCAGCTTCGAGGCTGCCGAATAGACGTGGCTCCCGGGATATCGGTGTGCGACTTGTTGACGGCAGCACGCCATAGGCTGATCAGCGTGCAGGAACGGCTTGCGGACCGCGCGATCCCGGCGCATGTGGACAGGGAGCTGGCGGAGCTGCGGGCGGAGAACGCCCGGCTGCGCCGACTGCTGAAGCTGACCCGGGCGGAGGCGGCTCCGCCGGGCCCGGCGCAGACCGGGTTCTTCGACGCGCCTCCAGGGCCGGTGCATGCAGGGTCGCCGCCGGAGGCGAAGGTGGCGTTGTTCGGCGCGCTCTTTACGGCGCGGACCGATATCTACGCGGTGCGCTGGGAGAATACGCGATCGGGGCGGGCCGGGTGGCTGCCTGCGGTGCGGGGCGGGTGGCGCAAGGGCGTCCCGCACGCCGAGCGGGAGTACCTGCCGCTGACCGCGGACGTGCTGGCCGCCCACCTGTCCGGTAAGGCTCATGTTGGCTTGTACCCGCTGCTGGACGGGGACCGGTGCTGTTGGCTTGCCGCGGACTTCGATGGCCCCGCGGCGTTGCTGGACGCGATCAACTACATCAAAGCTGCCCGAGCGCTGCAGGTGCCTGCCGCGCTCGAGCTGTCCCGGTCCGGCACCGGTGCGCATGCGTGGATCTTCTTCACTGCTCCGGTGGCGGCCGAGACCGCTCGCCGTCTTGGTACCGGGCTGTTGCGGGAGGCGATGGCGCTGCGCGGGCAGATGAGCCTGGCCAGCTATGACCGGTTGTTCCCGTCCCAGGACGTGCTGCCCGCCGGCGGGGTTGGCAATCTGATCGCCGGCCCGCTGTACGGTAAGGCGCGGAAGAGCAACACCACGGTGTTCCTGGATTTGGCGACCCTGGAGCCGGATGAGGACCAGTGGACGTTCCTGTCCTCGCTGGGGCGGATGAGCCCCCGGGAGGTCGCCCGTGCCGCGGACCGGGCGGGGCAGGTCAGCCTGGGGACGGCGGTGGACCGGCTCGGCGTACCTGGCTCCACCAAGACCCGCCCCCCGGCACCGGCGGTGATCCATGCCAACCTGGGCGCGGGCATCCGGCTTGATCAGGTTGAGCTGACTCCGGCGCTGTTGGCCACGTTCAAGCACGCTGCATCCATGCCGAACCCGCTGTTTTACGAGCGGCAGCGGCGGCGGATCTCCACCTGGGCCATGCCCCGGTTCCTGCAGAGTTTCGACGAGACCTTGGATGGCGGGCTGATCTTGCCCCGCGGCCTGCGGCACACTGTGGCCTCACTGGCTGAGCAGGCTGGGAGCCGCCTGGAGGTCACCGACGGCCGCGCCATGGGCACGGCGCAGGAGTTCACGTTCGCGGTGGCCCTGACTCCCGAGCAGGAGGAAGCCGCCACCGAACTCGCCGGGCACGACCTGGGTGTCCTGGTGGCGCCACCAGGAGCGGGCAAGACCGTGATCGCCTGCGCCATGATCGCGGCGCACGGCGTTTCAACGCTGGTGCTGGTCGACCGCAAGACGCTGGCGGACCAGTGGCGGGCCCGGATCCGCGATCATCTCGGCGTGACACCCGGCCAGCTCGGCGGCGGCCGCACCAAGATCGGCGGAATCATCGACATCATCACCCTCCAGACCCTGGCCCGGCGCGATGACATCGCCGAGCTCACTGCGCGGTATGGGCTGGTGGTCGCCGACGAATGCCACCACGTCCCGGCGGCGGCGTTCGAGCACGCGGTCAAGCAGATCCCGGCCCGGCGCTGGCTTGGCCTGACCGCCACTCCCTACCGGCGGGACAAGCTTGACGACCTGATCGCCTTGCAGGTTGGCCCGGTCCGGCACACCATCTCCTACCCCACTGGCGGCCGCAAGCTGGCAACAGACGGCTCGGCGATCCAACTACCGGAACTTGACCTGCCAGCCGACGGCGCCGGTTCCCGGCCTGCACCGGTGCTTCGTGTGCACCCGACCAGCTTCTGCTACACAGGTGACGCCGACCCCTCGGCACCGGGCGGGATCGCCGCGGTCTACCGGGACCTGCTCGCCGATGATGCCCGCACCAGGCAGGTCGCCGACGATGTCACCGAATCTTTGCGGCGGGGTCGGCACTGCCTGGTCCTCACCAAGTGGGTCGCCCACCTCGACCGGCTCGCCAACGTGCTGCGCGAGCGTGGCGAGGACCCGGTGATACTGCGCGGCGGGATGGGCGCCAAGGCCCGTGCCGCCGCCCTGGCCCGCCTCCACCCCCAGCCGGGCGGCCCGCCGCTGCTAGTGGTCGCCACCGGGCCGTACATCGGAGAAGGCTTTGACTGCCCGGCCCTGGACACGCTATTCCTGGCCGCGCCGGTCGGCTACAAGGGTAGCATCGTCCAGTGGGCCGGGCGGATCCTGCGCGCCCACCCCGGGAAGACCACCGCGGAGATTCACGACTATCACGACATCCGCACACCCGTGCTCGCCGCGAGCCTGGCCAGGCGCGCCCCTGGCTACACGCACCTCGGCTTCCCCGATCCCCGCCGGGCCGGTTCTACGCCACCTCAAGGTGGCTAACGGAGCCGGTTCCGGCGTAAGCGGGCGCGAATCCTGTCTTACCAAGTATTACACTGGAGGTGTGGCGGGTGAGGAGTTCGATGGCATTCCGCTCAGCGAGCTGCCGATCGATGAGGTGGTCTGGTCGAAGGAGCGGTCCAAGCACATCCGCACCCGGGCCGAGCGTAAGGGCCCGGCAGAGATCAACATTGAGCCATTGTGGGCGAGCGAGGCGGCCCTGGACCCGAACCGGCTGGTGCGCCGCGGCAGCGGCCGGGAGTCGGTGGAGGTGCTGGGCTACTCGCCATCGGCGCGGCGGGTGCTGCTGGTGTGGATCTACACGACTGAGCATCCGCCGTCTGGGGTCTGGCAGGGTGGCAGCGCGATAGTCGCGGGCCGCAGGTTGCGGGCAGCGTACTGGGAAGGGCAGGGCGATGACCGGGAGGACTGAGCAGGAGATCATCGCGGAGGCCGATGAGGAGTTTGAGCGGCGGGCTGCCGCTGATGACCCGGCGGGGTTTGTCCCGCATGGTCGGCCGCCGCGTGGCCGGGCGCAGGTCTACAGCGTGCGCATCCCCCCGGATGCTCTGGCCGCGCTACGGCGGCTCGCCGAGGCACGCGGGCAGCTTCCGAGCGTGCTGATCCGCGGATGGGTCCTGGAGCGGCTCCGGCAGGAGACCACCGGCGAGGAGCTGCTGGTCTCCCGGGACGAGCTGGCCCGGATCGTGCGGGAGCAGGTCGAGGCCGCGCTGCGCAAGGCCAGCTGACCAACCACGGCGCACACGCCCTCCACGTGGCCGGACCGTCCTGGAGGGGAAGCGCCTGAGCAGGTGCTGCTATCCGCCACTACGTTCAAGGGCTTCGAGCAGCCTCTTGTCAAAGGATGCGGACAGCCAAGTGGACAGCCATCCCAGGCAGACTGACGGGCACTCGCAGGCACTTCCGGGCACGGTAAGTCCAGGTAGGAGCCATAGAACCCCAGGCCGGGAAGGCACTTGAGTTGCATGGCATGCAAGAGGTCAGGGGTTCGAATCCCCTTAGCTCCACCCAGGTCAGACAGATAAATTCGAAACCCTGATCCTACTGTTCACAGGGCTTGTACAGCAGCAAAATACAGCAACGCAGCAGCACGATGGCCATGTCCGCGGCCGGGATCTGGCTCCGGTACCCGGGCGGAGCTGCTGGCATGACCTGCTGAAGCGGCACCCAGGACGGACCCGCAGCGTCCTGACCAGGAAGAACGTTCCTTGCCTACTCCGTTGACACTTGCACTGCTGCCGGTGCGTGGCGCGGTTTGGCGGGTGACTCTTGCCGCGTGTGCAACAGGTCAGGGCAAGCCATGCCCGGCCGGGCTGTTGTTCTGCCGGCTCGCATGCCTGCAGACGAACTGCGCCATGGCGCAGCACAGTGCGCCCGCTGGCGCCGGACGAGGCCAGCCCGGTGTCAAGGCGCGGGTGCGGTGCGCCGTCGGCGCAACTTGGCGCATCTTGGAGCGCGCCTCCGCCGCGCCAGGCGCGGGCCAAGCGCCTGACGGTGCGCCAGTGAGGCGGAGGCAGGCGCACCGGGTGAACGGAAGGCCCAGCGGCCAGCCGCCGGCAGATCACGCTGGCCACGCAAGTGAGCACAGCAGTTGTGCGCCGAGCCTTCCATGGCGCCAGATCGCCGACTATGCACGTCGATGATCAGAGCTATTCTGTCCGGCCCTACCGCGCCGATTAACCATTATGTATATTGACCAAATTGTTGCCTTCACCGGTATGTCTAACAATCGGCCGCGGCGCCCGCGGACCACCGCGACTGGAGCACCCGGGCACGCCAGCGTTTATCCCGCGGCCCGCAGCGAGCTGGCATCACGTGTCCGGGTAGTCTGCGCCGCCGGGGTTCAGGACGATAGCGCCCCGCGCGGCGGGGACGACTTCGTCAGCGAAGATGCCGGACTGGCGCTCCCGGTCACCGTTCGGCTAGAAGACGAACATGTTCATGCCCGACGTCGGTGTACAGCGTGGCGAGGGGTGTCGATCCACTGCCCGGCGGGCCCGTTGAGCAGGTCCCGGCTGGTCGGCCGTGATCGAACCCATGAGGTTGTACAGCCGGAAGATTCGCCCCGAGTCACGGCCCGCCTCCTCGGCGGATCGGTGATGATGTCGCCCAATTCCCGCGCGCGTTCCGGCGGCACGTTTATCGCTGAGACCGACCAGCCGTCGGCGTCGAGCTCGACCTGCCGGCGCGTACTGGAGGCAGAGAACGCCTTCGGCGCAGGCTAGGTCTGATCATGGTGCCCCGTTTCGGCCGAGCCGGTTTCCAGTCGGCGTACGGAGATCAGGCAGAGCCCGAGGTCGCGGATTTTGGTCAGCAGCCCGTGCAGCGCGGGCTGGTCAGCGAGCATGCCGCAGATGACCGTCTCCTCGCCCTGGCCGATGATCTGGAGGCCATCGAACCAGGCGGCCCACCGGCCGTCCAGGACATCCGCCACGCGGATCTCATAGCGGGCTGGTCCGCCGGGGGCGCTCACTCCACCTCCAGCCAGCGCCTGGGTGGAGCGGCGGAGCGTGCCGTGCCCGGTGTTACGGATTGCGCCCGCGGCAAAGACCTGCGGCTTCCTTGCGGTGCACGGGCGGGCCTGAGGGCGGCCATTCCTGTCCTTCCTGTCGGTTGTTTTTCCTTCATCTGTGGACGGTAGGAGCGGACACGGGGGCGGGGCGTCACCCGAAGGTGGCATGTGAGTGGATCTTGCGGTGATGGGCGCGCCTGCCGGGCGTGTCGGGTTGGTACTGCCTGCACCATCGATTGGATCGCGGGTTTGTTGGCGCCTTCGGCCCGGGCTTGCCCAGGACGTGGGTCACGTGCGTTTTGACCGTGCCGGGCGTCACGACCAGGTCGTGGGTGATGCGCTGGTTTGGCCTGCCCGTGGCCGCGGCCCCTGCTGCGCTGCGCCGCCAGGCCAGGGCGCGGTGGTCTTGGATCGGGGCTTGGGACGCAGCAGGAAATAGAACGCGAGGACGTTCGTGATCATCAGCAGGGGCACGTAAATGACCGGGATTACGTACCCGGCGCCCAGCTGCCCCGCGTGTGCGGGAAGGTTGAGCTGGATGGCGTGGTAATAGTCGAGGAGGATATCGGCAATCCCCACGGTATTGAAGGCGACCACGAACAGCCAAAAGAGCGGACGTATCCTCACCGTGAGCAGCGCCAGCATGGCCAGGACCCCGGTTGCAAAATCCCCGTAGGCAGCGAATGTGGCAAAGCTAGCGGGCAGATGGGGGCCGACGACGCCTGGAAGGATAAAGACCAGCCCGAAGAACCGGAAGCTGTTGAGAGTGGCGATGGCGCGGTGCGCTGCGACCCGGTCCATCGCCTTGAGCCTGGGCATGATGTACACGCCGAAGCAGAGCAGCCACGCCACATAACCTAGAACGAGCTGTAGTGAGAAGATGATTGTCGGCGACATGTGACCTCCACAGGAGATTCATGGCTTGCGATATGCAAGTGGGTCCAGCCCGGCCCTTTTGGCCGGCTCTTCGGGGAAACGGTACGAATTCCCGCCTGTATGGGGCATCACCCGAAGGTGCCTGCCGGGTGGGATATCGCCGCGGGGCGATCCCTCACCCGAAGGTGCTACCGGGCAGGCCGGGGTGCGGTGTCAGGGGATCAGGCCGAGCTGCCGGGCCCGCGCGGCGGCCTCGGTGCGGTTGGCGGCGCCGAGCTTGCCCAGGATGTGGGTCACATGCGTTTTGACGGTGTCGAGCGCCACGACTAGGTCGTGGGCGATGCGCTGGTTGGACTTGCCCGCGGCGATCAGCCGCAGCACCTCCAGCTCGCGGTCGGTCAGCGGCTCTAGCATGCCCGGCGGCGCGGCCGCGGCTCGCCTTGGCGGCGGCGCGGCGTCGGCTTGGCCGCAGGCGTGCACGAGCGCGGCCAGGTAGCCGGGGTCGATGCGGTCAGCCACGTTCTGCTGGTCCGGCTGGGCAGCCGGCAGCTGGGTGAGCAGGGCGCGCATCGGCGCGCCCTCGTCGGCAAAGACCCGCATATAGCCCTGCGGGCAGGCGAGCGTGACCGCCTGGGTCAGCGCGCCGAGGGCGCTGGCCTGATCGCCGCAGGCGGCCAGCGCGAGCGCCCGCAGCGCCTGGATCTCGATGATGCTGCCGGTCCGGCCCTGGCTGGCCGCGGCGCCGAGCAGCCGCTGCAGCAGCGTGAGCGCCGGTCCAGGGTCGTGTTGGGCGAGCAGCACCCGGGCCAGCACCAGATATGCCGGTTCCTGCGGGTAATCCGGCTCGTCATCTGGGCTGAGACCAGCAGCCGTTGCCCACTGGGCGGCCGCGCCGACCTCGCCCTGGGCCAGCAGCAGCCGCGCCCGCTGCGATGGCACGGGGTTGAGCAGGGCGGCCACCTGTGGGCTGAGCCCGGCCCGCCCGGCCTCGCCCATCGCCTCCAGGGCCCCGGCCGCGTCACCGTGCGCGTGCCGGATCCGGGCCACGACAGCCAGCCCGGTGGCCAGCGGCGGGGTGAAGGCAAGCGGCCGGCACAGCGTGACCCCCCGGGTGGCGTGGTCAAGCGCGGCGGTCAGCTCGTTCCGCTGGTACAGGACCTGGGCCAGGCCCACGTGCGCCAGGCCCGTGAGCGCTGTCTGGCGGCTCTCGCCGGCTGTGTCCAGCGCTTGCCGGTAGGTCGCCTGTGCCGTATCGAGGTTGCCCTGGGCGCGCTGCACCTGACCGCTGTCGTAGCAGACGCGCATGGCGAGAAAGTCCTCGAAGAACTCGCCGGCCGCCCGCCGCTCGGCGAGCACCTCAGCCAGGCCGTGCTCGGCCGGCCCAAGCCGGCCGCCCAGCCAGTCCGTCACCGCCAGGTTCCAGCGCACGAAGGAGCGCATCAACCGGTCGTCATTGCCCAGTTGGGCTACGGCCTGCTGGTTGTAGCCGACCGCGAGGGCGACTTCACCGCGCAGCCGCGCGAGCGAGGCGCGCAGGAACGCGATGCCCGCGGGGACATTGGCCAGCACGCTGTCGCTCTGTGGCCGTCCGAGGGATGGCTCATACGGTTCGTCGCCGCTGACCGCATAGGCACGCTCGGCGTCATCGACCAGCGCCTCGAGCGCTTCGAGCTGGAAGCCCTGGGCGGCGCCGTATGCCTGGGCCAGGCACGGCCGCGGCCGGGCGCGGACCGATTCCGCTGGCAGCGCCGAAAGCCAGCGGCGCAGGGTCACGCCCTCGCCGCGGCCGAGCAGCTCCTCGACGTGCCGCTCCACCAGGCGCGCCGCCCAGGCCACCTCTCCGGCCGCCAGCGCGTGCCGCACCGCGTCATCGGCCAGATCATGCTCCTCACACCAGGCCGCCGCGGCCCGGTGCAGTTCCGCCACCCGGGCGGGCTGCTCGGCCTGCAGCCGGGCGCGCAGCAGATCGGCGAACAGATGGTGGTAGCGCCACCAGCCGCGCACCTCATCCAGCGGCACCAAGAACAGGCCCGCCCGCTCGATGTCGGCCAGCATCGCCTGGCTGCCAGCCCGGCCGGTGACCGCATCACACAGCCCCCCGGTCAATCGCTCCAGCACCGAGGTCTCCAGCAGGAACGCACGCACCGGCCCGGGCTGGGCATCAAGGACCTCATCGGCCAGATAGTCCAGCACGAACCGGTGACTGCCGCTGAACGCCGCCACGACCGCGGCTGGATCCGCGTGCCCCCGCAGCGACAGCCTGGCCAGCTGCAACCCCGCCGCCCACCCCTCGGTGCGGGCCACCAGCCCGTTCACCGCCGCGGCCGGCAGGCCCGGCCCTGCCACCTCGGCCAGCAACGCCGCGCCCTCCTCTGGGGTGAAACGCAGCTCGGCCGCGCGCAGCTCCGCCAGCTGGCCGCGGGCCCGCAGCCGCGCCAGCGGCAGCGGCGGGTCAGCCCGGCTGGAGATCACCACCCGCAGGCCCGGCGGCAGGTTCTCTAGCAGGAACGTAACCGACTCGTGCACTGGCGCGGAGTCGATCAGGTGGTAGTCGTCTAGGACCAGCAGCACCTCATCCGGGCCCGGATCGGCGGCCAGCTCATTGATCAGAGCCGTCACCAGCGCCTCATACGAGCGCGGGGGCGGCGGGCCCACCCGCCCGGCCAGCCCGGGCCTGGCCCGGTCCAGTGCGGCCACCACATAGCGCCAGAACCGGGCCGGATCGCTGTCGCCGCCATCCAGGCCCAGCCACGCCACCGGCCGCGCGCCGCCGCCGACCCAACCGGCCAGCAGCGCCGTCTTGCCGAACCCCGCCGGAGCGCACACCAGCACCCGGCCCCTAGTCGACCCCTCGCCCAGCGCCTGCACCAGGCGCGGGCGCGGCACAAAGCCCGGCTGCGGCCCGGGCACATGCAGCTTGGTCGCCAGCAGCACATCCTGCCCCGACACGGCGACTTCCGCCGGGGCCGCCACAGACGGGTCACGTCCGGCCAGCGCCAGCCTCGGAAACGGCAGGCCAGCAGGTTTATCACGCGAAAGCGTGCCGCTGTGCGTCATTGAGTGTCTCCACGCGGCCCAGTGGCGAGGGGTGCTCGCCGTCGATGCTGCGAGTCTTACACCGTGCCCGCAGCCGAAAAAGAAGCAGCTTACGAACGCACTATTCGGCCAGGCCGAACAATCTTGCGGCCAGGCGACTTCATCCGATCGGCCGCCAGCCTGCCGGGGTACCGTCAGGATGTGGAGCTGCGTCAGCTCGAAGCGTTCGTGGCAGTAGCCACCGAACTGCACTTCGGGCGGGCCGCCGAACGTCTGCATGTCGCCGCGCCAACGCTCAGCGAACTGATCCGCCGCCTCGAGCGCGAACTGGGCACACCGCTGTTCACCCGCACCACCCGCCAGGTCGCCCTCACCAGCGCCGGCGCCGAACTGCTCACCCGCTCAAAGGTTATCCTCGACGAGGCCGCCGCCGCCAAGGCCGCGATCCGCCGCGTCGCCGACGGCGAGGAAGGCACCGTCCGGCTGGGCATCACCCCGCCCGCCGCCCCGGTGCTCGCCCCCCACCTGATCAGCCTGTTCACCGCCGAAGCACCGCAGGTAACCGTCGACCTGCAGCGGATGTGGCTACCCAATCTCCTCGACGCTGTCGCTACCGGCGACATCGATGTGGCCCTCACCTGCGGCCCGGTCCTTGAACCGGCGGGGATCGCCACCGAGGTGTTCTGTGCCGAACCGATCGTGGTCGGCCTGCGCCCCAGCCACCGCCTGGCCAGCCGCGACACGATCGCGCTGTCCGAACTCGCCCACGAGGTATTGGGCACCGCCCCGCAGGCCCTGTTTCCTGCCTGGGCCCTGGCCCAGCGCCAGGCACTCGACACCGCAGGCATCGCCCCGCCGGCCATCGAGCTCGCCGACACTGACCTGGCCGCCATCCGCTGGGCCGACCAGCGCGACATTGGCTGGATCTTGCTGATCCCGTCCCTGGCGGCCGCCCACACCCAGACAGTGATCCGCCCGGTGGCGCCCCGCCAGCTCGTGCCATTCACCCTGCAGTGGAACCCCAGCCGGGCCCACACTGTGGCCGTAGCCCGGTTCGTCCACTGTGCGCTGGCCGCCGATCTGCCGCCCGGCTGGCATACCCAGCCCGATCACCTACACCACACCGAACCAGACGAGGACCCAGACGACCCCCAGCCCAGCCAGCAACACGGTTAGGCTGCGGAGCGATCCTGGGGAGCTGACGCCACGGCGTAACGAGCGTGGCCCTGCGAACGGTGACGTGGCCGGGGCCGAGCCTGCGTCGCGGGTTACGCTTGTCAGGCCGCGGCCGGCCGCGAATGCGCTTCCTGACCAGTTCGTCGGCCAGATGAATCGGCCAGATGAAATTGCCCTGTGTCGTTGCCGCGACATGCAGGCCCAGCCACGCCACCGCCTGCCCACGTGGCCGCCGCACGGGCCCCGGCAGCTCGGCCCGATCCCCTGACACCGCCCCAACCGGCCCGTAGCACCTTCGGGTGAAGCGCGCCGCGCAGCGATATCCCACCCGGCCGGCACCTTTGGGTGACGCCCCACGGCGGCCGGAATTCGTAGCGTCTTCCCGAAGAGCAGGGCCACGAGGGCCAGGCGGACCGCCAGCGGCTACCCAGGACGGGTGACTGACCGGGGAGATGAGAAACAATGCAGCAGATCCATATCCGCCGGCCAAGGGCCCGGCGCGAGCACCCCTGGCATGAGGTCCTCCCGCCCGACCCGCGGGACCCAGATGTGGTCCGGGCCAAGGCGCTCGCCCGTGCCGGTGATCGTGCCGGCAGGACAACAGCCAGGCAGTCACGTTCCCCGCAGCCCGCCGAGACGGCGGGCTGACAGCGCCCCGTCAGGTGGATTACCAGGTGAGGGGCCCACATCCCTAGAGGCGAACCTATGCGATCCAAGCCCATGATTCTCGTCGCGCTGCTGCTCGCGGCGTTCCTGGTCAACCTGGACACGACGCTGGTGAACGTGGCGCTGCCCGCGATGGTGCGCGAGCTGCACGCCACCACCACCCAGCTGCAGTGGGTGGTCGACGCCTACAACTTGGTCTTCGCCGCGCTGCTACTGACCTTCGGCAGCCTGTCGGACCGGTTCGGACGCAAGGGCATGCTGCTGGCCGGGCTGGCCGTGGTCGGGACCGCCAGCCTGGCCGGCGGCTTCACCACCAGCGCGGCGCAGCTCATCGCGGCCCGGGCGGTGATGGGGCTGGGCGCCGCCATGACGTTCCCGGCGACGCTGTCGCTGATCTCCAACGTCTTCACCGAGCGGAGAGAACGGGCCCGGGCCATCGGCCTGTGGGGCGCGGTCGGGGGCGTGGCCATCGCGGTGGGCCCGATCGTGGGGGGCTGGCTGCTGGAGCACTTCAGCTGGGCGGCCATCTTCATCGCCATGGCACCGGTGGCGGCCGTCGCCGCGATCGGCGTGGCGCTCGCCGTTCCCACGTCGAAAGACCCGGACGCGGGCGCTCTTGACGTCCCCGGCCTGGTGCTGTCGTTGGCGGCCATGGCCCTGCTGGTCTTCACCATCATCGAGGCGCCCAGCTACGGGTGGGCAGCTGGGCGCAGCGTGGCGGGCTTTGCCGGGTCGGCGGTCTTGCTCGGCGGGTTCATCGTGGCTGAGCGGCGCGCCGCGCAGCCGATGCTGGATGTGGGGCTGTTCCGCAACCTGCGGTTCAGTGCGGCCAGCGGCGCGGTCGCGGTGTCGTTCTTCACCTTGTTCGGCTTCATCTTCTTGATGACCCAGTACTTCCAGTTCGTCCGCGGCTACGCCCCGCTGTCCACCGGTGTCCGCCTGCTCCCGGTGGCCCTGTCGGTGGGCGCCGGGTCGGTCGCCGGAACCCGGCTCGCCGTCCGGGCCGGGACCAAGCTCATCGTCACCACCGGGCTGATCGCGATGGCCGCGTTCTACGGCTGGGTCGCGGCGACGACCAGCGCCACGCTCAGCTACGGCATCATCGCGGCCGAGATGGTGCTGTACGGGCTCGGCCTGGGCCTGACCTCGGCGCCCGCCACCGAATCCATCATGGGCGCCATCTCGCGGCGCAAGGCCGGCGTCGGCTCGGCCGTGAACGATTCCACCCGGCTTGTCGGCGGTACGCTCGGCGTGGCCGTGCTCGGCAGCGTGTACGCGTCGGTCTACGCGTCACACCTGTCCGCCACCATGCCGGCGGCCGTGCCAGGCCGGGTCGCGGCGATCGCACACCAGTCCGTCGGCGCCGCCTACCTGGCCGCGGGCAAGATCGCCGCCCTCGGCCACCCGGCCCTGGGGCTGGCGCTGCAGCACGCCTCAACCAACGCGTTCCTGCGCGGCCTCACCATCGGCGCCATCGTCGCCGGCGCCATCGCCGCAGCCGGGGCGCTGCTGGCCGTCCTGTTCCTGCCCGCCCAGCCAGCACAGCCGCCCCGGCTCACCCGGCCGGCCCAGCTCGCCGACCGGCCAGCCCGGGCACCGGCCCAGACCGCCGCCGCTGTGGCCGACTGACACAGAAAAGAGGCACCGCAATGTCACAACAGATCATCAAGGACCACAACCTCGAGGCGCTGAAAGTGGCGGCCGCCTGGCCCGGCGCGGACCGGGTCACGCTGGTCACGCTGGCCACGGTGCTGGCGGCGACCGGGGCCGACCGCGATGGATGGAGCTACTTCGGGGCGCTCGCGGCCAGCCAGCCGGACCAGGTGCTGCCGCTGACCCTGGCCGGATACTTCCAGGTCCGCGCCGACGAGGACATCCCCGCCGGCCTCGCCAAGCTGGACGACGCCGCCAGCCGGGACCTCGGGCCGGCGCAGTACTACCGCGGCCTCGCGCTCGCGTCGCTGCCGGCCGAGGCCGGCCACGCCGAGCAGGCCGTCGCCGACCTGGAGTTCGTGCTCGCCGTCCGGGACCAGTTCCCCACCAACATGATCCGCGCGGCCTACCACGGGCTGGCCGCGGCCTACGCCGCCATGGGCAAGGACGACCTGGCCGCCAAGGCCGCCGCCAACTCCGGCCTGTCATCGGCGCCGGCGGAGGCCAGGCTGCAGTTCGCCGGCGGCTGGGCCAACCCGGCCGACGGCTACCACTTCAGCTCGCCCCAGATCGCCGAGGCGGCGCCCGGCGTCCGGGTGGCCCAAGGCTACGATCTCGCCGACTTCGGGCTGGTCAGTACCGGCAGCGGCATCGTCGCGATCGACGCGGGAACGGCCGAGCGCCGCGTCCATACCGCGCTGGCCGCCGCCGGCGGCCTGCGCGCCGACGACGTCAGTCACGTGATCTTGACCCACGCGCACTTCGACCACGCCGGCGGCATCGGCGCGCTCACCGGCCCGGGCACGGAGGTGATCGCCCAGGCTGGCTTCCCGTCCGAGCTGGCCCGCCAGCACGCGAACAGGGTCCCGTTCCGCTATTTCACCGGAAGCGGAGCCGGATTCGGCAGCGGCGACGCGGACGCCAGGCCCGCGGACATAACGGTGGATCAGCTGATCACCGGCGAAACCAAGCTGGCGATCGGCGGAACGGACTTCGTCCTGTACCCCACGTCCGGTGGCGAGACCAGCGACGCTCTGATGGTCTACCTGCCCGCCAGCGGTGTCCTGTTCACCGGCGACGTGATGATGCCCTACCTGGGCGCGCCCTTCTTCGCCGAGGGATCACCTGACGGCCTGCTCGGCACGCTCGCGCTCATCGCCGAGATCAGCCCGCGCAAGCTGATCCACGGCCACACGCTGCTGACCGAGGTGTTCACCGTGGATGCCGTGCCCGGTCTGCTCGCCGCGCTGACCGAGCTGCGCGACCAGTCACTCGCCGGTATCGGCTGCGGGCAGACCCTGACCGGGCTGCTCAAGGCCGGCGTCCTCCCGGACGTGCTGCGCGAGCATCCGGCCGCCGTCGGTCCCTACCTGGTCATCCGTGACCACTTCGTCCAGCGGCTCTACCACCAGCACTCCGGGTACTGGCAGCCGGACGGGCAGGGGCTGGAGCCCATCGATGCGGCCGGCCGGGCGGTGGCACTCGACCTGCTCGCCGACGGCAAGCCGGAGCAGTTCGCCTCAGCGGCACATGCCCTGCTGGCCCAGGGCGACCCCGCGCTCGCGCTCGAGATCACCAGCGCCGGGCTGGCCCGGCACCCCGACGCTCCCGAGCTGGCCCACCTGCGACAGCAGGCCCTGTACCGGCTGATGGAACGGCACCAGCTGCAGGACCCGTTCCGTTTCCTCATCTACGCGGAAATGGCCAGCGCGGAGATCGGCCCAGCAGCCTGAAACGACGACATTAGGACGACGAATGCCCTGCCCGGCGGGCCGATGGCATCCACGGGTCTGCCAGCACCTCCCGGGCCCCGTCCCTGCTGATGCTGCCAACTGGCAGAAGGACAGCCATGAAAACGATCGGACTGCTCGGAGGCACGAGCTGGGAATCCTCCATCGGCTACGAGCGAATCATTAACGAGGAGGTGCAGCGGCGGCTCGGCGGTACTCACTCCGCGGACCTGCTGATCCGCAGTTGCGACTTCGCCGTCGTGGAAAGCCTCCAGTCCGCCGGCGCGTGGGAGCAGGTGGGACGGCTGCTCGCCGCGGACACTCGCCTGCAGCATCCTCGGCCCGTTCGAACCACGGCAGATCCGCGCCGCACGCGAGCGCCTCGACCCAGCGCAGGCGCGCATCCACGACCTGCCCGGCGGACGCCTCACCACCAGCGAGCACCCCGACCTGTTCGCCAGCCTCATCCGCGCGCTCGCGCGCCGCGCCGGAGGGAACCAGCCGTCATGACCAGACCGATCACCCGCCGCACACCGCCGGAGGAAATCATGCCCAGCCTTCGCCCGCCCCTTGAGCGCGACCGCGTCTTCGCCGCCACCGGTGCCCGCGCCGGGCTGGCAGACAAACAGCTTTCCGGCCAGAACATCGTGCAGCCGGGTGAAGGCCGTCGTGTGCGCCTGCATCTGGAGGTCCTGCCATGACTGGGCCAGTCACCCAGCCGGTCTTCTTCGTCGTCGATGAAGACCCGACTGGCGTGGAGATGCTGGTCGGCGACCTTGGGCGACGCTTTCAGGCCGACTACCGGGTGATGGGCGAGACCTCGGCCCAAGCGGCGCTGGAGCGGCTGGGTGCGCTGCGCGAGTCGGGCGAGCAGGTCGCGCTGATCATCTGCTATGAGTCCATGCGCGCCATGCCGGGCTCGGAGTTGCTGGCACGCAGCCGGTCCACCCATCCCAATGCTAAACGGATATTGCTGATCGACTACGCAGACATGTTCCCGGCGGCGCGGCCGGTCCGGCTCCCGGGCTCATACACGAGCATGCTGGAGGTCATCGCCCACGGCATGGCGCTGGGTCACGTGGAGTACTACCTGACCAAGCCGTGGCGGCCCCGCCAGCACCTGCTCTACCCCGTGGTTGATGAGGCGCTGGCCGCCTGGACCCGGCTCAATTCTCCCGGGTTCGCGCTGGTGCGGATCGTCGGCGACCACTGGGATCCGCGCTCATTCGCGGTGCGGGACGGGCTGGAGCGCAACAGCGTCCCGTACGCCTTCTATGATCGCGGCTCCCCCGAGGGCGCCGAGCTGCTCCAGCAGCTGGACGATGTTCCCGGCAACCCGGTGATCTTCCTGGCTGATGGGCGGGTGCTGACCAGCTATACCCGGGCCGACATCGCCGCGGCGGCCGGTGCCCAGGTCCGGCCGCGACTCGGCGCCTACGACCTGGTCGTGGTCGGCGCCGGGCCAGCCGGGCTGAGCGCGGCGGTGTACGGCGCCTCGGAAGGGCTGTCCACCCTGGTGCTGGAGAGCACGGCGATAGGCGGGCAGGCCGGCACCAGCTCGCGGATCCGCAACTTCCTGGGCTTCCCGGCGGGCATCAGCGGCGGTGAGCTGGCCGACCGGGCCTACCAGCAGGCCTGGATGTTCGGCGCGGAGTTCGTCCTTATGAACGGCGCCTGCGGGCTGTCTCCCGGCGGGGATGGGCTGCAGGTCACGCTCTCCGGGGGCGGTCAGGTGAGCGCCCGGGCGGTGGTGCTGGCCACCGGTGTCAGCTACCGGCAGCTGGACGCGCCGGGCATCGCCGGCCTGGTCGGCGCGGGGGTGTTCTACGGCTCGGCGCTGTCGGAGGCGCCCGCGGTCAAGGACCAGGACGTGTTCATCGCCGGCGCCGGGAACTCCGCCGGGCAGACAGCCATCTACCTGGCCCGGTCGGCGCGCAGCGTCACGTTGCTGGTGCGCGGGGACAGCCTGGCCACGAGCATGTCCGACTACCTCGTGAAGGAGATCGAGGCCACCCCGCGGGTGCGAGTTCAGCTGCAGACCGAGGTCGCTGCGGCCCGCGGCGACCACAGGCTCACCGAGCTGGACCTGCGCGACCGGGCCACCGGCCGCGACGAGACGGTGCCGGCGGCGGCGCTGTTCGTGATGATCGGCGCCACCCCGCACACCGACTGGCTGCCCGATGATGTCGTGCGCGACCAGCACGGGTTCATCCTGACCGGCAGCGACCTGCCGAGCCAGGACCGGGCCGAGGCGGGCCAGCCGGTGCCGCTTTCGCTGGAGACCAGCCTGCCCGGCGTGTTCGCGGTTGGCGACGTGCGCGCGGGCTCGGTGCAACGGGTCGCCTCTGCCGTGGGGGAAGGGTCGGTCGCAGTACCGCAGGTTCACCAGCACCTGCAGCGCCAGACCGCACAGCCGGCCCCGGTAGCACCCGCGGGCGCGGGAACGCCGCGCGGCGACATCCCACCGGGCACGCACCTTCGGGTGACGCCCCCCGGCGGCCGCAATTCGTACCGTTCCCGGAAGAGCCGGGCCAATAGGACCGGGCTGCCCGCCATCGGCCCCCACGGGATGGGTGACTGACCGGGGAGATGAGAAACATGCAGCGGATCCGTATCCACCGGCCGAGGGCCCGGCGCGAGTGCCCCTGGCATGAGGCCTTCCCGCCCGACCCACGGGACCCACATGTGGTCCGGGCCAAGGCGCTCGCCCGTGCCGATGATCGCGCCTGCAGAAGAACAGCCAGGCAGTCACGTCCCCTCCGGCCCGCCGAGACGGCGAACGGACGGGACCCAGATGTTCACCCAATTCCTTGGCACCGCGGCAACCGTCTACGGCGTGCTCGCCGCCCTCAAACGCTCCTGCAGACACGGCAGATGCCTCACCCGCCGCACATCGCGTGAAGTCTCGGCACTCTTCCTGGCCTCCTATACCGGCGGTTACGCGATCTGGCTGATCTACGGGCTCAGCACCGGCGGCCTCCCGCTCATCGTCGTGGACACCGTCGGCCTCTGGGAGCAGATCGGCGCGCAGCAGCTGCGCCAGGGTCGCCGCATCCACCTTGTCTTCAGCCTCGCTGAGGCGATCGCCTTGCACCGCAGCGGGTGCACCAAGTGGGCTTCGAACCCGTAATCTTCCAGCAGCTCTGCCAGCCAGCCCCAGCCGAACGCCGCCTCGAAGGCCACCGGCGTCCCCGCTGGCAGCCCGCTCAGCAGCTCCAGCATCGGCCCCGAACCGTTGACCACATTGCGGTTCAGCTGCACCCGCCCGTGGTCACCGGCCACCGCCACCTGGGAACGCTTGCGGTGCACGTCGATACCGACATAAACAGACATCACCGGGCCTCCTTCCCGAGCTCGTCTTTCACCCGGAGCGTCGCGCTACCGGGCTGAGCAGGGAAGGGGGCCCGGCCCGAACCCGGCCCCCATATAGTCAGCAACCGGTGCGGACATGGCCGGACTGATACGCACGCTCTGGGACAGTGACCTGCACAGACGTACTGCGGTGGACGTACTGCCTGCTGATGGCATGCAAGAGGTCAGGGGTTCGAATCCCCTTAGCTCCACCTAGGTCAGACAATAAATCCGAAATCCTGAGCCCACAGTTCTCGGGCCTGGTACAGCAGCAAATACAGCAGCGCAGCCGCACGGTGTCCCTGTCCGCCAGCCGGGATCTGGCTCCGGCACCCGGGCAGAGTTGCTGGCATGACCCGCTGAAGCCGCTCGCCAAGACGGACCCCGGAGCGCCTGACCAGGAAGAACGTTTCTTGCCTGCTCCTTTTGACACTTGCGCTGGTGCCGGCGAGCGGCGCGTCTTCACGGGTGACTCTTGCCCGCTGCGCAATGGGTCAGTCCAGCCGGTCCGGCCGATGAGCATGCGATCAACGGGCTGAGCCGGTGGGCATCATGTGCCTGGCTTGCGCCAGGTGCGGCCGACCGGGTGTCACGGCGCGAACGCTGCGCGCCGTGGCGCAATCCGGCGCAGCCTGGGACGCGCTGCCACAGCGCCAGGCGCGGGCGCTGACCGGGTTGCCGAGAAGGTCGCCAGTGCCGTAGTGCAATATCTGTATGGGTCTCTGGCGGGCAGCCCCCGCCCGGGTGGGCAAGCCGCTCAAGCTCGGGCTTGAGGGTCTGCACGTGTCCGCCGCGGCGACTACCGGGTGATCTACCGCATCGATGACCACCGCCGCCGGATCGACGTGGTGGCCATCGAGCACCGCGCCGACATCTACCGGTCACGCCAATTCTGAACACCGCTGTCAAGACCGCAGATGGCCAAATCTGCACGTGGCTGGGCATCGAGCGGCTAACGGGCGCAGCGCAGGCGCATCCGGCTTTCTGTCAGCATCCGTTTGCGCCACGCGGTGTCAAGACGCTAGTGCTCACCCGGTATCGGCCACGCGCACCTCGATGTTTCCTTCTGCCACACGTGTTTCCAGCACGGTCAGCTGGCTGTTGCCGGGGTTGGTGCCCTTTCCGGTCAGCGCGTCGAACTCCCACAGATGTTTGGCGCAGGTCAGGGTGCAGCCGTCGAGGTCTCCTTCACTGAGCTGTGATCCCAGGTGCGGGCAGCGGTCCTCGAAGGCCCGTATCTCGCCATTGACGTTGAGCAGGACAACCTTCGCCCCGGCGACGTCGGCGGCGGTCATCTCCCCTTCCCAGAGATCTTCCTCTGGCATGACCTCATGCCAGGTCACAGACGACGTCTTTCTGCCATGCCCTCATCCGCATGGAGGTTGAACTTCTCAACCCCCTGGAGCCGCTGCAGATATGAGCGGGGAGTTTCGCCGAAATATCTTTTGAACTCACTGATGAAATGGGAGATGCTGGTATAGCCAACCTCTGTCGCCGCCTCGCTGACGGTGGAGTTCTCGTCAAGGAGCAGCTCGCCAGCGCGCTTCAGCCGAAGCTGTTTTAGGAACTGATACGGGGATGTTCCGACGCTCTGCTTGAAGAGATGAGCGAACGCCGACTCGCTCATGCACACCGCGTCCGCGAGAACCGCAACAGAAATCGGCTCGTCGATGTGGCACTTCATGTACTCAATTGCCCCGGATACGGGATTGTGCGCGGCATTGGAGCGGGAGGCGTCGATGAGCAGCTGGCGTTCTTCCGACTGCAGCAGCCGGTACACGATCTCCCTCAGATACATGGGCCCCAGCACCGCGCGGTCCACATCGGACTCCACGGTCGTCAGGAAGCGGTAGGTGGCACCGATGAGGTGGACGTCGAGCGGGGCCACGTGCGCCTCTGGCCGTGGATGGCTGTGCTCCAGGTACAGCGCCGCCATCGGCCGGTGCATGGTCATGAGCACGTCGTGCACCAGTGACGGCTCGATCTGCAGCACGAACGACAAGAACGGGCGCCCGCGTACGGCCTGGATGATCTCGACCTCGAACCGGCTGCGCTGGTTCAGCACCAGGTAGCGCATAGGGTCGTAGACGTGCTCCTCCCGCCCGATGCGCACCCGCTTGGCGCCTTGCACGATCAGGCAATAGGAGAGCGAGCCGACCTCGTCCCAGTGGGCGGGGACGGGCTGAGAGAACCGGTAGAACGTGAGCCCGGGCCACTCGTGCTGATTGGCCCCCTCTGACTCGGCATACCGGTCCACCAGCCTGGCGAGATCACCAGTTGCCACCAGGTCGTCGCGCAGGAACTGGTAGGCCTTCTCGCCTCGCACCGGCATCGCCACGTTCCCGTCACAGCCCCGCCTCGCTGAGCACCCGGCGCCGTGCCGAGTTAGCGGCGTTGAGCACAGTGTCCGCTGAGCGCCCACCGGAGGACAACTGCTCGAACAGCTGGCTGAGCCCAGAGGCCGCGGCCTGTGCGCCCGGTGACCACCGGTCGACCCAGCGCCGCAGCACGTCCCGGTTGCCCTCCCGCTGCTCGATCGCGAACTGGGCGAGCGCGGTGCTCCACCGTGTGCACCGGTCGCTGTCCACAGCGAGGTTGGACAGCAGCAGCCAGGTGAGGTCGTCGCCCACGTCGTGGGCGACGTTGGCCAGCTGCCGGATGAGGACCTCATCCAGCGTGGGCCGAATCACCAGGTTCGTCGCCGCGAAGCACTCGCCCCAGTCGTAGGCGGTGAGCAGCTTCTCCAGCGTCTCCCTGGCGGGCTGCCAGGCCTCGTCCCGCTCCCAGGTGCGCCGCTCGCTGGTGCCGATGGACGAATCCCGGGTGTCGGCCAGCTGGCGCGTCCGGTATGCCACTAGCGACACCCGCCGGAGGAGGTCGCCTGCCCCGAACACGGCGCAGTTGGTGATGTAGGACGAGGGCGCCATGTGCGCCAGGTAGGCGGTGCACATCTGCAGGGCGTGCATCGGGAAACGGGTGGGGGTGAACAGGGTGGCCAGGCACTGCACCCATTCCCCGGACAGGGACTGATCGTGCTCCGCGGCGGAGTATTCGTCCAGGACGCCTTCCACGACCGTTTCCTGCTCGTCCTGCATCGTGACGTACTTGCGGTAGGTGATCTCGTCGGGGTCGCGGAACCCGCCCCAATCGGCCGCCTGCAGTGGCGACTTGTCCCGGTAGGTCAGGTACCACATGTTGACCGGGGTGGTGGGGTTGGACTCCAGCGCGGACGATCGGTTGGCGCGGTTGGTGTAGTTCAGGCCGTGCGTGACGATCTCGTACTCGCTGGGGATACGCCGGAGCTGTCCCAGCGAGCTCCACGTCTTGAGCTTCCGCGTCCGGCGCGCGGGGCTGGCCTCGGTCATGCGGGCTCCTCCATTGTCTCGGCCGTCGCGTGCGCTCCGGGACCCGGCGGCTCGGTGTCGGTCTTGAGCCGCCACGTCACCTCCTCGGAGGTGACGTCGATGCGGCCGGCGAACGCCGACATGATCCCTTCGAGCTGGCGCATCTCGAAATCGCGCCCGAGGTGCCGCTCGATGGATTCGCGGGTCACCCGCAGCTCGCTTTCACCGCTGACCCTGGTGTATGCACCCCGGTCGACCACCTTGATGTCCTGGTCCGGGTTGTCGTCCACGATGGCGGCGACGATGGCGTCCACGTCGTCCGACATGCGCAGGACCGGTCCCACAGGCTTGCCCATCCTCGTCCTCCCGCCTTACTCGGCCCAGCCGACGAAGACGACGTCGAGCGGGCCGATCCCGGCCTCGGCCACGGTGAGGTCACCGGGTACGGCCCTGCCGGCGTGGCGGACGGCCAGGCCCGCGTCTCTGGGCGCCACCCGCCTGCCGACGACCTGGGCAGCGACCTTTTGCGCAGCCGCGTCGACGGTGTCGGTGTCGAGCACCAGCACCAGCTGGGTGACGAAGTCACCCTCGAACATCGCGTTGATCGGCACCGGCTGGCCCTCGCCCCGGGGTTCGGCCACCTCCGGGGCGGCCATGCCCGTTTCCTGCATCTCGTTCATCGTTCCTCCTGATGGGCGGGCTGGCCGCTCATGCGGCTGGCGGCGGCGCGTACGGCTTGGCCCACCGGTAGCCGTACGCGTCATCGCCCATGACCTCCGGCGTCAGCCCCATCCAGCCCAGGATCCCTTCCACCGTCGGCGGCTGGATGTCGCCGCCGAGCAACCGCTCGATCACCGTCGGGTCATGCAGGGTGTCGCGGTCCTCCCACCAGATCTGGCGGCAGGGGCGCGAGCAGAAGTGGTAGGTGTAGCCGTTGTGTTTCAGGGGGTAGCTGCGCACCGGGTACTTGTCGTTGGAGGGCGAGGCCGCGGTGCCGATGGGCAGGTGGCAGAGGTTACACAGCCACGGCAGCGTCTCCGGGAGGGTGAGCTCCATCCGGTCGTGGTTGACGTTGTCGATGATCACGTCCCAGATCCGCCCGAACTGCTTCTCCCACTCGGGGTACTTCTCGTGCAGCCAGTCGCGCTCCTCGGGCGAGACGCCGGCCTGCGGCTTCCACCACACGGTCGGGCGCCAGTACCACACGCCCAGGTGCAGGGAGTGGTGCCAGGTGTCCAGCCCGGCCATGAACTCGTCCCAGTACCACGGCTTCTTCAGCCCGTAGTCACTGATCTGGTCGATGAACTGGTCGGCGATCCATTCGTGCATGAACTCCTTGTAGGACTGCTTGCGCATTTCCAGCGGTGTGTAGTAGTCCATGCCGGGGCCGGTGAGGATGGAGAACAGCCGCGCCGACACCCAGAACGTCTTGTCGATGATCCACTGCGCGCGCCGCGGGTCGTGCTCGACGAGGATCTCCAGGGTCGGCCCGCCCTGCTGGGAGTGGCGGGCCTCGTCGGTCTGGATGGACGAGATCATGTTGGCGAAGTTGATGTCGCCCGATTCCAGTGCGTCCGCGGACAGGGCGACGAACTGGACGTTGGTGAACCCGGTCTCGAACGTGAACGGCAGCTGTATCGCGACGTCGACCACGTTAGGGTTCATCATCATGCCGTCGAAGGTGGCCCGGGCGGCGATGATGCCCCACTCGTTGGTGTGGTACGCCTTCTGCGCCCAGTCGTACTGCGGGTCCTTGCCGACCAGTTCGTGCGGGAAATAAAGGCTGATCTGCGTGTGCCGGGTCTCGTCCAGCGTGCCGAAGATCGCCATGTTGCGCCAGGCGGGTGAGAGCCCGAACCGGGCCATCCTCAGCTCGGCGTACACGGCGAGGTCCTCGATCAGCGCGACGGCCCCGAAGTGCTGCTTAGCGACGGATTTCCAGCCCTCGTCCAGCTGGTCGAAGACCTTTGACTTCTGCAGCACCGCCTTGACGGAGTAGGCACCGGTCTCCTTCTCCCGCTGAGTGCGCACGTATTCGGGGTAGGTGACCTTGTAGGGCTCGTCCCAGGAGGCCCACGCCTCGCGCGGGATCTTGCCCTGCCCGGACATCCATTCCGGGAAGACCGCGTCGTAGTCGACGTAGCTCAGTTCCCAGTCGAGGTCGCGGGCGATGTCGTACCACTTCTCACGGGCCATGCGTGCCACGGTCGTTCCTCTCCTCTACTTCGCCGACTTCGTGCTAGTCGACCTCGAGCCAGCCAAGCTGCTTCTTCCAGTCCACGTTGTCCCAGTAGGCGACGATGTCGTCGATCAGGCCGTCGGCGGCGACGTGGAACAGGAACAGGTGGGCCAGGTCATAGCGGCCTCCGTTGCATCCGATGACGCCGAAGTCCTTCGCCTGGGTCCCGCCGATATCCACCTCAACGGCGACGTTGCCGTCGTGGTCGGCTCTGACGCGCCTTACCGTGTTGGACAGGTCGGGGAACGCGTCGATCAGGGCGGTCCAGATCGGCTTGCCCACGGTGCGCACCTTGCCGTCGCCGTGCAGGACCCGCTGGTGGGCCCACACCTCGAACGGCACGTAGCGGAAGTTGGCGTTGCCCGCGCACAGATCGACCATGCGCTCGACGTCTTGGGCACGGTAGGCGTCGAAGAAGGCTGTGACGACCGCCCTGGCCGTGGCTTCGCGTGAGGTGGTGCCGGTGCTCGCTGCGAGCGCGTCGGTGCTCATTGCCGCCCCTATCTGGCCGTGATCGTGATGTTGTCGAGCCGCTTCACGCCGAGCCGGCGGTAGAGCTGGTTCTGGTCCCAGTAGGCCGTCACCGCGCTGATCCGGTCATCGGGGGCAACCTCGAGCAGCCAGGCCTGGTCGAGGTCGAAGTGTTTCTCCTGGTTGTCCACTTCAAGGAAGTCCGCTGCCTGTGTGCCATCGATGGTGATCTCGGCGACCGCGGTGTTGTCGGTGGTCACGAACAGCCGCCGGACGCGGATCAGCAGGTCGGGGAAGGCGCTTGCCAGCTCACGCAGGTAACGCGCACCTTCGGCCGCCATCGGGCCGCGCACATCCAGCGGCACCAGGTACACCACGGCGCCCGGCGCCGTCATGCTGATGATCTTGTCCACTGCGCCGGTCTCCATGTGGCCGAAGAACTCGCGGGCCACGGTTCGCGCGCTCATCTGCTCACACCTCCAGCCGCTTGAGCACCGCGTCCGCGCCGGCCTCGGACGATCCGGGGTTCTGCGCGGTGATGAGGTTCCGGTCGACGACGACATGCGACACCCACGCCGCGTCCCCGTCGTCGAACACCGCGCCGCGGTTCTTCAGCGCGTCTTCCAGGTACCAGGGCATCCCGATCCGTCCCGCCTGCGTCTGGTCCTCCTCCTCATCGGTGAAGGCGGTCATCTTGTAGCCGTCGAACATCCAGGCCCCGTCGACGAGCGGCGCCGAGAGCAGCGCGGCAGGCCCATGGCACAACGCGGCGACGGTCTTGTCGGCCCCGTGCAGCAGCCGCAGCACCCGGCCCATGTCGGGGTTGTCCGCGAGGTCCACCATCGGCCCATGCCCGCCAGGGATGAACACGCCGTCGCAGGCGAGGATCTCCTCATCGGTGAGTTCGGCGAGGTTCCTTGGACGCTGCAGCCCGGGCAGGGCGGCCAGCGCGCCGGCGACCCGCTGCGCATTGGCGGCGCTCTCCCGCCAGGTTTCGTCGGCGATCTCGTTCAGGCGCTCCCGTGAGAGTCGGCTGGTCACCTCGCCGGTGTCGGCGAGGACCTCGATGAGGTCGGTGCCCGTCCGCCACGAGGTGCGTGCAGCCGCCTCGATCAGCTCGCGGGCCGTCAGCCGGTCCAGGCCGGTGTCGGCCAGCGCCAGGAACACGCGCCTGAGCGCGACCAGGCTCAGCTTGCTGAAGTGCGTGAACGTGACACGGATATCGTCGGCGTCGGGGGCGAAGCTGCGGAACACCGAGAACATGAAGTCCTCGTCTTCGTGCGGGTAGTGGAAGAACGGCTCGAGCCCCCACGGGTCCGGCTGCGGCGGATTGCCGTCTGGGGTCGCGACCACGAGATCGACGCCGGCGCGCATGAACCGCTCGTAAGGTTCGAGGACCTCTTCCGCCCAGTAGCCGGTTGGATGGTCGCTGCCATCCGCCAATCTCATAGACCGTGCACTGGAGACGATCATGAGCAGTCTTGTCATGTGAACTCCTGGTCGCCATGGGATATGCGAGATGCTTCCCGTGGGAACTCGGGTGACGGACGCCACCTCGAAGTGTGCTCCGGGCTGGCCGGTGACGCTGTCAGATGCCTGCTGGAGTTGTGCCCATTCCTGCACAACCTAGGCATCTGGGCGCGGCCAAACGGCCGACAGAGCTGGCTGACCTGGCGATCCTGCGGCGGTCCTGCCGACGTTAGGCCCATTCCTGCACATCTGCCGCCGCCTGCTTCAACGATCCGTACCCGTCGGCAAACAATGAGCCCCACCCGGGCGAGCGTGCCGTGGGGCTCGCTGCTGCGGCCGGTGCGGGTTCCTCATGACGGGAGAAACCACCATGACCAGCACCAACGTCATCGTTGGCGCCGGCCGGTGCGGCGCGTCGGCGGCGGAGACGTTGCGCGCGGAGGGCTTCGACGGCCGGGTCGTCCTCGTGGGCGACGAGCGCGACCCGCCCTATAGCCGTCCGCCCCTGTCCAAGGAATACCTGCGGGGAGAGCAGGACCACGACGATGTGCTTGTCCGGCCGCGCCCCTGGTATGACGACGCGGGCATCGACCTGCGCACCGGCTGTGCTGCCGTCGCGCTCGACTGCCACTCCCGCACCGTGCGGCTGGCGGGCGGCGATGTCATCCGGTTCGACCGGCTGCTGCTCGCCACCGGCGGCCGACCGCGCACGCTGCCCGGTGAGCATAGGCGGGTCCGGTACCTCCGCACCCTTGCCGATGCCGAACGGCTACGCGCGGAACTGCCGACGGCCCGCCACCTGGTGATCGTGGGCGCGGGGTTCATCGGCGCCGAGACCGCCGCGTCGGCTCGGGCGCTTGGCG
>Ga0335085_10002853_pt1 | contig 31347 bp, 26 predicted proteins | sample Lox_Sample_45_FD_206712 | JGI IMG/M metagenome (GOLD analysis project Ga0335085, IMG submission 206712) | Soil microbial communities from Loxahatchee National Wildlife Refuge, Florida, United States - Lox_Sample_4.5 | ecosystem: Environmental > Terrestrial > Soil > Wetlands | place: USA... | reverse complement strand
CCATTGTCCAATATTCCCCACTGCTGCCTCCCGTAGGAGTCTGGGCCGTGTCTCAGTCCCAGTGAGGCTGGTCATCCTCTCAGACCAGCTACCGATCGTCGCCTTGGTGAGCCATTACCTCACCAACAAGCTAATCGGACGCGGGCCGTTCCTTCGGCAATAAATCTTTCCCCGTAAGGGCGTATCCGGTATTAGCTCAAGTTTCCCTGAGTTATTCCGAACCGAAGGGCGCGTTCCCACGTGTTACTCTCCCGTCTGCCGCTCCCGTATTGCTACGGGCGCTCGACTTGCATGTGTTAGGCCTGCCGCCAGCGTTCGCTCTGAGCCAGGATCAAACTCTCAAGTTGGATGAGAACTTTTGATACCGGCTGGTCACGTTTGCGCAGTGACGACACTGGGAAGTGTCGTCACATTGACGAGGTCCACCCACTGATCGTTTCCACGCCGCGCTCGCGCGCGAATGAAAACACTCAGCGATGTACCTTAAACGTGAACCGCCGAAGTCTCTTCCGAAGCCGCCCTTTGATGGAAAATCGCTTCTCCACGAGGGAGCGGCCCGCAAGGACCCCGCCGTCCACGTTTCTCTTTCTTCCGATTCACTTTTCAAACAGCCCGGGGATCATGGCGACCCCCGCTCCCCGGTGAACCGGAGAGCCGTCGAAGCCCGCGCATCCGACTACGATCGGATGCCGTTTCACTATTCCAGTGAGGAGCTTCAGAGGCGCGCAATCGCGCCGTAAGCGGACGGCGCGCCGGAGGGCGTATATAGGCTTCGCCCCCGCGAATTGTCAACCACAATTGGCCAACATTGCTGATCCTCCGAAAGCCTGATTTGCACGCGCACAACCCGGCCCTTCGGCGCCCCCTGGAAACGACTTTTTAAGGTCTGCTGCGCCGCACTGAGGCCATATTCATGGGTCGTTCTTGGACAAGTTCGATTTCGAGGGATGGAATCGTCAGCGGGGGCTTTCGGCCACCGCGGTTTGACCAAAAAGTCCAGCTCCGGGGCCGTCATTGACGGGCCTTGGGCCAACCGGCATCGTGCCGGCCTTGATTTGCGGGGCCTGCCGACGGTGACCGGAGTTGGTCGCGGCGAGCCGCCTTCGATCTGACGGCGCAGGGGACGGTGAGCTTGGACCAGACACGGTCGCGCGGCGCATATCGATCGAGGCGGCCCGAGTCCGTCGAGCTCGGCAATGAGCCGCCGCTGTCTGTGGATGGCGGCAACAGCGGCTTTGTCGATCGCCGCCGCGTCTCGGTGCAGTGGTTCGCCGGCACGATCCTGACCGCACTGTGCGGCGCTGCTCTGATGGGCGGCGCCGTTTTCACATCGCTCGACGGCGAGACCAATTTTGCGTCCCTGCCCGAACGGGTCGAGGTAGCGTTACGCGGCGCGCTCGGCGCCGGCGCCGACCGGCTCGGCGTGTCGCACAAGAGCGACCGGCTGCCGACCGCGGAGGAACCGTCATTTGCCCGCCAGGTGATCCGCGTCTCCACCATGACGCGGGTCGGCAATCACGAAGTCGTCCGCGTGCGGCCGTTCGTGCGCATCGCCGGCAATCTGTCGCTGACCGTCTCCGATCTATCCGCCAACATCCCGCAATATAATCCGCAACGCCTGCTCGCTGAATCGGCACCCGGCGGCAACGCTACCATCGCCGACGACGCGCCCAAGGCCGAGCCCGATGCTGAAGTCGCCTTCGTGATGCGCGACCTGGCGCCGATTTTGCCGAAGCTCAAGATCGCCGTGCTGACGCCGAACGACGAAGTGATGGCGCGCGTGCGCGAAGCCGCGGATTGGAGCGAGAAGACCGCCAAACATCTGCCGGTCGCCGCCAACATCACCGGTATCAAGCTCGCCTATGCCGGCGAGGCCACCGCCGATCCTTATGCCGGCTTCGAGGCGCGCATCGTACCGGAAAACATCACGCTACTGCCCAAGACCACCAATGAGACGACCGGCGGCAATGCGTTCAACGAGCGCGTCATCCCGGTGAAAAAAGGCGACACGGTCTCGACCATTTTGCGCGACCTCGGCGCTTCGCCGGACGAGATCGGCGCCATCGCCCGCGCACTCGGACCGCGCGGACGCGACGGCGGCATCAAGGACGGGCAAAAGCTGCGCGTGCTGCTGGCGCCGGTGCCGGGCGGCCAACGGTTGCAGCCGATCCGCGTCATTGTCGCCAGTGATACAACGATCGACGCGGTCGTGGCACTGGCCGATTCCGGCAAATACGTCGCCGTCGATGTGAAGAATGTTGGCACCGAAGTGGCCGAGAATTCCGAAGACAGCGGCGACGACAATGCCGACACGCCCGGCGTGACGCTCTATCAAAGCGTTTACGAAACCGCGATGCGCAACCAGATTCCGCGCCCGATCATCGAAGACCTGGTCCGCATCTACTCCTACGACGTGGATTTCCAGCGCAAGGTGCAGCCCGGCGATTCCTTCGAGGTGCTTTACGCGGGCGAGGACGAGACGCCGGTTGCCGACAGCCGCAACGACGTACTGTTCGCCGCGCTGACGGTGAGCGGCGAAACCAAGAAATTCTACCGCTTCCAGTCGCCGGACGACGGCATCGTGGACTACTACGACGAGACCGGCAAGAGCGCGAAGAAGTTCCTGGTGCGCAAGCCGGTGATGTTCGGCATCATGCGGTCCGGCTTCGGCATTCGCCGGCATCCGATCCTCGGCTACACCAAGATGCATACCGGCGTCGACTGGGCCGCGCCGACCGGCACGCCGATCTACGCCTCCGGCAACGGCGTCATCGAAAAGGCCGGTTGGGAATCCGGCTACGGCAAATATATCCGGATCCGCCATACCAACGGCTATGAAACCGCTTACGGTCACATGAGCGCCTTCGCGCGCGGCATCGAGGAAGGCACGCGCGTGCGGCAGGGTCAGGTGATCGGCTTCATCGGCTCCACGGGCCTGTCGACCGGTTCACACCTGCACTACGAAATCCTGGTGAACGGCCGTTTTGTCGATCCCATGCGCATCAAGCTGCCGCGCGGCCGCGTCCTGGACGGTCAGATCCTGACGGCATTCGAGCAGGAGCGCGAACGGCTCGACGGCATCATGGCACGCAAGCCCGCGCGCGTGGCAGTGCGCTAGACCTTTCCCGTCGCAGAGCACAGCGTTGCGATGGATGCCCAGGGCAAGCGCGGGCATGACATCGAAGCGGCAATCCGCGGAGACCGTTACGCCGCCTGCGCCAACTTGCCGTTGAAGGTGAGGCCGTTCTTACCCGCCGAAATGCGGACCTTCTCGCCGTCCTTGATCGATCCTGCGAGGATCATTTCGGCGAGCGGGTCTTGCACCGCGTTCTGTATCGCGCGTTTGAGCGGTCGCGCGCCATAGGCCGGATCCCAGCCTTTTTCCGCGAGCCAGTCGCGCGCACTCGCATCGAGCGTGATCGCGATCTTGCGATCGTCGAGCAGCTTTTGCAGGCGGCCGATCTGGATATCGACGATGCGGCCCATTTCCGTCTTCTTCAACCGGTGGAACAGGATGATCTCGTCGACGCGGTTGAGGAATTCCGGGCGGAAGGCGGAGCGCACGACCGCCATCACCTGATCCCTGACGGCATCCGTGTCCTGGTCTTCCGGCTGGTTGACCAGAAATTCGGCGCCGAGATTGGAGGTCATGACGATCAACGTATTGCGGAAGTCGACCGTGTGGCCCTGGCCGTCGGTCAGCCGTCCATCGTCGAGCACCTGCAACAACACGTTGAACACGTCCGGGTGCGCCTTCTCGATTTCGTCGAACAGGACCACCTGATAGGGCCGCCGCCGCACCGCTTCGGTCAGCGCCCCGCCCTCGTCGTAGCCGACATAGCCCGGCGGCGCGCCGATCAGCCGCGCAACCGAGTGCTTCTCCATGTATTCCGACATGTCGATGCGGATCAGCGCTTGCTCGTCGTCGAACAGATATTCGGCGAGCGCCTTGGTCAACTCGGTCTTTCCGACGCCCGTGGGCCCGAGGAACATGAACGAACCGATCGGCCGATTGGGGTCCTGCAAGCCCGCGCGCGCGCGCCGCACGGCGGTCGCCACGGCATGCACCGCTTCCTTTTGGCCGATGACGCGCCTGGCGAGTTCATCCTCCATGCGCAGGAGCTTGTCCTTCTCGCCCTCCAGCATCTTGTCGACCGGCACGCCGGTCCAGCGCGAGACAACGCCGGCGACGTGGTCTGCGGTCACGGTCTCTTCGACCATGGCACCCTTGGCGCCTTTGCCTTCGGAAGCCTCGATCGAGGCAAGTTTCTTTTCCAGCTCCGGGATGCGGCCATAAGCGAGCTCGCCGGCGCGTTGGTATTCGCCCTTGCGTTGCGCATTGGCGAGCTCGGCGCGCAACTGGTCGAGCTCGGTCTTGAGCTTTTGCGCGTCAGAGAGCTTTTCTTTTTCCGCCTTCCAGCGGCTGGTAATGTCGGCCGACTGCTTTTCCAGCGATTTCAGCTCGGCTTCAAGATTTTTCAGCCGGTCCCTGGAGCCGGAGTCGCTTTCCTTCTTCAGCGCCTCCTGCTCGATCTTCAGCCGCACGATCTCGCGGTCGATGGAATCGAGTTCCTCCGGCTTGGAATCGACCTGCATCTTCAGCCGCGCCGCCGCCTCGTCGATCAGGTCGATCGCCTTGTCGGGCAGGAAGCGGTCGGTGATGTAGCGGTTCGACAAGGTCGCCGCGGCAACGATCGCCGAATCGGAAATACGCACACCGTGATGCTGCTCGTATTTGTCCTTGAGGCCGCGCAAAATCGAAATCGTGTCTTCGACCGTCGGCTCGGACACGAACACCGGCTGAAAGCGCCGCGCCAGCGCCGCATCTTTCTCGACGTGCTTTTTGTATTCGTCGAGCGTGGTGGCACCGATACAGTGCAGTTCGCCGCGCGCTAGCGCCGGCTTGAGCAGATTGGACGCATCCATGGCGCCGTCGGCCTTGCCGGCGCCGACCAGCGTATGCATTTCGTCGATGAACAGGATGATGCCGCCGTCCGACGACGTCACCTCCTGCAGCACCGCTTTGAGCCGCTCCTCGAACTCGCCGCGATATTTAGCGCCCGCGATCAGCGCGCCGAGATCGAGCGCGACAAGCTTCTTGTCGGCGAGACTTTCCGGCACGTCGCCGTTGACGATGCGCAGCGCCAGACCCTCGACGATCGCCGTCTTGCCGACGCCGGGCTCGCCGATCAGCACGGGGTTGTTCTTCGTGCGGCGCGACAACACCTGGATGGTGCGGCGGATTTCCTCGTCTCGCCCTATCACCGGATCGAGCTTGCCATCGCGCGCGGCTTGGGTGAGGTCGCGGGAATATTTCTTTAGCGCGTCGTAGGCATTTTCGGCGGAAGCGCTGTCGGCCGTGCGCCCCTTGCGCAGCGCATTGATGGCGGCGTTGAGGCTTTGCGGCGTCACGCCTGCCCGACTGAGGATCTTGCCGGCCTCGCTGTCCTTCTCCAAGGCGAGCGCGAGCAGCAACCGCTCGACGGTGACAAAACTGTCACCGGCCTTCTCGCCGGCTTTCTCGGCGGCGGCAAAGACGCGGGCGAGCGGCTGCGCCAGATAGACCTGGCCGGCACCGCCGCCGGATACTTTCGGAATCTTGCCGAGCGCGGCTTCGACCGCCTTGAGCGCCTGGCGGGAATTGCCGCCGGAGCGGTCGATCAGGCCGGCAGCCAGACCCTCCGGGTCATCGAGCAGGACTTTCAGAAGATGCTCGGGGGCGAACTGCTGATGGCCCTCGCGCACGGCCAGCGACTGGGCCGATTCGATAAAACCGCGGGCGCGGTCGGTGTATTTCTCAAAATTCATCGCGTAACCCCCTCGGCCCATTGCGGCGCCGGTCTGACTGCGGGCCCCATTCAGGCGGCCCACTTCGCCACCTTATGTGGGTGCGTTTATTGACGCTGTGAAGACCCGGCCGGATTGATATACGTCACGGTAAACGACCGCCGGACGTGCGGAAACGGACAAAATCAATGCCTGGCCAGGAAGGCTGGATCGACGCCATCTACCGCTACCCGGTCAAGGGCCTGTCGCCCCAGGCCCTGCGGCGCGTCGCGCTGTCGCCGGGCGCGGCGCTGCCGGCCGATCGGCTCTACGCCATCGAGAATGGCCCCTGCGGTTTCGATCCCCGGGCACCCGCTTATTTTCCCAAGCAGCGGTTTCTCATGCTGATGCGCAATGAACGGCTAGCAAGCCTGCGCACCGATTACGACGAGGCGAGCCATACGCTGTCGATCCAATGGGAAGGGCGCGAAGCAGTGCGCGGCGACCTGCGCACGGCGGAAGGGCGGCTCGTCGTCGAGGCTTTCTTCCGTCGCTTCATGCCGGGGGAATTGCGCGGCCCGCCCAAGGTCCTCTACGGCGAGGGACACAGCTTTTCCGACGTGGCGAGAAAAGTCGTCTCCATCATCAACCTCGGCTCGGTCGCCGCGGTCGAGGCCGCAGCGGGCGCCGCCGTCGATCCGCTGCGCTTTCGCGGAAACATCTATGTCGCCGGTTGGCCGGCCTGGCATGAATTCGGCCTGCTCGAGCGCGAATTGGCGATCGGCGATGTCCGGCTCAAGCCGGTCAAGCGTATCGTGCGTTGCGCGGCCACCGAAGTCGACCCGGCGACCGGCATCCGCGACCTCGCGGTGCCGCGCACGCTGATGCAGAATTTCGGCCATGCCGACTGCGGCATCTATGCCGAAGTGACGGCGGGCGGCGATATTGCGGTCGGCGATGTTCTCGGCGCGGCAGCGGGCGGCTGAGCGGCGCCCTGTTTCAGCGCGGCATGGACTGGCGATCGGTCCGCCCGGCATAGGCGCTTGCGAGACGGCCATGTTGCAGCCCCGGCCGCGGCGGATGCGGCATCGGGGCCCGCGCCCGGGCGTTGAACGCCCCGGCAAGGATGCGCTTGCGTGATGCGCCCGGCCGCCAGGCCTGGCTGACCCCGTGATCGCCGCCGTGAAATCGGCTTTGCTCGGCCTCGATCGCCGCCAGCAATTCGGTGATCGGCGAATCGATGATGGGATCGAACCGTGGGTGGTCAGGGACACGGCGCACGATCGGAGCATCGGGCGTCCTGGCGGCAATGCGGGTTGCGACCGGCTTTGCCCGCCCGGCGAGGCGGACTTTCGCGGCCGCACGGCGCGTCGTCGGCATGACATAGGCGACCACGCGCGCACGCGGATAGACCCCCTCGCCGACCCGGTGGCCGTGATTGCCGGAGATGATGATCGGATTGCCGTGCGCGTCGATGCCGGAGACCACACCGACATGGCCGCCGCGTTTGCCGCGGCTAAGCACGGCGATGGCGCCGATCGCCGGGTCGGAAATGCGATGGCCGTATCCGGCAAATGACAGCGCGGCGTCGGAATTCGTGCCGGCATAGCCGAGCCTGGCGAGAACCAGGTTCATGAAGGTAGCGCACCACAATCGGGAGCGGGCGGTCGGATTGGTGCCCATATATTTGCGCGCCTCGCGCACCAGCGCCGGCCAACCCAATGCCGGCCGTTTCGGTGGCATGACGACCGGGGCGCTGACGAGATGGGTCGGATCGGTCGCCTGATGGGCGGGATCGGTTGCCGGCGTGACAAGCGGCTTGGCTTCACTCACCGCAGCATGGGTCGTTTTTTTCGCATGAACGACCCGCAAGGCGTGGACCTTGCGTGGCTGGTGCGCGTGGCCGCGCGGCGCGGGATTACCGAATGCAGGAAGGCTTATCGCCAAAAGGCCGGCACAGCCGGCGGCGAGCCAGACACGAGTCTTCAGTCGCATGAACGGGTCCCCGTTGCCCACTTTTTTTTCGGCGCCGATTTTCGATCGACTGTCTGAGGGAACTAGCACGGCGATTTTCGGCAAAATGAACCTTCTGGATTCACGATGAAGTGGTTTACGCGGGCCGCCCGCATAACCTTAACGCTTAAAGCTAACTGGCGGCGGCGGCCGCGTGGCGCTTAAAAAAAACTCGCCCCGCAAACGGCGGGGCGAGATTTCGCAAACCGGATTGAGCGTGCGGTCAGCCGTTCGGCACCACATAGGCGGCGATGCGGCCGCGCGGATAGACCGATTCCGCGACCGTATGATTGTGATTGCCCGACACGATGATCGGATTGCCGTTCGCATCGATACCGCTGACGACGCCAACATGGCCGCCGCCGCGCCGGCCCATCACGGCGATCGCACCGACCTGCGGGCCGGAGACGCGGGTGCCGTAATGCTCGTAGCCCAAAGCCAGATTGCCGCCGCCCTGATGGCCGGTGCGCCGGAGCACGAGGTCCATGAAGGCGCCGCACCAGAGGCTGCCGCGCCCGGTCGGGTTGGTTCCGATATATTTGCGGGCCTCGGTCACCAGCGAATCGGACGTAGGGCCGCCATAGGCCGAGTTGGCATGCGACTGCGCTTCGGCGCGGGCCTCGGCCAGCGATCCGCGCGCATGGCGGCGTTGGCGAGTGGAGGTTTCGGCGCCGGTTTCGACCGCCAGGCTCGGCATGTCGCGGCCGCTCGAGACCTGGTTCGATTTCTCCACGGCCGCCGCGAACCGTGCCGGATGGCTCCGGTGGTGGTGAACGGGTCTTGCGATGGCTGACGTTGCGAGAGCCGCAACCGCCACCGAACACAACAGTTTCGCCGCCCGTTTTTGGATCACTGTCATCAGGTCTAGTCCCCTTTTCATCAAAGAAATACACTCGATGCGGACAGAATCAGCATCGAATGCGGGGCATAACCGCCGTCCAGATGTGGCAAGATCGTGATCATCAAAAGGTCATTTGGTGATCTGCATAGCTGGTATTACTCATTAAAGCTTGTGGCGAAGAGATTATACGTTGTTTATTTTTGGTAATACTTTCAAATGAATCTCAATACAGAACTCGCGAGCGATTTTACTTTGCGCTCAAGTCATCGCGCGATTAGGCCAAAGTTAAAGTTGCACTGCAGCAATTGGCCGCCGGCTTAAGTGGCCGCGGCGCGCTTGCCGCTAGCGGCTGAGCAGAAACACCGCCTGTTCGCCGAAAAGGTTCCAGAACCACCAGGGCGCGTTGAGCCGCAGCGGTTTGCCCCAGGCGTTGAGCGCCACGGCCTTTTCCATCTTCACCCCGACCGCGGTGCAGAGCTGGCGGAAGTCCTTGATGGTGCAATGGTGGATATTGGGCGTGTCGTACCAGCTATAGGGCAAGATATCGGTCTGCGGCATGTGCCCGGCAAACAGCAATTGCAGCCGCACCTGCCAATGCCCGAAATTCGGAAACGAGACCACGGCGCGACGGCCGATGCGCAGCATGTGCTCCAGCACCACGCGCGGATGGCGCGTCGCCTGCAAGGTCTGCGACAGGATCACGTAGTCGAAGGCGTCGTCCGGGTAATCGGCGAGGTCGGTGTCGGCATCGCCCTGAATGACCGCCAGCCCCTTGGCCACGCATTCATTGACGCCCTCGCGCGACAATTCGATGCCGCGACCGTCGACGCCGCGGATCTCGGCAAGCAGCCGCAACAATTCGCCGTCGCCGCAGCCGACGTCGAGCACCTTGGCGCCGCGCTCGACCATTTCGGCGACCAGCACCAGATCGACGCGGGCGTTGCCGGCATTGTGCGCGACGTGCTCGCTATTGGAATGGCTCATGGCGTCAGGTCTTTCCGCCAGGCCCGGGCGCCAATCCACGTGCCTTGCCGGCGCCGTCGAGGAAGCCGCGCACGATGCCGAACAGTTCCGGCTCCTCCAGCAGGAACGCATCGTGGCCCTTGTCGGTGACGATCTCGGCGAAGGAAACGCGCGCGCCGGCGGCATTGAGCGCGTGCACGATGGCGCGCGATTCCGCCGTCGGGAACAGCCAGTCGCTGGTGAACGAAATCACGCAGAACCGCGTCGGCGAGCCCTTGAAGGCGTTGGCGACCAGCCCGTCGTAATCGGCGGCGAGATCGAAATAGTCCATGGCGCGCGTGAGATAGAGATAGGAATTGGCGTCGAAACGCTCGACGAACGATATGCCCTGGTGGCGCAAATAGGATTCCACCTCGAAATCCGCGTCGAACGAAAAAGTCGGATTTTCGCGGTCCTGGAACTTGCGGCCGAACTTGCGGTGCAGCGCCGCGTCGGACAGGTAGGTGATGTGTGCGCCCATGCGCGCCACGGCGAGCCCACGGCGCGGATTGGTGCCGTCGAGCTGGTAGCGGCCGCCGCGCCATTCCGGATCGGCCATGATCGCCTGGCGGCCAACCTCGTGGAAGGCGATGTTCTGCGCCGAATGGCGCGTGGCGCAGGCAATCGGCAGCGCGGAGAAAACGCGCTGTGGATAGCTCGCAGCCCACTGCAACACCTGCATGCCGCCCATGGAACCGCCGGCCACCGAGAACAGGGTTTCGATGCCCAGATGATCGAGCAGCATGGCCTGCGCGCGCACCATGTCGCGGATGGTGATGACGGGAAATTCCAGCCCCCAGGGCTTGCCAGTCGACGGATTGGTCGAGGACGGGCCGCTCGTGCCCATGCAGGCGCCGACGACGTTGGGGCAGATGACAAAATAACGCTCGGTGTCGATCGGCTTGCCGGGCCCGACCATCGTCTCCCACCAGCCGGGCTTGTGCGTGACCGGGTGCTGACTGGCGACGTGCTGGTCGCCGGTCAGCGCATGGCACACCAGCACGGCGTTGGAACGCTGCGCGTTGAGCGTGCCGTAGGTCTTGTAGGCGATCTGGAACGGCGAAAGCCCGACGCCGGCGTCGAGCTTGAGCGGCTTGTCCGGCCCAAAGCGCACGATAAGCGACTCGTGCGGCGTATCCGCCTCGCGCGGAGGGTCCGCCGTTTCGCGCCGGCCCGTCAGATTGGCATCGACCATGTCGCCTAGCGCTCCCGGTGCGCCGCATTTTTCAGGACATTATCCCGGATTGCGGGCCGTTTAACTGTCAATCTGACACCTTACTGTCAACGTTTTCTTTGATTTCAAGGCGTTGTTGATTTCGAGAATTGGCCCTCCTATCAATGCCGCCATGGCAAAGGCCCCCCAAACACCGGCATTGGACGATCTGCGCAAGGAGATCGACCGGATCGACGAGGCGATGCACCGGCTCCTGATGGAGCGCGGCGAGATCATCGACCGGCTGATTTCGGTCAAGCGCAGCCAGGCAAGCGGCTCGGCGTTCCGCCCGGCGCGCGAGGCCGACATGATGCGCCGGCTGGTCAAGCGGCATAAAGGCATTTTGCCGCTCGACACCGCCGAGAGCATCTGGCGGGTGATCATTTCGACCTTCACGTATGTGCAGGCGCCGTTCGCGGTGCATGCCGATTTTTCGGCGGGCGACGCCTTGATGCGGGATTCGGCGCGGTTTCATTTCGGCTTCACGGTGCCGTTCGTGGCGCATATGGGCGCCGCCGCCGTGGTAGCGGCGGTATCGGACGCGAAGGGCGATCTCGGCCTGGTGCCCGCTTTTGCCGTGGCATCGGCCGGCGCCTGGTGGAGCGCGCTCGAATTCGACACGGCACCCAAGATCATCGCCCGCCTGCCCTTCGTCGAACGCGCCGACCACCCCGCCGCCTTGCCGGTATTCGTGCTCTCGCGCGTCGCCGCCGACGCCATGGCGACCGAGGCCTCGATGTGGAGCGTGCGCGTCGCCGGCTGGGGCGCGCCGGCGGCGCAGGCCCTGTCGACCTTGGCCGAGTTCATCGCCGTCCCCGACCGCGCTTTTGACGGCGCCGCCTTGCTGATCACCTTGCCGACCGGCGTGAGCCTCGAAACGATCGGCGCGGCCCTGGTAAAGGCCGGCGCCACGGTGCGTTCGGCAGCCCTCGTCGGGAGCCATGCGACCCGCTATACGGTTGCCGCCGACAGGCCCTGATCGTTCCGAAAGCTACCGATGACCGCAAAACGACCCCAACCACGCCCCGGCGTGCTCGACATCAGCCCCTACGTGCCGGGCAAGAGCGACGCGCCCGGTGCCGCCAAGGTGTTCAAGCTTTCCTCCAACGAGACGCCGTTGGGGCCGGGCGCGAGCACCATTGCGGCCTATCGCGCCGTTGCCGAGCGCCTGGAGGAATACCCGGACGGCTCGGCGGCGGCGTTGCGCGAAGCGATCGGCGAGGCCTTCGGTCTCGATCCGGCGCGCATCGTCTGCGGCGCCGGCTCCGACGATCTGCTCAATTTGATCGCGCGCGCCTATCTCGCCGACGGCGACGAGGCGATTCACACCACGCACGGTTTTCTGGTTTACCCGATCGCGACCTTGGGTACCGGCGCCAGGCCCGTTGTCGCGCCGGAAAAGAATTTCACCGCCGACGTCGACGCCATTCTCAAATGCGTCACGCCGCGCACCAAGGTCGTGTTTCTCGCCAACCCGAACAATCCGACCGGAACCTACATTCCGTTCGACGAGGTCAAGCGGCTGCAGAAAGGTTTGCCGGGGCGCGTGCTGCTGGTGCTGGACGCGGCCTATGCCGAATACGTACAGCGCAACGATTACGAATCCGGCATCGAGCTGGTGGCGACGTCGGAAAATGTCGTGATGTGCCGCACCTTCTCCAAGATTTACGGGCTGGCGGCGCTCCGCCTCGGCTGGATGTACGGCCCCGCGCCCATCGTCGATGCGATCAACCGTATTCGCGGACCGTTCAACGTCAACGCACCGGCAATCGCCGCCGGCGTTGCGGCGATCCGCGACACCGCGCATATCGAATTTTCGCGCGCGCATAATACGCGCTGGCTCGCCTGGCTCAGCGAGGAAATCGGCAAGCTCGGCCTGACGGTGACGCCAAGCGTGGCGAATTTCGTGCTCATTCATTTTCCGCATGAGGCGGGCCGCACCGCCAGGGACGCCGATGCGTTCCTGAGCAAGCGCGGCCTGGTGCTGCGCCAGGTCGGCGCCTACAAGCTGCCGAACGCGCTGCGCATGAGCGTCGGCACCGAGGAGGCCAACCGCCTGGTGGTGAAAGCGCTCGCCGAGTTTCTGGGAAAAGCCGCGTGAGCAAACCGGCCACCCTGTTCAACCGCATGGCGCTGATCGGGGTTGGGCTGATCGGCTCCTCGATCGCGCGCGCCGCCCGCGCGCAGGGAGCGGTGCGCTCGATCGTCGCCACCGCCCGGTCGCCGCAGACGCGCAAGCGCGTCGCCGAATTGGGCCTTGCCGACCAGGTGGTGGAAAGCAATGCGGCCGCGGTCGAGGGTGCGGACCTTGTGATCGCCTGCGTTCCGGTCGGCGCCTGCGGCGCGGTGGCCAGCGAAATCGGCCCGCATCTTTCGCCCGGCGCGATCGTTTCGGACGTGGGTTCGGTCAAGGGCTCCATCGTGCGCGACATGGGCCCGCATTTGCCGAAGAATGTGCATTTCGTGCCGGCGCATCCGGTTGCCGGAACCGAATACTCCGGACCCGATTCAGGCTTTGCCGAACTGTTCGTGAACCGATGGTGCATTCTGACGCCGCCCGCCGGCGCCGACGCCGAAGCGGTCGACAAGCTCGCAGCCTTCTGGCGCCTGCTCGGCGCCAATGTGGACCGCATGGCGCCCGATCATCACGACCTGGTGCTTGCCATCACCAGCCACCTGCCGCACCTGATCGCCTACACCATCGTCGGCACCGCCGACGAGCTGCAAGCCGTCACGCGTTCGGAAGTGCTGAAATTCTCGGCCGGCGGCTTCCGCGATTTCACCCGCATCGCGGCTTCCGATCCCACCATGTGGCGCGACGTATTCCTTGCCAACAAGGACGCGGTGCTGGAAATGCTCGGGCGTTTCAACGAGGACATCTCGCTTCTGACCAAGGCGATCCGCAACGGCGACGGCGCCGCGCTGTTCGAGCATTTTGCGCGCACGCGCGCGATCCGCAAAGGCATCGTCGACATCGGCCAGGATTCTCCGGCTCCGGATTTCGGCCGCCCGCATCCGGGCCTGCCGCCCGAGCCGTTGCCGAAGCCCTATGCCGCGGACGGGGATTGATCGCGGGGGCCACCGAATTCGATGACGACGGCCGCCGATCCGCCAAATCCAGCGCAGGCGCTCGACCGAGCATTCGCGGCCTTCCAGGCGGGCGAGTTCGTCGCGGCCGAGGGCCTTTGCCGGCAGATCATCGCGCTCAATCCCGGCGCGTATGATGCGTTGTATCTGCTCGCGCTCGCGCAAACGCGGCTGGGACAATTCGATGCGGCGCTGACGACCTTCGACCGCGTCATCGATATGCGGCCGGACGTCGCCGAGGCGCATATAAATCGCGGTATCGTCCTGCAAGCATTGGACCGGCACGATGCGGCCCTGGCGGCCTATGACCGGGCGCTCGCCTTGCGGCCGGAGATTGCCGCGGCGCACTACAGACGCGGCAGCGCGCTTGAGCGGCTGCAACTGGCCGACAAAGCGCTGGCAAGCTTCGAGCGCGCCGTTGCCCTGCGGCCCGATTTTGCCATGGCTCACTTCAAATGCGGCAACGCCCTGCTGTCGCTTATGCGTTACGACGAAGCGATGGCGCATTACGACAGGGCGCTCGCGATGCTGCCGGATTTTGCCCCGATCCATTCCAATCGCGCCAACACATTGCAGCATTTGAAACGCTATGACGAAGCCTTGAGCGGCTATGAGCGCGCGCTCGCGCTCAGGCCAGACTTTGCCGACGCCCTCTACAATCGCGGAAACGCACTGATGGACCTGAATCGCTTCGACGACGCGTTGGACAGCTACGATCGCGCACTCGCCGTGCGACCGAATTTCGCCGTGGCGCTGTCCAATCGCGGCAACGCTTTGCAGAGACTCGGCCGGCTCGAAGACGCGATGGCGAGCTATGAGCGCGCGCTTGCCATACACCCCGACTATGCCGAAGCGCTTTGCAACCGCGGCACCACCTTGCGGCGGCTGAACCGGCATGACGAGGCGCTCGCCAGCTATGCGGCTGCCATTGCGGCTTCGCCGGACCACGGCGAAGCGCATTTCGGCATGGCCACGGTCCTGCTCCTGCGCGGCGATTTCGAACGCGGCTGGAAGCAATATGAGTGGCGGTGGCAGGCCGCGCGGCTGCACAACCTCAGGCGCACATTCCGGCAGCCGCACTGGCTCGGGCAAGACGAAATCACCAGCAAAACCATCCTGGTTTATTCCGAGCAGGGCTACGGCGACACCATCCAGTTCTGCCGCTACGTCCCGCTGCTGGCCGAGCGGGGCGTCCGGGTGATCTTGCAGGTTCGCGAGGCGCTCAAGGAATTGATGGCCGGCATCGCCGGCGCAGCGCAGATCCTTTCGACAGACGAGCCGGATTCCGCACTGCCGGCATTCGATATGGAGTGCCCATTGGTGAGCCTGCCGCTCGCTTTCAAGACGCGGCTCGATACGATCCCCGCGGCGGTGCCCTATCTTCGTGCTCCACCGCAGCGGATGGCGGATTGGGACGCCCGGCTGGCGCCGCAACGCCGTCCGCGGATCGGTCTTGCATGGTCGGGCCGAACCGAAACGCTCGAGGAATCGTACCGATCCATCCCGCTCGGCGCTTTGCTGCCGCTTTTGGATATCGACGCCACATTCGTCAGCCTGCAAAAGGACGTACTGCCGCACGACGCTCCGGTCCTCAACAAATGCAGCGGCCTCTTGCATTTCGCCGATGAAATCCGCGATTTCGCCGACACCGCCGCGATAATCTCCCATCTGGACCTCGTCATCTCGATCGACACTGCCGTCGCGCATCTTGCCGGCGCGCTGGCGAAGCCGGTCTGGGTGATGCTGCGTTCCGACCCCGACTGGCGTTGGCTGCTCGACCGCACGGACTGCCCGTGGTACCCGTCCGCGCGCCTGTTCCGGCAAGACGCCGGGCAACCGTGGGAGAGCGTCATCGCCCGCGTACAGACGGCACTGCGCGACTTCGTGCAGCCTTTCGCGTGAATGCCCGGCAAGCGGCTTTGCGCGATATTCCGCGAAATGAGCTTGACCGCGTTGCCGGGCGTATCAAACAGTAGCGCGTTTCAGACCGCTCAGCCGTTTTTCGAAAACAAGCGTCGATCGTCGAATGAACCATCTATCGGCCACTGAAACAGCGGCGCTCGACCGCGCCACGGCCGCCTACAAAGCGGGCGAACTTGGTGAAGCCGAACGACTTTGTCGACAAATCGTCGCCGCCGCTCCGGATTCCGCCGACGCGTTCCATCTTCTCGGCAATATTCAGGCGGGCCTTAAAAAAACCGACCTGGCCTTGGCAGCCTTCGACCGCGCGATCGGCCTGAGGTCCGGCTTTGCCCCGGCGCACGTCGATCGCGCCAATCTCCTCGAAGATCTCGGCCGCCACGAGGAGGCGTTGGCGGGCTATGATCGCGCAATCCAGTTGCGGCCGGATTTTGCCTTTGCTCACTTCAAGCGCGGCAATACGCTGCAATCGCTCGACCGGGACGCTGAGGCGGTCGCGAGTTACGACCGCACGATTGCATTGATTCCCGACGTACCTGAGGCGTATTCAAATCGCGGCAATGCGCTTCTGAAGTTGAAGCGGCTCGATGAAGCGGTTGCCAGCTACGATCGCGCGCTGCAATTGCTGCCCGATTTTCCCGACGCGCTATCGAACCGCGGCGGCGCGCTTCATGAGCTCGCGCGATACGACGAAGCGCTGGCAAGTTACGAGCGCGCCATTGCTACGCGGCCGGATTTCGCCGCCGCGCACTATAACCGCGGCACAACTTATATCGAGCTCGATCGCTTTGAGGAGGCGGTGGCGAGTTTCGATCGCGCGATTGCTGCGTTGCCGGGCTTTGCCAAGGCGCACCTCAATCGCGGCAATGCGCTACAGGCGCTTGGCCGGCACGACGAAGCGTCGGCGAGTTTCACAAACGCCATAAGGGAGCAGCCGGACTTTGACGAAGCACATTATAACCAAGCGCTTTGCCGGCTTCTGCTCGGCGATTTCGACCGTGGCTGGAAGGAATTTGAATGGCGCTGGCGCATCGACCAGTTGCAGAGCAGCAAGCTCAACCTCGCGCAGGAGCTCTGGCTCGGCCAGCGCGACATCGCCGGCAAGACCATCTTTCTTTATTGCGAGCAGGGCTTTGGCGACACCATCCAGTTCGGCCGCTACGCACCGCTGGTCGCGGCGCGCGGCGCGCGCGTGATCCTGCAAGTGCAAAACCCGCTGGTGAAATTGATGAGCGGCCTTGCCGGCACGGCGGAAGTCGTCGCCAGAAGCGCGCCTTTGCCGGAATTCGACCTGCAATGTCCGCTGCTCAGCCTGCCGCTGGCGTTCGGAACCCGGCTTGAAAGCATTCCGCCGCTTGTCCCCGGGCTCAACGTACCGGCCGCGAGCGTTGCGGCATGGGACGAGCGACTTGGGCCGAAAAATCGTCCCCGCATCGGTCTCGTGTGGTCGGGGCGTTCCGCGCACGTGAACGATCGAAATCGGTCGATCAAGCTCGCCGCCATGCTGCTGTTGCTGGATTTCGACGCAAGCTTCATAAGCCTGCAAAAGGAAGTGCGGAGCGCCGACTTGCCGCTTCTGAAGGAACGAAGCGACCTGCTGGATCTTGGCGGCGAACTCAACGATTTTTCCGACACCGCCGCGTTGATGTCGAACCTCGACCTCGTCATCTCGGCCGACACCAGCGTCGTCCACCTTGCCGGCGCCTTGCAAAAACCGGTTTGGGTGCTATTGCCGTTTCTGCCTGACTGGCGCTGGCTGCTTAACCGGTCGGACAGCCCCTGGTATCCCAGCGCGCGGCTGTTTCGCCAGGAGGGCACGAAAACCTGGGATGGCGCGATCGCCCGCGTCCGCGCGGCGCTGGACGATCTCTTTCAACGCGCTCCGTGAAACGGCGTCGCCTGCACGCTAGAACAGGGCCGGCGTGCTGCCGAGCCGGATCGGGCCGAGCAGCACCACTCCGTCATCGAAGCGCAGCGGCAGGGTGACGGCGTGCTTGCCTTCGAGCGTCGTCTGCTCGCCGATCATGTTGATGCCGGTCGAGATATTCGCGCCGATCTGCTGGCGCGCGACGCTGCCGAGACCCGGCGCCAGCCGGTCGAGCGCGCCGCTGAGCTTGTCCACGGTCGGGGAAGCCTCGACCATCTGCTGCGCGCCAATGGCGGCAAGGAACGTCTCAAGCCCGGCTATGGTGACGCGCAATTGGCCTTCGAGCCGGCCATCCGCGTTGAGCGACAGGCTGCCGCCGCCGATCGCGATGATGTTGCCCTGCTGCAATCGCGCCTGACTGATGTCGATGCGCCCGCCGGCCGCTTGCATCTCGCGGAAACGCTGCGGCCACGGCTTGGGCGAAAAATCGTTGAGCCCGCGCAGCACCGCGGTGATGTCGGCGTCGACCGGCGCGGCCGCCGCCGGATGCAGGCTCGGCGCGGAAGCCTGCTCGGCCAAGAGCGCGACCTCGATCACCGGCCGGTTGGCGGCGGAGCCCTGCGCTATGCGCCCGTGGATTTCAATGTGCTTGGCCTGCAACAATTTCTGCTGTGCGCCGCCAGCCATCCGCTCGACCACCGGCTTTTCAAACACCAGTGACACGCGTTCGGGCGCCGCCGGCGTGCCGCGCACGCTCGACTGAAACAGTTTCCAGTTGACGACGATGTCCGGCGCATGGCCTGGCGTGGCTATGGTGAGCGGCCCATGAAATTCGCTGATCAGCAGGTCCGGCTGATAGATCTGCGCCGCGATCAAAATGCCGCTGGTCTTGACCTCGAACGGGGACTGGTCGTTGCGGAACAGGGCGGCGGCCCGGTCGCATTCGACTTCGATGCGAAACGGGTAGCCCCCGATGCTCTGCGAGCCGCAGGTATAGAGGCGGCCGGCCTTGGCCTCGCGCGCGCGCCAGCCGGCAATGGCCTCCTCCGCCCTGCCGGCGGTGTAGTGCCAAAACCAGCTCCAGCCGCCGATCAGCGCGGCGAACAGCACGAGCGTACCGATATAACGCCAGCGGCGCCGGCGCATGGAACGGGACCTGGATTGTGCCATTGCCGACCACACACCTGCCGAATGCGGCGTTTCTGCGCCTTTACGCCTGAGCCTGTGAACCGCAGCCGGGTTGCGCCGAAACATGCGGCCTGTTACGCGAGCGCATGTCGCCGGGCCCTGTCAACGGCGTGGTGCAATCTCAGCCCTCGATGAACACAAAATTCGATCAAAGCGGCGAAGACCTGTGGGTTTTCGCCTATGGCTCGCTGATGTGGCGGCCGGGATTCGATTTCCTGGAGCGGCGCAATGCCCGCCTGGTGGGCGCCCACCGCGCGCTCTGCGTCTATTCCTTCGTGCATCGCGGCACCCCGCAAAGGCCCGGCCTGGTGCTTGGCCTCGACCGCGGCGGCAATTGCCGCGGCATCGCCTACCGGGTGGCTGCGTCCGGGCGCGCGGCCACCATCGCTTATCTACGCGCGCGCGAGCAGGTCACCAAGGTCTATCGCGAAGCCTGGCGCTCGGTCTGGCTCGACGACGACCCGCAGCAGGGCGTCCACGCGCTCTGCTACACGGTGGACCGCGGCCATCGTCAATATGCCGGCCGCCTTAGCCTGATCCGGCAATTGCACTATGTGCGCCAGGGTCATGGCCGTTCCGGTGCCTGCCGCGACTATGTGCTGGCGGCGGCCAGGGAGCTGGAAGCGCACGGCTATCGCGACGACGATTTGCGCCGGTTGGCGAGACAGCTAAAGGGCATTCACCAATCTGCCACGACTTAGCGGCGTGCCGCCGACTTGGCTTCCGCCAGCAGGCGCGCGGTGGCGGATTCAATGTCGCGCTGCAGCCGCGCGAAAAAAACGTCTTTGTCGAGCCCCGGCGCGATCGGGTCGAGCACGTCCACCAATACCGTTCCCGGCCGTCGCATGATCGAGCGGCGCGGCCAGAACAGGCCGGAATTGAGCGCGACCGGAACGCACGGCACCCCGGCCGCGTCGTAAAGCAGCGCCACGCCGAATCTATAGCGCGGTTCGGCGCCCGCCGGGCGCCGCGTGCCCTCGGGAAAAATAATCAACTGGCGGCCGGTCGCGAGTTCGGTGCGCGCACGCGCGGTCATGGCGGGGATCGCCTGCGACCCGGCGCTGCGATCGACCGGCACCATGCGGCCTTTGATCATCAGCCAGCCGAAGATCGGAATCCACTGCAACTCGCGTTTGACGATGAACAGCGGGTTGTCGAACAGCGGCAGCAGCGCGAAGGTCTCCCACGCCGACTGATGCTTGGCGGCGACGATGAGCGGGCCTCGCGGAATCTTCTCGCGGCCGCGGATCTCGACGTCGATGCCGGCGACGGCGCGCAGCAGCACCAGATTTGTGCGGCCCCATGCTTTCGCAATCGCCACGATTGCGCGATACGGCATGAAAAACGTCGGCAGCGCGATGATCAGCCACATCGCCGTGTTCAGATAGAACAGGACGTTGAAGGCGATGGAGCGGACGAGCATCACGTGGGCAATGTTCCTTCACGCGTTGTCGGGATCGAGGCGCATGCGGGTGAGCGCGAACAGATACTTCAGATATTCCGCAAACAGCAACCGCGCGGTGTCGAGATTGGACCACCACGGCTCGTCCTTCACCTTCGGCGAGATCACCGGAAAGGAAATCAGTTTGACGTCGGGCAGTTGGTGCGCGAATTCCGCCATGGCGCGCGGCATGTGCCAGTTCGAGGTGACCACGATCAGCGAATTGAAGTTGTGCTCGCGCGCCCAGCGCTTGGCCTCGATGGCGTTGCCGAAGGTGTTGAGCGCGGAACGGTCGAGATCGATGCAACAGGAGAAATACTTGGAATAAAGCGGCGTCAGCCGGGCGATTTCGCGCGCACTGGTCGCGCGGTGCACGCCGCTGATGAGCAGCCGCTTGCCCCGCTCCGTCGCCAGCAATTCGATCGCATCCGGAATGCGGGAAGCTGCCCCCGTCAGCACCACGATGCCGTCGGCCTTGGTGTCGAGAGTGACTTCCTCGGACGGAACGCTCAGCACGAACCAGCCAAATCCCGCACCCAGCAGCACCGCACCGGCGGCCCCAGCAGCCATCGTGAAGAAACCGAGGACGCGTGCGAGGCTGCCGAGCATGTTATTCGATCATATCCAGGGTCCGGTTCACGGTATGCCGGGAGGTCGCCGCCGTCACCAGCGCGATCAGCACCACCTGCCCGAGCACGGCGGCGTAGCCGGCCACGCCGATGGAAAACGATCCGAACATGGCCGAGGTCTGTTCGGCCGCCGCCGTGCCGCCGAACCAGCCGCCGAAAGCGCCGGCGAGCGCGAACAATATCATGGCAACGCCGCCGCCGATGGCGCCGCCTTGCAGGCCGAGCAGGAGAAAATGCCGCTGGAAGCGGCCGGCGATGAAGCCGTTCTTGGCGCCGACGAAATGCAACACCTCGATCACCGGCTTGTTGGTCGCCATGGCGCCGCGGGTGGCGAAGGTGACCGAGAGGATGGTGGCGGCGACCACCAGGATCAGAATGCCGATCCCGACGGCAACCGCCGTCCCCGCCATGGCGCGCATGCGCTCGATCCAGCCGCGATGGTCGTCGAGCGTGGCGCCCGGCACCTGCTCGGCCAAAATCCGGCGCAGCTGCGGAATATCGGGCGCGGCGCCGCCGGCGATCTTGACCACGATCAGGCGCGGCACCGGCAGTTCGTCGAGCGTGAGCCCGTTGCCGAGCCACGGCTCGAGCAGCTTGGAGGATTCTTCCTTCGAATAGGGGCGCACGTCGCCGATGCCAGGGAAGGCGCGCGCGGCGGCCGCCGCCTTGGCGACGTCGGCGTCGGCATCGCGGCCGGACGCCGGGATGACCTGAATGGTGACCTCGCGCGCGACGTCCGACTGCCATTCGCTCGCCGCGCTGGCGACCAGAAAAACCGCGCCGGTGGTGAGCGAGGCGAGAAACGTCATGATGGCGACCACCGCGATCAGCGCCCGCCCGGAAATCGAATTGCGCGGCACCAGCGGCGTGTCGAAACGCGGCGACGTGCCGCCTGGCAGACGCGGGGTCACCGTCATGTCGTCCCTGGTCAAATCGGTCATGCTCACGTTTCCTTGCGCACAATCTTGTCGGAACGCCGGTCGCGGCTTTCCCGGATCGCGCGCGCGTCAGTCATAGATATGCAACCTGCCTTCGTGCAGTACCAACCGGCGCGCATCGTACTGGTCCATCAGGGCGATGTCGTGGGTGGCGATCACCACCGACGTGCCCGATTTGTTGAGCTCAATGAACAGCCGCAGCAGCCTTTGCGCCAGACTCGGGTCGACATTGCCGGTGGGCTCGTCGGCGAGCAGCAGCTGCGGGCGCGCGATCACCGCGCGGGCAATGGCGGCGCGCTGTTTCTCGCCACCCGAGAGCACCGGCGGCAGCGCCCACATGCGCTCGCCGAGACCGACCCAGCTCAACAGCTCGACCACCTCGTCGCGATAGGTGTCCTCCGGCCGCCCCATGACGCGCAGCGGCAGCGCGACGTTCTCGTAGGTCGTCATGTGGTCGAGCAGTCGGAAATCCTGGAACACGATGCCGATACGGCGGCGCAAGGTCGCCACCGCGTCCTTCGACAGCGTGGCGACGTCGTGGCCGAACTGGGTGATCAGCCCGCGGGTCGGCTTGAGCGAGAGAAACAAAAGCCGCAGCAGCGAGGTCTTGCCGGCGCCGGACGGGCCGGTGAGGAACTGGAAAGAATGCGGCTCGATACGGAACGTGAGGTCGCGCAGGACCTCCGGCCCCAGCCCGTAGCGCAAGCCCACATTCTCGAATCGGACCACGGCGGTCTCCGGTAAGTTCCCTTAAAAACGTGTGGAATTGCCTGACCGGCAAGTCGCGAAGTTTCCCCAAAGCCGTCCGCCGCCCCACTTAACGGCCGGGAACGCTGCTTTTACAGGATTATCGTGGTGCCGCCAGAGCCGCGCGGCCGTTAATACCACTCCATTTCGCCAGTCCTGCGGCGGGCATGGTTTCCAGTCCATTAACGGTCCGCTGCTAGGTTTTGGGAGCAAATTGGCTCGTATGGCATGCTGATTGTCTGCCCGAACTGCGCCACTTCTTACATGATCGACCAGGCCGCCGTCGGCCAGGCCGGCCGTACGGTGCGCTGCGCCCGCTGCAAGACGACCTGGCTTGCCGGCGCGGCCAAGGCCGCGTCCGACGTGACGGCGTTTGTGGACAACGTGATCGCTGAAGCCGAGGCGCAGTCGCCGGCCCCGGCGCGCGCCAAAGCGCCGCCCCCGCCGGCGGCCCCGGCGCCGCCAGCCGAGCCCGTGACCGAAAGCGCCGACGATTTTGGCGCCGAGCCCGCCGAATCGATTGCCGCAGCCGGCGGCGCGAACGCACCGGCCGACCCGCCGGCGCCGGTTCCAGCAGCGGCCGCTGCGCCGGTGAGCGAACCGGAGCCGGCCGTGATCGACGATGCGCCGCCGCTGGTGCCGCCGATCGGGCACGACGCGTCGGAAACCGACAATGCCGCGCTCGATGCGGAAGGCACCGAAAGCTTTGCCGCCCGCCGCGAGCGGCTGCAGGCCCGCCGCAGGACCACGCGCCGCTCCTCGCGCTGGACCGCGATCATTCTCGTGCTGGTCGCCTTCAACGTCGCACTGGTCGGCGCGCGCAAGGACGTCGTGCGCCACCTGCCGCAGACCGCCTCGCTGTTCGCGGCCATCGGCCTGCCGGTCAATCTGCGTCATCTCAAATTCGAAAACGTCAGGATTTCGAAGGAGGCGCAGGACGGCGTCAACATCCTGATCGTGGACGGCGCGATCGTGAGCGAGACCGACAAGCCGGTCACGGTCCCGCGGCTGCGTTTTGCCGCACGCAACGCCACCGGACAGGAGGTCTATACCTGGACCGAATTGCCGACACGCAGCATCCTCGGACCGGGCGAACGGCTGCCGTTCCACAGCGAAATTCCCGCGCCTCCGGCCGAGGCCAGCGACGTGATGGTGCGCTTTTTCACTGCGCAAGACGCAGGAGCGAAGTAAGCCATGGCAAAGATTCTGATCGCCGAGGACGACGCCGTCATCCGCGAGCTTGTCGTGCGCTCGCTCAACGAAGACGGCCATGAATTGACCGTGACCGCCGGCGGCGTGGCGGCGCTCGATGCTTTGCACCGGCACAACGGCGAATTCGACCTGTTGCTGACCGACGTGAAAATGCCGGACGTCGACGGCATCGCACTGGCGCTAGCGGCCGGACGCGACCATCCCGACATCGCGATCATGCTGATGACCGGATTTGCCGATCAGCGCGAGCGCACGCACGTGCTCGACGCACTGGTGCACGACGTCTTAACCAAGCCTTTTTCGGTCGACCAGATCAAGGGCGCTGTGCGCGAAGCGCTGGTCGAGCGCCACTAGGCTCCAACGCCGCGCAGCCATCCGGAACGGTCAGAAGTCCTTGAGCAGCCGCTCGATGTAATCGAGCTCGAGCTGCGGGCGGCTGCTCTCGCCGAAGCGCTTGCGCAGCTCTTCCAGGATGCGGCGGGCGCGCTGCGCGTCGATCTCGCCCGGCACTTTCACGGTGGCGTCATCGCCGTATTCGCGGCCGCGCAACGGCCGCCCGAGCGGATCGGTGTCCTGCTGGGCGCGCTGGCGGCCATTGCGGCCGGGCTGGCCGGGGCCCTGCCCCATGCCCATGCCTTCCTGCTGCATCTGCTGCGCCAGCCCCTGGGCGCCCTTGCGCATCGCTTCAAGCGCACGGCCCTGGCTGTCGACCGCGCTGTCGGCATCGCCCTGGCCCAGTTGGCCCTCCGCTTCGCCCATGGCCTCGCCGGCGTCGCCGAGCTGCCCCATATTGTTCTCGCCCTGCCCTTTCTGGTTCGGGTCGGGATTGCCGAGGCCGCGCTGGCGCAATTGCTCCAGCAGCTTGTTGAGCCGGTCGCGCAGGCCCTGCTGGTCCTGCCGCAGATCGCCGAATTGCTGCTGACCCTGCCCCTGCTGCTGGCGCTGGCGGTCGCGCCGCATGTCCTGGCCCTGCTTGAAGGTCTTGTCGCGCAACTGCTGCTGCTTGCGGATCATGTCGCCGAGTTCATCGAGCGCCGACATCATGTCGTCGTCGCCCTCATCGCCCTGCGCGCCGGGCCGCGCCATTTGCAGGTTTTCCAGCATCGACTGCAATTCTTCCAGCAGCCGGCGCGCGGCTTCCTTGTTGCCGGAACGCGCCAGGTTCTCCAGCCGGTCGAGCATGCTCTTGAGATCGCGCTGGCTCAGCATGCGGGTATTGCGGTCGAGCGGGCGCGAAAGCTGCTGCGGATTCTTGCGCATTTCCTCCGCCAGCGCCTGTAAATACTTGTCCATCGCGGCGCGCAGCTGATCCATCAGCTTTTTCAGCTCCTGATCGCTGGCGCCGCGTTCAAGCGCCTGGCGCAGGGCGTCCTGCGCCTGCCGCAGCGCCTGCTCGGTCTGGCTGACATTGCCGTCCTCGAGTTGCGTCGCCATGTCCCACATGCGCGCCACGACCTCGCGCAACTGATTGTCGGTCCTGGCGTGCGCGAGATCGAAATAGATCGCACGCAAGCCGAGATAGACCGCCGTCTCCGGCGTGAACTGCTCGGGCGCGATGGTGAGCGCATCGAGCGCGGCCAGCACCAGCGGCTTGGCGTCGGCGTCGAGCGCCAGGATACGGCGCTGCTCGATCAGGGCGCGCGCCACCGGCTTGACGAAAATCCGTTGCGGCAGTTCGAAATCGGTCGGGTCGCTGCGCCCGATATTGCCGGCCTCGTCGCGCGCAACAAGCGCGATCGCGACCTTGGCGCCGGCCCACGGATGTTCGGTGAGGTCGCGCGTGGTCTGCGCGGCGCCGGCGCGGGTGCGCGCCTGCGGCAGCGTGAGCGGGAATTCGGGGGCGTCGAACAAGGGATGCGTGGGCTTCTCGCCGTCGATCTCGTCGTCCTTGAGCTGGAATTCGGCATGCGCCTCGACCACGCCGTAGTCGTCGTCCATCTTGTAGTCGAGCCGCAGCGATCCGCGCGCCTGCCGCTCCGGATCCTTGATCAGTGAAATGGTCGGCGGCCGGTCCGGGAGGGCGGTGAAGGTCCAGGCGAGATCGTTGTTGGCGACGCCGTGCAGCTTGGCCGAGCCGTCTTCCTTGATCACGAAGCGGCGCTCCTCGCTGCCTGCCGGCAGCGGCGAATGCGCGTCAGCCACATCGTCTTCGATGCCGCCGCTGCGGATGATGTCGAAATGCACATTGCCGGTGGAGCGGATCACCAGAATGCTTCCGGCGGGCACCGAAACCGGCGCCGTCTCGTGCGCGCTCTCGCCCGGACGCAGTCCCGCCAGCATGACCGGCGGGCGGCCGGTATAGACCGGCGGGTTGACCCAGGCATCGATGCGGAAGTTGGCCGGCGCCACCACGCCGTGCCAGTCGAAGGCGGCGGCAACGCGCTTGAGATGTTCGCTGCCGGCGGCGAAATAGGTGGCGACCGCCAGAATGAGTACCAGCGCGCGCAACGCCATCGGATCGCGGATATCGAGCCGCGGCGACGGCCAGCCGGCCTTGAGATTGCGCGCCGAAAGTAGCGCGCGCTCGACATGCGCCCGCCAGAGCGCCTGCGCCACCGGATCGCTCTGGTTGGCGGCAATCTCGTCGTTGACCGCGGTGGCCGGCCGGTGCGTCTCGCCGCTGCGGCGGTCGAGCCGGCGCAACCCGTCATTGACACTGGGCAGTCGCAGCATCGTCAGCGGAATGGTCGCGATCAACGTGACGATGCCGAACAGAACCAGGCCGATGGCGCGCGCCAAAGGCGGCAGCACCAGCCACAGGCCGGCCCAGGAAAATGCCAGGAACAGTCCGAGCGCGGTCGCCAGCGTGGCCAAGGCCGGCCACAGGCCTTCCCACAACAGGCTGCCGCGTGCGCGCTGGAGTGCTCGCGCCAGCAGGGCCCGGGCCGGGTTTTCCTGCTTTGGCTGCTCTTCCAATCCGTCCAAAGGCCGCTCCGCCGCCAGAGGCCGAGAATCTTCTAGCAGTTTATCACGCAGGCAATTCTCAGGCCATGCGCGGGGCTCATGCGTTCAGAGCCAATCCGGCATGCGATCGAGCGCAATCAATTGGTCAACTTCAAGGCGCGGGCGCACGATGGCCCATTGCGCGCCGTTTACCAATGTTTCCGGCACCAGCGGCCGCGTATTATAGGTTCCCGATTGCACCGCCCCGTAGGCGCCGGCCGACATCATCGCCAGCAGCGCGCCGGACGCAGGCTCCACCATTTCACGGTCGAGGGCGAGGAAATCGCCGCTTTCGCAGACCGGCCCGACCACGTCGGCGCGAATGCGGCGGCGCGATCCCACCGGCTCGGCCACCGGCATGATCGCATGATGCGCTTCGTACAAGGTTGGGCGAATGAGATCGTTCATCGCGGCATCGACCACCACGAAATTCTTCGCCTCGCCGTGCTTCACGAACAAGACCCTCGTCACCAGGATACCAGCATTGCCGACGATCAGCCGGCCCGGCTCGAAGATCAGCCGGCAATCGAGGCCGCGCGTGGCGCGCTTGACCAGTCTCGCATAGTCGTCCGGATGCGGCGGCGGCTCGTTGCCGTCGTGATAGGGAATGCCGAGCCCGCCGCCAAGATCGACATGAGCGATGGTGTGGCCGTCGCCGCGCAGTGTGCGCACGAATTCGGCGAGCAGCGTGAACGCATCGTCGAAGGGATGAAGATCGGTGATCTGACTGCCGATATGCATGTCGACGCCGGCGACCTTGATGCCGGGCAAGGTCGCGGCCCGCGCATAGACCGCGCGCGCGTGGCTGATCGGGATGCCGAACTTGTTCTCGGCCTTGCCGGTGGCGATCTTGCGATGCGTCCTGGGATCGATATCGGGATTGACGCGCACCGAAATATTCGCCGTGCGTCCCTTGCCGGCGGCGATCGACGACAGCAACGCGAGTTCCGGCTCGGATTCGACATTGATGCAGAGAATGCCTTCCTCGACCGCCAGCGCGAGCTCCCGCGCGGTCTTGCCGATGCCTGAGAACATGATCTTGCTCGCCGGCACGCCGGCGAGCCGGGCGCGCATCAGCTCGCCTTCCGACACCACGTCGGCGCCGGCGCCGAGCCGCGCGAGGCTCGCAACCACCGCCTGGTTCGAATTCGCCTTCATGGCGTAGCAGACGAGCGCGTCCACGTCGGCGAAGGCGCCGGCGAATACCTTGTAGTGGCGCTCGAGCGTCGCGGTCGAATAGCAGTAGAACGGCGTCCCGATGCTGCCGGCGAGCGTATCGAGGTTCACCGCCTCGGCGTGCAGGACGCCGTCGCGATAGGCGAAGTGGTGCATCTCACACGCTCAGTTCAGCAGGACGTCGAGAGGGATTGTCTTTTTCGGCCCCTTGGGCGCGAGCGGCTGGCCGTCGTGACCGACGCCGGGATTGCCGGCTTGCGACTGGCTGCCGACCGGCGCCGCGGATTTGCTGCTCATCAATTCCGGCATGTTGGCCTGTGGCTCGCCGGCAAGGGAGGCGCCGGGCGGCGGATCGAGCGGACCCTTGCGGCCGCAGCCGGCAAGCGCGAACGCCAGCGCGCCGAGCAAGGCGATACGGAGAACCGGGCGGTCGGAAAAAGCCTTCAAGAAACTCGCTCCTCGGGTGCGGCACAGCATAGCAAACCACGCAAACAAGGCCAAACTGGGCGGGACAAGGTCAGGATTTCTCCTTGTCCAGCTTCCGCAGCCATTTCTTCGCCTGCGCGCGAACGTTTTTTGGCGCCGTCCCGCCGTAGGTCGCGCGGCTCCTGACCGAACGGTCGACCGACAGGACGCCGAAAACGTCGCCGGTGATCCTGGGCTCGATGGCGCGCATGGCGGCAAGCGGCAGCTGCTCGAGCGGCACGCCGGCTTCGGCCGCCTTGGCGACGATGCGGCCGGTCAGGTGGTGGGCGTCGCGGAACGGCAATTTCAACGCGCGCACCAGCCAGTCGGCCAGGTCGGTGGCGGTGGCATAGCCCTCGCCCGCCGCCTTCTTCATCGCCGCGACGTCGGGCTCGAGATCTGCGGCCATGCCGGTCATCGCCGCGATCGACAGGCGCAGCGCGGCGAGCGCATCCATGACGCCTTCCTTGTCCTCCTGCATATCCTTGGCGTAAGCGAGCGGCAGGCCCTTCATGACCACCAGCAGCGCAGTGAGCGCGCCGAACACGCGGCCCGCCTTGGCGCGCACCAGTTCGGCCGCGTCCGGATTGCGCTTCTGCGGCATCATCGAGGAGCCGGTGGTGAACCTGTCGGAGAGCCGGGCGAGGCCGGCAAGCGGCGACGTCCAGATGACGATTTCTTCGGCGAGCCGCGACAGATGCACCGCGGTTATGGAAGCCGCGGCAAGCGTCTCCAGCGCGAAGTCGCGGTCGGACACGGCATCGAGCGAATTCGCCGCCGGGCGGTCGAAGCCGAGGGCCTTCGCCGTCATGCTACGGTCGAGCGCGAACGAAGTGCCGGCGAGCGCGCCGGAACCGAGCGGAGATTCGTTGAGCCGCCTGCGCGCATCGGCGAAGCGGCCGCGGTCGCGCGCCGCCATCTCCACATAAGCGAGCAGGTGATGACCGAAGGTCACCGGCTGTGCGGTCTGCATATGCGTCAAGCCCGGCATCACCGTGCCGGCATGCGCCAGCGCCTTCTCGGCGAGGGCGCGCTGGAAGCCGGCAAGCGCGGCATCGAGCGCGTCGATCTCGTCGCGCGTCCACAGCCGGAAATCGGTCGCCACCTGGTCGTTGCGCGAGCGCGCGGTGTGCAGCCGTCCGGCCGCCTCCCCGATCAGCTCGGAAAGCCGCCCTTCCACGTTCATATGGATGTCTTCCAGCGCGCGCTTGAAGGAGAACTTGCCGGCGCCGATTTCTGACAAGATCGTGTCTAGACCGTGCGCAATCTTTTTCGCATCGTTGGCCGTAATGATGCCTTGCTTGGCCAGCATGTCGGCATGGGCCTTGGACGCGGCGATGTCCTGGCGGTAGAGATCGCGGTCGAAATCGATGGAGACGTTGATCTGCTCCATGATGGCGCCGGGTCCGGACTTGAACCGCCCGCCCCACATCTTGTTGCTCATGCTATCGCTCTTCTTGCCGCTCGTTTCGCCGCTTTTGGCATAACCACCGAGGTCTCGCCGCCGATGACCGAACTTCCGCCGGCCCGCCCCGCTAAAAAGCGTCTGACGCTGGTCCTGGCCGCCGCTATCGCCGGCGTGGCCGTCGGGCTCGCCGGGGTATACGGGATTGCCACCCTCGCAGGCAATGCGGGCGGCGATGCGGCATGCAAACCGGCCGTCGAACTGGCCAAGAAGCTGGCGCCCTTGGCGCACGGCGAGGTGGCCGCGGTCAAAGTCGCGACCAGCGGCCTGAAGGTGCCCGAACTTGCCTTCCGGGACGCCGAGGGCAAGCCGCTTTCGCTCGAGCACTGGCGCGGGCGCACAGTATTGCTCAACCTGTGGGCCACCTGGTGCGTGCCCTGCCGCAAGGAAATGCCGGCGCTCGATGCGCTGGAAAAGAAGCTGGGCAGCCCCGGCTTCGAGGTGGTGGCGGTCAATATCGACACGCGCGATGCGGACAAGCCGAAGGCTTTCCTCAAGGAGCTGGGCGCCAACACGCTTGCTTATTACGCCGATTCGTCCGCCAAGACCTTCCAGGACTTGAAATCGATCGGCCGCGCCTTTGGCATGCCGACCACCATGCTGGTGGACAAACAGGGCTGCGAGCTCGGCACCATTGCCGGGCCGGCCGAATGGGCGAGCGAGGACGCCGTCAAACTGATCCAGGCGGCGCTCGCCAACTGACCAAAGAGCGTTTGGCGGATATCGCGGCCGGCCCTTGACCGGCAGAAAGCGGGGGCCTATACTTAACCAAATGGTTTACTATTCACCCACCGCGCTCGACCGCACCTTTGCCGCGCTCGCCGACCCAACGCGGCGGGCACTGCTCGCCCGCCTGAGCGAAACCGACAGCCTCTCGGTCAGCCAATTGGCCACGCCGTTCGCGATGTCGTTGCCGGCGGTGATGAAACATCTCGACGTGCTGTCCGACGCCGGGCTCGTCACCCGCAACAAGAGCGGGCGCATCGTATCCTGCCGCCTGCGCGCCGAGCCCATGCACGAAGCCAATGACTGGCTCAACCGCTACCAACGCTTCTGGAACGAACGCCTCGATCAACTCGCCGCATTCCTGGAGGAAGAACCATGTCAACCACCCTCGTCAAACCCAGCCTCACCATCAAGCGCCGGTTCAACGCGCCGCCGGCGAAAGTCTTCGCCGCCTGGACCGATCCGGAAAAAGTGAAACGCTGGATGGGCCCTGGCGCGATCGAAGTGATGAGCGCCGAAAGCGACGCGCGCGTTGGCGGCCGCTATCGATGGGTCATGAAAACGCCGGCCGGCGAGGTGCACGACGTCAGCGGCGTCTACCGCGAAGTAGTGCCGAACGAGAAGCTGGTGTTCAGCTGGGCCTGGAAATCGACGCCCGAGCGCGAATCGGTCGTGACCTTGACGTTCAAGCCGGATGGTCCCGGCACG
>Ga0335085_10002852_pt1 | contig 31358 bp, 27 predicted proteins | sample Lox_Sample_45_FD_206712 | JGI IMG/M metagenome (GOLD analysis project Ga0335085, IMG submission 206712) | Soil microbial communities from Loxahatchee National Wildlife Refuge, Florida, United States - Lox_Sample_4.5 | ecosystem: Environmental > Terrestrial > Soil > Wetlands | place: USA... | reverse complement strand
CGGGAACTCGAGGCGTTCACCGGTCCAGGCCACGAGCAGGAAGACGACATCACGCTGCTCTCCCTGGAGATGGTCTCGGATGCGGCCCCGGGCTCCGGCGGCGTGCGGTGAACCCGGTGGCCTGCTCCGCACCCCGGCGGCTCGCGTCTTTCGCGCTGGCGAGCGTGCCGGGCAGCGAGCGCGTTGCGCTAGCGCAGGTCGCCGAGAGTGTGGCGGACCTGAATCTTTCTCCCCGGCGGCTGGACAAGCTCAAAACCGCGGTGGCCGAGGCGACGATGAACGCCGTCGAGCACGGCAATGACAACCGCCCCGACCTTGCCGTCGAGATAGAGGTCTTCTACTCGGGCACCGAAATCATCGTCACTATCACCGATCACGGCGGGCACGGCGGTTCGGACTGGGCCGACAAGGGGGACGACACCGAGATCCCCGATCTCGATCGCAAGCTCAGCGGCGAGCAGGGGCCGAGGGGCTGGGGGCTGTTCCTCATCCGCCACATGGTCGACGACCTTGAAGTGACAGCCGAGGGAGAGAACCGCACGGTCCGGTTGACGATCCGGACTCCGGTTCGGGGGGACTAAGCGGAGGGATTACGACACATCGGGGGATGGTCAGATGGACAAGTCCATTACCAGCATGGTGGTCCGGGTGGGCGACGGGCTTACGTCGGTCATCGATATCAGGGGCGACGTTACGGCCGCGTCCGAGCCCGCGCTTATGGCGGCGTACGAGGAAGCCTCAAGGCAAGGAGCCCGGCGCCTCGTGCTGAACTTCAGCGACCTTGAGTACATGAACAGCGGCGGCATCGGCATGCTGGTGACCCTCCTGGTTCGCGCCAACCGCCAGCATCAGCCCCTCGCCGCGTACGGGCTGAGCGATCACTACCGGGAGATCTTCGAGCTCACCCGCCTCGACGAGGCGATCGGCATATACGACGACGAGCCGTCGGCGCTCGCGGGTTAAGGGGAGTCATGAGCGAGAACCCGGCATCAGAAAGCAGGCCGGCTGCGCACGCCGGACGAGCCCCCCTGCCCCGCAACGCCGCGAACTGGGCGACGAAGGTGGACCGGTTGACCGTGGACAGAGGCGGCGGCCTCAACGTCGAGGGCCGGCGTCTCACCGGCCCCGTTCAGGGCTTCGGGAAGATGTGGCGGAAGACGTACTGGATCGAATTGAGCCCGGAGGTGTCACCTCGGGCTGTCATCGCTACGTGGAAGGGGCACTTCGGCGAGTTCTGGCCGAAGGCCAGCCGCTTCAAGGGCCCGCTGACCGCCCTCAGTCCCGGGGACGTGGCACTTCTCGACGTAAGCGTCGGGGGCGGCGTGCGGTTGTCCACGGGAGTCTTCGTGTTGTACGCGGACGAAGAGTCGTTCACCCTGATGACCCCGCAAGGGCACATGTTCGCCGGCTGGATCACCTTCTCGGCCGAGCGCTCCGGCGCGGTAACCGTCGTCCGGACCCAGGTCCTGATGCGGGCCAACGATCCCCTTTACGAGCTGGCCATGGCGTGTGGCGGGCACCGCAAGGAAGACCAGTTCTGGACTCAGACGATGACCGCCCTGGCCCGGCGTCTTGGCGCGGCGCCCGGCATCGTGCACAGGCGGACCGTGTGCGTCGACCCCAGACGGCAATGGGGCAATGCCGGGCAAGTATGGCACAACTCCATGGTGCGGACCGTGATGCACTCCATCACCTCGGCGCTGGCCCGTACATCGGCGTCGGCCCGCAAGCGCCAGCCCGCGGCCGGCCCGCGATGAATGCCGCCGCCGGACGCCCTCGTCCGACGGCCGCGGCGCTGGCCGGCGTCGCCATCATCGTGGTGGTCGCCGCGGTGATCACGCTTTCTGTCCTCGGCCGCCGACCCGGATACGCGGTGCAGCCGATCATGATCGCCGTACCCACTGGGGCGGTAGGCGTGCTGATCGTGCGCCATCAGCCGCGCAACCCGAACGGGTGGCTGCTGCTCGGCATCGCGGCGGCTCTCCTGCTGAGCACTGTCGCCGGGGCGTACGCGCTGATCGTGTACCACCTCGGCCGCCACCTTCCGTTCGGGCCGGCAAGCCTGATCTTGTACCAGCTGTGGTCGCCGGCACTCACGCTGTACCTGTTGATCGTCTTGCTCTTCCCCGACGGCCACGTACCCGCTCCCCGCTGGCGGTGGGCCGTGTGGGCCTATTGCCTGCTCTGCGGAGGCTATCTGGCGCTGCTGATCGGGGTGGCGGCCGACGCCATCGACCGGCACCGGCTCCAAGTCGACAGCTACGGCGGCCTGAGCGCCATTGACTACCCGGTGGGCTGGTTCGCCGTGGCCCAGGACACCATCCTGACCCTGACCCTGGCGCTCGGGCTCAGCTTCATCGCGCGACAGCTGCTCACCTGGCGCCGGTCGTCCGGGGTGCGGCACCAGCAGCTGAAGTGGCTGATGGCCGGCGCCGTCATCGCCATTGTGTGTGCCGCGCTGAGCGTGCCCGGATTCACCGCGCCGTCCGGGCTCTGGGCGTGGCTAAACGGTGTGCTCAGCATCGGCTTCGTCGCGCTGCCGGCCAGCATCGGCGTGGGCATCCTGCGGTACCGGCTTTACGAGATCGACCGGCTGATCTCCAGGACGTTGGCCTACACGATCGTCACGGGACTGCTGATCGCCGCCTACCTCGCGCTGGCCGCTATGGCCCATACGGTGGTGCCGCTGCGATCGCCGTTCGCCGTCTCCCTGGCGACGCTGGCCGCCGTCGTGGTGTTCAACCCGCTGCGCCGCCGCGTCCAGCGAGCGGTGGACAGGCGGTTCAACCGCGCTCGCTACGACGCCGAGACGGTAATCGCGGCGTTTGCCACCCGCATGCAGGACGCCACGGACTTGGAGGAAATCCGCCTCGACCTCCTCGCCGTCGCCTATCAGGCACTAGAGCCCGCACATGTCTTGCTCTGGCTGCCCGGCCAGCGGGAACCCTGGGGACGAGATGAGTGATTCCGTATGCGTTCAAGGGCATTATCCGGACATGGAGGCAGCCTGATGTCCCGCGCGCAGTTGTTGTACGACACCATCGGAGCTACCTATACCGTGACGCGGCGCACCGAGCCGCGGATCGCGGCCCAGGTCTGGGCCGCGCTCGGCGATGCGCAGACGGTGCTGAATGTCGGGGCGGGCACTGGCTCTTACGAACCCTCCGGCCGCGACGTCACCGCGGTGGAACCGTCGGCGGTCATGCGGGCGCAGCGCCCCGCAGGCGCAGCGCCGTGCGTGGCTGCCATCGCGGAGAGCCTGCCGTTCGAGGACCAGTCCTTCGACGCCGCGATGGCTTTTGCCACCATCGATCACTGGCAGGACCCGATCGCGGGCCTGCGCGAGATGCGGCGCGTCGCTCGCCGCGTCGTGGTGTTCACGAAGGACTTCAGCGACCCCGGTCTGTTCTGGCTGGATCGTGACTATCTGCCCGAGCGTGCTGACCTCCTCGTCGGCCGGCCGTCGCTGACCGAACTAGCCCGCTCGATCGGAGCCCGGGTGGAACCGGTGCTCATTCCGTGGGACTGCGCGGACGGCTTCTATGAGGCCTACTGGCGCCGGCCCGAGGCGTACCTGGACGAGGATGTCCGCCGCGGCATGTCGGTCTGGGCCAGAGTCGGGCCGGACGCCGAGCAGCGGGCAGTGCGCAGCCTCCGTGATGACCTGGCATCCGGCCGGTGGGCCGAACGCAACCGCGACCTCGTCGATCTCGACGCGGCTGAGCTTGGCGACCGTCTGCTTATCGCCTGATCCGCCATGGCGGGCCAGGAATGGAGTAGCGGATGCCCTACTCTCTTACTGTCAGCAATTGACCGGTGACAGAATCAATACCCGCAACTGGGGGGCCATGACAAGCATTTTCTCGGGGGACGACAAGCCGCTGACGGCCGAAGAGCGGCGGCTGCGGGAGGCACGGGCGGGCGAGCCGTGGCGTGCCTGGGGACCGTACCTGAGCGAACGTCAGTGGGGAACGGTTCGCGAGGACTACAGCGATGGCGGAGACGCCTGGTCGTACTTCACTCAGTACGCGCGCTGATCAGCGGCTCGGAAATCTGACAGGCATCGTAAGCTCTGTCCATGCGCAAAGCGGGCAGGCAACGGCGGCAGAAGAAGGAGCAGGCCCGTCAGCGCGCCCGCACAGCGGCGAACAGGCCGACGTCCGGACACATTCCGTCGCAGCGAGAGCAGGTATCGGAACTCGTCGGAGTTGCCATCGAGGCTGTCTGCTCCGGGGACGAGCGAATCTACCGTTCCTCCCTGGATCAGCTGGGGGCAGAGCGTTCCGCGGAGTGGACTCAGACGGTCAGCCGCGTTCTCGTCGACGGCATGAGTTCACTACTTGCGAACGCCTGGCGCATTGGGTGGCAGCCCGCCGAGCTGGCCAGGCACTTCGGTCGAAAACTGAGCGCGGCACACGCCGCGATGGTCGCGGACATGATCGCTCACGAGGCGCGCACCTATCCCGCCGCCACCATCAACCCGCGCTGGGCCGACCAGGTAGGCGGGCTGCGCGCCACCTCCTACGGCCCGGAAACTTATGTGGGGCCGAACTGGTGGGGTAGCGACGGCGATTACCTGAGCGCGTGGAAGACGCATGCCACCGACCTCACGTTCTGGGCTGCGGTCGCGACTGCTATCGAGTCCGTGCATCTCTTCAGCCATCTGCCGCCCTTGGAGATCCTCCTTCCGCTCCCGGGAACGGTACGTCCAGCCGGAGCGAGCAAGCCCGTGAGCGCGCCAACCGGCGAACGCACCGCGAGTGCGGCCGACGACCGGATGCTTGGCAGGATTCGCGCGCTGCTTGCCAAGGCCGAGTCAACTGAGTTCGCCGAGGAAGCCGAGGCGCTCTCTGCTCGGGCACAGGAACTCATGGCCAAGTACAGCATCGACCACGCGCTGCTCGCTGCGCAGTCCGGGGAGCGCGAGGAGCCGTCTGGCCACCGGATCCCCGTCGACAGCCCTTACGAGGAGCCCAAGGGTACCCTGCTGAACGTCATCGCCCTGGCCAACCGTTGCCGGGCGGTCTGGTCCAAGGATGTCGGCCTGATGACGGTGGTCGGGTTCCCTGCTGACCTAGACGCGGTTGAACTCCTCTTTACTTCGCTGCTTGTGCAGGCCAACACGGCAATGCTTCGCGCCGGGGGCAAGAAGGACGAGTTTGGCCGGAGTCGCACGCGGGCGTTCCGTCAATCGTTTCTTGTGTCGTATGCGATCCGAATCGGCGAGCGACTGGAAGAGGCGACTGCCCACGCCACTGCGGAGGCCGTCGATGAACTGGGCGCTGTCGAGCGGGACAGCGCTGGGGCGCTGAGTTCGGGCACCGACCTGGTGCCGTTCCTGGCCGCACGGCAGCAGGCCGTTGAGGACGCCGTCGACGAATTGTTCGGTGGGAACGTGAAGCGTGGCCGCGCCGCCCGAGTTACCGACGCGGAGGGTTGGGCATCGGGCCGTGCCGCCGCTGACCTCGCCAAACTAAATGACCGTCAGCCAGTGGCGAATTAGCCCAACCTCGGGGCCTGAACCGCCGGGACGTTTCTCCATAAAGAGAAGTCGGCATCGTACTGGCAATACGGCCGTGTCCGGAAGGCTGGAACGATCCGAGACTTACCGGCTAATATTTCAGAAACATTTAAGGCCTCTGGCTGGTCCATGAAGGGGTGGGGATGACCAGCGTGCAGACCGAATCCATCGAGGTCGCGTGCTAGTCAGCGACGTGATGACGGCGTTTCCCGCGTACATCCGGCTCGGGGCGACTATCCGGCGGGCAGCCGAGATGGTCAGCGTTTCTGAGGTCGGCCATCTGATGGTTCTTGATCACGACGGCCGGTTTGTCGGGTCGCTGTCCGAGGAGGACGTGGTACGGGCCATGCTGCCCGGCTTCGGAGACGTGACCGCCGCCGGGGGCACGCTCGCGGATGCGTTCCGCATTTTCCTGGAGCGGGGCCGTGCCCTCGCTGATCGTGTCATCGACCCTCTCGTCGTGCGCGACACGGCGACGGTCCGGCCGACCGACGAACTCGCCAGGGCAGCGATCGTGATGATCGACCGCGGGATCCGGAGACTTCCCGTGGTCGATGACGGTGCCCTGGTGGGCACGCTTTCCCGGGCTGATCTGTGCCGTGCGGTGATTTACCATTCCTGAAATCCGGCTTATCCTCATCGACCGTCACACCCGCGACACTGGCCAGCGGGTGTGCGCGCTGCCGGCGACCCTGGGCCGCGACAGTGGCGCCGCGGCAGTGGTCCTCGATGATCCCGATGTCTCCCGGCGGCACGCGCGGATCGAGATGGACGGCAACGAACTGGTAGTCGCCGATCTCGGCAGCACCAACGGGACTTACGTCAACGATGAGCGGGTGACTCGCCGCGTGCTCGTCCCCGGCGATCGACTCCGCGTCGGCCGGTACGACGTCACGTGGTCCTTCATTGACTCGAGTGCGACGAGGCTCATCGACCCGGGCCAGTTGACCACCGTGCGGCAGGCCACGTTTGGAGGCGTGGCGGCACGGCGCGTGGTGGAGGCCGCGGAGGCGCACAACAAGCGGTCCGGGCACGAACTCGACGGCTTCCTGTCGCTGGCGCACGGATTCCTGCCCGCCGAGCAGCCGCTGCTCGCCTTCCCGGAATCGCACCGGGCCTGGGACGACATGACCGATCAGCTCCCAGACCTGTTCCGGCGGCTGTCGCTGCGCCGGGCGTTCGATGCGATGCCAGTGCTGGATGCCACGCCAAGCGCCCTGCCTGACCGCTACCTGCTGCGCGCATCGACTTTGCTCGGGGTATTCGCGCACGCCTACCAGTACATGGCGATCGATCCGCCGCCCGCGCTGCCTGACTCGCTGCTACGACCGTGGACGACCGTTTCGCGCCGGCTGGGCAAGAAGGTCCCGGCCGTCTCCTATATCGACCTGTTCTTCTATAACTGGCGGCTGCGAGACCCGGCCGGGCCGCGGATGCTGGACAACATGGACCTGCTCGTGCCGACCTGGAACAACGCGGCTGAGCGCGTCTTCTACCTGGTGACCACTGAGTTCGCGATGGGCCTGACTCCGGTCCTTGGCGCCATGCTTGACGCCCAGGAGGCTGTGGTCGCCGAGGATCCGTCGGCCCTGGAGGGAGCACTGCTGGTCATCCTCGACCAGTTGCAGTACGTGACCCGTACCATTTACCCGCAGATTGATCCCAACCTGCGCGGCAGGTATGCGCTCGACCAGGTGCTGTGGGCCAAGACGGTCGGCACCGCCGGCGTCCCGATCTTCGATGGCGCGCCCAGCCCGAGCGGCACCGCGCAGCCGCAGATCCACGCACTGGACGCGTTTCTCGAGCGCCAGGACTTCGCGTCGGTCGTCGGCCAGCAGAGCGTCTACCTCGCCGGGTTCTTTCCGCGTCACTGGCAGGAACTGGTGGCCGCGCTGCGCGAGGTGTCGGTACGCCAGTACATCGAGCGCACCCGCAGCAGCACCTTGCGCGGCGTGTACAACGCGATGCTCGACGCCTACCTCGGCGACCGCGGCTGGATGGGACTGCACCGCGTCAAGGCGTACGGCTTCCTTGAGGTGGCATTCAAGGTCGGCCGGCAGGTGACCACTGGCGCCCGGTTCACCGGACTGTTCAAAGACAGGACCTGGGACAAGGTCGACAACGAGCTGGCCTTTGTCCGCGAAGAGCGCCGCCCGCCGGTGGGTCCGCCCGTCGTGTTCGGCACCGCCCGCAGGGGCCGCGTGGTGACCGTGGAATCTGGTGCCTGGACCTGCTACCTGGAGATCGACGTCGCCGGGCAAGGGGTGTACCACCTGCCCGGTGACCGGGTCGGTGTGCTGGCCGAGAACGATGAGGACCTTGTGCGCCGCACGGTGGCCGCGCTGCAGGCGACCGGCGACGAGCTCGTGCGGCTTACTCCGGAATGGAAGGCGGCGGTGGCCTGCCGGGAAGGGTACGCCGAAACCGACGTTCTGCCGCTGCGCACGTTGCTGCGCTTTGCCCAGCTGCGCCCGGTCACCCGCGCGGTGGCGAAACGACTGGTGAAGCTGACGGCCGTCGGCGCGTGGCAGCGAGTGGTTGACGCCCGAATGGAGGATCAGTGGGAGCTGTGGGACGTCCTGAACCTGTTGTACGCGGGAGGATATGACGTCACCCGGCTGTGGAAGGCCGATCCCGGCGAGGACGACGCCTTCTGCGCGGTGATACCGCCCGAGCCTTTCCGGCTGTACTCGATCGCTTCGGCGTCGCCGCCTGGCCAGCCCGCGACCACGCTCCGGCTGGTGGTCGCCGGCCTGGGCTACACCTCCGCTCAGACGCCCTGGTCGTACCCGCGCGAACGGCAGGGAACGGCATCGCATTTCCTGCGCAGGGCGAGCGTCGAAGGCAAGCACCGGCTGTCGCTTCAGGTCGTCTCTGCCCCGCGGTTCCGGCTGCCTGCCGATCCCGCGACGCCTGTCGTGATGTTCGCGGCCGGCTCTGGGGTCGCCCCCTTCCTGGGATTCGTCGCCGCGCGCACCGGTCCCGGCGAGAACCGGCTCTATCTGGGGATCAGGACACCGGAAGAATTCGCCGTGCAGGCAGACCTGGATGCAGCGGCAGCCGCGGGCCGGCTGAAGCTTTCTGTCGCCTTCTCCCGCGCCGATGCCGCGGTCAGTTTCGACGGCCAGCGCCACGTTGTGCAGAGCGGGCAGCGGCGCCGGGTAGACGACGTGATCCGCGCAGAGGCAGACACCCTGTGGGATCTGCTGCGCTCCACGGACGAGGGCGGACGCGGTGCCTTCGTCTACGTGTGCGGCACCGCTCGATTCGCGGTCGCCGTGCGCGATGCACTGGCCGGCATCGTGCCTGGCGACGGCGGAGAATTCCTCCGTCAGCTGGTGGCCGACGGACGCCTCGGCGAGGACGTCTTCACCACCTATCTCGGTCACGCCCAGGAGGGTCGCCGCTTCGAGGTGTCGGAACTGGCCACCCGCAACGCCCCCGGTGCGCCCTACTGGATGGCGATCGGCGGCGCGGTATTCGATGTCAGCGAATTCCAGCACCTGCACATCGGCGGTGCGCACATCGTCCGCAACCATGTTGGGCTCGACGCGACCGCCGCGTACCGGAAAGTCCTGCACCACGCACACTCCGAAATCGACGCCCAGCTCGCCATGTATGAGATCGGGCATCTGCGCAGGCTGGACTTCGGCGACCGGTGGGGCGTGGTTCTCACCGAAGACGGCCTGCACGCGATGTCGCTCGAAGACCTGTTCCGGACCTGGGTGCGGTTCGTGTACCTGCTGGCCGGCATGGAGAACGCGCTGAATGCTGACTACGCGTTCACCACGATGGTGAGCACCCTTGGCGAGGATGCCCAGGAGCTGACGCCCTTCAAGGCGCAGTACGTCATGGAGGCGCACCGGCGGTTCCTCATCAGCTACCTCGACGGCCTGCTGCACGATGACCTGCGCAACGTGTGGCAGCTCACTGTCGGATTCTGCGACCCGAACCTGGACATCAGGTCCTTCGACGCCGACCTTGCCGCCACCTTGACGCGCCCGGAGGTCGCACTCGTCCGTCGTTCCGTCGGCTCGGTCAAGGAGCTGCTGCTCGCCGGGGAGGACTTCGGGCGGGTCGCGGCGATGTGCCGTCTCTACGCGCGTATCGACGTCCAGCTCCTTCGCGACCTGAAGAACGCCGTGCTAGAGGGAATCCGCGCCTTTGAGACACACGAGGCCGATGTCGTCGAACGGGCCGGAGCCACCGTGCTGAACGCGGCGCGTCAGACGCTCGATGTGGTGTCGGCGTATTACCAGCGCCTGGCCGAGTACACGCGCGGCCACGGCATCGCGGCCGGCGACGCGGTCGAGGAGGTCATCCCGCCCGACCGGGGCATTCCCGGGCACGGCGGCCCGCTCCCCCTACCCGACTGAGCAGGCACGTCGGCAAGACTATGGACAGGGACAATGAGCATCCCGGAGGCGGAGCCTCACCGGTGCGCCCGCCTCAGCTTGTGCCCGGAGGCTGGCTGGCGGGCGGGGGGCAGCCGGGGCCGGAGGGGCTGGCGCAGAGGCCGGGGGGCCAGGTCCGCGCTTTCCCGTTCCAGTGCTCGATGACGGCCGTGCCGCCGCCGACCGAGGAGGATCCGACTGCCCAGGCATTGTCCGCGGAGGCAGCGGCCACGCCGTAGAGATCGGCGCCGACGCCACTGCCCGGGGACCTGCTGACGGCGTGGGCACCACAGTCCAGGCCCGGCCGTTCCAGTGCTGGGCCAGGGACTCCCCGGCGGTCACGCCGACCACCCAGACATCATGAGGGGACACCGTAGCTACCGCATCGAAACTGCCGGGAGGATTGCCTGGCCGGCCTTTGACGAGGGTGAGCACATTCTCGGTCCACGCACTGCCGTTCCAGCGCACCGTCATCGGGTCGGTCATGATGGTGCTGCCGACCGCCCACACGTCTGCAGCTGACAGCGCTGCCACCCCGCACACGCCGCCGCTGATGATCAGCGATGCGAATTCCGGCAATTCCGCACACGCTCATGCGCTCAGTATCCGAGGCCGCTACGGCCCGCGACTGAGTACGAGTGCTCATCCTGGCTAGGTACCTACGGCCGCTCATCCGGCCAGTGGCCACCTGGACGCCGCGGGCGCACCTCTTGTCAGGCGGATGCGACATCTGCGTTGGGATCTGGCAGATAAGCAGTGTTGCAGGGAAGATGGCGGGAACTCTGCCGCACTAGCCGGACAGGGCAGGTGTATGGAGCCAAGTCTGCGTGGCCGGGTGCGCGACGGTGACCCGGATGCCTTTGGCGTTCTGTTCGACGACCACTCGCGCGCGGTCTATAACCTCGCGTTCCGGCTGACAGGAAGCTGGGCCGAAGCCGAAGAAGTAGTTTCTCTGACGTTCCTTGAGGCCTGGCGGCTGCGGGCTCGGGTCGAGCCCGATGGTGAATCGCTGCGGCCGTGGCTGATGGGCATCACCGTCAACGTCGTCCGGAATTTCTCCAGGGCGGCGCGGCGGCACAAGGCGGCGATGGCCAGGCTGCCCGAGCCGTCTGCCGTGCCCGACTTCGCCGACGAGCTTGCCGAGCGCATCGACGGCACCGCCCGGCTGGCTGCACTGCGCGCCGCGTTCGGCAGGCTCAGGCCGGCCGAGCAGGAAGTGATCGCGCTCTGCGTGTGGGCGGAACTGGACTACGCGGCCGCGGCGGAGGCACTCGGCGTGCCCATCGGAACCGTCCGGTCGCGGCTGCACAGGGCGCGTGCGAAGCTGCGGCAGCTGGCCGGAGAACGGCAGCGTGGTCCGACGCCGCGGCAGCACGCCGGGTACGCCGGGGAACCCGGTCGCCGCGGCGAACAGCTACCAGGTGACGGCGGCAAGTCAGCCCGGTCAGCCCTTGGAGGTACCCAATGAACGGCAACGAGATCAGTGAACTGGCGAGCATGCTGCCCTCTCCCGCGGCACGCGATCTGCCTGGCGAACGCGCGAACATGCTGCGGGAGCACATGCTGACCGAATTGCGGCGAGCACCAGCGAAGAACGCCGCCGTCCCTCGGCGCATCCGCCGGCGACTGGCCCGACGTCCGCCGCGGATAGCTATGGCGGGTGCCTGCGTGGTCGCCGCCGCTGCCGGTATCGGCGGCTTCGCGATTGTCTCTGGAACGCGCTCGCCGGGTGGTGCCACACCGGCGGCCGCTCGGCTGCTCGCCCGGATCGCCAACGCGGCAGAGCAGCAGTCAAGCCCCCAGGTACGCGACAGCGAGTTCATGTACATCCGCAGCGAGGTCGCCTTTGCCAGCTACAACAATGGCTCGCAGACCCCGACGATGGACAAGCTGCACGAGCGCCAGGTCTGGCTGCCGGTAGCAAACGTCTGCGTCACAGGGCTGCTCATCGAGGAAGGCGAGCGCACTCCGCTCAGCCTCTACCCGGTGGTCAACGGGAAGGTTGTCCGTCCATCGCCCGGCGAACCCTCCGTCACCTGCGGCGAGGGCACCGTGAACGGACCCACCTACCGGCTGCTTCAGTCGCTGCCTGCCGATCCCAGGGCGCTGCTCAACCTCATCTACGCCGACACCCGGGGCGAGGGGCAGGCGGTTGGGCCTGATGGCGAGGCTTTCACCACGATCGGCGACCTGATCCGCGAGGCTATCGTGCCGCCGCGAACCGCCGCGGCGCTGTACCGGGCGGCGGCCCTTATCCCCGGCGTCACCCTGGTCGGCCACGTGACTAATGCCGTCGGGCAGCCCGGCATCGCCATCGCCTGGAGCAACGGGCAGGGCCGCATGGAATGGATCTTCGACCAGGCGACCCTGCAGTTCATCGGCGAACGCGACTACGACAGCAAGGCGCACGAGCTGACCGGGGACACGGCGATCCTCCAGGAGGCCTTTGTCTCCAAGGCAGGCCAGCTCCCTGGGCGCTAGCGGCTTCAGCACGGCCGGGGGCCCGGAATGGCGGGCCCCCGGCCAGGAAAGATGTGCCGCTAGACCGACCGCCTCAAGCCGCGGCGCGTTCGCAGGCGGGGCGGCGGCGAAGGCCCTGCTGCTTGACGCCGCGATAGCGAGCGGCGAAATCGGCGCGGGCATCAGCGCCAGGGCTTCCTGCACGCCGTCGCCAATCTGTGCATGCCGGTACCCGATGAGGGACCGGCTTACAGCCTGCGCATGGTCGCGCTCCTCATCGACGGCCTGCGCTACGGCGCCGGCACGAGCCCTCGCCAGTTCCGCTAGCCGACGGCTTAATTGCGGGTCTCGGCTAGCCGCTCTTCGAGGAAACGCTGTTCTGGCTCGGTCTGCGCGAGATCCAGCGCGCGACGGTACGCGGCGTGCGCCTCAGCGGGCCGGCCGGCGCGGCGCAGCAAGTCGGCGCGCCTGGCCAGGGTGAGCAGGTCCTGACGATCAGCGCCAAGACCGGGATGCCGATCAAGTCGGTGCAGCCTGCCCACGGACGGGTGCGGGGGTCTGCGGACACCTACCGGGTACTCCGCCCGACGCTCGCTGACATCGAAGCCGGCAAGTTCTGAGCCGTTATCGGCCAGATCGAGGTTCGGGCCGCCCGGTCTTCCGGGCGGCCCGGCCCGGTAGCAGCCGGAGCGGTGAAGGACGCGGTTGAGCGGTCCTAGCGGCTCGTGCGGATGGCGGCGGCTGTGATCGTGCTGGCGGCACGCACGGCGCTGGCGATCGCCTCGTCCGGCGAGAGCTCGTACAGGTCGGTCAGGGTAAACAGCGCCTCGGCGCTGACCACGATGCCGAGTTCCCGCTTCAGCTGACGGAACGCCTCCGGGTCCCGCCGGCCAAGCGTGCTCTCCAGGGGAACGAGCGCGTGATCGATGATGCCCACGCGGTGGCCTGGCCGCAGTGACGCCGACCCTGGCCGAACGACCGTGGCGGCGATCATCGCCCGGACGGCGCCCTGGTATGCCTGGACATGGCGCAGCAGTCGTTCGGTGCCTGCCGCGATCCGCTCCACGGGATCGGCGCTGTGCTCGACGGACGCTAGTGCCTCCGCCGGGCTCGGCCAGGTGCCGTCAACCGCCTCCCGCAGCAGCGAGACCAGGTCGGGGAAATAGCGGTACGCCGTCGCCTCGGATACCAGTGCCGCACGGGCCACGGCGGGCATGGTGACCTCGGTGCTGCCGGTGATGAGGTCACGCGCCGCGGCGACAATGGCCGCCCTGGTGCGCTGCTTCTGGTTCACCCGCCCAGCCGGGGCATCCGCTGCCATCTCTCTACTGTGCCGGGTCTCCCGCGCTAAATCAAGTTGACTCTCTTTATGAGAGTTGACTTGCATAAAGCTCGGAGTTGGCCTAGCGTCATTCGTGAGAGTTAGCTCTCATAAACGTCGAAGGGAACCCCGTCATGAGCACTGCGCATCTCGTCGTCACCGGCATCGGACCGGTGCCGGTCACCTACACGGACAGCGGCACCGGACAGCCCGTCCTCCTGCTCCACGGCGGTGCCGGGCCATTCTCCGTAGCCGGGTTCGCCGCGCTGCTGAGCGCCGCGGATTACCGAGTCATCGTCCCGGTGCACCCCGGCTTTGACGGCACGCCACGGCCGGCCGGGCTGACCACCATGGCCGGTCTCGCGGCCGTCTACGCATCGCTGCTACGCGAGCTTGGCCTGAGCGACGTCTGCGTCATCGGCAACTCGATCGGCGGCTGGGTCGCCGCCGAACTCGCGCTGGCGGAAAGCGGGGCGCCCGGCAGCCCGGTCAGCTCGGTTGTCCTGGTCGACGCGGCGGGCCTGCGAGTCGACGGCGCGCCGGTGCCCGGCTTCTTCTCACTGACGCTGGATCAGGTCGCGGAGCTGAGCTACTTCAACCCGGACGCGTTCCGCGTCAATCCGGCCGCGCTGCCACCGGAGCGGGCCGCCGCCATGGCGGCCAACCGCGGCGCGCTGCTGGAATACGCCGGAACCGTGATGGCCGATCCGGGACTGCGGGACCGTCTGCCGGCGATCGCGATGCCGGTCCTTGTCGTCTGGGGCGCGGCCGACCGGATGATCCCCGTCGACCACGCCAAGGCGTACGCGGACGGCATACCTGGCGCGCGGTTGCGGATGATCGATCACGCCGGTCACCTGCCGCAACTCGAGACGCCCGAAGAACTGCTCGCCGTCGTGCGTGAGTTCACCGCGTAGGCCGTGGCGCGGCACGACCCACGGCTCCGCGGCTACCAGCCGACGGCGACGACCATGTACTTGGGACTGGCGACCGAGATGTCCGAGGACTGGCTGGCGTCGTCGTCATAGGGGAAGCCGTACTGCTTGCCGCCGATCGCGTTCCTGTGCCAGAAGTCCGCGTAGTAGTTGGCCGGGGCCGCCTTGTAGAAGTTGGCGGGGTTCTGCTGCCCGGCTTGCGAGAGCTTCGCGACGTGCCTGTTGAGCGCGGCGCACAGCGGCGGGTTCGCGGAGAGCGTGCCGCCGCAGCCGAAGACCTCGGCGGTGGTGTCGCCCTTGGCACCGTGCGCCGCCGCGTACGCGGTGAAGTAGCCGGCGTACTTGCCGCCCGGCTGGAACGAGGGATCGTTGCCCGGCGACGGGATGCCATACGGCGCGTCGACGGTGGCGAGCTCCTTGAACTGTTTCGGCACGAAGGCCTTGAAACGGGCGAAGGTCTTCGCGCGCCCCTCGGTGAAGACGGTGTAGGCGTCGCCGACCTCCTTGGCGGCACCGCTGTGGCTGTGCACCAGGAGAGCAAGCGGCAGGCCCCACCGGTCCACCCGCGTGGTGTCGACGTTGATGGAGCCCGAGCCCACGGTGAACTCGATGAAGTCGAAGTACTTGCTGTTCTTCGACCCGAGATACAGGTACAGGCGGCCTGCCGAGTTCGCGGGCATGTCGATGTAGGGCTGCTGCGCGATCGACTTCTCCGTGCCGTCGAAGCTCCAGAAGACCTTGCTGTCCGGGTAACGGCCGCCGGTCCTGTTGATGATCTCGACCTCAAGCACCTTCTTGGCCGCGGGGATCTTGCCAGTATTTCCCCAGAACGAGGGCGGCGGAGCCCCGGTCGGCAAGCTCGTCGCCGTCACGCCCGACGCGTTCCCGAGCGGCGCAGCCGACGAAGGCCCAGCGGCTCCCGCTACGCCGGACACAGCCACCGCCGCGACCGCCAGGGCGCCCGCGAACCACCGGGACGAGATACGCCTTGCGGATGCGGATGAACGAGGCCTCATGCGGGCTCCCTGCCGTCGTGTGCTCGCGCAGGCCGGCTCGCCCGCGCTCTCGTATCGGAGACGGGCTGCCGAGCGGCGGATAACGGAAAACTAGTGAGCCGCCTCGATGGCTTCGTACTGCCTGAGCAGAAGGGTCTTGGCTGCCGCCGCGTCGGGGGACGGTGCAGTGTGCTCTTGAACGTCGACCATGAAATCGCCGAGGTGGCAAACAAACTCTGCCGTTGCGGAACCAGATTTATCGCTGAACGGTCTTACGATGCCGATCGCCCCGTCCTGGAGTCGAGCGTTATTATGCCCGGTTTCGGCACTTGAAACGCACCCTTGGTGGTCTAGGTTCGGGCTTGATGACCGCGAGCCGAAAACGGATTGCCACTTAACCGGTTTTGTGATTTATATGCTTTATGTTCAGTTTGGTGCGGGTGCGCGGCTGGAGCAGTACGCGCTGGAACAGCTGGTGGTCCATCATCCGCATCGTCCCGCAGGCGGGACGAGCCGTCATCGTGGCGGCGCTGCTGAACCTTGCCATCGGGGTGCTGCCGCTCGGATTCGTGGTGGCCACCAGCGTGGCCATCGCGCGGGTGCCCGCGCTCGGCCGCTCGGCCCACGGCGCCTGGGGACCGGTGCTTGCCGCGATGATCCTGGCCATCGGAGCACTCCTGCTGCAGAGTGCCCTGTCGCCGTTCCAGACAGCGTTCACCGAACTGATCAGCAGGCGGGTCGACGGCTACTGCACCAGGCGGCTGATGCGGTGCACGCTCGCCGAGGCGCCGGTGGCTCAGCTGGAGCAGGCGGCCATGCTCGACAAGCTGAGCGATGCTCGGCGTGGCCTTGTCGAGTACTTCGTCACGCCCGGCGCGGCCGCCGCCGGCCTGATCACGCTGATCGCGCGCTACGCGCAGCTGCTCGGCGCGGTGGTGATCGTGGGGATCGTGCTCGGGCCGCTCGCCGCGTTCCTGATCGCCGCGGCGGCGCTGGTGGCCCGGTTCGGCAACCGCGGGTCGCTGTCCCGCTGGTCGGTGGTCATCGAGCGGGTGTCTTCGGCGAGGCGCAAGATGTTCTACGTCTTCGACACCGGCAGTGAGCTGGCCGTCGCCAAGGAAATCCGCGTGCTTGGCACGCTGCCCTGGTGGCGCGCCCGTGCCGAGCAGGAGTCCGACTCCTACCTGCGGCCGATGTGGCGGGACAGGCGACGCATCTACCTCGGTCCGTTCATCTGGTTCAGCCTGGCTGTGCTCGCGGGGGCCGCGGCCGTGCTGATCCAGTTGCGGAACGCCGCGGACCACGCCGGGCTCAGCGTGCTGGACATCTCCCTGGCGATCCAGGCGATCCTCATACCGCTCAGGTTCGGCGTGTTCTTCCCTGAGGCGGACGTGCAGACGCAGTACGGCATGCTGGCCCACGACTCCATCAGGCAGATCGAGAGCACCGCGGCGGCCGGGGCAAGCCAGCTGCGGTGCGGTGAGCGGCTGGCGCACGACGTGCCGCGGTCGGCGATCAGGTTCGAGCAGGTGAGCTTCGCCTACCCGGGCAGCGACCGCCAGGTGCTGGACGGTGTGGATCTTGAGTTCCCCGCAGGCTCGTCCACCGCCATCGTGGGGCTGAACGGAGCGGGCAAGACCACCCTGGTCAAACTACTCGCGCGGCTCTACGAGCCGACCGGCGGACGGATCAGCGTGGACGGCGCCGACCTCGGTGAGTTCGACGCCAGGTCCTGGCAGCGGCGCCTCGCGGTGATCTACCAGGACTACATCAGGTACGAGTTCGACGCGGCGACGAACATCGGCCTCGGTGCGCCGGAGCGCATGCACGATCTCGACGCCATCAAGCGGGCGTGCGACTGGGCCGGCGCCACCGAGGTGATCGACAGCCTGCCGCAAGGCCTGAGCACCGTGCTGTCCAGCCGCTACCAGGGCGGCACGGACCTGTCCGGCGGTCAGTGGCAGCGCATCGCACTCGCCCGCGCCCTGTTCGCCACGGGCGCCGGAGCGTCCGTGCTCGTGCTCGACGAGCCGACCGCTCAGCTCGATGTCCGTGCCGAGGTCGCGTTCTTCGACCGCTTCCTCGAGCTGACGCAGGGACTGACGACTGTGGTCATCTCGCACCGCTTCTCCACCGTGCGCCGTGCGCAGCGGATCGTGGTGCTCGAGCACGGCCGGATCATCGAGCAGGGCAACCACCAAGAGCTGCTCGCGATCGGCGGCCGGTACGCCGAACTGTTCGAGCTTCAGGCTCGGCGGTTCGCGGACGGTGACGAAGCGGAGCAGCAAGACGGCATGGACGATGGCCAGCTGGAGGCGCTGTCATGAGGATCGCCAGGGCCGCGCGCTACCTGTTCTCGCTGGGTCTTCAGGTGGACCGCGGCCGGCTTGTCCGGGCCGTCGTGCTGATGTTCGCCGGCTACATCGCCGCGCCACTCGCCGCACTCGCGCTGCGCAGCCTCACCGACAGCCTCCTCGGGCGGCAGGCCGACAGGGCGCTGCTGTACGCACTGCTCGCCGCGGTGCTGCTTGTCGCACAGCTGATGCTCAGTCACTTCGCGCACCTCGACTACTTCGAGGTGGCGGAGCTACAGCAGAACCGGCTGCGCGGCGAGCTTATGTCCCTGGTGAACGGCCCGTCGGGCATCGACCACCTGGACCGCGCGGACTTCGCCGACAACACCGGCCTGGTGCGCGACGGCCTGTTCGGCTCGACCCGGGCGCTTGAGGCCGTGCTACAGCTCGCCGGGCTGATCCTGCAGACGGCCATCACCGCGGGGATCCTCATCGACCTCAACCCGTTCTTCGCCTTCCTTCCGGTCTGCGCGGTCGTGCCGGTGCTGCTGGAACGCGTGGCGCAGAGCGCGGTCGAATCGGCGCGGGAGCAGACCGCGGAGCGGCTCCGGCTCAACAAGCACCTCATCGAGCTCGCGACAGGCATTGGTTCGGTGAAGGAGCTGCGCCTGTTCGGCGGCGAAGGCGTGCTGCTCGACAGGCAGCGGAGCACCTGGGACGAGGTGACCGCGGCGATGTGGCGCAGCCAGCTGAAGGCCGCCGTCTACCGCGCGGCCGGCCAGGGCTTCTTCGCGGTCGGCTACGGCGGCGCCATCGTGCTCGAACTTGCCAGCGCCCTGAACAGGCACGCCTCGATCGGCGACCTGGTGCTGGTGATCACGCTCGCGGTTCAGGTGAGCGTGCAGGTTTCCGGCGCACTCGGACTGCTGTCGCTGCTGCAGACCGCCGGCCGTACCGTCGAGCGCATCGAGGAGCTGCGGTCCATCGCCGCGAGCGCACAGGGCCGAGCGAGAACCGGCCGCCAGGCTCTCGCGAGCGTGCCGCGCCGCCTCAACGGGGGAATCACCCTCGAGGACGTCAGCTTCAGCTATCCGGGTTCCGCTAAGCCCGTGCTGTCCGGCGTCTGCCTCGACATCGCGGCCGGGCAGACGCTCGCCCTCGTGGGCGAGAACGGCGCCGGCAAGTCCACGCTGGTCAAGCTGTTGTGCGGGCTGTACCAGCCGACAAGCGGGCGGATCCTTGCCGACGGCGTGGACCTGGCCGACGTCGACCCCGAGCAGTGGCGCGCTCGGGTCGCCGCGCTCTTCCAGGACTTCACCAGGATCGAGCTGACCCTGGGCGAGAGCATCGGGCACGGCGACGTCGCCAGGATCGCGGACCCGTCGGCCATGGAGACAGCCGTCTCGCAGGCGCGCGCCGAACGCGTGCTGCGCTCGGTCGCCGGCGGTCTCGACGGGTACGTCGGGCGCGCCTACGATCACGGCGCGGAACTGTCCGGCGGGCAGTGGCAGACGATCGGCCTGGCGCGCTCGCTCATGCGGCGTTCACCGCTGCTGCTCGTGCTCGACGAGCCGGCCGCGGCGCTCGACGCGTCCGCGGAACATGAGCTCTTCGAGCGGTACGCCTCGTCGGCCGGCCGCGCCGGTCAGGAGCACGGCGGCGTGACGGTGCTCGTCTCGCACCGGTTCTCCACCGTGCTGATGGCCGACCGCATCGCCGTCCTCGAGCAGGGACGGCTCGCCGAGTTCGGCTCGCACCGCGACCTGATGATGGCGGGCGGTCTCTACGCCGAACTGTTCGCACTCCAGGCGCGCGCCTACGGCTGACCTGGTACCGAGGGGGCGACCCCCGGGAAAACCCCACCCTTGGCATGGGGAACTCATCAGGGTATTTCCGGGGAATGTCCTCATGGTTCAGCTGCACGCGGCTTCATAGCGTGGGCAATGTCTGCCGCGTGACGACGGGGATGTCCGCGCGGCCCGTGCTGAGAACCTAGGGGACACCTTGAACGAGGGCAAGAATTACAGGAGCGAACGCGGGCTGTTCGCCTGGCTGGGACGGGCGGTCGTGCGACATCCCTGGCGGGTGATCGCGCTCTGGGTGATCGCGGCGGCCGCGGTGATCATGACATCGCCTGGCCTGCCGACGACTTCCAACGAGAGCAGTTTCCTGCCGAAGAACTACGAGTCAATCCGGGCGATGGACCTGCAGGACAAGGCGTTCCCGCAGACGGGAAACGTGACGAGTTCGGCGGCCATCATCGTGTTCTCGCGGGCGGACGGCGGTCAGCTGACCAGTGCCGACTCCGCGAAGGTCACGGCTATCACTAAGACGCTTGACGCCAGGCGCATCCCCGGCATCGTCAGCATCACGGCGGGGCCTGAGTCGGCGAACCACCTGGTGCGCAGCGCGATGGTCGCGATGCCCAACTCCGTGGTCAACGGCAATGGGGACGCGTCGGACAACGCGGTGAAGACGCTGCGGTCCGACCTCAAGACGATGGTGGCCGGGACGCACCTGGAAGAGGGGGTGACCGGACAGGCGGCGCAGAGCCTCGACAGTTCGCAATCGGGCAACAGGGCCGATCAGATCGTGCTGCTCGCGACGCTCGCGCTGATCCTCATGCTGTTGCTGATCATCTTCCGCAGCCCCATCATCGCGCTGCTTCCGCTGATCGTCATCGCACTCGTCTCCCAGGTCGCCACGGGCCTGATCGCCACCGTCAACAAGGCGCTGAACCTCAACACCGACAGTTCGATCTCCACGATCCTCATCGTCGTGCTGTTCGGCATCGGGACCGACTACATCCTGTTCCTGATGTTCCGCTACCGGGAGCGGCTGCGCCGCGGCGAAGACCGCAAGCAGGCCATGGTCAGCGCGGTCACCCGGGTCGGCGAGGTTATCTCCTCGGCCGCCGGCGTGGTGATCGTGGCGTTCCTCGCGCTGATCCTGTCCACCGTCAGCGTGCTGCGCTCGATGGGCCCGGCGCTGGCGATCGCTGTCGGTGTCACGCTGATCGCTGGCCTGACGCTGGTTCCCGCGGTGGTGTCGCTGCTCGGCACGAAGGTGTTCTGGCCGTCCAAGTCCTGGCAGCGGGAGCCGCGCGCGGCACGGTTCGGCGCCGTCGGCAACGCGCTCGGGCGCCGGCCGGCCCTGTTCGCCGCGGTTTCTGGCCTGGTGCTGGTGGCGCTGGCGATCGGCGCGTTCGGTTTCAAGCCGACGTTCGACCTGTCCTCGGCCGGCATCCCGGCCAGTGCCGAGTCGCAGCGGGCGCTTGTCACCCTGGAGAAGGGGCTGCCGCCGGGCGCGACCGACCCGACCGACGTGCTCCTGCACTCGTCATCGGGTCCGCTGGCGGCCTCCGATCTGTCGCACTACGGCACCGCGCTCAAGGCGCTGCACGGCGTCGGCTCGGTCGGGACCCCCGTGCTGAGCGCGGACCACCGGACCGCCGACTACCCGGTGACGCTGAGCTATGATCCAGCGTCCACGCAGGCGGTCGGCGTGATGAAGAGCTCGATCATGCCCGGCGCGCACGCGGCCGCACCGCACGGCACATACGCGCTCGTCGGCGGCACGACCGCCGTGTTCGCCGACATCCAGCGTGCGATCAACCACGACTACGCGGTCGTGTTCCCTGTCGCGGCGGTCATCATCTTGCTGATCCTGATGCTGCTGCTGCGCAGCGTGGTCGCGCCGTGGTACCTGCTTGCCTCGGTCGGCCTCGGCTTCGGCGCCACGCTCGGCGCGAGCGTGCTGGTGTTCCAGGTGCTGCAAAACCAGGCCGGCCTGGTGTTCCTGCTGCCGGTCTACATGTACCTGTTCGTCGTGGCGCTCGGCACCGACTACAACATCCTGATGATCGCGCGGCTGCGCGAGGAGGCGAGAGAGGGCCGGGATCCACGGCAGGCCGCAGCGATGGCGCTGCGGCACACCGGCCCGGCGATCGGCGCCGCCGGGCTGATCCTCGCTGGCACGTTCGCTTCGCTGATGCTCGCGGGCAACACGATCCTGTCCCAGCTGGGGTTCGCGGTGTCGTGCGGAATCGCGCTCGCCGCGTTCGTGATGGCGATGTTCTTCGCACCGAGCCTCACCGCGCTGATCGGTCAGCGCGCCTGGTGGCCAGGGCACGCTGACCGGACACCGGCGAAGACGCCGGCGGCCGGGCCTGAGCCGGTGTCCCGCGCACTTCGCTGAGACGGCGCACCGCCCAGCCCGCCGTCACCGGCTGGTGAGGTGCGCTTACCCGGCCCCGGCCGACCGGACGTAATCCGGTCGGCCGGGGCCGGCCTGTTTCGGGCCGCTCTACCGGGTCATCCGCGTCTCCGACGGCACCAGCACCGACATCGGCGTGCAGGCAACGGATCGCCGTTCGTCACCACGATGCTGAAGAACAACGGCACCACCACGTACGCGCTGAAGGACGGCAACGCCGCCTCCGGCGCGCTCACCACCGAGTACGAGGGTCCGCTGCCGGATATCGGCGGCTACACGCCGATGCAGCAGGAGGGGTCTGTGCTGCTCGGCACCGGCGGTGACGACAGCAACGGCTCCGACGGCTCGTTCTTCGAGGGAGTCATCACCGCCGGCTACCCGTCCACCGCGACCGACAACGCGGTCCAGGCGAACATCGTCGCGACCGGCTACCGCCAGGTGCCTGCCGCCTCCCCGTCGCCGGGACGCAGTACAGCATCACCAACGTCAGCAGCGGCACCGTCCTGGACTCGGTGGACTGCGGGATCTTCGACGGCACGCTGACTGACCTGTGGACGTCCCTCGGCAACGCCTGCCAGGAGTGGGACGTCAGCGCGATCGGCAGTCACTACACGATCAGCAGTGTGGGGAACGGCATGGTCCTCGACGCGCTCGACTGCGAGACGGCGAACGGCACCGTCATCCGGCAGTCGGCACAGCTCGACAACACCTGCCAGCAGTGGGACCTCGCGTCCTGACGCCGTTACCGGTGTACCGAGGCCTGACTCCCGGCCGCACTTCGCCGCCGGGAGTCAGGCCTCGCCGTCAGCCAAGGCGCCACCTCGTCCCGGTGAGCGTATGAGCACCCCGAAGCAACGTATACCGTGTTTGGGGCAAAGTTCCTGCCTGTTTGACCGCTTTGTCCCACCCGAAATCAGTATATGTCAGTGGCGCGGCTGAGCGATTCCCGGCCATCCCTGTCCTATCTAGCCGTTAACGAATCGCGAGTGCGGCCGGTTTGGCGGTCACCGCACGGATCACCGCGGCCAGCGTGGCGCCGAGCACGGAGCGGTCCCGGCCTGCGGCCCAGCGCGTGGCCTGCCCGTCCCGGAACTCCAGCAGGGCCAGTGCCTCCCGTTCCTGCCCTGAGCCCGCGTGTGTGTGGTGCAGGCTCAGCACGTCGATCGCGATCCCGTGCGTTCCGAGTGCCGCGGCAAGCGCCGCGGCGGACCCGGTGTCCGCATGCGTCAGCGCGCCGGCCGCCGGGAAGCCTTCCTCGTCGGCCGCTGGGAAGAGATAGGCGTTCTCGAAGATGGCCCACAGCTCCCGCGCGGTGACCTCGCTGCCCGTGGCGTCAGTGTGCTCCTGGACGTGGCGGGCGAAGTCGATCTGCAGGCGGCGGGGCAGTTCGACGCCGTACTCGGCCTCAAGCAGGTAGGCGATGCCGCCCTTGCCCGACTGGCTGTTGACCCGGATGACCGCGTCGTAGCTGCGGCCGAGATCGGCGGGGTCGACCGGCAGGTACGGCACCCGCCACTCGGCCTCGCGCGCGGAGCGGCCCTCGGCGGCGGCGCGGGCCCGGTGCTCGGCGAAGCCCTTCCTGATGGCGTCCTGATGGGTTCCGCTGAACGCGGTGTGCACGAGGTCGCCGACGTACGGGTGCCGCGGGTGGATCTCGATGCGGTTGCAGTACTCGACGGTGCGGCGGATCTCGTCGATGTCGGAGAAGTCGATCATCGGGTCGATGCCCTGGGCGTGCAGGTTGAGCGCGAGGGTGGCGATGTCCACGTTGCCGGTCCGCTCGCCGTTGCCGAACACGCAGCCCTCGACGCGCTCCGCCCCGGCGAGCACGGCCAGTTCCGCGCAGGCGATGCCGGTGCCACGGTCGTTGTGCGGGTGCACGGACAGGATCACCACGTCGCGGCGGGCGAGGTTCTTGTGCATGTACTCGATCTGGTCGGCGTACACGTTCGGCGTTGCCGCCTCGATAGTCGCGGGCAGGTTGAGTATCACCGGGCGGTCCGGTGCCGCGTCCCACAGCGCGGTGATCGCGTCGCAGACCTCGAGCACGTAGTCGGGCTCGGTCAGGTTGAACACCTCGGGCGAGAACTCGAACCGCACGTTCGGCAGGTCACCGGCGAATTCGAGCACGTCCCGGCCGCCTGCCAGGATCAGTTCCCGCAGGTCGTCCCGGCCGTGGCCGAGTACGACATCGCGCCAGGCGGGCGCGGTGGCGGTGTACATGTGGATCACGACGGGGTTGGGGATGCCGCGGACCGAGTCGGCCGTGCGCTCGATCAGGTCGCGACGGGCCGGAGTGAACACGACGATGGTCACGTCGGCGGGCGCAATGCCGGCCTCGGCGATCAGCCGGACGAAGTCATAGTCGGTCTGCGACGCCGAGGGATAGCCGACCTCGATCTCCTTGTAGCCCATCGCGACCATGAGCTCGAAGAAGCGGCGCTTGCGGGCCGGGTCCATCGGCTCGGCGAGCGCCTGGTTGCCGTCGCGCAGGTCGACGGGCACCCACAGCGGTGCCTTCGTCAGCCGGCGCGCGGGCCAGTCCCGCTCGGTGATCGGTACGCCGATGCGGGAGAAGATGTCGCGGTAGCGGTGCGACGGCATCTGCGAATGCCGCTGCCTGTTCCACCGGGGAGCGTCCGCGGGTACCCGGCCCGCGGGCGTGGCGATACGGGAAAACGTTGCGCTGGTCATGCTGCCTGAGTCCTTCTTGTGGTCTCGCTTCGGAAGACCGGCGCACGTCAAGGCTCCCACGTCGGGGAGCCGGTCTGATTAGGCCCCGCCGTGGCAGCGAAGAAGAAGGAGTCCGAACGCGAGCATGGGCACGAACCTAGCACTCTCTAGCGGGACAGGAACGCGAATATGTGCCGCTCGCTAGTCGGCGGCAACCCGGATGATCGCGCCGCCGGTCAGCGCGACCAGGTCATCGAGGGTCAGCGGCATCACCGTGTGCGGGGTTCCCGCCGCCGCCCAGAGGGTCGCGTAGTCGCGCAGCGCCTCGTCGATCACGGTGCGCACGCGCGCCGGGTGCCCGACAGGCGCGACCCCGCCGATGGCCTGCCCGGTGATGTCCCGCACCTGCTTGGCACTGGCCATCGACACCTCGTTCGCGCCGGCTTCCTTCGCGAGCACGCCGGTGTCCACCCGGTGCCTGCCGCTGGTCATGACCAGCAGCGGCTCGCCGTCCGCGAGGAACACCAGGCTGCTCGCGATGGCGCCGACCTCGCAGCCGAGCGCCGCGGCGGCCTCGGCCGCGGTGCGCGTGGAGTCGGGCAGTTCGCGCACCTGCGCCGTCACTCCGGCGTCGACGAGGTGCTGCCGCACGATCTGGCTGCGGGCGGGCAACTGGCGCTCATCGGTCATCGCTGATCGTCCCTTCACTGGTTTGCTGACCTGGGTAGTGCATGAGCAGGACCACGTCGGCCGGGGCGCCGAGAGCCGCGAACCGGTGCGGCAGGTCGCCGCGGTAGCGCAGGCTCTCACCCTCGGCCAGCTCCCGCTCCTCGCCGGCGCAGCCGACACGGACGCGGCCGCGGACCACGGTCACGGTCTCCAGGACCCCGGATGCGTGCGCGGCCGATTCCTGCCGCCGCTCGGCGAGCGTGGCGCGGAACACCTCGACGAGGAACTGGTCCACTGGCCACCTGGCGAGCAGTGTCGCCGTGACCGAGTCGCCCTCGACCTGCGCGCCGGGCGAATCGGCGTCGCCTGGCATCAGGGCGCCGAGCGGTGCGCCGAGCGCGGTCGTCAGCGCGAACAGCGTGTCTAGCCGCGCACCGCGCCGGTCGTTCTCCAACTCGGAGATGGTGCCCTTGCCGATACCGCTGCGCCGCGACAGTTCCGAGAGCGAGCAGTCCTGCTCGGCTCGCAGGCGCCGCAGCCTCGTGCCCAGTGTCTCGCCCGCCGACATCGCCACCACCGTTCTGTTAACAGAACGATGCTACACCTTTGGCGGCGTTTGGCGGCCGGCGCCTGTCGGTCGGCGCCTGTCGGCCGGGGCTTGCCAGCCGGGGCGGAGGGCGCCGGGACGGATGGCGGTGCGCCGGCCGGCCAGAACGCCAGGCCCGGTGCGGGGGATCAGGCGGAGCCACGAACCCGTTCGGTGATGTCATTGTTGTGGGAGCCGACGGGCTCGGGACCGGTGACCCCCAGCGCCCCTGACGGCGCGATGGCGAGCGCCCCGAGGGTCGCGAGCAGCGCGAACATGGCGCAGGCGGCGATCGCCGGCCGGAAGCCGTCGGTGACGCTCACCGGGCTGCCGAGGTGTCCGTAGGCGGCGAACACGGCGCTGGCGACGGCGATCGCGAAGACGGCGCCGAAGCGCTGCATCATGTAGTTGATACCGGACGCCTTGCCGAGCTCCCGCGGCGCGACGGCGTTCAGCACGGCGGTGGGCACGGTCGGCAGCGCCATCGAGACCCCGACACCGGCGATCAGCAGGGCGACGTCAAGCTCAATCCAGCTGGCGGCGAGCGATCCCCTGACGGCGACCCAGACGAACCCCGCCGTCTGCAGGAAGAGCCCGGTCACCATCACCGGGCGCCGGCCGATGCGGTCGGAAACGGCGCCCGCGATCGGCGAGATCAGCATCGGCGTCGCGAAGAAGGGGAGCAGCCGCACGCCTGCCGACACCGGTGAGTAGCCGCGGGCGAACTGGAACTCCTGGGTGACGAGGAAGCCGGCGGCGAAGATAGCGCCAGACATCAGGAAGGTGGTGGCGTTGCCGATCGCGAAGGCGCGGCTGCGGAACAGCCGCAGCGGCACCATGGGCTCGCTCACGCGCTGCTCCCAGGCGGCGAAGGCGGCGAGCAGCACGACACCGCCTGCCAGGCAGCCGACGGTCTCGGCACTCGTCCAGCCCGCCTGGTTGGCGCGCACCAGGGCCCATACGATGGCGACGACGCCGCAGGTGAGCAGTGTGACGCCGCCCGGGTCGAGCCGCCCGGGCGCGCCGTGGCTCTCCGGCAGCAGCCGCATCGCGAGCGGCAGCGCGACGGCACCGATCGGCACGTTGATCCAGAAGATCCAGTGCCAGTCGATCCCCTGGGTGACCGCGCCGCCGATGATCGGGCCCATCGCGACCGCGAGGCCGGCCAGCCCGCCGTAAATGCCGACGATCATCCCGCGGCGTTCCGCGGGGAAGGCCGTGGTGAGGATGGTGAGGCTGAGCGGCAGCACGATCGCACCGCCCAGGCCCTGCACGGTGCGCGCGGCGATGAGCGCGTTGACGTTCGGCGCGAGCGCGCAGACCGCCGAGGCGACGGTGAACGCGGCGAGGCCGAAGTTGAATACCCGGCGGCGGCCGAAGCGGTCGCCTGCCGCGGCCGCGGTGATGATGCCCGCCGCGAACGCGATGTTGTACGCGGTCAGCGTCCACTGCAGCGACGCCAGGCCCACGTGCAGGTCGCGCTGCATGCGCGGCAGGGCGGTGATGACCACCACCGAGTCGAGTACGACCATGAAGTAGGCGGTCGAGGTCAGGCCGAGCACCCAGCCGAGACGCGGCCCGGCGGCGCGTGCGGTATCCGGATTGCTAGCGGTCATGCTTCAGGTCCCTCCAAGTGGGCGACATTCGGCTTGTTGTTGCCGCTAGTCATGGAGACACCGGGTTGTGGCGAGAGTTGGCGCGCCCATTTCGCGCGCGCGACGGTGTCAGTATTTGAAGGAGCCGCGGAGAGGAGTGGTCTGAGTGAGCACTGAGCTGATGGAACGGGCCAGGGCAGGCGACGAGCTGGCGTTCGGCGAGCTCGTCGGCCCGCACCGGCGCGAGTTGCAGGTGCACTGCTACCGGATACTCGGCTCGGCCCTCGACGCAGAGGACGCGCTCCAGGAGACCCTGCTCGCCGCCTGGCAGGGGCTCGGCGGGTTCGAGGGCCGCTCCTCGCTGCGGGTCTGGCTGTTCCAGATCGCGACACGGCGCTGCTTGAACGCGCTGCGCTCGGCGAGCAGGCGGCCGCCGGTAGCGTGGCCGCCGCCGGGGGTGGGCGAGCTGCCTGAGCCCACCAGGATCGGCGAGGTGACCTGGCTCGAGCCCTATCCCGACGTGCTGCTCGAGGGACTCGCCGACGCCGCGCCAGGCCCCGAGGCGCGGTACGAGGCCACGGAGGCGATCTCGGTCGCCTTCGTCACTGCCCTTCAGTTGCTGCCGCCGCGGCAGCGCGCCGCGCTGATCCTGCGCGACGTGCTCGGCTTCCGTGCGAGCGAGGCCGCCGGCATCCTCGACTGCACCGAAGAGTCGGTGACGAGCGCGCTCAAGCGGGCCAGGGCCGCGCTGGAATACGTGCGCGCGGACCCGGAGAGCAGGGAGCCGCTCACTCCCGGCTCCGTGCGGGAGCGGGAGCTGGTGCAGCGGTTCGCCACCGCCTACGAGGCCGGCGACGTGGACCGGATCATCGCCCTGCTGACCGAGGACGCCTGGCTGATCATGCCCCCGGTGCCGTTGCGGTACCAGGGTCGCGAGGTGGCTGCCCGGTTCTGGTCGGCGACCGCGTTCCGGCCAGGTCGCACGGCTCGCCTGGTGCCGACGAGGGCCAATGGCCAGCCCGCGTTCGGCCTCTATATTCGCGATCCGCAGGCGGGGGTCGCCCATGCCAACGGGATACTCGTGCTCACCCTGAGCGGCGACGGGATCAGCGTCGTGACCGGGTTCACCGACAACAGCGTGCTGCCGCTGTTCGGGCTGCCACGGACGCTGCCCGACTGAATTCACCCCCTGACACGACCGGGCCGCCGGGGGAGGCTGGGAGCTTCCCCTGGCGGCCGGCCGCTTTCCGGGCGGGTGGCTACGGGCGAACCTCGTAGACCAGGTTGAACGGCGTCTCGGCGGCGCGACGGAACCGGGTGAACCCGGCGTCGGCGGTCAGCCGCCTGATGGCGGCCTCGCCGGCCTGCGCGCCGAGGGCGTAGCCGCCCGGCTGGGACAGCGCGTTGGGCACGCACAGCTGGGTGGAGGCGTTGTAGTAGATCCGCCCGACAGGGTTGAGGTTGGCTGCCGGGTCGTCGGCCGCGTACGGCTCGACCACCAGCCAGGTCCCGTCCGGCTTGAGCGCCTGCCTGATGTGCCTGGCGGCGGCGAGCGGGTCGCCCATGTCGTGCAGGCAGTCGAAGGTGGCGGCGAGGTCGTAGCCGGTGCCGGTGAATCCGTCGGCAGGCGCGGTCTCGAAGTGGATCCGGTCGGCGACGCCCGCGTCCGCGGCACGCTTGCGGGCGATCTCGATCGACTCGTCGTGGTAGTCGGAGCCGGTGAACCGCGAGTTCGGGTAGTGCTGCGCCAGCAGGATCGTCGAGGCGCCGAGCCCGCAGCCGATGTCGGCGACGGTGGCGCCGGCCTCCAGCTTGTCGGACACGGCGTCGAGCGCCGGGATCCAGGACGGGACCAGGTTGGCGATGTAGCCGGGGCGGAAGAACTGCTCGCAGCCGGTGAACACGTCGTTGTCGTGCTCGTGCCAGCCCATTCCGGCGCCGGTGCGGAATGCCTCGGTGATGCGCGGCTCGGCCTTGAGCGTGCCGAGCGCGAGGACGAACGCACCAGGGACGTAGACCCCGCCATCGGGATTCGCGAGCGCGAACGCCTGCTCCTCTGTCATCGAGTACCGGTCGCTCGCCGGGTCGAACTCGACGTACCCGCCGGCCGCCTGCCCGCGCAGCCACTCGGCGATGTACCTGGGGCTCGTGTCCGTGCGCGCGGCCAGTTCCCCGGCGCTGGCCGGGCTCGCGGCGAGCGCCTTGTACAGCCCGAGCCGGTGCCCGATGACCACGCTCCCCGCGGCGAGGGTCGCCCCGAGATCCGCGACGAACCGGCCGAGGAACTCGTTCAGTTTGTCCATGTCGACAGCCATGATGTGCCTCCTTGTTCGATCTGATTCGGTCGATCTGATTCGTGTGCTGTGGGGTGTGAGCGGCGGTCAGGAGTGCTGGACGGGGACGCCAGGAGTGCGGCCCCACTCGGCCCATGACCCGTCGTAGACCCGGACCCGGTCCCTGCCGAGCAGCTGGGTGAGCGCGAACCACGCGGTGGCGGCGCGGCCGCCGATCGTGCAGTAGGTGATCAGCTCGTCGTCGCCGTCGAGGTCGGTGCCGGAAAAGACGCGGCGCAGCTCGACGGCGGAGCGGAACGAACCGTCCGGGTTGCACAGGCCGTCGACGGGCTGATGGACGGCCGACGGCACGTGCCCGGCCCGGCCGTCGGGGTCCATGCCGCCGGATGGCCAGAAGCGCTCTCCCTGGTATTCGGCCGCTGACCGGACGTCGAGCAGCGTGCTGCCCGGCCGGCCGATGGCGTCGCGTACCGCTGACAGGTCCGCCCTGATGCGCGGGTCCTGCTCGCCGAGGCGGAAGGTGCCCGGGCCGGGCTCGCTCGCGACGCTGCTCATCGGCAGGCCTCCGGCCTGCCAGGTGTCCCGCGAGCAGTCCAGGATGCGCACGTCGCGGTGCCCGTAGAGCCGCATCAACCAGAAGCCGACGGCGGGCGCGTACCCGTAGAACACGACCGTGCAGTCCGGGCCGATCCCGGAGCGCTCGATCAGCCGCTGCAGTTCCGCGGTGCTCCTGGTGTGATAGCCGGCGTCCTTCAGGTCGCTGTAGATGTTCCACAGCACGGCGCCGTCGATGTGCCAGTCGTTGTAGGCGGCCGGGCTGACGTCGACCTCGACTACCCGCACCTGCGGATCGTCCAGCCGGGCGGCGAGCCATCGCTGGTCGACGAGCGCCTGCCTGGTTGCCCGTGTGTCATATGTCGTCTGCATGAGAACCTCCCCGCGATCGGATGTCTTGGGGCTGTTCTACGGCGGCGTCATTGTCACGACGTTGCGCTGACGTTGGCGAAACCTTGGCGGCAACGTCGGCGGAGCCGGGACGGGCCGCGGCGAGCGGGCTCAGGTCCTCGCGAGCAGCTCCTCGTAAAGCTCGCGGGTGGCCCGGCTCGGCGATACCCCGAGCTGATCGCGGAGGCATTCGCTGAGGTGACCGTAGACACCGAGCGCCTCGGCGAGATTGTCCTGCGCGGCGAGTGCCCGCATCAGGTAGCGGTATCCGCTCTCCCGCAGCGGCGCGAGCCTGGTGAGCTGCCGCCCTGCCCGGATCGCGGTGGCGATCTCGGTGCCGCCGAGGCCGAGCCCGGTGGCCGCGTAGCACTCGAGCGCCCGCAGCCGGAGCTCGGTGAGCTGGTTCCTGATCTCGTCGATCCACGGGGCGTCCTCCCCCGGCAGGATGTCGCGTTCTGCCA
>Ga0335085_10002851_pt1 | contig 31360 bp, 22 predicted proteins | sample Lox_Sample_45_FD_206712 | JGI IMG/M metagenome (GOLD analysis project Ga0335085, IMG submission 206712) | Soil microbial communities from Loxahatchee National Wildlife Refuge, Florida, United States - Lox_Sample_4.5 | ecosystem: Environmental > Terrestrial > Soil > Wetlands | place: USA... | reverse complement strand
TGCCAGAAAGGCCGAAACTCGCGCTAGCTATTTTTTCGCAGGCTTCAGTGTGCCTTCACGTTCCAGAGTGCGTCGAATACCCTCCCAGACTTTGGGGCTGGGATCGTGCATGGACGCCAACAGCTTGGCCCGGTCAGCAATGCAGCGCAAGTCGGCAACCAGGTCAGCACAGACCTCGCAGGTCGCAAGGTGCTGCCGCTCCTCGTCGCCGCCGCCCCCATCGATGATGTGAGGCAAAACCCTTTGAAACTCCGTACAGGTCATGTTCTCTCTCCGGAAGTCCTGCGTGACACAATTACTCGACGGCTGACTTGGCCGGACTCCCAACGCCCCGATTCGCAAGATGGTCTCCTCTTCTGCCTTGACGACTTTTTCGCTGCGCCCGGCTGAGGTGCAGAAGTTCACGCAACTTCATCCGTGCTTTGTGCAGCTGCGACTTACTGTTGCCGATGGAACAACCCAACATTCCGGCGATCTCATTGTGTTCGTAGCCTTCCACGTCATGCAAAACGAAAATGATGCGGTACCCGGGCGGCAAACTCTCGATGCAGCGCTCCAAGTTGACTCGATCAACAGAACCGGCGAGCACGTTGTCACGCGTACCGATATCCTTGCGCGGCCCGTCTTCATGCTGGGGTTCTAGGGCCGCCTCCAGAGAAACTTCGGAAAGGCCCTTCTTGCGCAGCTGCATGAGCACTACGTTCACCACCAGCCGATGTAGCCAAGTGGAAAACGCCGACTCTCCACGGAAGGTAGATATCTTGCGAAACAACTGCAGAAATGCGTCCTGCGTGAGATCTTCCGCCTCTGCAGTATTGCCCGTCATGCGCAGGCAAAGCGAATACACTCTCCGTTTGTGAAAGCCATATAAGGTCTCAAAGCTCCCCGCATCGCCTTCTTGCGCGCCGCGGATGGCTTCCTGCTCAGTTAGTTCACCAGTCAGAATTTTCTTTGCTGTCGCCAAAATGCCTGCCTACGTGATGCTGTCGGTTGGATGCTGGGAGCAAGAGGCGTGTTGCCTACGGATGGAAATCGGGGACTAGCCAGTCTCCTCATCCCCAAGGGAATCATTGAGCTGACAATGGCCGTTTGAATACAACGCCAGGCCACCAGGTAAACTCCACCGAAGTGGTGAAGTCAGCCTGGCGCGTAGGGGCCGATACCGGTTCCAACCACGATTCATATTGCGCGAAGGCTTTCAACTGGAGATCCTTGCGAATTCGCAACATGGCCGAAAGGGTTGCATCCCACTGCGTGCTTCCCCCAGGAATGAAATCCTTATCAATCTTGGTGTAGCGAAAACTTGCCTGGACGGCGCTTTGCGGACTGATGTGGTAAGTACTCCAGGCCTGATAGCCCTTGCCTTCGCGACCGACCCAATGACCCATCAGATTATGGTCATTGAGGTACAAATCGTGGTAGACGCTTTCCCAGTAGATGAAGCGCCCGCCTTTAGCCGTAGCGCCCGGCGGGTCTGTATAGGCCCCTTCAGCCCGGAAGTCGAGCTTGGGCAACTTCGGGAAGTGACTCAAGTAGATTCCAGGATTAACGGCGGCGCGGGCGCGGGGCAGTGGCGAAACGTTGTCGTGCACAAACGAACCGCTGTACAGGGTCAACCAACGCTGTAACCCCGGCAGCCTCCAGGAGAAGTCAAACTGGGCGTGCCGGGCACCAGGATCGTTGCGCGAGAACTTAACGCTTACCGGCACGTTAGTAAAGCTCGTGAAGCTGTTCCAGAACGAGCCGAAAGTCAGGGGCACGTGCCCTTCGCCCGCGAAAACAACGGTTCGGGCGATTCCCAACTCCAGGTCGGGGCCTGGCTTAACACTGATCTTTTGCCCGAACATGTAGGGGCCGGCCGGAAACTGGTGCTCGGCGAGGGAACCGAAGAAGTTGTCAGTCTCGACCGGACCGATGAGTTTCGATAAACCGGGAATGTAAATGGGCTCGGTGCTGTTCAACTGGGCCATCCAAATAGGGGTGGCGTTGTTGCTCATCAAGAGCTCCCCGCCTTCGCCTGGGCCCCACCACAAACTTTGCTTGCCGATTGACCAGTCCATGCCTGCGTATTTCATGGCTACGTAGGTATCGAGTAACTGGAAACGGTCGATAGTGGAGAACGGGGTGGCTGGCTGCAAGGGATTCAAATCCACCTCCGCAATCACGGTTCGCTGCAAAAGCGAGAACGGAGGAGCAGACGGCGCGTGCTGGTATTCCCCCGAGACATAGAACGCGAACCTCCCGTCCTGGGCGCGAGCGCTGAAGCCAGTGAAGTTGTTTACCCCCTGCTGGTAGGGACGGCCTTCGTCATTAATCAGCGTCTGCCCGAAGTGATAGCTGTCGTTCAGCGGCTTGCCGGCAACATCCATCACGCGGGTGTAGAGTGTGTCGAGTTGGATGGATTCCACCGGCCTTCCCTCCAAGGCCTCGAGTTCCTCGGCAAGCTCAGCGTCAAGATACTTTTGGAGCTGCACGATCTGCGGCGGCAGGTCCCCGTGGCCTTCTACGTTTTCGTGCATCTCGACCATCATTCGGGCACATGCCATTCGAGTCCACGGTCTCAGACCAATGAAAGCCGTATCAATGTATTGCTGCGCGATGAGTTGCTCCAGGGCGGGATAAATCCAGCTATCGAGGGGAACATACGTGCTGGCCAGCGTTCCCGGACGTATCGCTGAGGTTTGCTCGGCGACGATCTTCAAGTCGTCGTCCAAGTTCTTGTTGTGCCTCTGCTTGTAAATCTGCCGGCCGATCTGATAGCCCATCAGGCCGCCGATGAAAACGTCGGAGAGGAAATGCTGTTCCGAAGCCGCACGCGCTAGGCTGGTGCCCAGGGCCAGTCCGTAAGCCCCGAATTCGGCAAAGGGGTTGGGGTATTCATGGGCAACGATTGAGGCGAAAGCCCAGGTTACGGCAGCATGATCGGAGGGAAACGAGGACCCTCCGTGGAAGAAGATGTTCTGATAGTTGGAAGGCTGAGGGCGAAGACGGCCAGTGGCAGCTTGGATGGCGTAATCCACTCCTAGGGCGTTGAGCATGGCCTCAGTGGCCAACACTCCGGTCTCACGCATGCGATCATTGTGCGTGATGCGCCCCCAGAAGTAGGCAGCACCGGTCATGCCCATGGCTGATGCAACGCCTACGTTGGATGCGGTTTTCCAGGCGCTGAGATTGCCCAGACGCATCGCGTAGGAGCTGTCGGGATCGGTCACCATCAGCCCCGTCGTAATTCCGGCTGCCGGCACCAGCCACTTGGCGTCCCCCCGTTTCAGGCGAAAAGGACTGGACCAGATTTCTTTCTGGTCTTCCGCCAGGTGAATTAAGAATTTGGATTCGTTGGGATGGGTGACTGGCGCGTAAAACGGGTCGGGGACCGGTTGTGTGGCGGGCACAGGACTTCCAACTTGTGGGGACGGCGGTTGCGGAGAAGCTTGCTGCGCAAAAGCAGAAACGCCGATCCCCGCAGTCAGGACCAGAGAGGACGCGACCTTCAGAAGGTGTCTGCTTATCGACATCACTCGGAGCTTGCGATTGCTTTGGGTTGAGGAGGCACGAAGCCAGGTTCTGGTCAGACGGAAGCGTAGTAGCGGCCGATGCGAGTAAGCGCAGTCACTACGTCCGCGACATCCTGCTCCGACATGGCTGGCGACAGCGGCAGAGAGAAGGTTCGCTCGCCGACAAACGCAGCGTTGGGGAAATCGGCATCCACAAATCCAAACTGCTGCCGGTAGTAAGGATGCTGATGCACGGGAACATAATGAATGCCGACTCCGATGTTCTCCGCTGCCAGCGCGGCAATGATTTCGGCGCGCCCGACACGAAGCTCCTCCAGCACAAGCAACGGCGTGTAGAGATGGTACGCGTGCCGCGACCCCGGCTCAGCAGCCGGCGGCAGCAAAAGCGGCAACTCCTTCAGTTCTCCGCTGTACTGCGCCCAGACGCGCTCGCGCTGCCGCCAGTGTTCATCGATCTTTGCCAGTTGCGGCAGCCCGAGCGCGGCGGCCAGATCAGTCATGTTGTACTTAAAGCCCGCCTCGATAACGTCATAGCCGCAAGGACCTCCAACGAAACGGCTCCAGGCGTCGGCCGTCATGCCGTGCAGCGAGAGCACCTTGGTCCGTTGGAACAGTTCCGGGTCGCGGGTGATGATCATCCCACCATCGCCGGTCGTGATGTTCTTGGTGGGATAGAAACTAAAGCAACCGACGTCCCCCATCAACCCTGCCGGGGTTCCGTGATAGATCGACTCGATGGCGTGGGCACAGTCTTCAATCACCTGTAGTCCATGGCGTCCTGCGATCTCGAGGATGGAGTCCATCTCGCAACAGCGGCCGCACATGTGCACTGCCAGAATGGCCCTGGTACGCGGCGTGATGCGACTCTCGATTTGCTCGGGATCAATGTTGAACCGGTCGCGAAGGCAATCCACCAGCACAGGCTTGGCACCGGTGTGCAGAATGGCGTGAACCGTCGAGCAAAAGGTCATGGCAGGAGCGATCACTTCATCACCGCGGCCGATACCCAGCGCAACGAGCGCCAAATGGATCGCTGCGGTCCCGCTGCTCACTGCCAGCGCATAAGGAGCACTCTTGTAGCGCGCAAACTCTTGCTCGAAACGCTCGACCCGGGCGCCCAAACCGATCCAGTTGCTGCGAATACACTCCGTGACCGCGGCTATCTCGTCATCGCCGAGCACGGGAGCGCCGAAAATCAGCCGGTTCTGTGGCGAACGCACGGGAATCCCGCCAGCAATTGCCGGCGGACCGTTGGTGTCGCTATAAGCCGTTGTTTTTCCGCCCGCCAAGGGAGCGCGTTTCATTTGAACGGTTCGATCAGGATTGAGAGTGTAGGTTGATTGTAAACGATCGGAAGATCTAGTGTTCAGCGCAGCTCCCAGCAGCGAGTTGCGCACTCGATTCCTCAGCTATACTGCAAACAGATCGGAATGACCTGTCAGATGGCCACATTGCAGCGCCCGGTTGACGACTGAGATGGACGTCTGCCAGCGCTGACTATGATCCGCCTTTAGGCCCTCGAAAGCTATGCCATTCACCCTCGCCCATGCGGCCGCCGCACTGCCGTTCCGAAGAATGAACCTGGCCTGGTCCGCTTTTCTTGTCGGCAGTATGGCACCCGATTTCCCCTATGTCGTCGGCAACATAGAATATCGCGCACTGGGTCACGATTTTCCCGGTTTGCTGTTTTTCACGCTGCCGGTTTCGTTCGTTGCGCTGTGGTTTTTTCATCTCGCGATTAAGCGGCCCGCAACAGGGCTCCTGCCCGTCGGTATGCAACGGAGGCTCGTCTCCGAGCTGGGGGACTTCCATTTTGGCGGCGTCCGACGGGTACTGACAATAAGCTTCTCCATCATCCTCGGCATTACGACCCACTTGGTTTGGGATTCGTTCACCCACTCACGCACCTGGGCGTGGCGGCATGTGGCTTGGCTTCAATCCTGGATGGATCTCCCGGTCGCGGGACCGATACCGACGGTCATGTTCCTGCAGTACGCAAGTACGCTTCTGGGTTTCCTTTCTCTGGGAGCCTGGCTTCTGCTCTGGTATCTCAGAACACCGCCTGTCGGGAACGTGGCTTCCTTGCCGGCGCATAAGTCTCGAGCGCCTCTGGCAGCGATCCTGTTCGCTATCGCGATCGCGACCGGGCTGCTGCGCGCATGGAATCTCATCGGTATGGCACCTCCGACTGCCCACAACTGGGATTGGTTCATGCTGAACTTTGCAGCCACGGCAATCGCGGTAGGTTTCTGGGAAGTGCTCTTTTATTGCCTGATCGTGACGTCTCGCGAGATCCTCCGCCAACCTGCCAAGCTGGGCGTGATGTAACTACGAAGATGCCCCATGTCAGCATAATCATGAACATTCGCAATGGAGCTGCCACCTTGCGTGAAGCGTTGGACAGCGCTCTGGCACAGACGTTCACCGACTGGGAATTGATTGTTTGGGATGACCGCTCGACCGACGACGGCGCCAGGATCGTCGCCCAGTACTCCGACCCCAGAATCCGCTATTTCCTCTCGCCGGAAGAGACTTCGCTCGGCAAGGCCCGCGACAATGCCATGCGGCAAGCGCGGGGAGAGTGGCTGGCGTTCCTCGACCAGGATGATCTCTGGATGCCGCGCAAGCTCGAAATGCAAATGGCGCTTGCAAGCGCCCACTCCGCCGACAGCGACTTGGGCGAGGCGCTTCACCCCCCGGGACTCATCTACGGCCGGACTGTCCGCTTCTACCCCAGCGGAATGGAGCGCGACTACGATCAGACGCATGAGTTCAAGCCCTTGCCGGAAGGCGACATCTTCATGCAACTGTTTACGAAGAGCTGTTTCATCGCGATGAGCTCCGCGGTGTTCCGCCGCTCGGCGATCGAGGAGATCGGATACATCCCGGAGCAAGTCGCGATCATTCCAGACTACTACCTCTATGTCGCAGTGTCGCGCCGCTATCCAACACAAGCAGTGCAGGACGTGGTTTGCCGCTACCGGATGCACGCTTCCAATATGTCGCGCTTGTCGGCGATTGCGATGCATCGGGAAGTTCTATGGCTGGTAGATCATTGGGCTGACTCCCTTGATCTGCACACGGTCGCCCTGTGCCGTAAGCGGCACTTCACAGCCATCGCGCTGGAGGAGATGCGAATCCCCAGCACTGCTGTTAAGGGGTTTCTCCAACTGCTTACCGAAGGTTCCGTTACCTCGCAATTGAAGCGGCCTTTTATGTTTGCCTTTCACGTTGCTCGACGAAATCTCTTCACTCCCTGCTGGAAGAGAGGGAGCGCGGAGAGACGTGGCGATGCGCCGAGGCCCACAGTCTCCCGATCCGTCTGAGAAGGTTGATCAAGTCTGCTTCACGCCCATACTGGCGCCGCTACAGTCTCGCTCTTAGGGGCGCTTGCGAGAACCTTCTTACGCAAAACGAAGACGAACACCGCAGAAAACAGCAGCGCGTAGGAGGCAACCGTCGCCCATGCGGCGGCAGTGGCCTGGAACCGCGGGATGAATAAGAGGTTCAGCAGAACATTCGCACCTGCGGCGCCGGCCAGGGAAAACAGTACAGCTCGGTCGTGACCCCGGCTTACCAAGACCGTCCACACCAGTGAAAAACTGAAATCCAACGGAAGCGCAATTAGTAGAATCCGGAAGAGTCCGGTGGCTCCCAGGGTCGAGCCGTAGAGTACGGTGAGTATCTGCGGAGCCAGTAACCCGAATGCAAAAGCGACTGCGGAAGCAAGAACGGCGAGAGCGGCCAATGCCAGCAAAAGCGCATTGTGTGCACGTGCTCCAGCCTCCAGCTTTGCCAGATGCGGATAGAGAGCATCGGTCAGCAACCAGAACCCGGTAAAGATGACATACAGCGGCTTGCAGGCTGCACTGTATCGCCCGACTTCCTGCGTCATCGCCATCGCCCCGAGCAGTAGGATGTCGGCATTCATGAAGACTAGATTGAGCAGGTTCGACATTCCCAGAACCAACACCCTGCCGAGGCGAAGCTCCTTGGCAGCGCCGGTCAGCAAGTTCTGTGGCACTTGGCGAGACGGCTGGCTCCAACGGAGCCTCCAGATGACCCAAAGAAACGCTGCGCCCAACAGAGCACTGAGGACGTTGGCGCCAATGATCGATGCAATGGGGCGCAGGGTAAGGCGCATGGCAACGATTGCAACCGTCACATACGCAACGCTCACGCCGCCCCGCCAGAGTGCAAGGACACCAAAGTGGCCCAATCCCCAGGCGACCCAGTCCAATGCGAAGGCATAAGGAATAATGGCGAGGTTGAAAGCAATTACGCATCCCCTTGCCTCGGCTGGGAGGGGACCGATCAGCGCATAAAGAACACCCAGGCCAACCGCCACGGCTGTGAGCACAGCACGGCGCTTCAAGACGAAGGGCACAACGTAGGAAGCCAGGTGGGCGTTGCGTGCCAGCAAGCGCGCTCCGATGAGCTTCAGCCCCTGGTCGGAAACCTCCATCGCATAGGAGGCCACGGTCTGGGCAAGGGCGATAATCCCCAGCACCTGCAATCCAAAATAGCGCGACACATAGGCGAATAAGGCAAAAGTGGCCACTCGGCCAAACGCTTCACCTGTGGCCAGTCGAACAAATGACTGAACTATGCTTCGGATCTTCATCGGGCGGGCGAGGCGATTGCAAGGGTGCTCCGCACGGAACGCGGACTCAGGGTATGCTGTAATTTTCCCATGCCTTTGGTTAGCGTCATCATGAATGTCCGCAATGGGGCGGCTTTCCTCCGGGAGGCTCTGGACTGCGTGATGGCGCAAACGTTTCGTGACTGGGAGATGATTGTTTGGGACGACTGCTCCACCGATGACAGCGCGCGCATCGTTGCGCAATACAAGGACCCGCGGATCCGTTACTTCCTGTCACCGGTGGAAACGCCCTTGGGCATGGCCCGAGACAACGCCATTCAGCAGTCGACGGGTGAGTGGCTCGCTTTCCTTGATCAGGACGATCTTTGGACGACCACCAAGTTGGAAAAACAGATGAAGGTAGCCACCGACGGCGTTGCCATCATCTACGGCCGTGCTGTGCTCACCTGGCCCAATGGCCGTGAGCGCGATTATGACCAGGCACATGAGTTTACGCCGCTGCCGGAAGGCAATATCTTCGCTGAGCTCTTTCGCAGCGCATGTTTCATTGCCATGAGTTCCGCTGTGCTTCGCCGATCTGCGGTGCAAGAGGCCGGCGGCATTCCAGAATGGATCGAACTAACCCCGGACTATTACCTGTACGCCGCTCTGGCGCGACAATATGAGGCCCGCGCCGTACAGGAAGTGGTCTGCCGTTACCGCGTTCACTCAGGAAGTATGACACGCTCCAGGCGGCGAAGGCTGTACGAGGAACCATTAGCCATTGTGGACCGTTGGGCCAACGAGCTTGACCCACAAATCGTTAACTATCGCCGCATGACGTATTCCACCGCCCTGGCGGTTGAGGAACTATGCAGCCTGGGTAGCGCGCGTCAGGGAATTATGCGTTTGTTCACTCAGGGTTCGGTGATCTGGTTGTTGTCGCGGCCCGTTGTTCACGCCCTGCGCGCGATCCGTCGAAGAGTACAACGCCCTTATCGACTCGAAACCGAATTCAAGTCAGCCCCGGACTGAGGAAACGATGCGTGCCGTCCCTGCTCGATGTGGAGGGCAGGGTCGCGGTGTGCGCGCGGTTCGATCATGAGCACAGCTTGTTCAGCCTGCTCTTTCTTGGGACGCCCCGGCCCCTTGATAACGCGCTTGTCAGAACTTACGTAGTATCCCAAGACCTTGGAGTAGTAGCGAACCCGAACGCCAAAACGCACGATGGCCTTAGTGATGCGTCCCTTGCCGAAATAATCGTAGGCGTCACTGAATTGGATGAAGCCGTTACGCTGTTCGCGGAGGGTCGCGAGAACATCCTGGTTGGCGGTCTGGCTGCCGAAATGGACGACCTCCGCACAAGGCGTGTAGTACAACGCAAAGCCCTTTTGCTTGAGCATGTACTCGTAGGCCAGATCGGCCATGGCCCACCGAAACCGCTCATCCAGCATCCCGGCCTGCTCCCACGTGGACCGTCGCAAGACAAAGACGGTCGTGCCGATTGCTTCCACTCGCTGTGCGTTGGAAAAATCAAAGTCGGCGGCGTAGTAGCGGTTCATGAAACGGCTCTTGGGAAACATCTTGTGCCAGTTAAGAGTTTGCAGGAAAAACACACCCAGACCGGCAAAACGGCGGATATCGTGTTGAACAGTCCGATCCGGATTCAACAGCTGTGGCCCGCAAGCCGCAGCTTCGGGATGCTCATCCATGAACTGGATGAGGCTCTTGAAGGCGTTCCCAATCAACATCGTGTCACTGTCCAGCAGGCAAGCGTAGCGCCCTTGCGCCTTGCGCAGGCCACAGTTTGCACTCCTGGCGTACGACTCGTTGACCTCGTTCCTGATCAGAATCACATCGGGGAAACTCTCAGCCACCAGATCACCGCTGCCATCAGGAGAGTTGCCATCCACGCATATGATCTCGAAGCTAATACCGCGGGTGTAGCGATAAACTGACTCGATGCAATTTCGTAGCAGCGTGCGGGTATTGTAGCTGGGTATGATGATGGTCAGATCGAGAACCGGCTTTCTCATTCCAATCTCCCTGCAAATGAAGAACCCTACGCCCGCACTCCGTCAAGTCCTCTTCCAGCGCGGCTGCCTAACCCCGAACATAATATTGTCGCCGCCACTGGCGTCTGGCAGCGTTGTCGATACCGCCCAAACCGAAAATTAAATTCCATTCCGGACCGCCGCAGGCGGTATCCCATATTCGAAATCTCAGCGTTTCAGGTGACTAGTTATGACACTTCTTGCGCCATTGCACTTCACCGTATTCTACTGACAGGCAGGATAAAGTGCCAGTGTTGCGGTGCTGCGCCGTCCAAGCGGTACTCGGCGCCGACCTCCCTTCCCCCACTTCGAACGTTCCTGGCATACCATGCCACATATCGCATGGAGCAACCCACGCTACTCGCAGAGGGAAGCAATTGGCAATCGGGATACATGAAGTCGGAAGCACGTGAGTGGCGGCTGCCTGCCAGGTGAAGGTGCTCCAGTCCTTTCCAGGACAAGCAGGAATGGTCACAGCCTAGTCCTCTGGTAGAAAATCCGATCAGCAGGCAGAGCTGACCGGCCAAGCGGATTTTTCAGGAAATTTTCTTAGACGAAGTACACAGGCTGCTATGACAGCAGTTTGCGCCCAAGGAATCCCACGAGCCCGGTGCCCAGCAGAACAAATGTTCCCGGCTCAGGGACGGTACCAGTAGAGGTAATAGTCAGCAATTCTTGTGGACCGTTGAGATCACTGCCGTACTGGTCGACCGGCGTGTAGATTCCCACTTGATGGAAGTCAATGCCTTGGAAGCCGTTCTTGGCTTCCTGCTCCGCCATATCCAGCCACATCTGGGCGCCCTGATCCAGTTGGACATTGTTGTCGAAGATGTACCAGACCGCGATGTTCATGTCGGTCCACTGATTCTGGTTGGTGGTGAGCGTCTGCAGAAGGATCCACCCCGCCTCGTCGTAGAGAGTCAGTGCGTCATTCAACTGATTGAAGCGCAGGAGGCTTATGTCGTTGTTACCCAAGTCGGTGAAGTTCGCCTGCCAGTGGTCGCCTGGCATTCCGCCATGAGCGTAGTCATCGCACATCACATCAATCGCGGCACCACCATTGACGGAGGCGCTATAGGGGTAGCCATTCTGCCATTTCCCCCCCGAGTATCCCAGAAGCTCGACGTCCACCGAGCCCGCATAGGCAGTAGCGGCCGCCAGCAACAATGCAACTAGAAGCATGAGCTTTTTCATTTTGATCTCCCCAACCCCCTCACACTGTTGCAGGTGTCCAATGCGCAACATACCTTTATGCACGCACTGGAGGATGGCAAAAACGCCTCGATTATTACTCCAAACAGCACATCTGACAAGGCTTATTTACAAGCGCCTCGTTCTTTTTGACTCAAGTGGCGGCGAATACACCTTCAAGTTGTAATTGTGCAATTCGGTAACCGTTGAAAAATGCTGACTGACAAGCACTTAACTGGCACCCCCGCGGAGGCTGTGCAGTAAGTTGCATACTCCCGGGTAAACCGTTTCTTTCATACTCCCGCTTTAGCCATCCCCAGAACCGGACGGAGAACGTTTTCGACTTCACATCCCGGCGAACTATTTCAATTTTCAGTCAGATACCGAGCGACGTGGGGTCATATCCCAAGGGCCTCTGGGACGCTTATGCCCACTACGCGACCAACGCGGGAAAATACAGACGAGCCCGAGCATGGCACCCCGTCACGCCTGGCACTCCCGATAAAGGGCCAGAGTCTCCTCCCCGCATTTTTCCCAGCGATATTGAGCGGCCACTTCCCTACCCCGCGCGCTCGCCCGCCAGCGCGCTTCCTCGTCGTCGATTGCTTTGAGCAATGCGCGGTTGAACGAGTCAGGGTCGTCAGCCTCAAAGTAGAACGGAGCATCTTGACAGACTTCTGGAATCGACGATGCATTGGTCGCAACCACCGGACAACCGAAACTCATTGCCTCCAGAGGGGGAAACCCAAACCCTTCCCACAAGGACGGATAAACGAACACTTTTGCTCCGGCGTAAGACTCAGCCAGAATCTCATCGGACGCCATCGGGATATTGATTACCGATTCGCTTAGGTTCAGACTCGCGATGAGTGCGCTTTCCGCGGATGTCAGCGGACCACCGCCGACTGCCAGCAAGTCAAACGAGTCACTGAGCCTTGTTTCGTGAAATGCTTTCAGCAAGCCGGCGAAGTTCTTGTAGAGGCCTCGCCTTCCCACAAAGAGTACGTAGTCTCTTCTTAAACGGGCTCGCAGACGTTCCGCCGCCTCCTGGCAGCGCGAAAGTGACGAAACACCATGATAGATGACTCGAGTCTTGGCCTCCTCCACAGCGTAGAAGTTCAACAGATCTTTGCGACTGGCTTCCGAGACGCAGATGATAACGTCGGCCCGATCGTAAAGCAGTTTCTTGGCCCGTAAGACCTTATCAAGATACCGAAAACCGTGTGGAAACCGTTCATGGGTACAGTCGTGGTGGGTTGCGACAATCCGGCACGCTCTCACCAGGGGCATGACACGGTGGTGTGTCGGATGGTAGACGTCCATCTTACCCAGGAATGGAACAATGCAGCTTGCAAGAAATTCGTTGGCCACATAGCGTTGCCCTCCGGGGAGCAGTGTATTTCCGAAGCTGATTACACGGACGTTGGCTGATGCCAGTTGCGTAAAGGGGTAGACGGTGTCGTTGCTGCAAAGCAGCAGGTTTGTGCTAACGTCGGGCACGTTCGAGAGATAACGCGCAAGCTGGTAGTAGTATCGGGAACCGCCGCCTGCATTCTGCAATGAAAACACCTGATGGTCGTAGAGGACTCTCATTGCCACTACGCGAGCACTTCCGGCTGCGGCTCTGCTCTGGCGACAAGCTCTCTAGCCGAACGTCCGGCAAGAGCCAGACTCGTCAGGAAGACTACGTAAGAAATCACGGTGTTGACGGCAGCAGCCGTCGCACCGTAGACGGGAATCCAAATAAGGTTCAACACAATATCGGCTGCGGCGGCGACGGCGGCGCACAACAAAACTCGAGTCTCCATGCCCCAGGCGATGTATGCGTTGCTCAAATATGAAGTCAGAAAATCTAATGGAAGGCTCCAGCTCAGGATGAACAGGAGCGCAGCGGCGGCCAGGAATTGGTGGCCGAAGAATATCGTCAGCAGTTGATGGCGGACCATCGCCAGTCCTATCGCGAGGACCACTCCGGCTCCAAACAAGGAGAGCAGGTACCGCGGATGCAACATCCGGACTCGGTCCTCGATCGTCTGCCGGGCGAGTCTCGGGTAAAGCACATTGGTGAACAGGTAGTAGGTGACTAATATCTGATTCAATAAACGGTAGGCGGCCCCGTAAAGACCCACTTGTTCTGGGTTTGACATGACTCCGAGCATCAGCATGTCGATGGAGTGAAACGCCATGTTGCTGATCCAGGTGACCCCCATGACGCTGGTCCGCCGCCACGCCAGCGACTCTTCCAGTTCCTCCATGTTCTCCACGACCTCGGCCCCAGCTGGCCGCTGTCGCGCCCACCATAATCGAAAGGCCATGATCTGCAAGACAAAACCCGTGGCGTACCCCCCCATCACCCACCACAGGATCTGCCCGCTGCTGTGGTGCCGTGCCGCCACGGCAAGCAGAGTGCAAAAAGGGACAAGAGCGCGGCCTAAGCTGTAGGTGCGAAGGTGTTCCCGCCCCCAGGCTGCCCAGTCCAGCGACAGAGCATACATCGCCCCGATGCTCGAGAAAAGAAACAACCAGACTTTCAAATCAAACGGCAGCCTGGCCAGACATGCGTAAAGCAAGCTTAGCGGGAGCGTTGCACCTGCCATTAAAAGCCGGCGGTGCTGCACGCGGCGCACGATCTCGCTTGCCGAACCCGGGTAACGGGCGATCAGTCGCACGCCGACATGCAGCAGTCCAAAGTCGATGACCGGCTGTAGATAAACGCAAAGGGTGAGCCCCAGCGCGTAAATCCCCACCGTGATCACTCCGTAGCGATGTCCTAGTAGGATGATCGTGGTAATCGAACACAGCCGCCCAAGCGCTTCGCCTGAGCCCAAGTGGGCCATGCTCCGAATTATCCGTCGTACGGAGGATACCGTTGGTGGGCGCATCACCGGGGCGATGACTCCGCTAGATTCCTGCGTTCATTTGGGCAAAAAACATAGCCTTGAAATTGGCCTGCTGCTCGCTGCAGATAAGACAGCGACCGGGACAGATCCCCCCTGCAAAAGTAAACCACGGCCCCCCCGAGCGAGCGGAACAGGACCTTTCCGAAGTAGTGCCACGAATACCCGTGGACACGCAACAAGTAGCCCACTCCCAGGGAGTAGCCGTACGAAACTCTGCGAAGGTTCCCGATGCGGCGAAACTCCCTGTGGTAAACGGTCAGGCTGGGCTCGTACCAAGCCTGGAAACCCAACACGATGGCACGGATGAGGTAGTCGATGTCTTCTCCGGACCGATATTTGGAAGGTGTGCCCGGACCAATCGTCTCGTCATAGAACCCCACTGCCTTCGTCACTGCCATTCGCAGGAAGGCCGTAATTGCAGTCGCACAATGCCAGACGCTTTCCTTTGTACAGGGACCGGGCCCAGGGGCCAATCGGGAAACCATCAACTCGTCGTTCTCATTGCGCGGCCCGGCTAACAGCACATCAAACTCCGGATGCGCCTTGAACCATTCGGTTACGGTGGACAGCAAGTCCGAAGGATACCAGCAATCATCATCCGGCACGGCGACGATTTCACCCTGCGCTACGCGAAGGCCAGCGTTGCGCGCCCTGGAGACGCCAAGCTTACTGCGAAGGTGCCGCAGCGTCAGACCATGCCGTCGGAGTACAGGCACGAGCCGGTCATCCGGATTCTGATCGACCACAATGACCTCAAAATCTGTAAATGTCTGCCTGTCGAGGCTGGTCAGCAGTCGCTCCAACTCATCAACGCGGCCAACGGTGGCAACGATCAGCGATATCATCATGGCCGGAGGTGCATGATTCCCCGGGCAGAAAAGCCGAACCAGCTACTGGAGTGGCGTGATGTCTTGCGCGCCCCAGAAGTAGCCGCGAAGTTGCCCGGCGGCACGCACCAGGTACAGCTTCGCGTTTTCGAAATCTGCCTTGCAAATGTCTACAGCGGCTCCGCCCAGCGAACGGCATACGAGCCCGGCAAGGAAGCCAAGGGGATAGCGATGCTTGCGTAGGACGTAAGCTCCACCCAAGGCATAGGTGTAGGTCGTACGTTGCATGCGCTCGATGGCATGATAGCTGGGGTGATGTACGGTGAGTGCCGGCTCAAACCACATCTGGTATCCATGCTCCAGCGCGCGCAGAAAATAGTCGAAGTCCTCACCCGATTGATAGAGAGACTTGGCTCCGGGGCCAATGTTTTCGTCAAATAATCCAATGGCATCGGTCACTTGCCGTCGCAGAAAGCCATTGGGTGTGAGCCCCAAGTGAAACATATTTTTCCGCGTACAGACTTCCGCTCGTTTCGGCCACTTGGGTCCGACCGGCCTGTTGTCGGCATCACGGAGGCATGCAAACAGGCCCCCAAATTCGGGATGGTTTCTAAACCAATCGGAAACTAAAGCCAGCAAGTCGCTAGGGTACCAGCAGTCATCATCGGGAAAGCAGATGATTTCTCCTCTTGCCGCCGACAAGCCGACGTTTCTTGCGTGAGAACAGCCACGTTCTGCACGAAGGTGTAGGATGCTCAGTCCCTGGTGTCGCTGAAGGACCTCCACAAGACGGTCGTCCGTGTTTTGGTCGACGACGACTACCTCGAACTCCCGGTACGATTGCGTGTCCAGAGTGGAGAGCAACCTTTCCGTCTCATGGATGCGTCCTACGGTGGCGACTATCAGGGACAGCATTGAACCAGACACTCTAGCTCAGGCGGAAGGCCTTTTCTATTCGAAAAGCGACACACTCAGATCCTCAAGTAACTGCTCGTACAGGTAACTCACCCCTTCTGCAGCGAGGTACTTCCAGCTCGGTACGTTTGTCCTAACCAAGCCAGTCCACAGAAAAGCTTCCACCCAACGGCAAGGGCCAGAATTGTGGCAATATTTCTTGCCAGTACCGACAACCAATCAAGCAAACCGCCCCTCGGCATGACCAAGACATATGGTAGTACCAGCGCCACTAGCAGGAGGGACACGCCGTTCTCGCTCAGTCGGTAAGCAACATGAAGGCCGCTTCCGATCAAGACAGAGATGACGATCACTCCGGCGAAACCTCCCACGATGTAAGCCTCACCAACGTAGGAGCCTCCGGTTCCGTATCCCAGAGCGAACAGCGATGGGTTAAGAAACTGGGATACATCGTCAGCGACAGCACTGCCCCGGTGATGGCCAGTCACATCGGTGGCCACAAATGCCTCGCCCAGCTCCGTTAGCAGATATGACGCAGTGTGGGGGCTAAAGAGGTTTCTGTACTTAACGGCCACCTCAGTTACATTCAGAGATCCGCCCTGCGCCTCCAGCACTCGTAACAGGCTGAACGTTGTACCAACTTCCTCGCCTCCGCGTAGCTTGCTTACCGCGTCACCCAACATGAGAAGTATCAGGAGAAACGCGGCTAACTTAATAATCCTGGCTTTTTTCATGGACTTAATCCTGGCGACATACCACAGCGCTAGGACGAGCGTGAAAGCTGCGGCTCTGGATCCCAGCAAGAGGATCAAGGAGGCAGTCAGAAAGTACAGGAATGTCACGACAAAGAGCTGCTTTTTTCGATGCTCGAAGACGAAGATGGCGACGAACGCTGGAAGGGTAAGGGCCGCAAGCAAGCGAGCCAGGAGCGGCACGTTAGCCACCATGGCTGAGTGATACAGGAAAATCGACGTGTATCCGCCATTTTCCAGTGCGTACTGGTAATAGAGATAGTTCTTGAGGAGCTGCACAGGAAGAGTCGCAAAGAAGACCAGGTACAGGTAAGGCAAGTAGCGCCGTACCTCGACGTAATCGGGCGGTGGAAGCTTCTGGTAATTCCAGCGGCAAGGCGCGTAAACGCAAATGGCTGAAAGAGCCAGCGACAGCAATACAATCCCGATCGTATCCCGCGAAACATAGAACGGATTGGGAGTCATAATCTGCACTCGCAGCGGATCATCCTCTGCGCCCAGGCAATAAGCCAGCAGGCCCCCGCCCTGAAAGAACATCAGTGTGCAGAGGAAGAGAAAACAGGGATGTCGGCCCTGGTCGAATCGATTCCATGCCAAAACAAGGAGGGAAGCGAGGAGTAGCACTGTGAGCACTCCTGCTCCTTCCGGAGTCATCCAGCCCAGCAAGAAACAGAGGGTCCCCATCCCGACCAAACACAGGTAGACCAGCACCTCAAAGACGGCAGCCGGCACCGCCATTGGGACACTTCCTAACGCCGGGAACGTTTGTGTCGAGCTGCTCATGACTAGGAGGAGGACTTCAAGGAGTGCCACAGAAGGCCCAGGCGGGGCCCGTGACTTGGGTCCTGTTGCTTCCGCCGCACTGCTTCTACCAGCAACACTCCTAAGCACGCGAGAATGAACGCGAGGGACGAGGATACCAGCACGATGAGCAGGCGCTTAGGACCGGACTTCCTTTCCGGTTCAACAGCCTTGTCCACCACCTGGACCAGGATTGCATTTTGGCCTTCATCGATGCGGGCGGCCTCCAGCTGCTTACCGAGGAAGTCGTACAGCGCCTCGTGATATTTCACCTCGCGAGAGCGGCTCAGGTATTCCAATTCCGCTTGCGGGAATTGCCCCGCCGCTATCCCGGTGTTGCCATTACCCATGGCGGCATTGTTGCGCTCCAATTTGGCCAGTTGACTTCGGAGCCCGGCCAATTCCGTTTCTGCGCGCTTCAGATCGGGGTTGTTCGGCGTAGCATAGGAGCGCATGGTCTGGAGCTGCACTTCGTGGCTCGCAACCTGCGCCCGCAAATCGGCAATGCCTGCAATAATGGTTCGGCCTTGGGCGTCAGGCTGGAGCAACCCGCTTTTTTCCTGCGCCTGTTTCAGGGCCAGCTCGGCCGCAGATAGCTCCTTCTGCTCCGCGCTAATCTGCTGCTGGTAGAAAAGCCGTCGCTGGCCCGCTTCGGTGATGGCCAGATTCTGATTCAGGTTGTAAAGCTCTTCGACGTAAGCGTTTGCGATATCCGCGGCACGTTTTGGCTCGTGGTCCGTTACCGAGATTGAAATCAGTCCTTCTTTGGTGGCTAGGATGTCACTGCGCTGTTCTAGCTTCTTACGGGCATCCTGATACCGGGCCGAACGGTAAACGTTGCGCAGGTCGAAACGATTGATCAGACCGTCCTCAACCGTCCTACTGGTGAGCATAGCCACAAACACGTCAGCGGGGTTCTTCAGCCCCAGGTCGGAGGCGCCCAGCCCGGCGATGGCTCCGATCTGTCCCAGCATCGAATTCAGGGTCGACTGCTTCTGTTGAGGCGGCAGGATGGTCGCGGTCGCGGTGTACATCTTAGGAAGCAAGAGCGCGACAATCGTGGCCGCCACCGCCACTGCGAGGGTGATCAGAATGATCTGCTTCTTTCCACGCGCCAGCACCAGCAGGATCTCCAGGAGATCCACTTTGTCCCGGCTTTCAACTCCCGACGACAACGATGGGGGTGCAACGCCGTTCTCCAGCGCGGTGCTGCCGCCCGAGTAGGGATCCGATGATTTCAGAGTCTGTGGCATTCCGACCGCTTTCTGTCTCGCCCTGGCTACTTTAGGACATTGATGGCCGCGGCAGCCAGGCCGAAGTTGAACAATATTTGCGACCAGTCCTTAAAATTACGCAGGCCCTGGCCTTTATCGAGATTGGGAGGCACCACGACGGTGTCCCCAGGCATCATGACCATGCTATCGAACCCGCTTGCCCAAAACTTCGGCGCCGTGTCCTTGCTGACGACCGCGCCATTCGCCCGCACCACAAAGGTCCTTCCGGAGTCCGCGTCTCGCGTGGCTCCTCCCGCGTTCTTGAGGTAGGCGTTAACTGTCTTACCGGGCTCCTGGATGTAGGAACCGGGGCTGTACACGTCCCCGACCACATTCACAGCGATGGGCCGCGCGGGCACATAGAACTGGTCGCCATCCTCGAGCGGAATCTCCGGGATGGCATCGACGCCTTTGTCCTGGGGATGGAAGTTCAACACAATGCGGCCGTCTGCCCGTAACTGACGCAACTTGTCGAGCGTGACGCGTTCCGCCTCAAAGCTCGCGTTGGCAGCTTGGACTTCCTGGGCGGTTTGAGCACCCTGGGCCCGCCTCGCAGTGCTGGTCGCGACGTTTCGTTCTGCCTGTGCGATCAGCAGGTCGAGCCTCGCCTGCTGTTGGATACGCGCCGATTCGCGCGTGAACTCGGACGCGTAGAGATATGCAGAGGGGGTGAGTCCTCCCGCCTTGGCCACCACCTCGCGCAGGTTCTCGCCCGGCATGACACGATACACCCCGGCCGAGCCGAATTCGCCTTCCAGCCTGATGAGCTTCGTCTGCTGGCCCTCGGGCACCTTCAGGTCGGCCTGCGAGAAAATAGTGATAACATCACCCGGCTGAAGGGCCACGTTGTTGCCTCCATCCTGGCCAAGGATCGCTTTACCGAGGTCGAACGGGATGAGCTGGGTGGAAAGATCTTCGGTGCTCATCCTCTGCACCACGGCATAGTTCCAATCAATCTCGGGAGCGTTGCGCTTGACCGCATTGACCGTTCCAATGGTTCCTTTAACATGCGCTCCCGTGGTTTCTGATTCCAGTACCAACGCATTTTGCTGCTTCCAGTACTCACGGGTGATGAGAAACTCGCGGTTCGGGATCAGGTCACTGATCCGCATCCCGAGGTGCCAGGGATAACGTCCGGGTTGGGCCACATTTCCCCGCAGGGTAACGGAGTTCTCAAACTTAGGCGATACTGCGGTGAAGTTGACGATATCACCATCGGCTAAGGCGTGCGCCAATCCAGTTGCGTCCAGCGCTACCTCCTCTACACTGCGGACTTTACGGTCCGCGATGTGTTCCACGTACACGTTATTTCCGTAGGCGGTATTGGTCATTCCACCCGCCAACTGAATCACGTCCCCCAGCTTCGTCTCAGTCTTGAGCTCGTAAATTCCTGGCACATTGATCTGTCCCCCCATGGCTACTTGAGGGCCACTGGGGGCAACGTAGATAACGTCTTCGGGTTGCAGGACTGCATCCTTGCTCTTATCACCGTTGATCAAGAGATCGTACAGGTCGAAGGTGGTGACGACCTTGCCTGCGCGTTTCAACTGGATTTCACGCATCGAGCCATGGGGCGATGGCCCGCCGCTCGCGAAGATCGCATTGGTAAGGGTGCTCAGGGAGCTGACGGTGTAGCGGCCGGGACGGGTGACCTGGCCAACCACGAAGATGTCTATCGAGCGCAAGTCGCCCATGGTGATGTTCAAGTCGAAGTTCTGATAGATGCGGCCGATATGGGACTTCAAGAAGTCTTCGATCTGCGCATACTTAACACCGGAAACATTCACACTTCCCACTTTTGGCAGGAAGACATTTCCGCTTCGATCCACCCTGGCGTGAATGTTGAGATCAATCTGGCCCCACGCCCGAATCATGAGCTCGTCGCCGGGACCGATCACGTAATCGGCGGTAACCGGTATATGGTCCACGGGAGCAAACGTGCTGGGGACGCTCTCGAAGAGATTGGTTCCGTAAATGGGTAGCACCTTGCCCAGCGACGCCTGTACCAGGAGTTGGAAGTCCGTCAGTTCGACTTTCTTCTCCGGGATTGGACTAAGCGGCTGGGGACGTTTAGGAGCAACGATCTGCGTGGTGGCTTTGCCGTCCTCCAGCAGAACCACAGGGTTCGAAGCAGGCAGGCAGGTTCCAGGCTGATAGGTTCCCGATTCCGGGCAGGGTGGAAGAGCATTGGTCTGTCCGGAGGTCTGGCCGGCGGCACCCTGTTGTACAGTGGGACCGGTTTGCACCGGCGGAGTCTGTTGCATCCATGGATTCGGTTGCTCCCCAGAATTCTGCTGCACGGCCGGGTTTTGCTGCCCTCCGGAGTTCGATTGCGTCCCCGCGTTTTGCGGCATGCCATAGGCAGTCATAGAAAGGACAAGCAACCCAGCGACAATTGTCCGGCGGTCAAGCCGCTTCGCAAGGCGTCCTATTGTCCTGATAAGAGAAAAACGATACGTATTGTGTGGTCGCAAGTCCTTCATGCTCGATCTCCTCACACTGAATCTTCGATTGAAGCTTTGGTTCTCGTTCGATGGCGGCGCGGACTTCGGGTTAACGGGATCTCCTGTACGACGCGCCTTCGTCTCTCACCTCACCACCGCTATCCTGGCTTCGGCTTCTGCTGAAGCCCGTTCAGCCAGAATTGGGCGTACACGGGGGCAGCTTCTCGCGCGTCTCTGGGCGCACGCTTTTCCGTGAACAGCTCGTGCAGATTCAAGTGTGCCCCCACTGCGCCCGCCAGCCCCAAGGTGGCAATAGTGGGATCCAGGTCGCGTATCAAGCCTTTGGCGGCACACCGGCTAAAGTAGGCGTGCACGGCGTCGAAAATGGGTCCCAAGTGCTCGCGGAAGACGCGATCAGAACCAGGTAACTCAAACCGGGCGACATACAAAAGCCGCATCACCTCGGGGTGTTCCGACAGGTTTTCCACCATGAACGCGGTCAGCATCGGTACCACAACATCTGGATCCAGGTCTTTCGCCAGCCCGTTTTGCAGTTCTCGCCCAAACTTAACGCGGTTCAACCGCGACTCCGCCGCCGCCCGGAAGAGATCAGCCTTCTTGGCGAAGTAACGAAACAGAGTTGCTTCATTCACACCGGCCAGTTGTGCGATGTCACGGGTGCTTGTGCCTTTGAATCCCTGCCGGGAAAACAGCTGAACGGCAGCCTCGACAAGGCGCACTTCAGTAACGCTTCTTTCGGCGGTCTTTTTCACAGGGTCACCTTCAGCGGGGAAAAGTGAGAACGGGCGGTTAGAAGCGGACAGGTTCAATCTCGTCGAAGCCGACTTCGACAGCCACACTTTGCATGATGAGATCGAGCGAGAGCACCACCCGTAGATTGTTCTTCTTCTTGCGGTCCAGCACTCCAATCAGGCCAGCCAGCGGCCCAGAATGGATGCGCACCTTGTCTCCCACGAGCAAATAGCAGTGGGGTTCGTATTGGCGGTGAGAGAGTCCCGAACGGAGGGATTCAATTTCGGAAGTGACCAAGGGCGAGGGTTCGCGTCCCGAACCCACCAACGAAATCACCCCTGGTGCCTGCAGCACCCGAACGTAGTCGGGTTTGTCCACGAACACAAAAACATAACTGGGAAACAACGGTCGATCGACGTTGACCCGGCATCCGTTCTTCCAGCGGCGCGCGCTATGGTAAAGGGGCAAGAAGGCCTCGATTTGCCGCAGCTCGAACTGTCTGGCAACCGCCTTCTCATGTCGTGGAACCGTGTAGACGGCAAACCACTGCGGCGACGGCCGGCACTGGACGGTCGGCTTCACGAGCGCCCCAGCTGAAAACGAAGGCGTAACTACCGTTGGGCCACCCATTGTTGGACAAGGCTTCGCCTTCCTCACTTAGAAGTAAGGCGTTTGAAAACGACCTGATGCTCGTGACACATTCACTGACCCAGCCAGGATGGCAGCTCCCGCTGGGAGAGTTTCAGCGAATCCTCGCCGGCTGACGACTTCCGGCGAGATAGTAAGCGCCTACTTGCTTTTGTGTGACGCGACTGGTTTCGGTGGTGGCGCTCGACAATTGTCGAACAGCATAAGGGTCAGCACGCGATAGGTCAAGGGAAATCTCACTAAAATGCGGCGGAGGATTCCCTGATGAGTTCGCCTGCCCGTGTAAGCTGCCCCCGATTTCCTGATTCACGTGGGGAGGTTGCCCACACGATGTAAGTACCTACTTGCAACAGGCGGCCCGCATCATGCTTTGTCCCGAGCCATTCGCTGTAGAACGACAGGCGTCGCATGCAGTCTTCTCGCGGCCGGCTAGTGCAGGAAATCTGAGAGGGGACATAAGTATTCAGTCTCGATTCCAGAGAGGACTCCTCCCAGAACCCGTAGTCACATCTTGCCAATCTACAAAATCTCGGAGTGTCGACGCTACAGTGACCAGCCAAGGCGCACGGAATCAATCCAATACGTCAACAGGAATTTGGAATCGAAGTTGCCACAACTTGTGACAATGGCGGCCAGCGGAATGACGCACCATGCGACTGGCTGCGGATGCCCGCCGAGGCGACGGAGGCGATGATCCTTCGCCGGAGTGAGGCTCGAAGAGCTGGTATTAGGAGCGCCGAGCCTCACCGGGCACCTCTCGCGCCGTCTCACCCTCCACGGGCATACGTGGATCAGTCAGCCTAAAGATCAGCCCCGGCGTTTCCTCATGGCCGTCATGTGGGGCTTGTTGGAACGAAGCATCCTTTACAATTGCTAACAGATTGATTTTGCGGGATAATCACGCGTTCGTGGTCTAGTCGCAATGCCAATCGACCAACCGAGGTGCCATTTCGTGAAACTCATGAGGTGTGCTCGTATTGCCGTCATGCTCCCGCTATTATCCGCGTTGGCGGGCGGACAAGTGTCAGTCACCACGTATCACAACGACAACTATCGCACCGGTCTCAATGGACACGAGACCACTCTGACGCCGTCGAATGTTAACGAGGTGCAATTCGGCAAGCGGTTGGTGCTGCCGGTCACAGGGCAGGTTTACGCCCAGCCGCTGTACGTTCCGCGGGTGAACATCAACGGCGTGCTGCACAATGTTGTGTACGTCGTCACCGAGCATGACCAAGCTTATGCATTCGACGCCAACACCGGCCAGCAGATTTGGCAGACCAGCTTTATTGGGACATTTGGGAACAAGCAAATCCTCCCTGTATCCAACGGCGACGTGTTCTGCAACGATCTGGTCCCGGAGATTGGCATCACCAGCACGCCTGTGATTGATCTGGCCAGCCATCAGATCTACCTGGTTGCAAAGACGAAAGAGATCGTCAACAACGTCACCACGTTTTATCAACGGATGCACGTACTCGACATTCGCACAGGTAAGGAGAATCTGTCGGATCCGTACTTCGGTGCGCCTATTACCGCGAAGACTCCCGGCACTGGCTCCGGATCCCAGGGCGGATATCTCACCTTCGACCCGAGGATGCAGCATCAGCGCGCTGCGCTGGCCCTGGCCAATGGGTTGATCTTCGTTGCGTGGGGTGCACATTGTGATGTTGGGAACTATCACGGTTACGTGATGGCGTTCAGCAAGAGTTCGGCCCACCCTGCGGGCGTGTATGTGTCCACGCCCAACGCGTACGAGGGCGGGATCTGGATGGGTGGCGTCGGGCCGGCTGTCGACTCTGCCAACAATGTCTATGTGCCTACGGGAAACGGATACTTTGACGCAAATGTGGGAGGCGTCGATTACGGCGACAGCATTCTTCGTCTGTCCTGGGCCGGAGTCTTCCCACGCGTGGCGGACTACTTCACACCGTGGGACCAGGCCCTACTGAATAGCAACGACACCGACGTGGCGTCGGGTGGCGTCCTGCTGGTACCCGACCAGCCGCTTTCGCCTTATCCACATCTGCTGGTTCAGGTGGGCAAGGAAGGCACGATCGACTTGGTCAACCGCGACAACATGGGTCGCTACAGTCCCAGCGGCGACATCCAGATCGTGCAGACCTTGCCTTACGCAACCGGCGGCGTTTGGGGCGGACCAGCGATCTGGAACCATAGTCTTTACTTTGGCGGTTACAGTTTTCCGCTGGAGGCCTTTTACTACGATCCTGACACGCAGCAAATCCAGGCACAACCCACATCGGCAACGCCTGAGGTGTTTGGCTTTCCTGGTCCAACTCCATCCATCTCGGCCAACGGCACTAGCAACGCGATCGCCTGGATCGCTCAGACCGACAGCTACCCGAACGGCCGCGCCGTATTGCGAGCCTACGATGCCAACAATCTGGCCACGGAGCTCTATAACTCCACCATGAACCAGTCACGTGATCAGGCGGGAATGGCAACAAAGTTTACGGTGCCTACCATTGCTGATGGCTTGGTTTTTGTAGCTGCCCAGAACGAAGTCGATGTTTACGGATTGCTCCAGTAATCCGCGTGCACGGCTGGGCAACCCCAGTTAAGCAAAACACCGGCGCGCTGCTCACGGTGCGCTGTCAGGTTTGAAAATCATGCCTTCGCTGGTCTTGCCGTTCATCAGCACGACCAGCGGCCCCTGAAATTGCAGATGGCGAACGCACCCGTGTTCTGCCACGGCAGGTTGTGCGGCAAGCCACCGCCAATCCACGAAGCCATCGCCGGCGTCGGGATTGACGGTGAAGTACCCGATCTGGAACGCCGTGAGGTTCTGGAAGAAGTGGCTACCCTGCGAAGGAGCCACACGAAAGTCGCGGAAGCCCGACTCTACAATGACGCGGGCGCCCGCAATCTGGTCCCACGCCACGGGAATGCCGAGCCACGATTCGTTCGATCCCCAGCGGCCGACGCCAATCAACAGATACGGCCTGCCACTCTCTCGAAGCTGGGCGTTGAAGTGGGCTACGCTCCGTGCCACTTCGAAGCTGTGGGCACGTTCAAAGCGATGGAAGTCCACTACCACCACATCGTGCAGGTCGGAAACGCGGCCGTGCCCAAGCACCTGCGAACTTTGGCAGATGAGTCGCACAGGTTCGACCTCGCCCATGAAGATCTCTTCGCCTTCGCGCGACATGACCAGCGGACGCAGCTGAAGAAAGCCGAACTCAGCGGGGTCATCGGGACGTTGCGGCAGACGCACCGCGAACTCGATTTCGACCGGCCGGCCAAGCGCATCCTCGCCGATTCGCATCAGTTGATCGAGAATCCCGGGCAGTGGAAACAGCCCATGCTTCAGCATGGGTGCAAAGCTCACAATGCGCGGGCCGTTGCGGCTGAGTCCGTCATAAACAGCCTGATTGTCAACGGAATAGGTCGAGGCCAGCATTTGCAATGCGCCATCGGCTTCGGCCACGTCGAGCCGGAAGGGGACTTCGCGCAAATCAGCCGCCGGACCCCCATCGCGGGTGGCGTGTTCCAGTTCAAGCGCCCAAAATTCCGTCTGCGAGTTAGCCAGCATGTCGTCCACCGAGGAGAACTGCACCAGGTTCTGCGGATATCGCGGGCAGAAAGTCAGGCATTTCCCCCCACCTACGACCGCGCGGCCGAGTCCCAGAGCGACAGCGGCAAAGCCGTCTTCCACATGCATAGGTGGATGCGGGTAGAAGTTGCGGGAACGCACCACTCCGGAGAAGTTGGGGTAAAAGCGGTTGCCACGCGTTGTGCCCACGATCTGCTGGAGCAGAACTGCCATCTTCTCCTCCTCCAGACGATAGGGAGTCGCCCGCACGTACGCCTTTGCATGCTGGCTGAAGGTGGACGCATAGACCAGCTTGATGGCCTCCAGCACTTGCTCCAGGCGCAACTGAATGTCGGGATTCTGGTTGGCCAGCATGAAGGTCTCGTAGACGCCGGAGAAGGGCTGGTATTGCGAATCCTCCAGCAAGCTGGAGGAGCGCACTGCCAGCGGATAACGGATTTCCTGCAGGAAGGCCAGCAGCTTATCGATCACGGCAACGGGAAAGGTTGCCCCCAGGAAGCACCGTACAATCTCTTCATCGTCCGTGCCGTGCAAGGCGATATCGAGGAGGCCGTTGTCGCGGAGAAAGTTATCGAAGATCTCGGTGGTCAGAACCAGTGTGGCAGGCACGCCGACGCGAATGTTCGGGTAGCGCCGTCCGATTCGCCGCTGATACAGCAGGTGGCGTATGAAGGCCAGGCCACGGGCCTTCCCTCCCAGCGAGCCCCCGCCCAACTGGAGGAAGAAGGCTTCGGCCGGCTGGAAGGTTGCGGGGTTGAATTCGCCAATGAGGACCTGGCTCTGCTCGCGGCGATATTCGCTGATGGATTCAATCAGGTCGCGGCGCAGATGCTCGGTGCTGGCAAAGTCAGAGACCTTCCGGGGCCGCAGCTTTTGCGCCAGCGCAAATTCCGTGCGCGCCATCAACCAATGCGAGAAGTGGTTGCGCGCTCCGTGATACGCGATGCTTTCGGCCGGGACCGTGGCCAGTTGTGTTTCCAACGCGTTCAAGTCCGAGGCCCGCGACACCTCGGTCTTGTCGGCCAGGCGAAAGACGAAGTCCCCAAACCCGAGCTGCTCGATCATGATGTGCCGCAAGTCTCCCAGTAACGTGGGCGAGCGCTTCTGCAGAAAGCCGAACTCTTCCTGGTGAGCGCGGGCCATAAACTCGTTACGGCTGGACTGCAGCACAATGGGAACATCGGGCACGTAACACCGTACGGTGCGTGCCAGTTCAAACCCCGCCTCGGGCATCATGTCCCCGGCCCGTGGAAACTCCACGTCGGAGATCACTGCAAGCAGGTGTTCACGATATTTACTTACTTCGCGTTCGGCGTCCTCATAATTCGAGCACAAGAGGATCTTGGGGCGGGCGCGCATCCGCACTAATTTGTGGGCCACGTTGAGCCCTTCGCTCAGCAGACGGCGCGACTGACTGATGAGTTCGGTGTAAATAACCGGCAGGAATGCGGAGTAGTAGCCAATGTCGTCTTCCACAACCAGGATCACGGGAACGTTCATGGCCTTGGTGTCGTGATGTACGTTGCGCTTGTCCTCGATGTACTTCACGATGGAGATCAGGATGCGCGCGTTGCCTTGCCACAGGAAGATGCGCTCAATGTCGGTCAGGGGATTACGTGCGATGAAATCGGTGATCTCACGGAAGTCGTAGGCCAGGACAATGACCGGCACGTCGAGGCCCGCGCTCTTGACTTCGTGTGCGAGCTGCGCGGCGTTCATGTCAACAATCTGCAGATTCGAGACGATCAGGTTGTAGCGTGGCTGGGAGCGGGCCAGCTCCAGGGCCTCCGCGCCGGTTGAGACGTGCGTTATGCCAGGAACCTGATGTTGTTCCAACTCCAGCGATTCGCCAATCAGGAGCTCGTTAAGGCGCCCGTCCTCGCGCAAGATAAACGAGTCGTAGAGGCTGGAGACCAGCAGGATATCGTTCACCCGGAACGGCATTAGGTTTTCGAAGGCGTCGAAAAGGCGCTCGCTCGAATGGGACTCGAGTTGGTGCTGCACAACCATGCTAGATCCCTCGTTTTTACCCTGTAGCGACCAGCATTCCGAGGACTCTCCCGGGCTGTTCGCGGCTACCCTTGTCCCCCGCGAAGATTCTACTGCGAGCACGCCCACGCCCCGAGCGGATTTGTCACCCTTGAGTGTGCACAGGTCACAAGCTTCCGAATGGCGCAGCACCGTGCTTGATGATATTGCAGCGACTCGGGGCAGAACGGCCCTTTGACGCGGAATCGCCCTCAAGCATCAAGGAGCAACGAAGATTGCCACTTCGTGAGCCCAACGTTTAGCCTAAGGGGCGCGATGCTAGGCGTCCTGGATGATCTGCGCTACAGTTTTCGGCGGTTGGCAAAGTCACCCGCCTTTGCGGCGGTAGCGATCGTCACTCTGGCGCTTGGAATCGGCGCTAACACCGCCGTCTTCAGCGTGGTTGACTCCGTGATGTTGCGCCCTTTGCCGTACGAGAAGCCGGAGCGGCTGATCGAGGCGCAGTCAGTCAACAGCCGGAAACCACAACCCAGCGCCCTCTCTTATCCAGACTTCTTCGACTGGCGGGCCCAGAACCGCACGCTCGAACATCTCGTTTCCTATCGCGATGCTTCCTTCACCTTGACGGGTCTGTCGCATCCCCTGCACGTGGATGGCGAAGTCGTTTCCTGGGACCTGCTGCCCACCTTGGGGGTCAACCCTGAGCTCGGGCGTGGCTTTACCTCCGATGAAGAAAGACAAGGGACGCGGATAGTGCTGATCAGCCACGCGCTGTGGACAGAACAGTTCGGCGCCGACAAGGCCATTCTCGGGCGCATCATCAACCTGAGTGGAGTTCCGTACAGCATCATCGGTGTTATGCCGGCGACATTCCGCTTTCCGATAACGTCGCCGGAGAACGCGGTGTGGGCTACGCTGGCGGTGGACGATGACCCGACCGATCCGAGACCACCGACGACGGTGCGCGGCTCGCATTTTCTGAGCGCCATTGCAAGGCTGAAGCCGGGCGTCACGGTGGCGCAGGCTGACCAGGACTTGAAAACGATCGCCGCCAATCTGGCCAAACAATATCCCGACACCAACACGCGGCACGATTCGGCCAAAGCCGTGCCGGAACTGACGGCGTTGATCGGAGAAACGCGAACGGCGCTCCTGCTGGTGCTGGGAGCGGTGGCCCTGGTTCTCTTGATTGCGTGCGGCAACATCGCCAGCCTGTTGCTGGCGCGGATGCGCGAACGGGAACGTGAGATCGCCACCCGCGTGGCGCTGGGAGCAGAGCGCAGGCGGATCGTCCGCCAATTGCTGGTGGAAAGCCTGGTCCTGAGCATTCTCGGCGGAGTGGCAGGATGCGCGCTGGCGTTTGCGGCAACGCCGGCTGTCCTGTCGCTCATTGGGGCTACCGTGCCGCGAGCGGCCGACGCGGGGGTGGATCTGCGTGTGTTGGGGTTCGCGATTGTGATCTCCTTCGCCGCTGGGCTTATCTTTGGGACCGTCCCGGCCATTACCGCTTCGAGAACCGATTTGGTGAGCAGCCTGAAGGAGAACAGCCGCACCGAAGTCTCGCATCACGACTGGCTGCGTTCCTCGCTTATCGTTGCCCAGGTGGCGATCGGTCTGGTGTTGACCGCCGCCGCCGCTTTGCTCGTTACCAGCTTTGTGAACCTGCAACGTGCGAAAGAAGGATTCAATCCCGATCATCTGCTGACGTTCTTCTTTGAACTGCCCGACGCCCAATACAAGCAGAAGAGGCCGGAGTTTTACCGCAACTACTTCGAAAAAGTGCGTGCCCTGCCGGGAGTGCAGTCGGCGGGCGGTTCTCTCATCCTGCCGATGACCAACCAGAATGTCCAGGTGCGGTTCCAGGACATGGAACATCCTGTCACGGAAGGGCAGCAGGCTTCAGCGGATTTTACCCCGGTCTGGCCGGGCTACTTCAGCACCATGCAAGTTCCACTCTTGGAGGGTAGAGACTTCTCCGAACGTGACGACATGGGCGCTCCGCCGGTCATGCTGGTGAATCAGACGTTTGCACGTAAGTTCTTTCCCGGAGAGAGTGCAATCGGCAAGAAGCTCAAGCCCAACGCGGGCAACGACTCTCTCGCCGGCCCTCCCTGGCGGGAGATTGTTGGTGTCGTGGGCGACCTCCGCATGCAACCGGCGCAGCGCGAAATGCGCCCGGCGATGTATGTGCCGTCTGCCCAGCTGAGCACCTGGTGTTGCCTGTACACGGTAGTGCGCACCCTGGTCGAACCGCGCAGCATGGAGCCGACGTTGCGGCAACTCGTCGCCTCCCTCGACCAGGACATACCCATCACGCAGGTTCGCACCATGCGTGAGCTGATGTCCGCCGAGCTTTCGCAGTCACGTTTTGCGATGGTGCTGCTCGGCAGCTTTGCCGGGCTGGCAATTGTGCTCACCATCGTTGGTCTCTATGGCGTCATGACATATTCGGTAGTACGGCGGACACGCGAAATCGGCGTTCGCATGGCTTTGGGAGCGCAACGGAGCACAGTGCTCAGGATGATCTTGCGCGATGCTGCGATTCTGCTGGGAATCGGCATTGTCCTGGGCCTGGCGCTGTCGCTGATTTCCGCGTCCGGTCTGCAGAGCCTGCTGTATGGGACAGGATCACGAAATCCGCTCGTGCTTGTCCTGGTGTGCGTCGCCATGGCGCTTGCCGGTCTGACCGCGGCTTCCATTCCCGCCTTCCGTGCTGCCTCCGTCGATCCCATGCAGGCACTGCGCAGCGAATAAGACCTTCGCACGATTACCGGTCGAAGCCTTCCCACGCGGTGAAGACTTCGGCGCCAAAGGCGGCGGCCATGGCTGCTACCTGCGGGCCGGGGTCACCGTAGAACTCCATCCGCGTGGGAGTCGCCACCTGCATCAACTGCGGCACCAACTGCTGGACAGCCGGTCCATTGAAGTGCGCGGTGATGGCGGCGATGTCGGTATAACCCTCGATCAGACGACAGCGCTTGCGGTCGGAACTCAGAGTGAAATGATAGCCGAGTGTTCCGGGTTCCTGTTCGCTGACGGCGACCATCTGCCTGACGATGGCTTCGAACTCGGCGAACTTCCCGCCGTGGATGTTGATGTCAACGAGCAGCCTTATGCGGAATGTGCTCATGCGTCTCTCCC
>Ga0335085_10002850_pt1 | contig 31389 bp, 27 predicted proteins | sample Lox_Sample_45_FD_206712 | JGI IMG/M metagenome (GOLD analysis project Ga0335085, IMG submission 206712) | Soil microbial communities from Loxahatchee National Wildlife Refuge, Florida, United States - Lox_Sample_4.5 | ecosystem: Environmental > Terrestrial > Soil > Wetlands | place: USA... | reverse complement strand
GCGTGCGCCCTCCGGGATGGGCCAGGGGCCGTGCATGCGAGCGTAGTAAGGCCAGAACGAGGAGCCGATCGCGCCGCTCACCCAGTACAGCGTGATGTTGGTGAGCAGCTCGTCCTTCGTGAATGCGGTCTCCGGACCACCGCGGCAATCGCTCCAGGTACGGAATTTCTCGACGATCCACGCGGCGAGCCCCACGGGGGAATCGCTCAGCGCGAAAGCCAGCGTCTGCGGCTTGGTGCCCTGGATCCACTGGTAGCCCATCTCTTCCTTGATCCAGTGGTCGAGCTCGCCGAGGAACGCCTTCTCTTCGGGGCTCGGGTGGTCCAACATCGTCGGATCGCGCCGCACGGCGAGCAGATTCAGGTGGATCCCGTAGAGCCGCTGCGGAACCTGCAGCCCGAGGCACGAGGTGACGAATGCGCCCCAGTCTCCGCCCTGGGCGGCGAAGCGCTCGTAGCCCAGCACCTCGGACATCAGCAGCGCGAACACCTCGGCGATCCGCTCGACGCCGAAGCGCTCCTGCCCCGGCCGGAAGGACAGAGTGAACCCTGGCAACGAGGGTGCGACGACCGTGAACGCGTCAGCCGGATCACCACCGAAGCGTGCCGGATCCGTCAGCATCGGAATAATCTTGTGGAACTCGAACACGGACCCCGGCCACCCGTGCGAGAGCAAGAGCGGGATCGGGTTGGGTCCCTTGCCTTGCTCGTGGATGAAATGCACTTCGATGCCCGCGAGCGGCACGCTGAACTGAGGAAGCGCATTGAGCGCGCGCTCCTGCGCGCGCCAGTCGAACCGGTCGCGCCAGTATTCGACTAGCTGCCTCACGTAGGCGAGGCTCGCGCCCGTGCTCCAAGGCGGCAGCGGCGGCTCGTCGGGCCAGCGCACGCGCGCCAGCCGCTGGCGCAGATCGTCGAGCACCGAATCGGCAACCGACAACCGGAACGGCCGAGGCTCCACGGCCATCTCGTACTCCTCCTGTCGGAAACGCGCCGCGCTTGTCAGCCCGGCGCAAGCCAAGACTTCTGCAGTGCTTGGCTACCCCGCTATGCTGCGCACCCCGGCCTCAACTGCCCGAGGCGCCGGAAGCGGCCCGGACGGTAATCGACTTCACCTGGCCACCGGATACGACGACCACCATGCCGCCAGCATAGTAGGTCGACATCTCCCCTTCTTCTCGGATGAGCAGTGGGCCGGACAGCTTCGCAAGCTTGGCCTTGACCGCGAGGACCGAGAGGCCGACTTTGAGGCCGTCCGCGGTGGCGAAGTCCGGCGACTGCGTCGTGACCGCGCTCACCGACTCATCGGCGTCGTCCACGACCACTTCCAGGTCCTCGAACACGTACTGGTCGACCTCGTGTCCCTTCTGACTCTGCGTCGGCTCGCCCATCACATCGTACAGCTGCGACACCGACATGCCGACGGACACCGGACCGATCCGCTTGGCGGGCACGATCATGTTGTCCTTGATGACGCTCTTCATGCTTGCAGAGCTCTTCTTCTTCGCGACAGGTTTGGCTTCGGGTGCGCTCTCGCCGCCCCCGCCCAGGCTCGAGCACGCCACGAGGAAAACCGTCGTCACCAGAGCGATTGCGCGGGCTATCGAATGCATGCCCATATTCGCCTCCCAAATGTCAAATGCACGACTGCGATCTGCAACTGCTATCTACTTGCGTGCAAGAACAGTGCGAGGAACAGCATAACCCCTGCGGCTGTGGCACGACAAGGTGCAGCCCGGCCGGGCCGACCTGCCGCGCCGGCCACGAGCGAGAAGCGTGTCACGCATCGACGTGAGTGCTTGCACTGCTCACGAAGCGCGTGTGCTTCATGCGCGGTGCGGAGCGGGCATGGCGGCTGGGAGCAGCGCCTGCAGCGCCGGGTCGCGCCGCAGTCGGTCCAGATCCGGCGGGCGATCGACGTCCCAACGCAGGGCGAGCTCGCGCCACCGCAATCCGAGCGAGCGCAGTGCCTGTCTGGTCTGTTCGAGCACACGCTCACTGCCCCAATCGATCCCGTCGAAGATCGCAGGCAGCGGACGGCGCAGGCCAATCAGGTAATACCCGCCGTCCTCGGCCGGACCCAGGACCGCGTCGCATCCATCGGCAAGGCCGTCGCGTGCAATTCTGAGATCATGCGCCGTCAGCGCCGGGCAGTCGGCGCCGACGATGATCGCGAACGAAGCGCGGCCGAGCATCCGATTGGCCGCATCGGCCATGCGCTCGCCGAGATCTCCTTCGCATTGCCGCCGCATCGAGCAGCCGCTGCGCTCAAACAACGAACGGAAGAACGGATGCTGCTCGTGCGGGGAACACCACAGCTCGACGTCTCCTGCGCGCGCTGCCTGCGCGGTCGCGAGGGTACGCGCGACCAGCCGCGCGTGCAGCGCGGCAGCCGTCTCCGCACCCAGGGTTGGGATCAGCCGCGTCTTCACCAGTCCCGGCTGCGGCGCCTTGGCGAAGATGCCGAGCGCGCAGCGCTCAGCGAGGGTCGCGCTCATACATGCGCGCCAGCCGGTCCGGCGGTGTACCCAGGAAGAATCGCAGCCGCAGCCACCACATCAGCAGCATCGTGCGCAGAACGCCCCGGCTCTCCCAGCGCCGCGCCGACGTGCGCACCGGGGCGGCGACGCATAGCGGGCGCGAATGCGCCTTGAGGATGCGCGACAGCGCCACGTCTTCCATCAGTGCCACGGCCGGATAACCCCCGCAGGCGACGAACGCCTCGCGCCGCACGAAGATTGCCTGGTCTCCGGTGCAGATCCCGGTCAGCCGGGAACGCAGGTTCATCATCGTTGCGACGACCCGTAGCAACGGATGGCGCCCGTCGATCCGGATATCGAAGCGGCCCCACTCCCGCCCGCTATCCTGGAGGCCGGATGCGATGAGCCGGTCTGCCTGAGGTGGCAGGCGCGTGTCCGCATGCAGGAACAGCAACACCTCTCCGGCCGCACGCTGCACGCCTGAGTTCATCTGCGAAGCCCGCCCGCGCGGCGCGCACAGCACATGGTCCGCGAGCGGCCGCGCCAGGCTCGGCGTTCCATCCCCGCTTCCACCGTCCACCACGATCAGCTCGTGGCCGCGCCTGCGTAACGGCTGCAGCGCCGCGAGCGCCCGCTCGACGCCCGCCGCTTCGTTCAGCGTCGGGATGATGATCGAGATCCTTCTCATCTGGACATTGCGCTGCAGCCCGGCCGCGTCAGTCACGCATCCACGCATGGTAGCGCTCCAGCCAGCGCAGGACGTTGGCAGGAGCGTGAGCGCGCTTCCAGGCTCCGGCGGCGTACTTGTTGGCTTCGGCCAGTGTGGGGTAGATGTGGATCGTGCCCAATATGCGGTTCAGCCCGATGTTGTTCTTCATGGCGGTGATGAACTCCACGATGAGCTCGCCCGCATGCGCGCCGACGATGGTCGCACCCAGGATGCGGTCCTTACCCGGGACGGTGAGGACCTTGACGAACCCGTGCGCCTGCTCGTCCGCGATGGCGCGGTCCAGCTCGCCGATGTCATACCGCGTGACCTCGCAGGCGATGCCCTGCTCCCTGGCCTGCGTTTCGTTGAGCCCGACCCGCGCAACCTCAGGGTCGGTGAACGTGCACCAGGGGATCACCGAGTAGTCTGCACGGAACTTACGCAGCCGCCCGAACAACGCGTTGACAGACGCATACCAGGCTTGATGCGATGCGACGTGAGTGAACTGGAACGGCCCCGCGACGTCGCCGCACGCGTAGATGTTCGGGTAAGCGGTGCGCAGGTAGGCGTCGGTCTGCAGCGTGCGCTGCTGCGTAGTGCCGATCCCCAGCTCCTCGAGGCCGTAGCCCGCTGTGTTGGCCACCCGCCCCACCGCGCACAGCAGCAGATCGAACGCGATGCGCACTTCGCGGCCGTCCTGATCTGCGATGAGCAACTTCTCGCCTCGCTCCATGCGCAACGCCTTGGCCTTGTGGCCCGTCAGCACCCGTATGCCTTCGTCCTGGAATCGCTTGGCCACCAGCTCGGAGACGTCGGGGTCTTCGCGCATGAGCAGGCGCGGGAACATCTCCACCTGCGTCACCTCCGACCCGAAGCGGGCAAAACACTGCGCGAGCTCGCAACCGATCGGCCCGCCGCCCAGCACGAGCAGCCGCGCCGGCAGTTCCCGCAGGTTCCAGACGGTATCGGAGGTGACGTAGCCGACGTCCTCGATTCCCGGGATCGGTGGCACGAGCGGACGCGCTCCGGCTGCGATGACGATTGCCCGCGCGGTGAGCGTTCGGACGCCCTCTGCTGTGGTGACCTGGACGCTCCACGGGGAGACGATCCTGGCTTCGCCTGGGATGCATTCGACGCCAAGGCCGGTATAGCGCTCTGCGGAATCGTGCGGCTCGACGGCGCGGATCACGCGCTGCACGCGCTCCATCACGTCGGCGAAGTCGAACTGGGCGCTCGCCGATCGAATGCCCAGCGACTTCGAAGCGTGGATGTCTGCCAGCAGTCTGGCCGAACGGATCAGCGCCTTGGACGGCACGCAACCGGTATACAGACAGTCGCCGCCCGTCCGGTGCTTCTCGACGAGGCTCACCTTGGCTTTGACCGCGGCTGCAATATAGGCCGCCACGAGTCCGGCCGATCCCGCGCCGATTACGATCAGGTTCCGATCGAAGCGACGTGGCTTCGGCCATCTCGAGTAGACGCGGCGCGCGCGCGCGAAATCGACCATCCGCTTGGCGAACAGGGGAAAGATGCCGAGCAGCGCGAAGGAGATCAACAGGCCCGGTGAGAGGATGTCCTTGACCGAGGCGACGCGCGCGAGCTCGGTCCCGGCGTTCACATACACGAGCGTGCCGAGCAGCATGCCGAGTTGGCTCACCCAATAGAAGGTGCGCGTGCTCATCGGGGTCAGGCCCATGAGCAGATTGATGAGGAAGAACGGGAACGCCGGCACCAGCCGCAGCGTGAACAGATAGAACGCGCCCTCCTTCTGGACTCCCGCGTTGACGGCACTCAACCTGTCGCCAAACCGGCGCTGGATCGCGTCGCGAAACAGATAGCGGCTGGCGAGAAATGCGAGCGTCGCCCCGATGCTGGAGGCGAACGAGACGATGACGGTACCCCGGAGCACGCCGAAGATCGCACCCCCCGCCAGCGTCAGGATCGCCGCGCCCGGCAAGGAAAGACCGGTCACAGTGACGTACACCGCGAAGTACGCAGCCGCGGTCGTCCACGGATGCGCTCGGTACCAGCCGTCGAGAGCCGCCTGCTGCGACTTGAGGTAATCGAGGCTGAAGAAGCGGCTCAGGTCGAGCAGAAAGAATGCCGCCACGAGTGCGACGGCGACGAACAGCAGCAACAGCCGGCCTCTGGTCATGGGTGGCTCTCTTGCAGCCTTCGTGGCGCGACCGGTGACCGCTGGGACCCCGCACCGAGGCCGGCGCCGCGCCAGCGCGGGTCAGGCTGCCAGCGCCCCGCCGCAGCTCGATCCCTGCCCCGCAGTGCAGCCGAAGCAGTGGTCCGCCACGACGATCGGGTTGCCCTCCAGGTCGGAGCGGACCAGGTCTTGCAGACGCGTGCGCGGCCGCCCCGATAGCTGCGCGGGCAATCCGAGCATCTGGTTGAAGTCGCAGTCGTAGACGAAGCCTTGCCAGTCGACCGAAAGCAGCGAGCGGCACATCACCGCGTCGAGGTTCTCTTCGCGGTAATTGTTCTTGAGCAAACGCATATAGGCGCCGAACTGCCCTTTGGAAACCAGTGTGCTGCCAAAGCGCTGGATCGGCATGTTCGCGAGCGTGTAGAGGCGGTCGAATTGCACCGCATAACCCTCGCGCAGGCGCTTGCGGTAGTCCTGCTCGAGCTGCGCTTGAGGCGGCGGCAGTGAGGCCCCTTGGGGATTGTAGACGAGATGCAGCGCGAGCCCGCTGCCAGGCTGAGCGTAGCCCAGGGCGTTCAGCCGGCGCAGGGCGCGGATGCTGGATCGGAACACGCCGTCGCCGCGCTGGCGGTCCACGTTCTCTTCGAGATAACAGGGAAGCGAGGCGACGACTTCGACGCGCTGTTCGGCGAGAAACGCTGCGAGGTCTTCCTGTCCAGGCTGCTCCAGGATCGTGAGGTTGCAGCGGTCGATCACCTTGCGGTCCAGCCGGCGCGCTTCGCGCACCAGGCGGCGAAAGTGCGGATTGAGCTCCGGCGCCCCACCGGTGATGTCCAGCGTCGGCACCCCCGAGGCGCGTAGGAACGCGAGCGCCGATTCCATCACCTCTTCCGACATCGCCTCCTTGCGCGTGGGGCCTGCGTTCACGTGGCAGTGCACGCACGTCTGGTTGCAGCGGTACCCCACGTTTACCTGCAGCACCTCCAGGCGGCGCCGGCGGATGGCCGGAAAGCCGGTGTGCTCCAGCAGCGGCAGCGTAGCGTGCACAGGATGTCCTCGGCGAGGGTTGCCCGTGGGAGGTTACCCGCAAACGGAGGCGCAGGCAAAAGTAAGAGTCCTCTTGGGGCTAGGCCGTTCGACGCCGACGGCCGCTGGGAGCATGCGCTGCTTCGGAGTACGCGCTTGGCCGTCCGACGATCCGAGAAGCTTGCGAGGACGGAACCCCTCGCGTCAGTAACGCTCCGCGCCCGGCGCCTGCCGCGCTCCCCCCAAAAAGCAAACGCCCCTTGCGGGGCGTCTGCGAGGGGTCTTGCGCGGCTATTCGTCCGAGTTCGATTCGCGCTTGGCGCCGCTGAACACCTGACGGCGGATGATGCCGTCCTTGCCGATGCTCTCCATCGTGTGGCAGTTGTTCCCGACGTACGCCACGCGGCTGGGCAAGCCGATCATGCCCAGATAGCGATTCTGGATATCGTAGGCGTCCAACTCCCGACGCAACCAGCGGTCGCAGGCGTCGGCATGGGCGTAGTAGCCTTCCATATCCTGAAAGTAGTGAACCATCTCATGCAGCAGAATCGAGCGGTCGAAGGGGTTCGTCTGCGGGTCGACGCTCTCGTCGAGCACGATCCCTTCGCCCGGCTTGTACCAGGCCTTGATGGCGCAGTTGGTCTCGCACACGTGCTTCTCCATCTCCGCGTGCGACAGGCGCTGCACCACGGGTGCGATCTTGGGCGTCTTGTGCCGGGACAGCTGGTTGATGGCCAAGCTGAGCTGTCTCACGACTTGGTCCATGGAAGTCGAGGGGCTGGTGTCGAACGCGCGCGACACGAGAACTTCAGCTTCGCTCGGCGCGTTGTAAGCCCCGTAGGAACTGACCGCGGCGACCTCGCCTGCGTGCGCGGTCGGGAGCAGCATGCCTGCCGCCGCGCTGGCGAGAATGATGAGTCGGAGTTTCAGCATAAAGCACCTCTTCGTCTGCCTCCCCCGCCCCACTTGCCGACCCGCTCTTCGCGGGTTTGATGGTGGAACCGCATAAACCGTGCCGATCGCCTTTTTTGAGCCCGCCAAACCTGCGCGGCTCCATGATTCCTCAGTGGTTTTGCCAGAGCCTGGCCCGCTTCACCGATGACTTTCCTACACAATCACTGGGCCGCCCAGATGCACCACTCTTGCGCATAACGCTACCCGAATGCGACAAGGCAGTGCTACCGATCCAATGGTCTACATCGATAGTTTGAGTCACGCGGCTGCACTTTCGAGAGCGCCCACAGGCGAAGTCGAGCGCCGGCGACGCGCGCTCGGCCGCCGAAAGTGGGCGCGGCTGTCGCTCGCCGCTTCTCACGTTTCCGACTCCCCCGGCCGCACTTTGAGCGGGCGGGCTTGCCGCCGCTGTTCGATCCGCTCGGCGAGATTCTTCGTCATCTCTGCGGAGCGCGCCAACTCCAGCTCGCTGAGCGAGGAGCGCAGCGCCTCCACCTCCTGGGCGTTGGCTTGCGCCTCGTCCCGATCCTCGGCCGTGTAGTACCGGCTTGCTAAGGTCAACCACGCATGGCCCTCGGCCCGATCCGGCGGGAAACCGCGTCCGTCCGCGAACATGCGACCCAAGCTATGCATGGCGCAGGCGATCCCCTTATCCGCGGAGCGGTTGTACCAGTCATACGCGGCCTTGAAACTCTGGTCCACGCCGCGCCCCTGCTCGTACAGGTTGCCGAGGTTATACATCGCCAGGCCATCGCCCGCGTCGGCGGCCCGTCGATACCAGTCGATGGCCTCGGGGTAGCTTTGCACGACGCCAAGACCGTTCTCATACAGGTCGCCGATGCTGTTCATCGCCCAAGCATTGTTACGCTCGGCCGCCATTTGCCACCATTTCAGTGCTTCCTTGTAGTCTTGCGGGACGCCGTCGCCGTGGGCATAGAGCAACCCGATGTTGTTCATGGACACAGGGTAGCCGCGGCGTGCGGCTTCCTTCCACCAGCGAAGCGCTTCGGCGTAGTCGGCTGCGGGCACACCTACCCCCCGGGCCCACAGCAGTCCGATATTGTTCATCGCGCGCACGTCACCTTGGCCGAGCAGCGGGATCAGCTTCTCCGGGTCGGTGAGATCGCTGCCGGGTGTGATCTCCGTGAAGGTTTGCTCCTGCTGCTGAGCGCGGGCCACAAGGGCGGCGCACAGCACTGCGGTCAACACGACCAGTCTCGGGTTCAAGTTGTCCTCCGACGCGGATACGGCTCCGGGGTCCGGCTCGCTTCGCCCGCGCAATGCGGCTCATCCGCGCAGGAATGGCTGCAGCTCGGCCACCAGCTCATCGGGCGCTTCCTCCGGGATGAAGTGACCACAGGCGAGCGCCTGCCCGGCGACACGCTCGGCCTTCTCCCGCCAAGTGCCGAGCACGTCGAACAGCGCATGCATCTTCCCGAACTCGCCCCAGATCGCAAGCACCGGGCAGCGCACCCTCTCGCCCAGGTCGCGCTCGTCGTCCTCGAAGTCGCGAGTCGCGGCCGCCCGGTAGTCCTCGAGTCCGGCGCGGATGGTCCCGGGCAGCCGGAATGCGCGCAAGTACTCCTGGACCATAGGCTCTTCGATGGCGCCGGCACGGAACGTCAGCGCGCGGAACATGTAGCGCAGAAACGGCTCTGCGCTGGCGTCGAGCATGATCTCCGGCAGATCGGGGGCCTGAAAATAGAACCAGTGCCAGTAAGCCGCGGAGAGATGGCGGTCCGTGCGCGCAAACACCGTGTGCGTCGGTACGATGTCGAGCACACATAGCCTGGTCACCGCCTCCGGGAAGTCCAGCGCCAGCCGGTGCGCGACGCGCGCTCCGCGGTCGTGCCCGACCACGGCGTAGGTCTTGTGTCCGAGCGCGGCCATGAGCGCGTGGATGTCGCGTGCCATCGTGCGCTTGTCATAGCCGTCGCGCGGCTTGTCCGAATCGCCGTAGCCGCGCAGGTCGGGACACACGACGCTGAGCTCCCCGGTCAACCTCGGCGCCACCTTGCGCCACATCTGACCCGTTTGCGGGTAGCCGTGCAGCAGCACCACCGGCGCGCCGTTTCCGCCGAGCCAGCAGTTCACGCGAATCCCATTGGCGCGGACCGCGCGCTGTTCCATGCCGGACATGAAGTGGGAAGCTGACGTGATCGGTCTCCCAGGCGGCGATTATGTGACGACGTGGTTAGGCCGGAGAAGGAGTGAACGGTGAAGAGGTCAAAAGGTGAAGAGGTGAAGAAGTGATCCCCCTCACCCCAGCCCTCTCCCCCGGTAGCGGGGGAGAGGGAGAGCAGCCCCTCACCTCCTTCACTTCATCCACCTCTTCACCTTGTCACCTCTCCCAATTGCAAATAGCGCCGCAACCGTCGCACCCCCTCCTGCAGCACGGAAATCGGCTTGGGATAGGAGAAGCGCACATGGTGGCGCGGGTCGTTGTCGCCGAAGTCCAGGCCCGGGGCGATCGCCACGCCCGCTTGCTCCAGGACATCCCAGCAGAACGCATAGGTGTCGTTGGTGAAGCGCCGGCAGTCGGCGTAGATGTAGAACGCGCCGTCCGGCACGACCGGGATGCCGAAGCCCAGGTCCCTCAGCGCGGGCAGCAGGAAGTCGCGCTGCGCGCGGTATAGCTCTCGCCGCTCATCGAGCAACGCTACCGTCTCGGGATGAAAAGCGGCCAGGGCCGCTTGCTGAGCGATGTCCGGCGCCGAGATGAACAGGTTGCCCACCAGCTTGTCCACGTCGAGCACGAAGGTTTCCGGCGCGACCAGCCAGCCGAGGCGAAAGCCCGTCATGCCGAAGTACTTCGAGAAGCTGTTGATCACGAACAGGTCATCGCCGAACGCGAGCGCGGTCGCCGCCTCCTGGCCATAGGTGAGCCCATGATAGATCTCGTCCGAGATCAGGATCGCTCCGCGGGCGCGGGTGAGCTCGTAGATCTCTCGCAGGGCCTGCGGCGCGATCATCGTACCCGTGGGATTCGAAGGCGAGCACACCAACACGGCTTTCGTCCGCGGCGTCCAGTGCCGCTCGACCAGCTCGGCGGTGAGCTGGTAGGCGGTTGCCGCCCCGACCGGCACGCCCAGCGGCTCTCCGTCCATGGCGCGCACGAAATGGCGGTTGCAGGGATAGCCGGGGTCCGCCAGCAGCACCTGATCGCCCGGATCGAGCAGCACGCCCATCACGAGCAGCAGCGCACCGGATGAGCCGGTGGTCACGCCGATCCGCGACGCCGGCACTTCCACGCCATAGCGGGTCCGATACCAGCCGGAGATCGCATCGCGCAGGGCGGCGATCCCGAGGGCCGGCGTGTAGTGCAACTGCCCCGTCTCGAGCACGCGCATCGCGGCCGCCTTGACGGGTGGTGCGATGGGAAAATCCGGCTCGCCCACCACCATGTTCACGATGTCGCGCCCGCGCGCCTCCAGCTCCTTCGCGCGCGCGATGAGTTGCATCACGTGAAACGGCTCGATGTCGGCCATGCGGGCGGCCGCGCGCGGCATCGAAACGGCGGTCACGGCCTGCGGGAGGTTCATGCCTTCGTCTGCCGGGTGGTTGTGCAGAACGCCAAGGCTAGGCCAAGCGCCGCGGCTTTTCAAGCAATCCCCGCCCAACTGCGCGGCGCGACAGAACTCGGTACCATTGCGTCGCTGCACGTACCGTCTGAACTAGGACGACAACCGGAGCGCGGGAGAGCATGAAGATCGCGGTGATGGGAACCGGAGGCGTGGGCGGCTATTTCGGAGCGAAGCTCGCTGCAAGCGGCGAACAGGTGCATTTCATCGCTCGCGGCGCACATTTGGAGGCCATGCAGAAAAACGGGCTCCAGGTTCTGAGCGCTAACGGCGACGTGCTGGTACGGCCGGCCCATGCGACGAGCAATCCGGCGAGCGTAGGACCGGTGGACCTCGTGATGGTCGCCGTCAAGCTCTGGTCTACCGAGGACGCGCTGCGCGACGCGAAGCCGCTGGTCGGACCGACAACGGCGGTGGTCTCGTTTCAGAACGGAGTGGTGGCCACCGACGCGATCGCCCAGGTCTACGGCAGGCAGCGCACGCTCGGTGGCGTCGCAAACATCGCGGCGTTGATCGAAAAGCCAGGGGTGATTCGGCACAACGGCACCATGGCGATCCTCACCATCGGCGAGCTAGACGGAAAGCTCAGCCCCCGCGTGCAGGCTTTCCTCGACGCGTGCACCAGAGCAAACATCCAGACACGCGCCGCGGACAACATCGTCAAGGCGATCTGGGAGAAGTACGTCGCCCTGGTCTCGATGAGCGCGATGACTTCGCTGACTCGACTGCCTATCGGGCCGATCCGCGAAGACCCCGACACGCGAACAGTGCTGCGCCAGCTGATGAGCGAGGTGGTGGCGGTGGGACGCGCGAAAGGGGTCCCGCTCGACCCCGACACGGAGGACAGGTTGGTGCAAAGCACGGAGCGCCTGCCGCGCGAGATGGTCTCCTCCATGCTCGGAGACCTCGAGCGCGGCAACCGCCTCGAGCTTCCCTGGCTATCCGGCGGGGTGGTGCAGATGGGCAAGGAGCTCGCCGTGGCGACGCCGGCCAACGCCTTCATCTATGCCGCGTTGAAGCACTACATCAACGGCCGCCCACCCGAGGCACGCACGCCCAAGCCGTAAGCGGCGCGGCGCGTGCTCACCTGTCGTCGACCTCGGCGTGAAGGTCCGAGCGGTAGGTTTCGGGGCCGAAATAGATCGCCACCGCTGTCAGCACTGACAGCAGCATGATGTAGACCGCGACCCCCCACGGCGCGCCGCCGGCCCAGATCACGAGTAGAGCCGAGACTGCCGGCGCGGGTCCCCCGGCGAGGACCGAGCCCAGTTCCCGCGCGAACGCGAACCCGCTGTAGCGGGATCGGGTACTGAACAACTCGGCGAAGTACGCGGCCTGCGGCCCGAACATCCCCGCCACGCCCACAGCGAGGGCGAGGATCAGCGCGACCCCGACCAGGACCGCGTTCTGGGTCATCACCAGCCAGAAGAATGGAAATGCCAGCAGGGCCGAGAAGATCGCCGCGCCCATGTAGACCGGCCGGCGCCCGATCCGGTCCGACAGCAGCGAGAATGCGGGGATGGTGAAAAGCGATACCAGATACGCGACGGTCAGCCCCGTCAGCACGGTGCTCTTCGGCATGCCCAGCTGCTTGGTCAGGTAGTTCAGCGTGAACACCGGGAACAGGTAGCCCAAGCCGTTCTCCGCGAGGCGCGCGCCCAGGACCACGAGGAATTCCTTCGGGTGACGCTGGATCGCATGCGCAACCGGCGCACGCAACGGCTTCTTCTCAGCGAGCGCGGCACTGAACACCGGGGTTTCCGATACGCGCATTCGGATATACATGCCCGCCGCGATGACCACGATGCTGAGCAGAAATGGCGCGCGCCAGCCCCAGAGCAGGAACTGATCGCGCGGTAAGGCCGAGAAGAGGGCGAACACGGCCGATGCCGCCAGGTTTCCGACCGTCACACCGATCGGCGGCCAGCTCCCGAAGAATCCGCGCTTGCCCGGTGGTGCGTGCTCGACGGCGAGCAGCACAGCGCCGCCATATTCCGCCCCGGCACCGAAACCCTGCACCAGGCGCAAGGCCACGAGCAGGATTGGCGCCCATACGCCTGCGGATGCATAGGTCGGCAGCAGGCCGATCAAGAACGTCCCGCCGCCCACCAGAAGCAAAGTGATGACGAGAACCGGCTTACGGCCGAGGCGGTCACCGAAATGGCCGAACACCAGCCCGCCGAACGGGCGGGCCACAAACCCCACCCCGAATGTGACGAGCGCGGCGAGCGTGCCCATGGCTGGGTCAAGCTTGGGGAAGAACAACTCCCCGAACACCAGGGCCGAGGCCGTACCGTAGATGAAGTAGTCATACCACTCCAGCGCCGAGCCCACCGCCGAGGCCAGCAGCACTCGTCGCAACGTGGCGTCCATCGCTCGCTCCTCCCTATCGCAATGCGCGGGGTCTTCGCCGCCCCGAGCGCGGATTATGCGCGATGTCGCTGAAGATGGGGTTCGCCGAGGCGCGCCGCGCAGGCCGGTGCGGAACCGGCGTGGTGATGGAAGTATCATATGGCTACGCCGGGGGTCGGGGCGCATGTCACGGCCACGCGGTGCGTCGCGTCCGTTCGAGGCAGCGGCTGGTCGCGGCATGAGGCCGGCCAAGTTCGCTGTGAGATTCGCCCTGTGATGGAGGAGCAATGGCGGCAGTGCCAAAAATCCGGAACATCCGCGCCCGTCCCGTTCTCGCGCCCTTCAGGCGCCCGCCGATGTCGGCGAGCGGCGCGATCCCAACGGCGGCGCTCGTCCTCGTCGACATGGAGACCGACCAAGGCGTCACTGGGCGCTCGTACGTGTTCGGCTATGCAGCTTGGTCGATCAAGCCGATCGTCCAATGTCTCGAGGCGATGTCGGACATGGTCAAGGGCGATCCGCTCGCGCCATTCGAGATCGAGGCGAAGCTGCGCAAGCGCCTGTTGCTGCTCGGCACACCGGGGCTCGCCGGCATCGCGCTGGCCGGCGTGGACATGTGCGCGTGGGACGCGTTCGCCCAGGCCCAGGGCCTGCCGCTCGTCAAGGCGCTCGGTGGTGAAATCCGGCCGGTGCGTGCGTACAACAGCGGCGGGCTGTGGATCCAACCGGTCGAGAAGCTCGCGGACGAGGCCGAGCAGCTGCTGGCCGAGGGAGGGTTCTCGGCCGTGAAGCTGCGCCTCGGGCGCGACGACCCGGCCCAGGACCTGGCTGCCGTGCGCACGGTCAAGAAGCGCATCGGCGATCAGATCGCGCTGATGTCCGACTTCAACCAGCGGCTGAGCGTGAACGAGGCCATCCTGCGCGGCCGGATTCTCGACGATGAGGGCCTGTACTGGATCGAGGAGCCGATACGCCACGACGATTACGCCGGCTACGCACGCGTCTGCGCCGAGCTGCGGACCCCGATCCAGAGCGGCGAGAATCTGTTCAACACCTACGAGATGTACGAGGCGATCGTCTCCGAATCGCTCGACTATGTCATGCCTGACGTCCAGCGCGTCGGCGGCGTGACCGGCTGGATGCGCGCGGCCGCACTGGCCCATGTGCATGGCATCGAGATGTCGAGCCACTTGTTCCCTGAATACAGCTCCCACCTGCTGGCCGTGACGCCGACGTGTCACTGGCTCGAGTACGTCGACTGGGCCAACCCGATCTTGGCGGAACCCGCGCAGGTCAAAGACGGGCACGTGCTCATCCCCGACGAGCCGGGTGTGGGGATCAGGTGGAACGAGGAGGCAGTGAAGCGTTATGCGGTAGCTTGAGCTCGCGCACAGGCGGCCCGCGGCGTGAACGCACGCATGGTGCAGGAACTGGATCGGCCCATCGTCGAGGCCGCGATCTTGATCCCCGTGTTTCGCGGCGACAGCGGCGAGCTGCGCCTGGTGCTGGTCCGCCGCAGCGAGGGCGGACGACATGCGGGACAGCTTGCGTTTCCCGGCGGCAAGCGCGATCCGGAAGACCCTTCGCTGCTGGATACCGCCGTCCGGGAGACGGCAGAGGAGACCGGGCTGGGCCGGGACGCGGTCGAGATTCTGGCTCAGTTGCCGGCCGTGGACACCAATACCACCGGCTTCCGGATCTTTCCGTTCCTCGCGCGGATCGTGCCGCCGGCGCAGTGGCGTCGCGACGAACGCGAGATCGCCGAGATCATCGAAGTCACGCTCGACGATCTGGCGCGCCCCGAAGCGCATGGCGAGGAGAGCAAGCGGTTGCCCGGTTGGCCGCAGCCGCGGCAGATCCCTTTCTACCGGGTCGGGGCGTATCAGGTGTGGGGCGCCACGTACCGCATCCTGCACCCGCTGATTCCCCGCTTGCTCGCTGGGGAGTGGGATGTATGAGACGCAACGACCTATGGGTTATGCTCGCCGCAGTCGCGATCGAGCCCGGCCTGAGCACTGCCGCCCCCGCTCGCAGACCGAATGACGGCTTGGCCCCCCACGGCATCGGCGTTTCCAGGCCATTTCGTCCCTCTCACTCACCCCACAGGAGGAGCGTGTGATCCACGTCATCGCAACCGTCGAACTCCAATCCAACACCCGCGAGCGGTTCCTGCGCGAATTCAGTCAAGTCGTGCCTCATGTCCGCGCCGAACAGGGCTGCATCGAGTATGGCGCAGCCGTCGATCTCGCCACCGGGATTGCCGTCCAGATCCCACTCCGGCCCGACGCCGTGACGGTGGTCGAGAAGTGGTCGAACGTGGAAGCCCTGCAGGCGCATTTGGTCGCCCCACATATGAAGGCGTATCGAGAGCGGGTCAAGGAACTGGTCACGCGTACTACGCTGCAAGTGCTGCAGCCCGCGGTGTAGCCCGGCAAACAGTGTGAGCTCGGCTCCATCGTTCGCCCGCATGCCTGCACGGCTCGGCGTGCGGGTGCCACGAAAGGCCGCGGTACCGCCAGGTCTAGCCGCAACCGGCAGCGTAAAGGAACACTCCCCACGTCAAACCGCGTCACGCGCACCGCGTGACCGTCCCCCGGAGGCGCCCATGTCCATCATCGACCTGTTGCCCGGCGACGCGCACCTGACTTCCCTGGCCGCCGGCCACGTCATCTTCGCCCAGGGCGACCCGGGTGATGTCATGTATGTCGTGGTAGAAGGGGAAGTACAGGTGTTGATCGACGGCAAGCCCGTGGAAAGGATCGGGTCGGGAGGCATCGTCGGCGAGATGGCCCTGATCGATGCGGGAGCGCGCAGCGCGACCGCCATCACCAAGACCAACTGCCTGGTCGTCGCGGTCGATGAGCGTAGCTTCAAGGATCTCATCGCCCGCCGGCCGGAGTTTGCCATTCAGGTAATGCAGGTCCTCGCACGGCGCCTGCGCCGGATGGACTCGGAGCGATGAGTGCTCCGCGCGCGCTCGCGCGCGGGTGAAGAGGTGAAAGAGGCGAAAATCTAGTCTCCCTCTCCCCTGCCACCGGGGGAGACGGTCGGGGTGAGGGGGCTCACCTCATTCACTTCATTCACCTCTTCACGTCCTTCACGCCGTGAGGCCCGTCGCATAGCGCTGCCGCCACTGCTCGTGACCGTGCACGAAGTCGTTCTTCCCACAACGATCCACGCCGCGCATCAGCCAGAGCGGTTGATGGGCAATATCGAACGGCCGGTTGCCGCTGCGCTTTGGCGCAGCCGAGCGATCATAGTGCGAGGTCGCCGGCATGTAGCGCAGGATCAACGCGGCGCGCCGCTGGCCCGAGGTGTTGGCGGCCGAGCCGTGGATCATGCGAACATCGTGCAGCGACATCTGGCCGGGCGCCAGCTCGACGTTCACCGCCTGCGATTCGTCGAACTGGTCTCGATCCAGCTCGAGGTCCAGGACGAGGTTCGCGCGGTCCGTTACATGATGCCGGTATAGCGCCTGCCGGTTGTGCGAGCCGGGGATGAACCGCATGCACCCGTTCGCGGTCGACACCGGGTCGATCGCGATCCAGACCGAGCAGGTCGCGAGCGGACGCATGAGCCAGTATTCTCCATCCTGGTGCCAGGGCACCTCTCGGCCTGTCAATGCGGGCTTGCACAGCAGGCGGGTGATCCACAGGATCAGGTCGGGACCGAGAACCCGCTGAACCATATCCAGAACGGGCGGATGCCGCGCCGCCTCCATGAACGGGTTCATCTCGGGACCTTCGGTGGGCGGGATCATGTGCGGATTGGCGAGGTCCTCCTGGGCCACGTCCGTGTACGACGCGAGCACCCGGTCGACGGCCCGCCGCAGCCGATCCAGCAGCGCTGCCGGCAGCCGGTAGCGCGGGATCACATAGCCCTGCTCTCGGTAATGCTCAAGTTCCTGGTCGCTCAGCGTGTCGCTCATCTCTCGGGGGAAAAGCGGTGAGGTTGCGGGGCATGCTAGCACGCTTGCCTGACCCACGTTCGACCGTTGGTCTCGTCGCCGCCCGCTTACATCCGCGCCGTGCGGCGTGATATGGTTGCGTTTGCCCATCTCTCGTCATGACGCGTTCCGACCGGCTGATCACCTCGTGCCCCATCGGCTGCGGCGCCCACTTCACCGTCTCCTCCATCGAGTTGCCCGAAGGGCCATTGCTGCGCTGTGAGGACTGCGGCCAGCTCGTAAGCCAGATCAGCGAGTCGGCCTACCTCGCTTCCATGCAGGCGTTCGACCGCCCGGAATTCGATCTCCCAAGCGCTCGGGCGGCCGAACGGCGCATGGCTGTGGCCGCGCGCCGGCTCACGCGGCTGTGCAGCCTGCTCAACAAGCAGGCCGGGCAGGTGCGTGTGCTCGACGTGGGTTGCTCGCGCGGAGATCTCGTGGCCGCCGCTACGATGCTCGGGTTCGATGCCGATGGAGTAGAGCCGGCGCCCCACATTGCAGAGGCAGCGCGCCAGGCCGGGCGCCGGGTACACACGGGTCGCCTCGAGGACCAGGGTTTCGCGGACGGCAGCTTCGACGCCGTCACGCTGTTCGAAGTCATCGAGCATGTCACGGACCCGATTCCGCTGCTCGTCGAGGTCCGGCGCATCCTCTCCCCCGGCGGGATCCTGCTGCTCAGCACGGGCAACGGTGCGAGCTGGACGGCGGAGCTGCTGCGGGAGCGCTGGGACTATTTCCAGATCCGGGTGGACGCCGGGCACGTAAGCTTCTTCAATCCCCGCTCCGTCGCGCTGTTGGCTCAGCGGACGGGCTTTTCCGTGGCAGATCAGCACACCTCGCGCGTACGGATCCTGGACAAGGGCCAGGCACCTGCGCCCGTCTATCTGCTGGCGAAGCTCGCGGCCGAGCTGCTCAACGTGCCGGCGCGCCTGATGGGCAAAGGCCACGACATGCTCGTATATCTGCGGCGTCAAGAGCCTTGACGCTCGAACACCAGCACCAGCGAACGGCTGAACAGGGATGCGAGCCGCCAGCTGTCGGACAGCATCTCGCGGTTGCGCCGCACCTGCTCCGGTGCCGCGCCGTGCAGGAAGAGCGCCCGCGACCATAGCCATGCGGCGGGCGCGAGCAGCAGCCAGAGCGGCGTGAGCGCCTTCTTCTTCCATCGATCTCCCGCCACGTCCTTCACGCGCGCACCGAACTGGCCGAACAGGTACCGGAGCTGGAAATAGGTCAAGGGCGTGATATGCCCGCGGTCGCGCAGCTCCCCGGGGGCCACCGAGGGCACCTCGGCCGGGTTGAACTGATAGAAGGTACCCGTCAGCAGGAACTGTAGTCGCGAGTAGAAGTTGGCGACATTGGGCGTCGACACGATGATCTCGCCACCGGAGCGGGTGACACGCGTGAGCTCCCGGACGAGCGGCACCGGATCGATCAGGTGCTCCACACCCTCCAAGCAGATCGCCACGTCGAACTCACCGTCGGAAAACGGCAGCGGGTGCTCCATGTCTGCATAGACGTAGTGCGGATGCTCGCGGTTGATGTCGGCGCATACCACATCGTGTCCTGCCGCACGCAGGATGTCCGCGAGCTTGCCGGTGCCCGCCGGGATGTCGAGAATGCGGCGCTTGGCGGGGCCGGCCAGCACGCGGCGCGCCACGATCCGCATGTAGTCGGTTACGTCGACCGAGTGCGAGAACGGTCTGGTGTCCGCTGGCGTTGGTGTTTCCCGCATGGCACGAACGCAGGCGCGATGCGCGCGCCGGTCAATATGACCTCGGCAATCCCAGCACCTTCTCTGCGATGAAGCACAGGATGAGCTGCGGACTGACCGGGGCGAGCCGGGGGATCATCGCCTCGCGCAGATAGCGTTCGATGTGATACTCCTTGGCGTAGCCCATGCCGCCGTGCGTGAGCATCGCTTGTTCGCAGGCGCGGAAGCAGGCCTCGGCTGCGAGATACTTGGCGGCGTTGGCCTCGGCCCCACAGGGCTCGCCGCGATCATAGAGGGTGGCCGCCTTGAACACCATGAGGTTGGCTGCCTCCAACTCCATCCAGCAGCGCGCGAGCGGGTGCTGGATCGCCTGGTTCTGGCCGATGGGCCTGTCGAACACGACGCGCTCGTTGGCGTACGCGACAGCGCGCTCGAGCGCCGCCCGGCCCAACCCCACCGCCTCGGCGGCAATGAGGATGCGCTCGGGATTGAGCCCGTGCAATATGTAGTCGAAGCCCCGGCCCTCATCGCCGATGCGATCCTCCACAGGCACCGGCAGCTCTTCGATAAACAGCATGTTGGAGTCGACCGCCTTGCGGCCCATCTTGTCGATCTCGCGGACCTCGACGTGGGCGCGATCCAGGTCGGTGTAGAACAGCGACAACCCATCCGTCGGCTTGCGCCCCGGCGCGCTCGCAGCGGTGCGCGCGAGGATCAGCATCTTGTGCGCCACCTGTGCGGTGGAGATCCAGATCTTTTGCCCGCGGAGAACGTAGTGATCGCGCGCGCGCCGCGCGACGGTCGCGATCTTTGCGGTATTCAGCCCGGCATCGGGCTCCGTGACCGCGAAGCACGCCTTGTTCTCGCCGCGGATGAGCGGCGGCAGCCAGCGCTGCTTCTGCTCGGCCGCACCGAACACCACGACGGGATTCAGCCCGAAGATGTTCATGTGCACCGCCGACGCGCCCGAGAACCCCGCGCCCGACTGACTGATGGCCTGCATCATCAGCGCCGCCTCCGTGATCCCGAGCCCTGCGCCGCCGTACTCCTGTGGCATGGCCACGCCGAGCCAGCCGGACTGCGCGACCGCACGATAGAACTGTTCCGGGAAACCCCCGCCGCGGTCGTGCTCGAGCCAGTACGACGCGTCGAAGCGCGTACACAGCTTGGCGATGGAATCGCGGATCGCGAGCTGTTCAGGCGTCAAAGAGAAGTCCATTTGAGCTCCGCGTCCACCGCCTCACGGTAGCCGGTTCCGGGCGATGCGCTACGACCCCAGCAGTGTCACTCCGCGCCGCGCGAGCTCGGCGATCTCGGCGTCGGTGTATCCAGCCTCGCGCAGCACCTCGGCCGAGTGTTCGCCGAGCCGAGGGGCCGGACGCCGCGCGCCGGGCGGCGAATGGGACCAGTTGGTGGGTGTGCGCGGTGCATACAGCAATCCTTCGCTGGGATGTTCCTCGGCGGCGAAAAATCCGCTTGCACGCAGATGCGGGTCCGTCATCACGTCGCCGATCGAATTCATCGGTGCGACCGGGATGTCGGCCTGCTCCAGGAGCGCGACCCAATCGGCGGTGCTGCGCGAACGAAGCAGTTGCTCGAGGTAGGCGTAGATCTCGGCCACATGACGTGCGCGGCTCGCCTGCGTGGCGAAGCGCGGGTCCTGCATCAGCTCCGGCCGGCCGGTCGCCTCCAGGAAGCTCTTCCACTGCTTGTCGTTGTAGACCAGCACGCACAGGTAGCCGTCTTTGGTCGCATACGGGCGCCGCGCCAACAGCCTCGCGTAGCCGGGCTCACCGATGGGTGGCTCGTAGGTGAGGCCTGCGGAATGGTCGCCGAGCACGAAGTGGGCGACACTCTCGAACATCGGAACCTCGACCGCCTGGCCTTCTCCGGTGCGCTCGCGGTGATACAGAGCCGTGGTGACGGCGTACACGGCATGCAGCCCCGTCAGGCGATCGGCCAGGTTCACGGGCGCGTAACGCGGCGGCTCGCCGTCGCGTTGCGCCGCGAGCCACGGCACTCCGGACACGCCTTGGATCAGATCGTCGTAGGCCGCTTTCGCTGCATAGGGCCCGCGCTGCGAGTAGCCGTACGCGCCCAAATAGATGATCCGCGGATTGAGCGCACGCACGTCCTCGTAGCCGAGCTTCAGGCGCGCCATGGCCTGCGGACGTACGTTGTAGAGCAGCACGTCGGTGCCGGGCAGCAAGCGCGCGAGCGCCTCGCGTCCCTCCGGTTTTTTCAGATCGAGCACGATCCCGCGCTTGCCGCGATTGAGATTGAGGAACATGTAGCCCATGCCGGCGCTTTTCATGGGCCCGGCATGGCGCATGTTGTCCCCTTCGTGCGGCTCGACCTTGATGACGTCCGCGCCCAGCTCGGCGAGGATCTGGGCTGCGAACGGACCCATCACGACGGTGGTGAGGTCGATCACCTTCACCCCGGATAGCGGACCTGACATGTGTGTTGGTGAGGGACGAGATTGAGCGCAGCAGTGGATGCCCCTAGCCGGGCTCGGGCCCGGCTGCGCATGAGTTTACCGCAGTGCGGGTAGGACACGGCTGCCGGCGCGCTCGAGGCGGTGCGTAGATCATCGCACTCCCTGGCGCGCTGCGCAGCGCTCGCCGGTTCGTGCTGAAGATCCATGGTGCGATGCACCCGTCCGGCCGACCTGCGCGCGCGTGCCAACAGGCTGGCTCCCACCGCTGCCGCGGCGTCCCGACCAACTCGGTTGACAATCCAGAGATCCGGGGATTCTAATCGTGCAACCGCCCGCCGCGCACCGCTCTCCCCGATGACCGAGCGGGAAGCGGATGCAGTGGGGCGGTCGCGCGTCGACAGATCCAGGGCAGTACATGGTTCGACGTGCGCAGTGCCGGGAGCCTTGCGGGCGTGCTGCTCATCGGGGTCCGCGGCGCGTCTGGGAGATCGAAAACAGTGCACAGAGGAGGAGCAAGCATGAGTCGAGTCAGTCGCAATCTGCTGACCGGCCTCGGCGGAATGGCGTTCGTGGCGTTGGCCGCTTCCGCGATGGCGCAGTCAGGAAACGAATGGGGAACGTACGGCGGAGATAACGCGAACACGCGGTACAGTACGCTCAATCAGATCCACACCGGCAACGTCAACAAGCTGCGCGTGGCTTGGATCCGTTCGCTGGGCTCGCTCGAGTCCCAGCAGTCCACGCCGCTGATCATCAACGGCACCATGTACGTGACCACCTCGACCGGTCCGAAGTACGTCTTTGCGCTCGACGCCAAGACCGGAGCGATCAAGTGGAAGTACGAGCCCGAGCTGCCCAGCGACTACTTCGCGACCGTGTGTTGCGGTCTGGATAACCGCGGCGTCGCATACTCCAACGGCCGCATCTTCGTCGGGCGGCTGGATGCCAAGCTGGTCGCGCTGGACGCCAACACCGGCAAGGAGCTGTGGACCGTCACGGTCATGGATTACAAGACGGGGCACGCCATCACTTCGCCGCCGGTGGTCTACAAGGACCTCGTGGTGACCGGTTATGCGGGCGGCGAGTACGGCATCCGCGGCGCGGTTCAAGCTTACAAGCAAGCGACCGGCGAGCTGGTGTGGAAGACCTATACGATCCCCGGCCCGGGTGAGCCCGGCAACGAAACCTGGAAGGGAGATTCGTGGAAGACGGGCGCCGGCTCGACCTGGTACGTCGGCTCGTACGATCCGAAGCTCAACCTGGTGTATTGGGGCACGAGTAACGGCGGCCCATGGGGCGGCCAGACCCGCGGCAACGACTCCAGCAACGTGCTGCCATACAGCAACCTGCACACCGCCTCGGAGATCGCGTTCGACGCCGACACCGGCAAGATCGTCTGGGCCTACCAGATGACCCCCGCGGATGTATGGGACTTCGACGGCGTCAACGAAGGCGTGCTGGCCGACCTGAACCTGGGCGGTCAGAAGACTCCGGTGCTCATGAAAGCCGACCGCAACGGATTCTTCTACGTGATCAACCGGCAAAGCGGCAAGCTGCTCTCCGCGGAGCCCTTCGTCCCCGTCAACTGGGCGAAGGGTGTGGACTTGCAAACCGGCATGCCGATCGAGGACCCGACTAAGCGGCCACAACTCGGCAAGTGGGCGCGCAACGTATGCCCGAACTTGATCGGCGGCAAGAACTGGGAGCCCATGTCCTACAGCATGCAAACGGGGCTGGTGTACATCCCCAGCTTCAACATGTGCATGGACATCGCCAACAAGGAGGAGGAGTACACGCCGGGCAAGTTCTATCTCGCTTCCGAGTTCAATCTCGACATGGCGGGCTCGAGCGGCACCAACCTCTCCGAGTTCATGGCTTGGGACCCGGTGGCGAGCAAGAAAGTCTGTGGCGTGAAAGAGGACCTGCCCTTCCTCGGCGGCGCGATGTCCACCGCGGGCAACGTGGTCTTCTACGGGAACCAGCACGGCGAGCTGAAGGCGATCGACGCGAGGAACTGCAACGTACTGTGGAAGTTCAACGTCGGCACCGGGATCCTGCAGAGCCCGGTGACCTACACGCTGGACGGCAAGCAGTATCTGGCGGTTGTCGCGGGCCGCACGAAGGGCCCGCCCTCGTTCTTCGGCAAGATCGGCCAGCGCGTAATCGATGCCAGCCCCGAAGGCGGCATGGTGGTGGTCTTCGAGCTGGGCAGCTGATCTAGAAGCAGTTGCGCGCGAGCAGCGCACAGCGGCGGGGCCCGGCGGCCCCGCCGTTTTGCGTCGGAGCAGGCTGGATCAACGAGGAGCCGGTGGTGAGCCGTACGCTTTGGCATGGGCTCGTGTGGGCCGCTTTGCTGCTGCTGGCGCCGCTGCGGTGTGGCGCGGCTGACGACCCGGCGCGTCCCTCGAATCCGTATGAAGGCAAAGCTGACGTCGCGGAAGAAGGCCGCAGCCTGCTGAACCAATATTGCGCCCACTGCCACGGGCCGAACGCGGTTCAGGGGGAGCGCCCCCGCGATCTGCGGCGGCTGCGAATCCGTTACGGAGACAACGCCATCAGCGTGTTCTGGATCACCGTGCACAAGGGTCGCATGGACAAGGGAATGCCCGTGTGGGGCGGTGTGCTCCCCGACGATACGCTCTGGCGCATCTACACCTTTCTGGAGAGCATCCAAACGCAGCCTTGAGGCCGCTTCCACGCGCGCCGCCTCTACGAGCGCTGGGCGCGTCTCAGTACCTGCCCCGGCCGGGCGCCCGTCGGTTTGCCTTCGCGCCATACGATCTCGCCGTTGACGATGACGGTCTCGATCCCGGGCGAGAGCGCGATCGGCCGCTCGAACGTGGCCGCCTCGTCCACCGTCGCGGGATCGAACACAGTGATGTCCGCGTGTGCGCCGGGCCGGATCACGCCGCGTCCCTCCAGGCCGAAAGTGCGCGCCGTGAGTCCGGTCATCTTGTGCACGGCTTGCTCGAGCGGAAAGAGCCGCAGCTCTCGGCTGTAGTGCCCGAGCACGCGCGGGAAGGTGGCCCACAGCCGGGGATGCGGGAACGCGTCGTGCGGCAGCCCATCGGACCCGACCATCGTGTGCTCATAGGCGAGGATGCGCTGCACATCGGCCTCGTCCATGGAGAAGTAGATGGCGCCTGCAGGTAGCAGCCGAGCGATCGCTTCGCTCTGCGGCAGCCCCATCTGTCGCGCCACCTCGTCGAGGTCCTTTCCCGCATGCTCCGGGTGCGGCTTGGACCAAGTGACCAGCACGCGCGTGGCCACGGTGGTCCGCCCGGCCGACAGCACGGTGGAGGACGCATGGTAGGGATAGCAGTCCAAACCGATGGCTTGATGCCGCATGTGCTCTGAGATGCACGCCAGGGTCTCCTGAGAGCGCCCATAGTTGGCCGTGCCAACGACCTTGTGGTGCGAAATGACGACTGGGACCTCGAGCTCGCGCCCGATCCGGAAGCTCTCCTCCAGAGAATCGAGCACACGGTCGGCCTCATTGCGCATATGCGTGACGTACAGGCCGCCGAACTCGGCCAGCGGCCGGCACACTTCGATCACTTCTTCCGTCGGCGCCGCGGCCGCCGGCTCGTAGTACAGGCCGGTGGACACGCCGATCGCGCCCGCTGCGAGCGCCTCGCGCGCCAGCCCGCGCATGCGCCCGATCTCGGCCGCGCTCGCCGGAGCCTCGACATCGTCCATCGTCACGACTCGCAGCATCGTATGCCCCACCATCAGCGCGCAATTCGCAGCCGGCGGCTTCGCGCGCAGCTCTTCGACGTAGGCGCCAAAAGTGGGAAATCGAAACCATGAGCCTGCGTCGTCGAGCAGGTCGAGCGGCGGCGTGACCGGAGCGCGCATCCCTTGCGGCGCCGGCGCCAGCGAGATGCCGCAGTTGCCGGCTACCACAGTGGTCACCCCCTGGCTCACCTTGGGGGTCATGTCGGGCGCCGAGAGCAGCAGCCGGTCGTCATGCGTGTGAGCGTCGATGAAGCCGGGCGCGGCGATCTTGCCCGTCGCGTCGATCTCGACCGTCGCGGCGCGTGCGTCGAGCCGTCCGACCTCGGCGATGCGCCCTTCGCGCACTCCGATATCACCGGCGAAGCGCGCCGCGCCGGTGCCGTCGACGATGGTCGCGTTGCGGATCAACAAGTCGAGCTGTGCGTTCATCGCGCCGCCTCCGCTATTTGATCTGCTCCGATGCCGCGTAGGCGTCGCGCAGCTTCGCCACGTTGAACCCGGGCGCGCGTGCGGCATCCAGAATCACCTTCTCCCGGCGCGCCATCAGGTCGATCGCCGCAGGCAGCCTCTCCGCTAGGTCGAGCGGGATCACCACCGCGCCGTGATAGTCTGCGTGGATGACGTCTCCGCTGGAGACCGCCATGCCCAGGACATCCACCCGGGTGCCGAACTCGACCACCTGCACGAAGGCGTGACTCGGCGACAGCGTGGCTGCGAGGCATTGGAACTGCGGGTGCATCGCGTCCAGGTCGCGCATGGAGCCGTTGGTCACCGCGCCCACGCAGCCCAAGCCCCAGTGCACGTTGGTGTTGACTTCGCCCCAGAAGGCGCCCAGCCCGGGCTGCCCGTCGATATCCTGCACCACGGCCACAGTCGGTTGGCCGCCCGCTGCAAGCGATTCGTAGTAGCCGAACAGCTTTTGTTTGCGGACCACGGGATCGAATGGGTCGGAGCAGCGGATCATCGCTGTGCGTGCGATGCCGACGATCGGAGGCAGCTTGGGAAACGCCGCGATCAGGCGCTGGCGAGTAAAGCCGGTCGTGAACCTCGCACCGCGCACGATCTCGAGCGCATTCACGATCGTCGGGGTGTCGAACTTACGTAACTGCTCGAACAGGGGGCGTGTGTCCAATTGAAGTCTCCTCGATGTCTAGCTCACTGAAACGCAACCCGCTACGCGGGCACACGGCGAGAGCGGAACGCGGCATCACCAGCTTCTGGGCATGAGGCAAAGCCACAGGATGCTGCGTTGCGTGTCGGCGTAGCCTGTGTGCAGCGGCCTCGAACCCGCGGTGGCTCGCTCGCGATTGGCGCCGCTCACCGCCGCACGGGATTGTGCCGCCATAAGAGCGGCATCCGTCCGGCCTCCGCGGTCGCCAGCTCCTCGAGATACTTCGACTGCGCCATGTCGTAGGCGTAGTCGGTGAGCTTGCCCATCAGCTCCTTGACCCGGTCCGGGTAGGTGCCGGCCAGGTTCGCGGCCTCCTCGGGGTCGTTCGCGATGTTGAACAGCTCCGTCCGGCTGGGCAGCGCAGCGTACACGACCAGCTTCCACTCGCCCACGCGGATCGCTCCGCTGAAATCCTCCACGTTGATCAGCACTTCCTTGCGCGGGCTGCGCAGCGTGCCGGCCAGCGCGGGCCAGATGTCCATGGCGTCGAGCTTCTTCTCCTGCTCGAGTGTCGCGCCTGCCAGCTTGAGAATCGTCGCATACATATCGGCCACGTGCACCATGTCGATGACCGTGCTCTTCGGCGGGATGCGGCCGGGCCAGGATGCGAGCGCGACCACGCGTACCCCGCCTTCATACAAGCTGCCCTTGCCCTCGCGGAAGATGCCGTTGTCGGCGGCGAAATCTTCGACGTCCCCATCTCCGGTCGGATACTTCGTCGGCAGTGCGCCGCCGTTGTCGCTGTGGAACACGATCAGCGTGTCCTCCAGCAGCTTGCGCCGCTCGAGCGCCGAGAGCACCTCGCCCACCGCTTGGTCCAGCGCGGTGACGGCCGCGGCATAGCTGCGCTGGGCCGGGTCGGGTAGGTCGCGGTAGAGATCGACGAATTGCCTCGGCGCGCCGTAGGGCGCCGCCGGGGCCGCGAACGAAAGCACCAGCAGAAACGGCTGGGAGGCGTTCTGCCGGTCGATGAACTTGACGGCGTCCTTGGCCAGGAGCGCCGTGACGTAGCCGTCTTCCCGGACCGCCTGTTCGTTGCGGCGCCAATCCGCCTTGGCGGTCTTCTTCAGCACGAAGTCGACATCCCCCGACAGCGTGCCGTAGAAGTACTCGAACCCGCGGCGCGTGGGCCAGAATTCGGCGCGGGCGTGACCGAGCTGCCACTTGCCGAGGAAGGCGGTGGCGTAACCCGCATCCTTCAGGGCCTGGCCCAGGGTGCGCTCCTGCTCCGGCAAGCCATATCGGCTGGCCGGCAGGATGGAGCCGGTCTGCAGCCCATAACGCATCGGGTAGCGCCCCGTCATCAGCGCGGCCCGGGTCTGCGTCGAAAACGGCTGCACGTAGAACGCGTTCAACACGGCGCCGGAGGCGGCGAGCCGGTCGATATTGGGCGTGCGGACGCCGCCTTCGTGAAACCCGACGTCTTTCCAGCCGAGATCGTCGGCGAGGATGTACACGACGTTGGGGCGGTCCGCGGCGCAAGCGCCCGCGATGAACAGCAATCCCAGCCCCGCGGCCATGGCCGCGACGCGCCAAGGCGTGCCCAGTCTGCCGAGCACACGCATCTCGTCTCCTCCCGCACCATCGTGAGCGGTGCTGTCGCACCGCGGAAGCGCTTGTCACCGATCTCCCTATGATACGATGGACGCGCGCTCGGATCGAATCACTGGCGCCGTGCAAAGGCGCAGCGGGCCCGGCGCTCGCTTTGCTCCATTGCGTCACTGCAGTTCTCGACACCCTGCAAGAGGTCCTGGCCTCCTCATTTCGCCGCGATGTCCGAGCGAGACATTCTCCTCGACTGGCTCACGCGAGCATCCCAGCGGTTGCGCCTGCTCCGCCGGTTGCGCGAGCTGGGCTGGATCACAACCGCACTGATCGGTCTGCTCGCGCTGTACCTGGCGCTGAGAGCGATGCCATTGCCCGCCCCCGTCCTCGCAGCGGCGGCTCCGCTGCTGCTGCTGGCGGCGATCGCCGTGTTGCCGTTGTCATACTGGCGACTGACGCGCCGGCCCAGTCTGGCGCACGCCGCCGGTCGGGCCGACGCGCACGCCGGCCTCGACGACGAGCTGAAGAGCGCCTACTGGTTCGTGCGGCACGACGACCAATCGACGGCCGTCGCGTCGATGCTGCGCCATGCGGCGCATACGGTGCAGCGCCTCGAGCCGCACCAGGTGTTCCCCGTCTCGGTGCCCGGCAGCATCCTCTGCGCGCTCGCGCTGGCCGCGGCGGCAGCGATGCTGGCAGGCTTGCCACCGGGCGCCCTCGGTCCGCGAGCCGCAGAACCTGCTGTGCCGGGTGTGCCGGCTGCCGTCGAGGCATCCCGCCTCGGCCCCCAAGCCGCGACTGCGGGCAGCGACGATCGCTCTCCGATTGACACGCCCGAGCGCGCAGCCCAGTCCGCGAGACCGCACGAACAGGACGAGGTCTGGTCTCAGGTTGAGCAGGCCGCACGCAGGCTCGACAGCAGCGAGCAGCGCGAGGCTCTGGAACGCGCCGTCCAGTCTCGGGACGCGGCGCGTGCGTTGCAGCTGCTCGAGGGGTTGCAGCCCGGCGCACATGAGGATGGTGCACCGGCCGCGCACCCGGAAGCGACTCAGGTGTCGCCCGAGGTGGCGCAAGGGATCTTGGAACGGTTGCAAGAGCTGCTGAAACAGGACGACGAGCCCGCCGGCTCGGACTCCGGAGCGATCGCAGAACAGGGCGAGCTGCGGCTTTCGCAAGAACAGGATCGCGAGCCACGGGCACGCGAGCAGCGAGACCAGGCGCATCCGGCTCAAGCTGAAGACCTGCTGAACGCCGCGATGCGCTCGCTCTCGCGCAACGACATCGGGGGACGGCCGGCGGTAGGCGGTCAAGGCGAAAGCGGGCAGGAGGGCGGCGCGACCGACCTCAACGGCGGCGCGATGGGACGGCGCGTGAGCCGCAGTCGGGCGGGCGCCGGGGACGGCAACGCGCCGCCTGGAAATCCTTCCGGCAACGCGGAAGCCGAGCCGGTGCTCGGCAAGCAGACGCTGCGGCTCGTCACGCAGCTGCAACGCAGGAACCTCGGCAGCAGTGGAGCGGAGCAGGACGACGGCACGCCGGAGGCGTTTTATGCGGCGACTCAAGCGCAGGCTTCGCGCCTCGAGCTCGAACAGGTCGAGACTGCGACGCGCAGTACCGATGAGGATGCGCTGGAGCGCCGCCAGCTCCCGCTCGCCTACCGCTCGGCGGTGAAACAATACTTCGTGACCGAGCATCAGAAGGAGGACTGAGGCGTTCGTCGCGCGTCGGGGCGGCTCCCGTCGTGCTCGAGCCCGAAGGCATGGAGGAGGCAACGACTTGAGGTTCCTGGCGCTATCGCCGCTTGCGGCCTACGGTCTCCTCGCCGGTATAGGCGCGGTCGTCCTGCTGCTGTACCTCGTCAAGCCGCGAATGCTCCGCGTCGTGGTGCCCTCCACGCTCCTGTGGCGTCGCGTGCTGCGTACACGCCAACGCACACCAGATCGGTGGCGGTGGCTGTTGTCTGTGCTGCTCGCCCTGGCCTGCGCGCTCACCTTGGCGGTGGCGCTTGTGCGTCACGACTTCCGCGCGCTCGGCATCGGCTCCAGCCGCACCGTGCTCATCCTCGATAACTCGCCCTCGATGGCGGCACGCACGCGCGACGGGGGCAGCCGGTGGCGGCACGCAGTGGCCAATGCCCGCAGCGTGATCGAGCGCGGCGGAACGGCTAGCGAATTCCTAGTTCTCGACACCATGGGGCGCGCGCCGTTCACCGGGTTCGCGACCCGCGACGAAGCGCTCCGGCAGTTGGCGCGCTTGCCGCTCGCCTCCGCGGGCGCTGCGCGCATCCCGCCGCTGCCGCTGGAAGCGGTTTCGACTCGCATCGATCTCTTCACCGATGGTGTCGCACTGGGACAGGCGCCGCGCGGCATCATCGTGCACTCGGCGTTCGAGCCGGCGGACAATGTCGCGCTCACGGCTTTCGAAGCGCGGGCGCTGCCGAGTGAGCCCACGCGTTATGAGGCGCTCGCGCAGATCTTCAACGCTTCGGCGACCGCCAAGCATGTCCGCCTCGAGATCGCGGGCGAACCCGCGTTCGCCGTTGCGAGAGAGATCGACCTCGCGGCTGGCGCCAGCGCCGACGAGACCGTCGACGTGAGCGGATTCGAGCAGGGCGTGTTGCGGGCGCGGGTCATCGCGGACGGCGATGCGCTGGATCTCGACGACGTGGCCTACTGCGTGGTGGCGCCGCACCGCCCGCGACGGGTGTTGCTGGTCACCTCCGGCAACGCATTCCTCGAGGACTCGATCCGGTCGCTCCCCGGTGTGGTGCTCGCCACCCGCACGCCAGCGCTCTACCATGCAGCGGGCGGATTCGACGCGTACGTGTTCGATCGCTTCGCGCCGAGGGAGCCGCCGCCCGCCGGTGCGCTGCTGTTCCGGCCCCCTGCGGTGTCGTGGCTCCCGCTCGCTACGAATCCGGTGCTCGATCCGTCGGTTGTGCGCTGGGAGCGGTCGCATCCGCTCAACGCCGCGGTGGACTGGACCGATGTGCGGGTACATCGCGCCTTGCTCGCTGCCGTTCCCGCCGGCCTGTCCGCGATCGTCTCCGCGAAGGGGTCCGCCGAGGGCGCGCTGGTGGTTGCGGGGCACGCACGCGCCGCGTGGATCGAGGTCGGTTTCGCGCTGGAAGATTCGAACTTCCCGATGCAGGCCGGTTTCCCGGTCTTTCTCGGCTCGGCATTGAGCTGGCTTGCCGAACGCGCCACCGTCATGAGTGCGGGCCTGGGACACGTTGAAGTCCCGCTGCCGAATGCCGAGGTCCGCGACAGCCGCGGGCAGCGGCTCGCTACGAGCGACACCGTAGAGGGCACGGCATTCGAAGCGCCGCGCCCTGGCGTCTATGCCGTGAGCAGCGGCGCCGCAGCCCTGACCGTGGTCGCCAACGTTCTCGACCCTCGCTACGCGCAAATCAACCACAGCCATCTGGTCGGATGGCGCGCCGATTTCGTTTCCGGGTCCCGGTCGCGCCCGTTCCCCTGGCCGCAGCCCTGGGTCGTTCTGCTGCTCGTCGGTGCGGCGCTGCTCGCGGTCGAGTGGATCACCTTCAGCCGGCGCATCACCGTGTAGCCCATGCAGATC
>Ga0335085_10002849_pt1 | contig 31401 bp, 21 predicted proteins | sample Lox_Sample_45_FD_206712 | JGI IMG/M metagenome (GOLD analysis project Ga0335085, IMG submission 206712) | Soil microbial communities from Loxahatchee National Wildlife Refuge, Florida, United States - Lox_Sample_4.5 | ecosystem: Environmental > Terrestrial > Soil > Wetlands | place: USA... | reverse complement strand
CGCTATCTATCGATTGATAAAACTTCGGACAAACCGATGGACCTGCACCCGAATCAGACTTCCGCGCGCGATTCCTTCCCAAAGCTCCCGCCCGGCACACCTCTGACCCAGCCCTATTGGCTGCGCGAACCCGGCACACCAGGCCTCTTCCATGTGGACGATCCATCACTCATCGGCCGTCCCGAAAATCCACCCGTCTTTCCCATTGAGCAAGTCTTCGAAGTCGGCGGCGAAACTCTGATGATTGCCGACCAACCGATGGCCGTAACGAACGATTACGGCAGGGAAACACGTCGCAAACTCGATGTCATCCCGCCCGTGTCGCTTCATTTCGCCTCCGAAGTCGGTCTGTTCACTCCCGGCTCATCGCATCTAGTGGAAATCGAACTCACCGCCGCCCGCCCAAATTCCAGCGGCACCTTGCGCCTGAAAACTCCCTCCGACTGGAAAGTGGAACCTGCCGCGCAAAATTTCACTTTGGCCAAAGCCGGTGATAAAGCCCAATTCAAGTTCACCGTCACCGCTCCCGCGCAATCCACCACCGCAAAAATCGGCGCCAGCGCTGAAGTCCACGGCGTTCGCTACGAAAACGACCGCGAAGTAATCCACTACGCGCACATTCCGCTCCAACTGCTTCAACCTTCGGCGACAGAAAAATGCGTGAGCCTCGACCTCGCGATTCGCGGCGGCAAAATCGGCTATCTCCCCGGCGCCGGCGACAACGTCGAAGACTGCCTCCGCCAAATGGGCTGCACCGTCACGCAACTCACTCCCGACGACCTCACGCCCGAACGCCTCAAGCAATTCGACGCCGTCGTCACCGGCGTGCGCCTCTTTGATACGCATCGCGACCTCGGCTCGAAACTCACCGCGTTGTTCGACTACGTCCAGGACGGCGGCACCGTCGTCATGCAATACAACCGCGTCGACGGCCTTCAATCCACGCCGCTCACGTTGAAAATCTCGCAGGAACGCGTCACCGACGAGCACGCGCCCGTCACTTTTCTCGCGCCGGAAAATCCCGTGTTGAACACTCCCAACAAAATCACGAAAGCGGATTTCGACGATTGGGTTCAGGAGCGCAGCACTTATTGCCCAAATCAATGGGACGATCATTTCACTCCCATCCTCGCCTGCAACGATCCCGGTGAGTCCCCAATAAAAGGCAACCTCCTCGTCGCCAATTACGGCAAAGGCCATTTTGTTTATACCGGCCTCGCATTCTTCCGCCAGCTTCCCGCGGGCGTGCCCGGTGCGTATCGCCTCTTCGCCAATCTTATTTCGTTGGGGAAATGACGTCTGATCCGAAACCGAGCGACGAGAAAACCGGTTTCCCCGGCCTGCGTACGTGGCGCGGCGTGTACACATTTGTCCTCATCACCTTCGCCCTCTGGATCGCGCTCCTGGTTCTCCTGACAAGGATGTTTTCGTGAACGGGCTGGATTATACCATTCTGCTGATCACCATCCTCGGCATCGCCGCGTACGGCACCTGGCACACGCGCGGACGCCACACCTTCAAAACCTACCTCAAGGGCAGCGGCGACACGCACTGGTTCGTCATCGGCATCTCCGTGATGGCCACCCAGGCCAGCGCTGTGACCTTTCTCTCCACGCCCGGACAGGGTTATCAAGGCGGCCTGGGCTTCGTCCAGTTTTACTTCGGCATGCCCATCGCGCTCATCATTATTGCCGCGGTGTTCCTGCCCATTTACCAAAAACTTAACGTCATCACCGCCTACGAATATCTCGGCCAGCGGTTCGACTTGAAAACGCGTCTCCTCGGCGCAGCCGTTTTTCTCCTCCAACGCGCCCTCGGCGCCGGCCTCACCATCTACGCCCCCGCAATTGTTCTTTCCAAAGTCCTCGACTGGCCCTTGAACGCCACCATCATCGGCAGTGGACTCGTGGTCGTGATCTATACCGCCACTGGCGGCAGTGACGCCGTCAACGCGACGCAAAAATACCAATTCGCCGTGATCTTCGCCGGCATGATTACCGCCTTCGTCCTGTTGCTCGTGCATCTGCCGCGCGGCCTTACGCTTTCCGACACACTGACCATCGCCGGCGGGATGCACAAACTCGAAGCCGTCAATTTTTCTCCCAACCCCGGCCAGCGCTATACTTTCTGGTCCGGCCTCATCGCCGCCACGTTCCTCATGCTGGCCTATTTTGGCACTGACCAATCCCAGGTGCAGCGTTATCTTACCGGCTCATCCGTACGCGAAAGCCGCCTCGGCCTGATGTTCAACGCCGTCTTCAAAATCCCGATGCAATTCTTTATTCTCGCAATCGGAGTTTTGCTGTTTGTCACCTACCAATTCGAACGTCCACCCGTTTATTTCGACCAGGTCGCCTGGAACGAACGCGCCGCTCAAAACGACTCCAGGGCGCTTCGCGACATTGATTCCCGCTTCACCGTTGCGCACGACCGAGAGAAGCAGGAACTCCAGGCCTGGGTCGACGCGCGCCATGCCGGTGATGCCGCTGCTGCATCCGCCGCGCGTTCCGCCGCTCTGCAGGCGCACGATCAAGTTGAATCGATTCGCAAAGAAGCCCGCCTGGCCGTGGACCCGAACGACAAACGAAACGACACCGACTACATTTTCATCACCTATATCCTCGACCATTTCCCGCACGGGCTCATCGGCCTGCTCGTCGCCACTTTTTTCGCCGCCGCACTTTCCGCCAAGTCCGCCGAACTGAATGCGCTTGGCTCCGCAACCACGGTGGATTTCTATAAACCCGTGTTCAAACCGGCCGCCACCGACCGGCATTATCTTCGCGCCTCGAAGGCGTTTACCATTTTTTGGGGCTGCGTCTCCATTACGTTCGCCCTTTGCCTGAGCCTCGCCGAAAATCTCATCCAGGCTGTGAATATCCTCGGCTCATTGTTCTATCCCGTGATGCTCAGCCTGTTCGTCGTCGGCTTTTTCCTGCGTCCCATCCGTGGCACCGCCGTCTTCTGGGGCGGCCTCGTCGCGCAAGCCGCCGTGCTCATCTTGTTTTTCACCGTGCCCGACAACCGCATCAGCTATCCCTGGTATAACGTCATCGGCTGCGCCGTCTGCGTCTGCGTCAGCGCCGTTATTCAATTCGTGCTTCGTTCCGCGGCCCCCGCGCGCACCGTATGAGCATCGTTCCCATCATTTGTTTCGGCCAGCAGCCCTGCGGCTTTTTCCCAAAACGCTTCCTCGTCGCCAAAATCCAAACCGCGCGCCGCCTCCAGGCCGAACTCGCCGGCGAAATCGTGTTCTTCTATCACGACAGCGATCACGATCCCCGCGAAACCAGAACAATCCTCCGCCATCGCACCACCAACGAACCCGCCGTTCTCAATTTCGCCTTCGAAAACAAACTGCAGCGCAAATTCTCACCGCTCTTCCTCAAGCGCATTCCCACCGATTGGCAAAACAAAACCATCCTCCAATTGCCCAATTACGTGGAACACAGCCTCATCAATATTTTCAAAAAAGCCGCCGCCTCCAATATGGCCGACTTCTGCCTCGAAATGTATCGCGGCCTCGGCCTTCTCGATGGCATCCGCATCGTCCGCTCCAGCGATGCCGCCCTGCGCCGCTCCGCGTGCGACATCCCGGAATTTTTCGTCGACGTTCCCTACCAAAACGAAACCGTCCGCGCGCGCTTCGCAAATGGGACATTAAGTTTGCACGAAGGCGGAGATTCTTTCCTGACTTTGCCGCAAATACCCTTCACCAAAGAAAACATCAGCCCCACGCGCGATACTCGCCTCCGGTGGATGCAATCCATCGTGCATTGCACTCATTACATTGCCGGGCTTGGCGAAAGGGCCTATCTTCGCACCGAAGACGCGCCCGAAATCACTTTTGTCACTCGCGATGAAATCGACCGCTCCGATGAAGCCTGGACCGAATCACCGAAATAACCTTCCGCCGCTCCTTGCCTTCGGCGCGCACCCGGACGACATCGAATTCGGCTGCGGCGGCGTCATCGCGCGCGAAACCCGCGCCGGCCGCAAAACGTACTTTGTCCTTTGCTCACGCGGCGAGGCCGGCACTCACGGCAAACCGGCACAACGCACCGCCGAGGCAAAAAAAGCCGCCGCACTGCTCGGCGCAACCATTGAATTCCTCGAACTCGACGGCGATTCCCATCTCGAAATCCGCGCCGCCCACGCCATCAAGCTCGCCGGCCTTATTCGCCGCTTCCGCCCCGGCGTTGTGCTCGCGCCAAGCCTCGTTGAAAACCAGCACCCCGATCATTGGCGCCTGGGAAAACTCGTCCGCGATGCCGCCCGGCTCGCGCGATTCGGTGGACTCAAAGAACTGCGCAAAATGCGCCCGCACGCCATCGGCCAGTTATTTTTTTACGCCGTGACGCCGGACGCCGAACCACCCGGCATCACTCCCGTCCTCATTGATGTCTCAGCGCCGGAAATCATTCGCGATTGGACCGCCGCCATGCAAGCGCACACCTCGCAAACCCAGGCCCGCGCCTACGTCGAACTCCAAATCACTCGCGCGCATCTGCGCGGACTCCGCGCCGGGGTCAGTCACGCGATCCCCCTGTTCCCAAACGACCCGCTCGTTTTCGATTCCCTCGCCCGACTCGACCGCAGCGCCCGCAAATTTTGAAGGATGAAAATCGGCATCACATGCTATCCCACCGTCGGCGGCAGCGGCGTTCTCGCGACCGCGCTCGGCGAAGACCTCGCTCGCCGCGGACACGAAATTCATTTCATCAGCTACGAACGTCCCTTTCGCCTGCCGGAAAACGCCCCGCGCCTTTTTTTCCACCCGGTCGTCGTCAACGATTATCCCCTCTTCAAATATCCCGACTACACGCTTCCCCTTTCCGTCCGCATGGCCGAAGTCAGCCGCGACCACAAACTCGACATTCTCCACGTCCATTACGCCGTGCCGCACGCCACCGCCGCCATCCTCGCCCGCTCCATGTTGCCCGCAACGCTGCGGCCATGCGTCGTGACCACTCTGCACGGCACCGACAGCACGCTGCTCGGCTGCGATCCCGGCTACGCCCCCGCGATTCATCACGCCCTCACTCAATCGGACGCTGTCACCACCGTCTCCGAATTCTTAAAACAGGAAACCCAGCGCGTCCTCGGCTTCGATGGCCCCATGCAGGTCATCCATAACTTTTTCGAACCGCGCGCGCCAAAACGTTCCCGCGATGAAGTCCGCCGCGAACTCGGACTGCGCGATGAAGTGCTGCTGTTCCACTCCTCCAATCTCCGCCCCGTCAAACGCATCGATCTCCTGCTTGAAACCGTCGCCCGGATTCGCCCGCGCACATCGTTCAAGCTCCTCATCATCGCCGGCGAAAGCTTCGCGCCGTTCGTCTCGGAAATGAAACGCCTGGGATTGGAACAAAACGTCATCATCCGCGAGAAAATCAATGACGTCGAAGACTACCTGCAGGCGGCCGACCTCGGCTTGTTCACCTCCGAGACGGAAAGCTTCTGCCTCGGCGTTCTGGAAGGAATGTGTTTCGGCCTCCCCAGCGTCGCCACACGCGTCGGCGGAATTCCCGAGGTCATCGAAGACAAAGTCAGCGGCCGGCTAATGCCCCCCGGCGATGCCGAATCCCTCGCCGCCGCAATCGAAAAATTGATTGCCAACCCCGCCGTTCGCAAAACCATGGGGAAAGCCGCCCGCCAGCGCGCCCGCAAAAAATTCTCCGCCAGCATCATCGTCCCGCAATACGAAGCACTCTATCAACGCGTCTGCGGATAGCGCGATCCCGCGCGAGCTGGGGCGAATCGACATTCAATCGATCCAGAATTACAATTTTGAATGTCAATTCGCCCCAAATCAAAAATCACCAGGCAGCACGAGTGACGTTTCAGTGACAACTCCCATGCCGGACACTACGGGCGTCCCGCCTGCGAGTTATGGCGGCGTCTCGACGCCATGCCGCGAAAAACACACAGGTCCCAATTCCCGTTTCCCTCCTTTCGTTCCCGCCCAAACCGCACTATCTTTCCCCGTCGCGACGATTCCGCGCAAAAGCGCGAAACGCACAAAACTGTTTACAATTATTTATGGATTCACTGCCAACTGTCTTACTAAAACCGGGCGAAGCCGATCGCATCATCGCGGGCCATCCGTGGGTTTATCACAGCTCCATCCTCCGCCTCACCGCCCAGGCCGGCGATGGCGAACTCGCGCAAGTCAAGGACCACCGACAGCGGTTCATCGGCATCGGCTTCTTCAATTCCAAATCCAAAATCCACATCCGCCTCCTCGCGCCCGAACGCATTGAAATCAACGAAGCCTTCTTCGAGGAACGCATCCGCGCCGCGCTCGCCGTCCGGAAAAGACATCTCCCGAACGCCACCTCCTACCGCGTCGTCAACGCCGAAAGCGATTTCCTCAGCGGCCTCATCGTCGACAAATACGAGGACGTCCTCGTCGTCCAGATTTCTGCACTCGGCATGGACAAGCGCAAACCGATGATCGTTGCCTCGCTCCAAAAGATTTTCTCCCCGCGCGCCATTCTCGAGCGCAGCGACGTCGCCTCGCGAAAATTTGAAGGCCTCGCCGAAGCCAACGGCGTGCTCACCGGCGAATTTAGCGGCCCAATTACCATCAACCTCAACGGCTTGAAATTCGAAACCGACCTCATCGAAGGCCACAAAACCGGCCTCTACCTCGACCAGCAGGTCAATTACGAAGCCGTCTCGCAATTCGCCAAAGGCGCGCAAGTGCTCGATTGCTTCAGCTTCCTCGGCGGGTTCGGCCTGCACGCCGCGCGCGCCGGCGCAGCCCACGTCCACATGCTCGACCAAAGCGCCGAAGCCGTAGCCGCCGCCACGCGCAACGCCCACGCCAACGGCCTCACGGATAAATGCTCCTTCGAAACCGCCAACGTCTTCGACTGGCTCAAAGCTCAAACCAAAACCGCGCCCAGCGAAAAATTGGTCCCAAAATTCGACGTGATCATTCTCGACCCGCCCTCCTTCACCCGCAACCGCGCCTCTGTTCCCGACGCCCTGCGCGGCTACAAGGAAATCCACCTGCGCGCGCTCAAATTGCTCAAGCCCGGAGGCACACTCGCCACCTTCTGCTGCTCGCACCACGTGGATGCGGGCCTCTTCCAGGACACACTCCTCTCCGCCGCCTTTGACGCCCACAAAATCCTCCGTCGCGTCGCCACCTACTCCCAATCCCCCGACCACCCCATCATCCCCATGATCCCCGAAACCGAATACCTGAAAGGCTTCGCCTGCGAATTGGTGAGGTAAGACAGGCTTCCATCCTGTCTCCAATTTTGGAAAACCTTAACAGGAGAAAACAGAGAGAACAGAGAGAACAGAGAAGCAAATGAAACTTTGTTTCCTCCTATTCAAACTCTACTCATGCCCAGCGCCGTAGGCGCGAAATCTTTGTAGTCGCCAGTTCCTTTTTGAACTGCGCACCAGGCATGAACCTCGGAGCGACCCGGGCTGAAGGCCCGAGAGATGAAAGCCCAGGGCAAGGCTCGCGCAGCGGCCGCTGCCCTGGGTTAAATGCCCTCATCACTTCCTCGCCCCGTAGCGGCACAACCTTTCCGATTAAAAATCGGCGCTCCGGTTCCTGGAAAGAAATTGTCGCCGAATTTCCCCAAGCTCCGTGGGAGCAGCACCTTCCCCTCCTCCGTTTCCTTTGTTTCCTTCGTTCCCCTCTGTTCAACCCCATAACCTCACTTCGTCAACAACTCCAGCTGCCAATTCATCAACTCGCCCGAATACTTTTCCCAATTCCGCGCCAAATCCGACAACGTCCCCCGGCTCGCAATCAGCGTCGGATCGATGCCCAATTGGTGCGCCTGCGCATCCCGCCGCTTCTGCAATTCCAAATATCGCTTCCGCTCCGCATCCGTCGGCCGATGGTTCGTGCGCTGCAAAATCTTCGGACATTTTTCCGACGAAACTCCCAACCCCTCCTCAATCGCCTTCGCAAGACCGTTCCGCCGGCGCTCGGAAATATTCCTCGGCAACAACGTATCGATGGGCCGTTTGGTCGCGGCCGCCGCCGCCACATCCACCAGCGTCTCATGGCTCATCACGAAAAACGGCGGGCGATTCGCCGCCACCGCTTCCGTCTCGCGCCATTGCCAAATCTCGCGCAAAATTGCCAGCCCCGGCCGCCCCAGCAAATGGCTCCCCTTGATCCGCCACACCGAATCCGTGTCCACCGGTTCCAACTGTGTGCATGCCTCGATCAGCCGTGCACACGATTCCTGGTGCCACGCCAGCCGACCCTTCTCTTCCAGTCCGGCCCGCAACCGATCCACGAGCGGCTTCAAATAATGCGTATCGTTCCGCGCATACTTCTCCATCCGCTCCGTCAACGGCCGCAACGCCCAATTCGCCTTCTGCGGCCCCTTCTCGAGCTTCACACCCAGAAATTTTTCCACCAGCGTGCTGTAGCCAAATTGCCGCTCCCCAATCAAGCGCGCCGCCAGCATCGTGTCGAAAATCGCCGACGGCGTGAACTCGTGGTGCTTCTCCAGCAACCGCAAATCGTAATCCGCCCCGTGCATGATCAATTCATGGCCCGAAAGCGCGTCCAGCAGCGGATCCAGGTTGATTCCCGAAAGCGGGTCGATCAACACGTCATGGCCGGCAGTGCTGATTTGTATCAAACAAACTTTTTCAGGGTACGCATGCAGACTGTCCGCTTCCGTATCTACCGCCACCCAGGACGCCGCATGGAGCTCGGGCAGGAATGCAGCGAGCCTTTGTTCCGTATCAATCACCCCGACAATATATTCGCCCCGGGCATCCCGTGCCAAGCATCAGGTGACGACCGCGTGGCAAAAATTTCATGGTAGGGAAGCCGCGCTGCGGCGTCCCCGTCCGCGTTCAGCGGACGGAAAAACTCTCGCCAAATCGTGCTCCTTCTTGCTCCCAACCCAACTTCATCGTAGTATCCTGCAATGAATCTAGCCGGCGCGTTTTCGAACTCGGTCCAGAAACATTCGGAAAAAACCGCCCTGTTCTGGGGTGACGCCAAATTCACCTATTCCGAGCTGTCCAGCCGCAGCCTCTTTGTCGCCGGAATTCTCAGAAACCAATTTCAAGTCAACCCCGGCGACCGCGTCGCCTTGTGGCTGAAAAATTGCCCGGAATTCATCCCCGCCCTCTTCGGCATCCTGCAAACCGGCGCCGTCGTCGTCCCCATCAACAATTTCCTGAAACCCGACGAAGTCACCTACATCCTGAACGATGCCGGCATCGACGTCGTCATCACTGATGGCGAACTCAGCGCGCATTTCCAGGCGCTCAAAACGAAACGCCCCGCGCTCAAATTGATGAACGTGGAAAACGTCCTCGCGTCCTTCCCCATTCCTCCGGGCGGCATGAGATTCGAAACCGAGGTGCTGAAAAATCCCAATCGCCAGGAATCCGACCTCGCCGTTCTCATCTACACCTCGGGCACCACCGGCCGCCCCAAAGGCGCGATGCTCTCGCACGGAAATCTCCTCCACAACGTCGAAAGCTGCCGCCTCTGCCTGCACACCGTCTCCGAAGACCGCTTCGCCGTCCTGCTTCCGATGTTCCACAGCTACATGCTCACCGTGGGCATCCTCCTGCCGCTGCTCGTCGGCGGCTCCATCGTCATCGTCAAATCGCTTCACCCCGTGCGCAACGTCATCCAGGAAATTTTCACCAAAAAACCCACTATCCTGCCGGCGTTCCCGCAACTTTACCGCAGCCTCCTGAACGCGGAAATTCCCGCCAAACTCCCCATTCGCATCTGCCTCAGCGGTTCCGCGCCCTTGCCCTACCAGGTCTTGCACGATTTCGAAGCCAAATTCCGCATCCCGCTCGTCGAAGGCTACGGCCTCAGCGAAGCCAGCCCCGTCGTCTCCAAAAATCCCCTCGACGGCACCCACAAAGCCGGCTCCATCGGCATCCCCATTCCAAACGTAGAAATGAGCGTGCAGGATGACGACGGCAAAATGCTCGGCCCAAATGAAATCGGCGAAATCTCCGTGCGCGGCGGCAACGTCATGATCGGTTACTGGAATCAACTCGAAGAAACCGCCAAAGCCTTCCGCAACGGCTGGCTCCTCACCGGCGACGTCGGCTATCGCGACCCGGACGGCTACTACTACATCACCGACCGCAAGAAGGACATGCTGCTCGTCAACGGCAACAACGTCTACCCGCGCGAAATCGAAGAAGTCATCTACCAATTTCCCAACGTCAAAGAAACCGCCGTCGTTGGTCAACCCGACGCCCGCCGCGGCGAACAAGCCATCGCCTTCGTCGTCCCCAACGAAAATACGACGATAAACAGTGACGAACTCCTGAAATTCATCCGCACCAAACTCGCCGACTACAAAGTCCCCCGCCAAATCATCCTCTCCCCCGCCCTGCCCCGCAACGCCACCAACAAGATTTTGAAAACCGAATTGAGAAGGCAGTTAGGGGTAAAGTAGCAACCCGCACGTTTATTCAGATATTTCGATTCGCGACGACAACACTCAACATCCACTATTTCCATGAGCAAAGGACCTTTTTCTATTAACGGAGTCGGTTGGAAATATTATGGCCAGAGAGATTTTGCCTCCGATGGTTCCTTTATCACCACTGAATGGTTTGTTATCTTTCACATTCCGATTTTCCCGCTCCGCAGTTACCGCGTGATAAAACACGGACGAGAAAGCGTCGTTGGACCATTCTATCAAAAAGAAAACTATAGTGTATCCAAACCGATGGGCCCTGATTTCAAACAGGTCATCTTAATCTATATCTATACTTTCGCTCTCGTAGCACTAACCGTGTACTTGGCGTTGCATCTGACAACGTTAGCACAGACATTTGGTCCGGTCGGTGTATTCGCAGGTTCTGTCATTTGTGGAGCTGTATTTTTGCTTTTGCCGGGTTTCTCCCGTGGCCTGGCGATGCGCAAAGTCGGTCTCAGGCGTGTGCGCAAAGGAAGACGTCGGCGCCATTAAGGCGGAAGCTTCCCTCTTCAGAAACAAAAAAGTCGCCCCCCCCACGCTTTTTGTCTTAGCCCCGAAGGGGCTTCCGACAATAGCCCGGCGTTTCAACGCCGGGCTATTCTCAATTGTTCCTCCGGAACGAAACTGGAATTTGGAAATAAAAAAGGCGCCCTTTCGGACGCCTTTTTCGCAATTAAATCAATTCTATCCCTTACACCATCTCCCCCACCTGGAACCGCACAAACCGGCGAATCGTGATCTCATCACCCAATTGCTTGCCCACTTGCGCCAGGTGTTCCTTCACGCTGATTTCGGAATTCTTCTTCACGAAACCCTGCTCGAGCAAACAATAGCCCTGATAAAACTTATCCAGCATCCCCTGCACGATTTTTTCAATCGCCTGCGCCGGCTTGCCTTTGAGGCGATCCGACTGCGCCGCGATCTCGCGCTCCTTCGCCACCACGTCCGCAGGAACCTGGTCGCGGGAAACCGCGAAAGGATGTCCCGCCGCGATCTGCAGCGTGATGTCCTTCACCAATTGTTTGAACTCGTCATTCGCCACGGTGCTTTCCTTCCCCGCGCCAACTTCCACCAGCACGCCCACTTTCGCGCCCGTGTGAATGTAACCGGCGATCAGCCCATTGCCATTCACTTCCATGCGCGCATTCCGCGCAATCTTGATGTTCTCACGAATCTTCGCCACCTGGTCCACGCGCTCCGCCTCGAAATCCGCATTCGGATTCGACGCGAGCCGTTCGGCCACGCTGTTGGCCCACGCGCGAAACGCCTCGTTGCGCGCCACGAAATCGGTCTGGCAATTGATCTCCACCAGCACGCCGATGCGTCCGCCAGCCGAAATGAAACTCGCGATCAATCCTTCGCGCGCTTCCTTCGCGCCCTTGGTCGTCGCCGTTGCGGCGCCCTTTTTGCGCAGGAGCGTCATCGCGGCTTCCATGTCGCCGTTGCTGTCCGACAGCGCTTTTTTGCAATCCATCATGCCAGCGCCGCTCATCTCGCGCAGCTTGGCCACCATTGCAGCAGTAATTTCAGCCATAAAATAGTCTCGAGTTTGGAGTTTTGAGTTTCAGGGTTGAAGAGAATCCGGATTTCGCGTTCTATGCGAACTCGAAACCCGGAACCCAAAACCCGAAACGATCCTCGTTATTCCGGCGAGCTTTCCGGCGTCGACGGATCATCGCCGGCGGCCACTTCCACCGCCTGCGCCGAATCAAATTTCTCAGTCGCCTCGCCCGATTCCTCGCCGCGACGCCGGCCGTACTTGGCCTCGTATTCGCCGCGAGCCTGGGTGATCACCGAGCCGATCGTCGCCAAAATCATGCGCACCGAACGAATCGCATCGTCATTGCCGGCGATCGGGTAATCCACCAAATCAGGATCACAATTCGTGTCCACAATCGCCACCACGGGAATCTTGAGCTTGCGCGCTTCCGCCACCGCATTGTGCTCGCGCTTGATATCCACCACGAACATCGCGCCGGGATACTTGTCCATCGCGCGGATGCCATCGAAATATTTCACCTGGCGCGCGTGCTCACGGCGAATCATCGATTGCTCCTGCTTCACGTAATTATTGATCGAGCCGTCCGCTTCCATCTTCTCAATCTGCTTCATGCGCGCGATCGAACGCTTGATCGTCTGAAAATTCGTCAACGTGCCGCCGAGCCAGCGCTCGGTCACATAAAATTGTCCGCTTTCCTTCGCGGTTTCCTTGATGGCCTGCTGGGCCTGCTTCTTCGTGCCCACGAAAAGCACGCGCTGCCCCTTGCGCACCGTGTCAGCCAGAAACGTGCACGCCGCGTCGAGCTGCCCGAGCGTCTTGCTGAGGTCAATGATGTGGATGCCGTTGCGGGCATCGAAGATAAACGGCTTCATCTTGGGATTCCACCGTTTGGTTTGGTGACCGAAATGGACACCCGATTCCAACAATTCCTTAACGCCAATACTAATCACAATTTTCCTTTGGTTAAAACTCCGCAGCGTCGGTCTATGACCGTCCGCACTACCCAGAGCATCCCGCGGAACACGGGATTGATTTCAGTGTTTTTGTGGCCCCTGCCCTCACGCGAGCGCAGATTTTGAGGCCGTTTCCCCACCGGGTTTCCCGAAGGGCCTAGCAAGGTAGCAAAGCACGGCCCGAAGGCAACTGCTATTTTGGCCAATCTTGCCTGATTTGCCTCGGGATTACGTCACCTTCTTGCTTTGAATCACTGCAACTGGAGAATGTAAAACCGCCGCGGAGCGTTCGGAGTCACTGCGTTGGTTGCGGTGATGCTGAAGTTCCCGTCTGCTCCTGGCACGTTGGTCGCCACCGGCACCCATTGGTTGAATGGTTCAGTCAGGTTCGTGCCCATCAGCACCAAATAGGTTCGACCGGACAGTCCGGCCGTGCCATTGATCACCAGATTCGAACCGGACAGGCTGATGCCGCCGATGCCGAGGGGTTGCACCGAAGAGAGCGTCACGTCATCCAGACCGAAATACGCAGTGTCGTTCCGGTATCCAAATTGAAGAACCGAAACGCCTGCGCTCGCTGTGACCATCAGTTGGATGTTAGTCCAGCCGGTCACCGGAAGATTCGTCAAATCCAGCAGCACGTTTCCATTCCATGAAACTTGAAACTCGTTGTTGGTATGGCTGGCGGGATTATTTAACCAAAACGAAATCGAATAGACGGCACCGGGAGTCGTGGAGAGGGTTTGCGAAAGATCCCTGAGCGCCCCGCTCGCGGTCAACTGAGCGCCATACGTGCCCGAGTGGTGGTAATTGGCAAGCGTTGAGATGGATTGGGTGCCGAAGGCCCCACCAGACGTCCAATTGGTAAAAGTCCCGGTTTCAAAGCCACCGTTCAGAATCGAATTCGGATAAACCACGAAAATGGCCGGACCGGAGCCCATGATATTGGTGGTGCCATTGTTGTTCTCCGCGGTGAGGCTGGGAAAGAATGGGCCGTTATTGGTGTAGGTGTGCAATGGATTCTGGTTGCTGATGTATATGTAGTTAGTCGAGATCACGCCAGTATTGCGATTCGTGGTGATGGAGATGGTGAAGGTAGGCGTTCCATCGCCGAAATCCCAGTACCACGCAAGGAGCGTATTGCCTTCATTGTCAACCCCGGGCGCGCTGAATTGCACGGCTTGCGGCGGTATGCCGTTGGTCGGGCTGGCGGTGAACTGAATCGACGGCGTAGCCGTTGGAGTCACCGCGAACACCGATCCCGCACCTCCGCCGTACTCCGATGTCCCATACACAGTGTCGCCAATCGCCACCAGGTTTCCCACCGGCGTGCCTTGCTGGAACGGAAACGTGTGCAACGTCGTGAAATCCGTCCCGTCGGTGTTGAGCTCAAAAACCGTGCCGGCAAGCCCGTTCCCCCCGCTGGAGGCCGTCCCGTATAATTTTCCTCCGGACAGGACCAAGCCTCCCTTCGGTGCTGACCCATCGAAGACGCCAGTGAAAGTGCCAAGTTTTACAAAGCCGCTCCCATCAGTATTCACCTTGAAGATCACTCCCGGTCCGCCCCCGCCTTTGCTGTGCGCCGGCGTGATGCTCGACAACGTCGTTCCATAGAGAGTATTGCCGGATAAAATCAAACCTCCCTCCGGCTCAACCCCATCGGAGACGTTGGTAAAGGAGCCCGCATTAAAATAGCAAATATTTGTGAAGCCCATCCCGTTCGTATTGATCTTGAAAAGTGTTCCCTCACCGCTCGGTCCGCCATATAAAGTCGCCCCATACAGCGTGTCTCCCCCCAGCACCAGCCCGGATAATGGATTATCTCCATCGCTGTTCGTGCCGTCTACCAGCGCGCTGAATTCGTAAAGACGGGTATACCCCGTCCCGTCCGTGTTGAGCTTGAACACGGTTCCGCCAACAGCACCGCTGGTGAACACCGCTGTCCCGTACAGCGTGTTGCCCGACAGAACCAAACCCGCCGCTGGTTCTCCTCCATCCAATCCGTTCGTGAAATTGTAAAGATTGGTGAAGCCCGTCCCGTCCGTGTTGACTCTAAAAACAGTTCCAACACCGAAAGTCCCGCCAATCTGCGTCGTCCCATAAAGCACGCCGCCGGATAAAGCCAGCGTTCCCAGCGGAGTGGCCCCATCGGCATTGGTATCATAATTACCTCCAGAATTTGGATCGTAAGTCGCAAGCGAAAATGTATGGAGAGTGGTGAAACCTGTCCCGTTGGTGTTGACTTTGAACACAACTCCCTCGCCCGCAACCCCGCCCGCTGACGTGGTCCCGTAAAACGAATCGCCCGACAACACCAGGCCGCCTTGCGGTTGCGCGCCATCGCTGCCGTTGGCCAGGATGGTAATATTCGTCGCGTTGGTATTGATACTGAATACGATGCCACCGGCGGTTCCAAACAGCGTGTCGCCGGACAGGAGCAGAGCTGCGGCAGGCGCCGAATCGCCCGCCCCGCCCCTTGCATCGAAATCAAAGATCGGGTCGAAGCCCGTACCGTCGGTATTGATCTTGAAAATCGTTCCGTATCCGGGAAACACGCCGCCGCTCTTCGCCACGCCATAGAGCGTGTTGCCGGACAACGTCAATGCCGCGACAGGCGCAGCGCCATCCACGCCATTGGTGAAATTGTAAAGGTTGGTGAAGCCGGAACCGTCGGTGTTCACGGCGAATATGGTTCCGCTGCCTCGGCCTCCTCCTGATGCGGTGCCATAGAGGGCGCTGCCGGACAGCACCAGGCTTGCCTCGGGAAGATCGCCATCGACGTTCGTGCCGATGAACGTGGCAGTGAAATGATGCAGAACAGCAAAATTCGCGCCGTTGGTGTCCACCTTGAATACGGTTCCGTTGTTGCCTTCCTGGGTTGTGCCATAGAGGGTACTGCCGGATAAGATCATGGAGGCCATGGGGAAAGTGCCATTAGTGCCGCCAAAATTATGCAGATTGGTGAAGCCGGTCCCGTCGGTGTTCAACATGAAAACCGTTCCGTTATTGGTGCCTCCTGAATAGGCAACGCCGTACAGCGCACCGCCCCCCATCACCAGACCGCCAATCAGCGTCCCTCCACCCACGCCATTCGTGAAGAAATGCAACGTGGAAAAACCTGAGCCATCGGTGTTCATCTTAAAAACGGTCCCATATCCGGTAACGCCGCCGTATTTTGTCGTTCCATACAGCACATTGTCGGACATCACCAGTCCGCCAGCCGGACCGTATCCATCGGCATTGGTATAAACGCTTCCGGATTGGACCCCCGGCCCAAATGAATAGAGAATGGCAAAGTCTGTGCCGTCGGGGTTGAGCCGAAAAACCGTCCCAGCCTTTCCCACCCCGCCGCCGGAGGAAACGCCATATAAAGTGCCGTCCGGTCCTTGTGTAAGTGGTGCAGCGAACCCCGATGCCGTCCCGAAAATATGCAACGGCGAATAAATCTGCGCTGAAGCCGTAAATGCCACAAACAGCGCCACGCCAAAAAAAATCGCTCCCAATCGCCTCAAAGAATTACACATCGAAATATCCTCTCTTAATCGGACGCAGGGTCGCAAACGCAGGAGCCGATGCTCCTTTTACCTCGCTTGGGATCGCACCCTTTTTACCACACAACAGGTTGGAGTCAATCTGGTTTCAATCGTCCTCCAGGGCGCACGCATTTTAAATGTAGCGCAGCCGTCCCGGCTGCGAGTGTCGGCGGCGTCTCGCCGCCAGACACTGAAGCAAGATTAAACGCAATTGTTTCCTGGCACCGGGACCGTGCCGGAACTTGCAGGCGCTGGAATGGACTTCCCAGTCTCGCGAAATGTTTCCCAAAATAACACGTTCGCTTCGCGAATCGCGAAGCACCAGCCCTTGCAGGCCGCCACCTGAGCTAATCGGCCAACGGCATCGCCAACAGAGAAATTGCATCGCTCCCGGACAATCGGTTATGAATATTCCTCCACAATGGATCAGGAGAAACCCATAGGTTCGCTGGACGAACTCCGGCTCGCAGCGGAACAGGGAAACGCAAAAGCGCAAAGCGAACTTGGCTGGCATTTTCACCGCGGCAAGGGCGTTCCGCAGGATTTCGACGAAGCTCTGAAATGGTTTCGTATTGCGGCTGAGCAGGGCGAAGCGTCCGCTCAAAACCGCCTCGGCGTGTGCTACGAAAAAGGACAAGGCGTGGAGCGCGATTTCGCTCAGGCGTTGCAGTGGTATCGCAAATCCGTTGAACAGGGTTACGCGATAGCTCAATGCAATATTGGTGCCTGCTACGAACACGGTCACGGCGTAAAGGCGGACCAGGCCGTAGCCGCACAATGGTATCGGCTGTCCGCCGAAGGCGGGTGGGCCCGGGGACAACGCAATTTGGGCCTTTGCTACGAGCAGGGCCGAGGCGTCCTGCGAGACGACACCGAGGCCGTCAAGTGGTTTCGGCGCGCGGCCGATCAGGGAAATGGTCCAGCCCAGAATGATCTCGGCGTGTGCTACGAAGATGGTTCAGGTATCACCAAAGATTTATCCGAAGCCGTCAAATGGTATCGTTTGGCAGCGGAACAAGGCGACAACTGGGGCCAACACAATCTCGGACGCTGCTACAAGAGTGGAATAGGCCTCGATAAAGACACGACTGAGGCGGTGAAGTGGTATCGAAAAGCGGCTGAACAAAAGAACACAAGCTCCCAAAAAGCCCTGTCCTTCCTATACGAAGGCGGTGATGGTGTCACAGAAAACCAGGAGGAGTCGCTTTACTGGCTGCGGCTGGCAGCAGAAAACGGCGACTTGGCGGCCCAACATCTATTGGCGCTCGCATACATGATTGGAAAACGCGTGCCTCGCGACCCCGTCGAAGCAGTGCGCTGGTTTCGACAATGCGCGGAAGCCGGGTACGCTCCCGGCCAGTCTTCTTATGGTAATTGCCTGCTGATTGGCGAAGGCATCGCGAAGAACCAGAGCGAAGCCGTCCAATGGTTTCAGAAGGCGGCTGCCCAAGCAGACAATTTCGGGCAATACTTCCTCGGATTCTGTTTCGCCAATGGGTTGGGAACGGAAAAGAATTTTAACGAAGCAAGAAAATGGTTGAGCCTTGCCGCCGAACGAGACTGCTCGGACGCCCGCTACCGGCTTCGACTGCTCTTTTTCCAGAAGTACGGCATTCTGAAATGGCGGGACGCCTTTATATCGGTCGTTGGCGCGGTCCTTCTTGTCCTCCATGGCTTTCACGCGCCGGTATCCATCAACGGACTCGCCATCGCGGCATTTCTGGCCATTTTGACGGCAAGCGGTGTGGCCTTTCTGCTTCTCATGGGGCTGCTCAAAAAGTTCGGACTCGCAAGCTCGGACGAGAAAGAGACGGACGACATCAACGAGCGCCTGCAATCGGGGATAAAAAATGAACCCTGGCGGCTGCTGCTCATTCCGGCGGAAGATGGGTTTTTCCTGCTGCCCTTGCTTTACGTCGGAATCACTCCCATCTCCGCAGCAATCGCCGCTACTCTCTTCGCGGCTGCTCATTATCCGTCGTTTCCATGGCGATACTGCATCCCCAAAGGCGTCGCTTATTTCTTTATCGCGCTCTTTGTGCTGCCGACCGGTATCTGGTCGGTTGTGATAGCCCATCTTATCGTTGATCTCACGCTAATTGGGCTTGGCCTAATCGGCGAAGTGGATACTAAGCCGACATTGCGTCGCCTCCTGCGCCTGCTCAAGTTTGACTGACTGATAGAGAAACGCGCGGGCGAAAGTTTTCGCCTCCCTCCGCGTTTTTTGTTGCCCGGTGTGGTAGGCTTCGGGTGCAACTTGCCACACGCACCATCTTGGGAGCGCGGCATTTATGCAGCATTTATGCCGCTTCAATGCCCGCTGGGAATAAATCCTCCAAATAACCTTGAACTTTCCTTCATCCATTGCACGCAAGCGGGCTGAAGCCTGCCCTCCGGTGCGTGTGCCAGGTTGCGCCCGTAGGCTTCGACACGACCGGCGCACCCTTGTCGCCGTGGCCCTGGGCGTATATCTTTTGCAACACCACGAGCACCTCGGTTTTTCAGCCCCAAAATGTTGAATAACGAACGGAACCTGCCCTACTCACCGTCTCAAAACATCCACTTACGCCGATTTTCCAGTTCATTTCTCGACCCGAATTAAGCCGTATTACTTTATCCAATAATAACTTCCAACTAAATACTTACCGTAAGTTTTTCGTCGTAAGTGTTTTTTGGTAAAGTGCCCCGGATAAAAAAGAAGAAATGAAAGCCGGAACAAAAGAAAATCCGCAGCTCCCGTCCGCAGCCGGTCGCCGCCGACAGGTCCCGCATTCGATGTTCGGCGTTCAACGTTCGATGTTCAATGTTCCCATTTTTCCTGCCCCTCTCTCACCTAACACTGAATCACGCCTAATCACGCCTAATCACGGTAAATCACGCCGGATAAAGGGGGACCCCCCCACCTATCGTCCTCGTCCTCGAATTCCCGCTCATCCTTTTTTGCGGATTTTTGCAGTTTTTTGCGGAATTTTGCGAACAATATATTTCTCACTCCGCGCCCCCCCACAATCCCCCCCTTGCCCGCTTGTCAAACCCACGCAAGTCCGTTACTTTCACCACCATGCTGCGAAAGTTTGTTTTCTTTTCCGCGCTCGCCGCTTGTGCGGGCGCAAATGCCGTTCAGGCCGACATGGTCCAACTCAAGGATAATGCCGCCGTGGTCGGCAAAATCCTCACCGAAAAGCGCGACCAGGTCGTCATCGACATTGGCTACACCGTCCTTGTCATTCCACGGAGTGACATTGAAAAAATCGCGCGCGCCGATTCCGCCGCAGCCCTCACGCGCACGTCGGCGCCGTCAAAAAATGCGCCCCCCACGTTCGCCTCGCCCGCGGATTTAAAAGCGGGATTTTATTCGGCCAACATCCGGGCCATGCCCGAAAAATCCGTTCGCGAACTGGTCAGCCAGATCGGCGAGGCTGTCGTGCAGGTGCGCACGCCCAGCGGCCTGGGCTCCGGTTTCATCATCAACCCGGACGGTTACCTCGTGACCAACTTTCACGTGATTGAAGGCGAAACGCAGATTTCCGTCGCCGTCTATCACCAACGCGACGGCCAGCTGGAGCCGAAGGTCTACAAACAAGTCCGCATCGTCGCCATCAACAAGTTTGAAGACATGGCCTTGCTGAAAATCGATGATAAGGACGCGCCGAAATTCAAATACGTCGTGCTCGGCAGCGCGGATAATCTCGCGGTGGGCGAAAGCGTTTTTGCCATCGGCAGCCCGCTCGGCCTGGAACGCACTGTGACGGAGGGAATTCTCAGCACCAAAACGCGCGAATTCGAAGGCGAGCTCTATCTCCAGACCACCGCCCAGATCAATCCCGGCAACAGCGGCGGCCCGCTCTTCAACATGGCCGGCGAAGTCGTCGGCATTACCAACATGAAAATCACCTTCGGCGAAGGCCTTGGTTTTGCCATTCCGATTGAAGGCGTGAAATATTTCCTCGACCACCGTGACGCGTTTGCCTACTCGAACGACAACCCGAGCAATCCTTACCGCTATCTCGAGCCCCCCAGCCGCACGCATCACAAAGTGTCCGACGAGAACAACTAAGACACCGGATTCCAAATGTTAAAAAATTCATGGCGGTTTTTTGTCGCTGGCTTTCAGCTGCTCACCTGCTTTGCCCTTGGCGCCGCCACCCCGATTCCGTCGGTGGAAAAACTGCTGCCGGACGACACACTCCTGGTGCTGACCACGCCGGACTTCACGAAGATGCGCGACATCTATCACACGTCGCCGCAAACGCAGTTTTGGAACGACCCGGCCATGAAACCTTTCAAGGAAAATTTCCTGGCCAAAATGCACGAGAATCTCATCCAACCGCTCGAGCGTGACATGGGCGTGGATTTCAACGATTATACCAACCTTCCGCAGGGCCAGATCACGTTCGCCATCACCCAAAACGGCTGGCCCGCAACTCAAGGCCAGCAGCCGGGCATGTTGTTCCTGATGGACACGAAGGACAAAGGCGATCAACTCAAGAAAAACCTCGTCGACCTCCGCAAAAAATGGATCGACGCCGGCAAAACCGTGCGAACCGAAAAAATCCGCAACATTGATTTTTCCGTGATTGCCATTTCGGAAAAGGACATCCCGAAAACCCTGCGCAAGTTTTCCAATTCGGACAGCGATGGTGACAGTGACAGCGACTCGGACAACAAAGACACTCCACCCTCCTTCGGCACGACCAACGCCCCCAACAACCTTTACGTGGGTCAGTATGAGTCCCTGTTGATTCTCGGCACGTCGGCCAAGCCCATTGAAAAAGTGCTCGTCCATCTGACCGGCGGCCAGATGCCCGCTCTCGGCGACCTCGCCGCTTACGACGCGAACCGCCTCGCGATGTTCCGCGAGGCTCCGCTTTACGGCTGGGCGAACACGAAGGCTTTCATGGATTTGCTGGCCCAAAGAGAAGGCAAAGATAATCCCGAGGATCCTTTCGCAATGCTGAATCCCGTCAAAATCCTCACGGCGGCCGGTTTCACCAGCCTGAAAACGATCGCGTTCAGCGTGCAGGTTGCGAACGACGGTTCCACGGTGCAATTGTTTGCCAGCATGCCCGAATCCAGCCGGCAGGGAATTTTCACGGTTTTTCCCGGCCAATCCAAGGACTCCAGCCCGCCCTCTTTCGTTCCCGCCGACGCGGTCAAATTTCAACGCTGGCGCGTCGATGGCCAGAAGGCCTGGACTGCGTTGCAACAGGTCCTGGCGGGCATTTCACCGCAGGCAAAGTCCGGAATTAACTTCATGATCGATACCGCCAATACAGCCGCCCGGGAAAAAGATCCGGATTTCGACATGAACAAGAATTTTTTTGGCAATCTCGGGGATGACATCATGAGCTATCAAAAAGCTCCGCGTGGCAATACTCCCGCCGATCCGAATTCGGCTCCCTCGATTTTCCTGATTGGCTCGCCGAACCCGGACCAGCTTGTTTCCGCGTTCAAGTTTCTGCTCGTGCTCGCCAACCCGCAAAGCCTCACGCCTAAGGAACGCGAATTCCTCGGCCGAAAAATTTACACCGTTGAACTGGGCGGCGGAGCGCTGCCCGGCGCCAGTCCCTCCGGCCCGGCCACACGCTCGCTGAGCTACGTGGCCGGCAGCAGTTACGTGGCGGTCAGTACGGACGATTCGTTGCTCGAAGAATACTTGCGCAGCAGCGACAGCACGCAGAAAACCCTGCGCGACACACCCGGACTCACCGACGCTGTCGCCAAAGTCAATGGCACGAGCGCCGGCGTTTTCGGCTACGAAAACCAGGTCGAAACCACCCGCGCGGTATTCGAATCGCTGCGAAACAATGCCTCCACCAACGGCGGGTTCGGCTCCGCGTCTCCCGGCATTCCGGGCATTGCGGCCTTGCCGAATACAGACAGCATCCGCAGTTGGATGGATTTTTCCCTCCTGCCGCCCTTTGACAAAATCTCGAAATATTTCAGCTTCAGCGTCTACTCCATCAGCGCGGACAGCGACGGTATTAAATTCAAAATGTACGCCCCAGTGCCGGGGGCATTGAGGAAATAGTTAAATGACTTAAATGAGCTTGGACTGCAACCGATTTAACTATTCAACCAATTGCTTATTTAACCAATTGTCACCAACCTACTCCTGCGGATAAACGAGGATGCGGTCGTGCACGAGGACGATGAGGTCATTCTTCCCATCGCCGGTCACATCCGCCACCACGGCTTCGCGCGGCTCGGGCAGGTCGCTGCGGCGATTGCGGAATGTGCGCTCCTCAAACACCTGCCAGCGGTTGGCCGGCACCAGCTTGTGGTCCGCGGTGAAGAGGACAAGATCCAGATAATTCTTGGCCGTCTCAAGGAAGACCAGATCCTTGCGCCCGTCATTATTCAGATCACCTGAGGTTACATCGCCCAGGTGCCCGTCTTTGATGGGCGTTTCGTAGCCGTCCAGCTCGGTCAATTCCCAGACGTCGCCATGCAATGGCAGCCATGCGGCGGTATTCAGTCCGAAAAATCCGACTGCATTCGGCGTCGTGCCGCCAAACGCCACCGGCCCCAGGCTGTTGAATTCAGAGACCGGCAAGTCCAGATTCCTCACGACCTGCCAGACGCCTTTGTCGTCCCGTTCGCACAACGTGAGCTGCTTGTGCGTGGCATCGAGCATGAACAACGAGGGCGTGGCGTTCGTGCCGTTCGAAAGCGCCGCCGCGCCCACAATGCGTGAATCGCTGCCCGAACCGTTGATTTGCTCCTTCACTTTGAAGGTCCATCCGTTCCGGTTGGTGGAGCTTTGCAGGGCATTATCAGCCTGCAATACCACGGCGCGCAGGAAATTCCTTTGTGGCAAAACCAACTCCGGCTTGCCGTCACCATCCACATCCAGCGATGTCATCCATGGCTGCTCGATCGTCCCGCCCGGCGCGGCAATATCGATTTCTTCAAAATCCTTCCCGGGCACCTGCCGCAAAATTTTCACTTTCTCATACGGAATCAGCACAACCAGATCCGCCAGCCCGTCCTGATCCACATCGTGGAACGCAATGCTCGTGGGATTGGATTTGAAACTATCATCCAGCTTCTGGCTTTTGCTTTTTCCATCCGCGGTGCGGGTCACGAGCGAGCGCTTTCCGTCCTTGTCGACAATCACCGCCAGCACCGGCGGCGTGCCGGGTTTCAAAGAACCGACCGCCATGGCGAGGGGCGAGCCGTCCATTGGAATTAATGTCGGGAACGGCAATCGCTCCTTGTCGTCCAGGTGCGAAACGCCGATCTGGCGTTCCTGATCGCTCTGGCTCAGCATGAAGATTTCCGGTTTGCCGTCGCCATCCCAATCCGCGACCGCCAAGTCGGTAATACCCGCGAGGGTCGGAAATGTGTTGGCGCTCGAAAGCGAGCCGTCCTTTTGCTGGAAATAAATCGATATCTGGCCGCTCTCCGGCTCCGCGACGAGCAGGTCCGGCAATCCATCGCCATTCACGTCCGCCCACAACATGCCGCGGCGCGCTTTTTCGGTTTTGTTCAACGGCAGCACCTGCAATTGGCCCTGCCGCAAATTGCCGGACAGAGGTTCTGCGGGTTTGTGCGTGAACGTAGAAATTTCCGCGCGGCCGGAATTTTGCGCGATGGTGATGACTTCCGTTTTGGAATTGGTTTCGAGATTATCCGCCCAATAGGAACGAATGGGCGGCATCGGGAAATAAATCTCGGGTCCGAGCTCGCCGCCTTTTTTCTGCAATCGGAATCGGAAGGGATTGCGGTCTTCCCAATTGACCAGCAGGAGGTCGCTCAGGCCGTCGCCATCGACATCGAGGACCTGCACGGCTTTGACCGATCCGGAGAAGGGAATTTTCTGGGGTTCGCCGAGCGTGTGATCGGGTTTTTGCGGGAGGAAATAGATGTAGTTGTCCGCGAGCAGAACGAGGTCGGTGAGGCCGTCGCCATTCAAGTCGCCTGTGGTGAGGGCGTTTTCGGAAAGTTGTCCATCGTCGATGGGCCAGCGTTTCGGCGCGCTCCAGCCATTCGTGCCTTCGTTATATTGCACGACCAGTTCCTTGGGCTCGCCGTAATACGCGATGTCCGGACGCCCGTCTCCGTTCAAATCGGCCACGACGAGTCCCGAAATGCGTTTTTCCGAGGCAATTGATTCGATGCGGAAGCGCGCGTCGGGCGGCAGCTCGTTGATATCCGAGCCCGCGATTTGTTGGGCGTTTTGGGTCCGGTTGGTTTTGCCGGTTTGATTGTAGAGAATGTTAATCTTCGAGCGCGAATTGTTCGCGATGATGATGTCATTCAAACCATCGCCGTCGATGTCCGCGACGTGCAGCGATTCGATCTGGGGGTCGAGGGGGTAAATCTCCGGGCCGGAAAAACCAAAGTAGTTGGTGTCCGTGTCCGCGGCGTACAGCGAAGAGTTAAAACCAAGCGAGGCGAGAACCAACAACGCCGGGAAGAACAAACGTTTGCGAAAACTCATAATGTAAATTGTAGCGGAAAATGCCACTTGGCGATGGGCTTGGCGAGTTTTATTCGCCAATAAAGTGCATTGCCACCCGCCGGGAATGCGGCGCGCGGCGATGTTCCCAGACATAAATCCCCTGCCACGTGCCGAGCGACAACCGCCCGGCGTGAAGCGGAATGCTGAGGTTCACCGTCGTCAGGGCGGTGCGAATATGCGCCGGCATGTCATCGTCCCCTTCCGCAGTGTGGATAAAGATCGGGTCGCCGTCCCGAACCAGCCGTGAGAAAAAGCTTTCCAGGTCGCGTCGCACGTCCGGATCGGCATTTTCCTGAATCAACAACGAAGCCGATGTGTGACGCAAATGCAGGGTGAAGAGCCCGTTTTTGAAATTATTTTTGCCGATCCAGTCCACGACTTCGTCCGTGAATTCATACAGGCCGCGTCCGCGGGTCGAAATCGTCAGTTCGTGAAAAGATTGCCGCAGCATTGGCTCGCCCTGGCCTTTTACGGAGTCGACTGCGCCGTTTTCTTTTCATCCAGCATTTTTTCCAAATCCGGGTTCCGCGGAAAACCGGCGGCAACGGCTTTTTCATAATGCCAGCGTGCGAGTTCGACTGAAGGCGGCTGCTGCGTCAGATAGAAAACCGCGAGATTGTTCTGGGCGCCGGCATAATTGGGATTCAGCAGGATTGCTTTGCGAAAGGCGGTTTCGGCGGCGTTTCTCATGCCTTTTTGGCTCAGGGTAAGGCCGAGGAAATTTTGCACTTCGGCGTTTTGCGGATCCAATTTCGCCGCGCGGCTCAGCGCGTCGAGGGCTTCGTCATATTTCGCCTCCCGAAATTTGAGGTTGCCCATGATGGAAAGACTGAAACCATCGTCCGGAGCCGCGGCCAGCGCCGTCGTCAGGTTTTTTTCCGCTTCGTCCAACTGCCCCATTTCCAACTGGATGGTCGCGAGGTTTGCGAGTGTGCTCACGTTCTTGTCGTCGTGGCGAAGGACTTCGCGATATTTTTCCTCCGCCTGCTCGTAATGGTGCGAGGCGAAATCCCGCTGCGCTTCCGCAACCAAATCGGCTGTGCCGGCCGGCAGTTCACTCACAGACTTCTGACTGGCGCGGGGGTCAACGATTTTTGGATCCGGCCGTTTGAACAGCGCCAATTCTTCAGCGGTATACGGGACCGGTTTGGATTCATAGATGTCCATGCGCGCCCGCAGGGTCTCGAGTTCACCCGCCAGTTCGTCGACTCGCGCGGCAGTCGCCTTGCCGTTGCGCCCGTAAAGTTCTTTTTGGGCAGCATTCAATTTTTTCTGTAGATCGTCCCGTTCGCGTTCCAGCTGTTTCACGTGCTCGGTGTCCTGCGTCCAAACGGTGCTCGGCGCGCGGTTCGTGGCTTCATCGGAGAGCAGTTTGACGCGATTTTGCAGCGCGGCTTTTTCCAAACGCCAAACTTGCTTGTCGGCTTCCAACGCGGCGATCGTGGCCTGGGCCTGGGCCAATTTCGGGCCGAGGTCTCCGGCGGGCTGGAGGATGGTTTTCGACGCCGCGTTTTTCTTGAGGGCTGCATTTTCCTCACGCAACGCGGCCAAATCCGCGTTGTTCGCGCTCAACGCTTTTACCTGCGCCTGCAGCGATAAATTTTCCTGCTCCAGCCGCGTGGCGCGAGCGGTTTGCTGCGCGAGTTGCCGCCGAGTGCCATCGAGCGCTTTTTTGGCCTGCTCCAATTCGCCGGTATTCATCAGCGCGGCCACTTTCTCCTGCTCTTGCGCAAGGCTGACCTGCAAAAGCTCGTTTTCCTTTTCAATGGATCGAATTTTCTCCTGGGCCTGCGCAAATTCGCGAGGGTCCGCGCCCGCGGGTCGGGCCGCCAGTGCCTCGCGCAGTTTCGCTTCCAACAATGATTTGTCGCTTTGGACCTGCCTCAATTGATTTTGCAGATCAGCGATTTCGTTCTGAAGTTCCGCAGGCGAGGGTCCGGGTGGCGGCGCCGGAGTCTGCATTTCTGGTTGTGGCGTCACCAACGATGGAATAACGGGTGTTGGCGGAGCGGCCACCTCGGTGTTGGTGGATGTTGGAGCAGTGGGCAAAATCACCGTTTGAACGGGCTCGGGCGCTACTGCTGCCGGCGGAGCAGACGTTTTGACTTGCGTCGATTCCGCGACCGGCGCTGGCGCGCTTGGCGGCGCCTTCGACGCACCCGGCATCCTTGCGGACACAATGGTAATTTTGGACGCCAGATAATTGAGTCGGAAATTTACGACGCGATCATTCCAGCCCGGATAAATTTTTTGAAACCGTCGCAAGGCCGTCTGCGCCTCCATGTATTTGGCCTGGGCCTGCGCCGGTTGACCGGCGCTCAGCGAATCCCCTTCCTGGATGAGATTGTAAATATCTATATATTGGTCATCGGGTCCTCCATCCGCACGAACGCCAGGGACAACAACGAGCAACAAAACAACGATGGCAAGAAGCCGTTTCATGACGCCTGCATCATAGCGCGACGCGCAAACATTTGGCAAGCAATCGGCTGTAGTCCATGTAACAGAATCGTAGCAATTTAAGTGCGGACTTTACACCGCGTTACATTGACACATCGATGTGGCTTGTGTACTTTTTCCGCCGTTGACCGGTATGAGTTCGATGTTGAACCAACATGTTCTCGTGTTAAACCGTCTTTGGCAGGCGGTCAACATTTGCACGGCGCGTCGGGCCCTCACACTCCTGTTCCAAGGCCATGCCCAGGCAGTTCTCACTTCCGACGATGGCTCATTCCGGACTTATAATTTTACCCAATGGTACGATTTTTCACTGCGGGAGCCGCATCCTGAGTCGATCAAGACCATTTCGTTCCGCATCCGGGTTCCGCGCGTCATCCTGCTGGTGGTGTTCGATCGGATGCCCAAAAAGGAAGTCAAGTTCACGCGTCACAATATTTTTGAGCGCGACAAGAACATGTGCCAATACTGCGGCCAGGTTTTTGAGCGCAAGGATTTGAATTTGGACCACGTGATTCCACGCGACCGCGGCGGACCCACCACGTGGGAAAACATCGTTTGCTCCTGCATCGAATGCAACACACGCAAGGCCAACCGCACGCCGCAGGAAGCCGGAATGCACCTCGTCCGCAAGCCCAAGCGGCCGAAGTGGAGGCCATTTGTGCAGATCAACCTCAGCTTGCACCAGCACGATAGCTGGAAGCATTTCGTGGATTTGGCCTATTGGAACGTGGAACTCGGCGAAGATGTGGGCTGAACTCAGGCCTGAGCTGCTGACTTGGCGGCTTCGATCATTTCCCAGAACTTAGGATTCTGCTGTAGCGCTTCATCCTCATCCATTTTCAAACCGGAACGGAACAGAAAATCCTTGAGTGTGTGCCGGCTGAGAATGCGATGGACGACCACGCCTAATTCGTGTTTCTCAAAATAAACGCGATAATCGCCGATGCGAAAGCGATGAAGAATCCTTCCCGCGCGCTCGAGTTTGCCGAACTCCTCTAATTCGGTGGTCATGACCTGCTGAGGCAAGCCGCGGAATTCGCCGAGGATCTGCAGTTGCAATTCCTTCGGCATCTTGGCCAACTCCGCCGCACTTGTCGGATTAAAAATGATCTGAAATGAACGCATCACTGAATTGGTAGCGCGTACGGGAATCGAACCCGTCTTTCAGCCTTGAGAGGGCCGTGTCCTAGCCGATAGACGAACGCGCCATTGGACTGCGTTTTATGCTATGCGCTTCAGCCCGGATGTCAATGCCAGCACTCCAGGCTCCTGGCTCAGGGGCCAAGATATACGGGGCCGCTTTGATCCGTGCCCAGGAATGTGCCATAAGCTGAGTTCTGCTTTTGCAACAGCACTCCGTTGATCAAAACGGACTTTCCATTGTTTGGATCGCGAGCGGTGCCTTTGAATAAACCCGTTTTGGTCGTAATCGTCACGCTCAAACCATCGCTGCTCGCAGTCTTGTTGTTGCTTCCCAGCGTGAAATGATTGGTGAAACTTTCCGGCAGATTCCCCTGCTGAAGAATCGACGCGCCGCCGGCAGGCAGATTCAGCAGTGGGAGCCCATTCGTAAAGGAATACACGGACCCGAGCACCTGGATGGTGTTCGGGAAACTAAATCCGCCCGGATAGAGTTTTGCCTTTTGCTGCGGCTGCACCATCCAATTGAGGGAACCGCTGATGTCGGTGTTGGCCAAATTCGTCGTGAACGTGAGCCATCCCAGAATGCCACCCAGACCCTTGTACGGCGCGACGAAGAACGGCCAGCGGCCGTCTTTTGAGATGGTTGTTTTCTGCGCGGCTTTGGCGCCATCGCCCAATGCGCCGGTGAAAATCACGTTGCCGGATACGTCCACCTTGACGGTGCCGTATCCATTGCCGCCCGGTTGGACGGAGGAATCCGCGCCGCCGGGAATGACCAAGGTGTAGTTTTTGCCGCCTTGCGGTGCGGGCCTCGCAGGCGAAAAAGGCGCGCGATCCGCCTCCAGTTGCGCTGTCCATCCTGAATTGCTGATTGAACCAATAATGCGATCGTTTGGCTGGTCCATTTGCAACTGGACCAGGAATGGCGTGGAGCCTTTTATCGAAACGGAATTGGAGAACACGCCGCCAATAGTGAAATTCCCCGAAAACGAAACAGGCTTTCCGGCCAGCGGCGTCAATTTGGCGGTGAACCCACCCAAAGCCGTGGCAGAGATGCTGGCAAAACCGGCGCTCGTCGTGGCCACGCCGTTGGTGTCATAGAAAAGGCCTGCGTACGGTCCGGCGGTCGCATTAAATGGATTGAGGATAAAATTTGCGGCCACGGTCAGATTGGTCTGCACAGTGAATTTCAGCGTTTGCGCCGTGCTTAACATGTTTCCGCCGCCATCCGTCCAATTAACGAAGAGATAACCGAAGCCGGGTTTTGCGGTCATTGAATAGCTCTTCCCGATCTGAAGGAGCCAGCCGTTGTAATTCGGAGTGAGCGTTCCCGAACCCGTTTGCTGGACGATGATTTGTTTACTCGGAACATAGTTGAACGTGACGCTGTTTGTGGTGGAAATATTATTGAATGTATCCACTGCATAGGCGCGGAGCGTATTCGCGCCAGAGTTCAGCCCAGATACTCCCGCTGTCCACGCAGCTGTATTCGTGGCCTGAATCCATGAGCCGTCGTTTAGCTGGCACCATACGGACGCCAATTGCCCATTGTCCGTGGCGGTGCCGTTGGCGACGAACACATCGTTGCTGACTGAAGAACCTTTTTTGGGCCAGCTAATCGCGAGGTTCGGTTTGATCGGATCGGTGAAATTCGCGATGAGCGTGAGGTTGGACTGCATCATGAATGTAATTGTCGGGGAATTCGTCTGAATATCGCCGGTCCAATTCACAAAAGCGCAGCCGGTACCCGGCTGCGCGGTTATGGAATACGTTTTGCCCACTTCGAGCAACACGCCATCAAGGTCGGGTGTCACGGTGCCGCCGCCGTTGACCAGCAGCGTCAGCGGTGCGCTCACGATATAGGTGAAATCCACTTCGTTCGTCTGCGAAATGTTCCCGGTGGAATCCTCGGCATAGGCGCGGACAACATTCGCTCCCGGTGTCAAGGAGACGTTCAACGACCAGTTCGTATTTCCCGTTGCCTGCGTCCACGCGCCGCCATTGGCCTGCACCCACACACCGGCCAAACCGAGATTGTCCGTGGCGGTGCCGCTCACGGTCACTGTGCCATTGCTGAGGCTCTGTCCCGAAATAGGATTCGTAATGCTGAGGCTCGGCGGAGTGTCATCCGCCACCACGGTCAACCGGCGGATGGAAGTATGGCCTGAATTATCCCAGCCCTGAAATTGGATGACATAAACGTCCTCGACATCCGGCGTGAAGGTAGGATTGGAAATGTTCGTGGCGGACAATTGCGCCGTCGAATTGGCCGGCCGTCGAACCAGGGTCCACGACCACGAGATTGTCGTGAGATTCGAAATGCTGAAATGTCGGGTAACGCCCACTTGCCCGTAGGGCAAATCCACCACGGGCCTGTCCGGCAACGCGGGATAACCTTTGCGAATGGAATTATTGACAGAATCGGCGACATAAACATTTCCCTCGGCATCAACTGCCACTCCTTCAGGGAGATTGAATAGAGCATCGCTCCCATTGCCATCCAGATTGCCGGATTGTCCAGCCACACCGCCAATCGTAGTGACCACGCCCGCAGGCGTAATTTTGCGAATCGTATTGTTGCCCGCGTCACCAATGTAAATATTGCCGTTTGCATCAGCGGCTGCGCCGAAAGAACCATTGAACAACGCTGCCGTTCCCGTGGCGTCAGTGCTCCCCGACACAAGCGGCGTTCCGGCAAAGGTTGTCACCTGAGTGTCTCCGATAATTTTCCGAATGGTGGAGCTTCCGTTGTCGACGACATAGATATTGTGGCTGCCATCGATAGCCAGCCCTTTTGGACCGTTGAACGAAGCCGACAAAAGAGGGCCGTCATTAGTCCCGGTCTTCAGAACGGTGCCGGCGTAGGTCGTGACGTCACCATCGGGAG
>Ga0335085_10002848_pt1 | contig 31417 bp, 24 predicted proteins | sample Lox_Sample_45_FD_206712 | JGI IMG/M metagenome (GOLD analysis project Ga0335085, IMG submission 206712) | Soil microbial communities from Loxahatchee National Wildlife Refuge, Florida, United States - Lox_Sample_4.5 | ecosystem: Environmental > Terrestrial > Soil > Wetlands | place: USA... | reverse complement strand
CGCCGCCACCGTCTACCTGTCGTGTGGCGCGTGGGAGTCGGCCCACGACCCGAAGTGGCCGTACCTGGGCCATGCGTGGTGGCGGGCCGGGCTGCGGCCGGACAGCAACCGGACCCTGCTGGCCGTGGCGGCGGTGTGGCTGCTCGCGCTGGTCTGCTACTGGTGGCCGCGCAAGCTGATGCCGGCCGTCGTCGGTCTCACCACCGTGGTGGCGATGGTGGCCGTGGGTGGCGTGCTGGCCACCTCGTCGCTGCTGCCGTGCCGGGGCGGGCAGACGACGACGGCCGTGGCGGCCTGGGTTCTCGGCCTGTATGTGGGGAACCCGCCGCAGGTCTACGGGGCCGGCGCGTGCCCGGGGCAGCCGCCGCTCGCCCTGCAGCTCGGGCAGATCGTCTGCCTGGGGGCCACGCTGCTCGGGGCCCTGGCCGCGGCGGCGGTGCTGTGGCAGCAGCCGCTGGACCGCTTCCGGTCCCGGTTCGTGCGGGACGCCACGGTCCTTACCGGCCTGGACGCGCTGACCATGCCGCTGCTGCGGCAGCTCGCCGACACCGGGCGCCCGGCCAGCATCGTGGTGATCGAACCGGACGCGAGCCATCCGCTGCTGGACGAGGCGCGCGCCACCGGCGCCCACGTCATGGTCGGCGACCCGACATCGGCACGGATCCTGCTGCCGATCTTCGCGGGGTGGCGCGGATGCGCGCTGAGCTATCTGTATGCGCTGCGCGACGATGTAGCGGAGAATGAACGGGTCCTGGCCGCGGCCCGCGGCGTCTTGAGCCGTTATCAGCCCGATCCCGAGAGGCAGCCGCACCTCGTCATGCGCATCGATGATCCCCGCCATGCCGATCACTGGCGGAGCTGGCACACCGGCGCCTCCAGCCGGTATTTCGAGGACGCCTTAAGTCCGCAGGAATCGACCGCGTGCGCGCTGGTCAGCCAGGTTCTGCGGACCGGCGCGCGGGCGCTGCTGCTGTGCGGGGACAGCACCCTGGCCCTCGCCACCCTGCTGGAACTGGGCCGCCGGGCCTGGGAACAGCAACAGCTCATCGCCGCGGCGGCCGGCCGCCCGCCGCACCCGGATGCCGCCGGTCCCCCGGCGGACAGGCCGGCCCCGTTGCCGGTCGAGCGTGTGCTGCTGCTGGACCGGCGCTCACCTGACCTGCGGCGCGAGTACCTGGCCACCTCATCGCCGGCGCTGGCCAGGCAACTGCCGGCCGTCACCGCCCGGCCCGAGCCGTGGCGGGACCGGCTGCTCGCCCTGCTGGACGACCTGGCCCCGGCGGACGCGGCCGAGACCGCGGTCGTGATCGCCGACGCGCTGTCCGAGGACAGCGCGCATGAGGCGGGACGGGTCGCCCGGCTGCACCCCGGCGTGCCCGTGTTCGTGCCGGTATCCGGCGAGGCGGACGCGAATGAGCCGATCTTCGGCCTGCTGCGCCCCTTCCCGCGCACCCTGCTGGTGGACGGCGACGTCCCCGAGGACACGTGGACCAGGGTGGCGCGGCACTGGCACGAGTGCTTCCGCCTGCAGCACCCGGCGGTGCCCGGCGAACCGCGGACGCTGACCGGCCGCCCCTGGAACGAGCTGGACGAGTTCATCCAGCAGGACAACATCCTCCAGCTCCGCTCGATCATGACCGCAGTCGTGAGCCACGGGCGCCGGTGGGTACCGGGCCGCTCGGTCACGCCGGGCAGCTTTATCGAGCTGAACGAGACTGCCCTGGAGGAAATCGCGCAGGCGGAGCACACCCGCTGGTACCGCCGGCGGCTCGCCGCCGGTTGGTCGCCCGGCGGCGCGGCACGCACCCGGCACGCGGGCCGACCCGGCCACGCCCGCGTCAACCGGCGGGTGGTCCCGTGGACCGAGCTACCCGCCGGTGAACGCGCCCGGAACATCGAGCACCTGCGGTCCCAGCTGGCCCAGCTGGAGGACGTCGGCTTCATGCCCGTCGTCCCGGCGGGGGGGCCGCCCGGCGCGGCCGAGTTCCGGCGCATCGGCACCGTCCAGGCGAAGCGGCTGGGCGCCCGCCAGACGTGGACCCGGCGGTCAGGTGATGAACTGTGCGGCGACGCCGGAGACTGGCGTGTCCGCGACGACCACGGTGACGAGCGGACGGTCCGGGACGCCGAATTCCGCGCCAGCCACGAGTCGCTCGGTGGCGAGAAATGGCTCCGCACCGGCACGTTCAGCGCCTGGCAGGTCAGCGAGACCCAGATCCTGCGCACGATAGAGGGCCGGGCCGTGGCCAGGGCGGGAGACTGGGTGGTCGAGGGGCACGGGGGGGAACGCTGGCCGGTCACCGACGAGCAGTTCCGGCGGACCTACCGGGCGGTCAACGGCCGGCCGGGGCCGGACCGCATAGCCAACGGCCAGTCGGCGCCGTAACCGGCACGCGCGTACAGCCTGGTCCGAGCGCCGGCCAGGTACTCGTCCAGCTGGCGGGTGACCGTCCCGAAACCACGATCGTTCCGTGCACCGAACGTCGCCGGATCGGGCCGGTTCCAGTGGTGCGGGAAGTACGGGCCGACGAGCCGGTCGAGGTCGCCGCCTGTGCCGGATCGGGCGGCCCGGGGAGAATGAGCTGCACGAGACCTCACGGAACCCAGCTTCGGGGCGTCTTCAGGACATGACTGGCAAATTGCCGTTCGAGACGGTCGTGTCCGCGCACGGCGGCATCGTCCTGCGCGTCTGCCGCGCCGTCCTCGGCCCGGCCGACGCCGATGACGCCTGGTCGGAAACGTTCTTGTCCGCGATGCGGACCTACCCGGACCTGCCAGCCGACGCCAACGTCGAGGCCTGGCTGGTGACCATCGCGCACCGCAAGGCCATCGATATCACCCGCGCGGCCACCCGCCGGGCCATCCCGGTCGCGGAGATCCCGGAGGCCAGGGTCACCGCGGCCGGGGGCACCGCGGACCACGGCGGCCTGGGCCTGGACGGTGATCTCGCGGAGGCCGTAACCAGGTTGCCGGCCCGGCAGAAACAGGCCGTGGCCTACCACTACCTGGCCGGGCTGCCTTACACCGACGTCGCCGCCATCCTGGGCGGCACCGCTGACGCCGCGCGGCGCGCCGCCGCCGACGGCATCGCCAGACTCCGGCGCTCGTTCCTGGGCGCTCGCGTGAGGAGCGAACGATGAATACCGATGACCTGGCCCGTGACCTGGCGCAGGCCTTCCCCGGCAGCCCCGGCGAGCTGAGCCGGCTGCACGAACGGCTGGCGGCCGCGGCGCAGCGTGAGGGCATCCTGGACGTGGCCTACCGGACCATCGACAGCCCGGTCGGCTCACTGCTGCTGGCCGCGACCGAGCAGGGCCTGATCCGTGTCGCCTACGCCCGGGAGAACCACGAGGCCGTCCTGCAGGCCCTGGCGATGAGGGTAAGCCCGCGCATCCTGCACGCCCCCGGCCGCCTGGAGGCGGTCGCCCGGGAGCTCGGCGAGTACTTCGCCGGCCGCCGCCGCCGCTTCGACCTGCCGCTGGACCTGCGGCTGACGGCCGGATTCCGGCGCACCGTGCTGAGCCACCTGCCCGAGATCGGCTACGGGCACACCGCGAGCTACGCTGCCGTCGCGCAGCTGGCCGGCCACCCGAAGGCGGTCCGCGCGGTCGGTACCGCCTGCGCGACCAACCCGCTGCCGGTCGTCGTACCCTGTCACCGCGTCGTGCGGTCCGACGGCCGGATGGGCGGCTATCTCGGCGGCCCCGATGCCAAGCGCACCCTGCTCAGCCTGGAGGCAGCGGCATGAGCCACACCGCCACCCTGATCCCGCAGGGCCACGGGCTGGTGTTCACCACCCGCGACTGGCCGGTGGAATCCCGGCGCGGCTGGTCGGCCACGCCGGTTCGCCATGGCGTGTCCGTGATCCGCTCCGGCCAGCCCTTCACCCTCGGGCTCATCTTCCACGACGCGGCCTGAGGCCCCGCCCGGCCCGGCGCTCACGGGGCCCCGGGCGGGCCGGCCGTCGTCGGCCGCGAGTGGATCTGCGCCGCGACGCGGGTAGCGTGGTGGGCGGCCCTGCACGAGTAAGCCCCCCGAGGAGACAGATGCCCAACCAGCTGGCCAGCACGATGACGGTGCGGGAGATCGCCCGCCAGGCGGCCGAAGCCATCCGCGCGCTGAACCACCTGACACACGGCGGCGGAGAGCTGACCAACCCCGGCGAGGTCCGCGACATCATCGCCAGCCTGGGGCGGATGGGCCAGGGCCTGCCGCAGCTGTGCGAGGAGCTGGCCCGCTTTCTGGTCACCCACCACGAGGACGGGCAGGTCGCGCACGACTCCGGCCGGGACCCGGACCTGTCCGTAGCCGAGGTGACCGAGGCCCTCTCGGCCGCCAGCCAGGCGGCGGACATGATGACCGCCGCCCTGGACGAGGCGCACAACGCGTCGGCCGAGCTGAGAGCCGCGCGGTAGATCCGGCCGTGGGGGCCCCTGCCGCGCGGTAACCCTCTCCCGGGTCACCCTGGGCAAGGTCGAGGCACGGTGATCCGCCACCCTCGCCGGGCGACCCCGCCCGGCCGGAACGTCCATAGCCACGAGCGCGCCATCGGGGGCCGCGCGCCGCCCGAACGTCGTGCTGCAGGTCATCCCGCTGTCGGCAGGTAACCGCCTCAGCCGGCACGTTCGTCCGGACAGATCGTCTCCGGTCACCCGGATCGAGGTCGCCCCCAATCGAGTTACCGAAGGTCGGCGTCGCTAGTCGCCGTAGATCGCCGCCGTGATGACCCCGGTGCCCCCGCCACTGGGGGCCGTCACGCCGATCGTGCTGCCGATCGTGGTCGTACTGCCCCAGGTCGTCGTTCCGACCGACGTGGTCGTTCCCGCCGACACGCCGAGGCCGTCACCGTAGATCGCCGACACTCTGGTGCTGTCACCGTAGATCGCCACGTCCAGGGTGGCCGTGACCGGTGCCGCGGCGCCGGCCGACCCGGTCGCGGTGTGCGCCGTCACACCCTGGGTGGCGGCTGCCGGGTGGGTGGCGGAGTTGGTCCCGGCCCGCGTACTACTGCTGTGACCCGCGAGGTAGCCGACAGCCAGTGCAACCACGAGTATGAGTGTCCCCAGGACACCTACGGCGGCGGCTACGGCTCTTTTCACGTTCACGTCTTCTCCTCGCTGTCTCCTAAGTGACGCGGAGCCAGTGTCCCTGGTGTACCGATCGACAGGCCGACTTCAGCAAAACCCCTGGATTTAGGGCGTTTCGTCCCGATCTTTCCAGAAAAAGAGGGACACGACCAGAATCGGCCGGGCGCTGCGCTCTCCGGAAACACACGATTGCGCGGCTGGCGCGCCACGTCCGGCGAGCGGGCAGCAGACAGCAGCGTACGTCTGGGCCGGGGTCACGACAAGATCACGTGGCGACTGGGTTTTCGTGCGAATGCCCCAGAATGGCAGCCTGGGCAACACAATGGGACGACCGACGCGCACCTTTCGGCGCATTTTCGGTCCCGGCGGCGGCGCGTCCCCGACCCCGGCGGCCTGCGGGATGCGACGATGACGGGCGTGACCGCTGTCGCCGCCGGGCGGAACCGGGCTGACCTTCCGGGCGCCGTCAGCCGGACCAGCGCATTTCCGCGGCTGCGCTACATGGGTTCCAAATACCGGCTCGTCCCACACCTCGCCGGGGTGTTCGCTGAGGTGGGCGGCACGACCGCGCTCGACGCGTTCTCCGGCAGCGGGGTGGTGTCCTACCTGCTGAAGGCGCTCGGCTACCAGGTCACCGCCAACGACTTCCTGCACTTTCCCGCGGCCATCACCGGGGCCACCGTGGTCAACCAGGGCGTCACCCTCACCGCGGACGACATCGGTGCGATCTGCGGTCCGGCCGCCGACGACCGCGACTTCATCCAGCGCACGTTCGAGGGCCTGTACTTCACCGCGGACGACCGCCGGTTCCTCGACTCCGCGTGGTCCCATGTCGACCGGCTGGCCGGCGCGAAACGGGCCGTGGCGGTCTCGGCCCTGGTCCTCGCGGCGGCGCGCAAGCAGCCACGCGGCGTCTTCACCGTCACCGGGCTGCGTTACGACGACGGCCGCCGTGACCTGCGGCTCCCGCTGCGCGACCACTTCCGTGAGCGGGCCGCGGCGTACAACCGGGTGGTCTTCGACAGCGGGCAGCCCTGCACCGCCCTGACCGGGGACGTCTTCGACGTCGGCGCACGGCCCTTCGACGTAGTGTACCTCGACCCGCCGTACGCCCCGCCGCGGGACGACAACTGCTACATCAAGCGTTACCACTTCCTCGAGGGACTGAGCACCTACTGGCGCGGCCAGCAGATCATGCCGCGGACCCGGACCAAGAAACTGGCCAAGCGGTACACGCCATTCTCCTACCCCCGCACCGTCACCGGGGCGCTGCGCCGCACCCTGGAGCAGTTCCGTTGCTCCGTCATCGTGCTGTCCTACTCCTCCAATGCCGTGCCGGACGTGGCCACCATCGAGACCCTGCTGCGTGAGGTCAAAGACGACGTGCAGATCCGCCCGGTCGAGCACACCTACTCGTTCGGCACGCACGCCACCGCGTGCCGCCGCGCGGTATCTGAGTATCTGTTCATCGCCCGGTGACCCGCAGCGTCGTCCTGGCCGAGATCGGCCTGCCCTTTCCGGCGCAGCGGCCGCCGACGGCCACCCTCGTGCTCGTCGAGACCGCCTGAGCCGGCCGCCGGCGAGAGGTCGCAATGCCCCCTCCCGATGGAGGCAAAGCCAATATGCTGGCCCGGATTGGCGCGATCGAGGTCCTCCCGGTCGTTCCGTGCGCACATCCGACGTACCCGCGAGCGAATCAGGAGACGCATGGAGGGCTACCGGCGGTATTGCGTTCAATGTGGCAGCGAACTGAAGCAGGGAGCGCGGTTCTGCACGAACTGCGGACAAGCCGTCGCGGCGAAAAGCCCGCAGCCTGCCGTGATCGGTGAGCACGATGCTGCCACCCGCGACCTCCAGGCGCCCCCTCCGTCACCCGCCTGGGGCGTCTCGGCCGTCCCGCCCGACGGGGCCCTGTTCCCCCCGCCCGGTTCCGGCTTTCCCTCGCAGGACGCACCGTTCCCGACGGAGGCTTCCCGCTTCCCGACGGAGGCTTCCCGCTTCCCGACGGAGGCTTCCCGCTTCCCGACGGAGGCTTCCCGCTTCCCGACGGAAGGCCCCCGCTTCCCGACGGAAGGCCCCCGCTTCCCCGCGGAAGGCTCCCGCTTCCCGACGGAAGGCCCCCGCTTCCCGACGGAAGGCCCCCGCCTCCCCGCGGAAGGCTCCCGCTTCCCGACGGAGGCTTCCGGTTTTCCGACGGAAGGCTCCCGACTCCCCACGGAGGCTTCTGGTTTCCCCGCGGAAGGCTCCCGCTTCCCGACGGAGGCTTCCCGCTTCCCGGTGGATGGCTCCCGTCCGCCATCGGAAGGTAACGGCTTCCCGCCCCGCCGTCCTGCTGCGACCCGTGAGATCCCCGGCCTCCCTCCCGGCCGTCCCGCTGGGACCCGCGACGTCCCCGATTTTCCGCCCGGCGGTCCCCCGGGGCCGCCAGACAGCTTCGGCTTTCCCCGGCAGGATGCCTTCCCGCCACCCCGCAGCTCAGGCTTCCCGCCGGAGGGCGTTCCCTTCCCCCTGGAGGGCGCCGCCGCAGCAGGCGCCCCCTTCCCCCGGGACGACACCGCCGCGATGCAGGCCGACCCGGGCGCCCCGTCGAAGAGGCTGGCCTCCCCGACGGCCCACCCGGCGGCCGTATCCGCGCTTCCGGCTGCCGGGCCGCCTGCCGCGGCCGGATCTGCCCACCCGGCACCGACCGGCACAGATACGGCTCAGTTCACCCCGGACTGGGTGAACGACGTAGGCTTCAGCCCGCAGTGGGAGCCGTCACACCCGTCGGCGCCACCCGGTGACGCGGGGCCTCCCGCCGGCGACCGGGACCATTCCCGCCGACTGCTGGTCGTCGGCCTCATTGCCCTGGTGGCAGCGGTTATCGTCGTACCGGCCCTGCTAATCGCGCACTCGTTCCACGGCATCACGAGCGGGGGCGCGGCCGCGGCCCAGCCCACCGCGAAGCACCCCACGCGGGGCGCCATGGCCCCCGCGCCGTCGCGGCGGACCGCGGCGGCGGGTGTGGCCACCCTGCTGGCGCAGACGGCCACGGACCGCAGTTCGATCGTGAACGCGGTGGGCGCCGTCGAGCACTGCACGGCGGCCCTGGGCCAGGCCCCGCAGGTATTCCAGCAGGCCGCCGCCTCGCGTCAGCGTCTGCTCCGCCAGCTCGCCAGCCTGCCCGGACGTTCTGCACTGCCCGCGCCGATGCTGCAGGAACTGACCGGTGCGTGGCAGGCGTCGGCCGCGGTGGATACCGATCTCGGGAAATGGGCACAGGACGAGGTGACCGGGGGCTGCAAGCCGAACGATCACGCCGACGCCAACTTCCAGGCGTCCGGCGCCCCCGACGTCCAGGCGACCAACGACAAGACGGCCTTCGTATCCAGGTGGAACTCTATCGCCGCGAAGTACGGGCTGACCCGGTACCGGACCAGCCAGCTCTGAGTGTTCAGCTCCCGGTCAGGTCCGTTCGGGCAGATGAACACGCATCTGTGCGGTCATCGCATATTTCCCCAGACGATGGCGGACAGCTGGTTGATCGTGTCGATGCCGTACTGCTCGGTCGGGTTGCCCGTGGTGAGCACGGCCATCAGGTAGTCCCGCCCGCTGCCCGACACCCACCCGATGCTGTTGATCTGCCAGTCGGTTCTCGCGCCGTTCAGCGGCAGCCAGCCATTCTTCAGGGCCACCGTCGCCTGCGGGGGCACACCGCCGGTGACTCCCCAGCGCTGCGCCGGCGTCACGTTCTCCATGAGCTGCAGCACACTGTTCCGCTGTGCGTCCGTCAGCAGCGTGCTGGGCCCGACGAGCGCGCGGAGCAGGGCGATCTGGTCGGTGGGGGTGGTGGTCGTCAGGCCCCATCCCGGCCAGGCGAACCCCGGGCAGTCCACGCAGGACGAGGGGAGCGTGTGCGTCAGGCCGGCCGCCGTATTGAACGACTGGATCCGGCCGGGGCCGCCCACGGCGTTCCACAGGCTGGTGGCGGCGGAATTGTCGCTGTCCTCCATCATCTCCTGCGCCAGCGACTGATCCGCGGCCGGCAGGCCAGCCGGGCCGTTCCCCTGCTGCGCATAGAGCGTCTCGAGGATGTCGAGCTTGACGATGCTCGCCGCCGCCTCCGGGTCCGGCGGCCCGATACTCCAGGTCTGCCCCGTACCGACGTCGTAGACGGCAGCCATGACGGTGCCGCCGCGGGAGGCGACATAGGAGGTGGCCGCGGCCCCGAGCGGATTCTGCCGCCGGCGGGGTGACGGCGACGCCGAGGGGGTGTGAAGTTTCCCGGCCTCCAGCGACGTGCCCTTAGCGGGCCGGGCCACCGGGCTACGCGCGGCCGGTGAGGCAGCCGGAACGGGGCTGGTGGCGGCACGCCGTGCGGGTGCGTGGGCGTCACATCCCTGGACCGCCGCCGCCAGCAGCAGGGCCGCCGCGGCAGCGCAGGTTCGCGCCGTGCGCGTGGCTTTCGCGCGCCGGGCGGGCGTCCCCGTCACCTGCGGCCTCCCGTCGCGGACTGTGCGCCTGTGTGCCGCGCGCGCCGGAAAGAGTGCGGCCCGCGGACCCCGGACACGCAGGGAGCGGGTGATGCGACTACCCGGATGAAGCGCGACACGGACCAGAACTTTATTGGGTCGCACGCTGGCGGGGGTACCAGATTGCACCGGATGAAGTGCCGGGCCCTCTGGACGAGGAACTTAGGTTTGCCTTACCTTAGTTCGCGTGACATGGGCTGATGCGGTTCCAAACCTGCTGATCGGGTTGCGTGAGGGGCTTGAGGGGGGCCTGGTGGTCAGCATTCTGCTGGCCGCGCTGCGCAAGACGGCCCCACGGGAGGCCGGAAACCGCCGCGTGTCGTCGGCCCCGGTGTGGCTGGGCGTGCTGGGCGCGGTGATGGTGGCCGGCAGCTTCGCGGCGGTGCTGACCTTCTCGACCAGCGTGCTGTCCAGCCGGGCGCAGGATGCGGTCGGTGGCCTGCTGAGCATACTCGCCGTCGCCCTGGTCACCAGCATGGTGTTCTGGATGCGCCGCACCGCGGCGAGCCTTTCGGCGCAGTTGCGCGGGGACGTGCAGCGGGCGGCGGCGATCGGTGCCGGGGCGCTGACGATCACCGCCTTTCTCGCGGTCGGCCGGGAAGGCCTGGAGACGACGCTGTTCCTGTGGACGGCCGTGAAAGCGTCGGGGCAGACACTCTCCCCGCTGACGGGAGCGGCCCTCGGCTTGGCGGCTGCGGTGCTGCTGTGCTGGCTGCTGTACCGGCGGGCCGTCCGGCTGAACGTCGGGGTGTTCTTCAACCGGACCGCCATCGCGCTTATCGTCATCGCTGCGGGCGTACTGTCCTACGGCCTGGGTGACCTGCAGGACGCGGGGCTGCTGTCCGGGCAGCGCTGGCTGGCATTCGACCTTACCGCGCACGTGGACCCGAACTCGTGGTGGGTCTCGGTCGTGACCGGTGCCACCGAACTGTCCCCGAAGATGACGGTGCTGCAGGTCGTGGCCTGGGTCGTCTACCTGGCCGTGGTTATTCCGCTGTTCGTGCACGCGGGCCAGGCCAGGGCAGTTCCGGCCACCGCACCGCCGGCCACCGCACCGCCGGCCACCGGGCCGAAGGCCGCCCCGGCGCGCTGGGCGCGACTGGCCGCGCGCCGCCCGTGGGTCGTCGCGGGGGTGCTGGTCGTCGCACCCGCGGTCGCCGCTGGCGCCGCGATCGCCGCGCTGCCGCCGCCGAGCGCCTCCGGCACCACCGCCGTGACGGTGACGAGCACCGGCTGCGCGAAGGACTGGACGGCCGCCCGCACCGGGCCGCAGACCTTCACGGTGGATAACCAGTCCAGCAACGCGGGTGAGGTCACCCTGGTCAACGCCGCGGGCGCGGTGGTAGCCGAGATCGAGACCCTGGGCCCCGCCACCACCGCGGACATGACCGCGACGCTCGGCCCGGGCCCGTACACGTTCACCTGTCACATGTCCGGCGGAGCTGTCACTGCCTCGGCGACGGTCCAGGTCAGCGGCAAGGCCGCCCAGGCCGCCCCGGCCGCGGTCAAACCGGTGACCCTGCAGGAGCTGACCGGCCCGAACAAGGAGTACGAAAGCTATGCCGCCGCTGACCTGGCGACCCTGGCCGGTGCCGTGGCGACGATCAAGGCGGACCTGCGGCAGGGCAACCTGAGCGCCGCCAGGACGGACTGGCTGACCGCCCAGCTGGACTGGGAGAAGGCCGGCGCGTCCTACGACAGCTTCGGCGCCGACGGCACCGCGGTGGCCGGGCTGCCCGACGGCCTGGTCAGCGGCGTCAACGACCAGGACTTCACGGGCCTGCACCGGCTGGAGTACGGGCTCTGCCACGGCCAGAGCGCCGCCACGCTGCTGCCCGTGGTGAACGTGCTGGCCAAGGACGTCGCCACCGTGCAGCAGAACCTGACCTCCAGCGACCTGGCCGGCGATCCGACGAACCTGCCGCTCCGGGCGCACGAAATCCTGGAAGACGCGCTGCGTGACCACCTCTCCGGAATTGACGATGAGGGCAGCGGTGACGCCTACCCGGCGACCTATGCCGACCTTCAGGTGACCCGGGTCGTGCTGGGCGAACTGGCTCCCCTGATCAGCGAGCGGGCACCCCGGCTGCTGCCGACGGCACGGGCCCAGATGAACACCCTGGAGCGAGCCCTGCTGGCCACCCGGGCGCACGGGCAGTGGGCCTCCATCAGCTCGGCCTCACTGTCCCAGCGGCAGCGGGTGGACGGCGCGATCGGCGCCGTCCTGGAGACCCTTTCGTCCGTACCTGACCTGCTTGAAATCCCGCCCACCCACTGAGCCGGGACCGGCCGGCGGACCGGTCCGGCCGACGAGCCAGTCCCGCCTGACGAACCAGCCCACGATGCGAACCAAGCAAGGAGAGAACCCGGCATGAGCGTCAGCCGCCGCAACTTCCTGAAGGGGGCTGTCGCCGGCTCGGCCGGCACGGCGCTGACCGGCGGAGTACTGATCGGCGGGGCCCGTGCGGACGGCGGCACCAATGCGGCGCCCGCCACATCGGGCTCTTATCCGTTTCACGGCACTCATCAGGCTGGGGTCCTGACCCCAGGGCCGGCCGCCAAGCAGTCGTTCGCGTGCTTCGCCGCCTTCGACACCATCGCCACGAGCAGACCCGACCTGGCGGACCTGATGCGCGTGCTCACGGAGCGGTCCCGTTCTCTCACCTCCGGCGGGACGCCGCCGGATCTGGGCATCGGGCAGCCTCCCTCAGACAGTGACGTGCTCGGCCCGTCCGTCTCCGCCGACGGGCTCACGGTCACCACGTCCGTCGGGTCCAGCTTGTTCGACGACCGCTACGGGCTGGCCAGCCAGAAGCCCAGGAAGCTGGCCCCCATGCGGGCGTTCCCCAACGACTCACCGGAACCCGCATGGCTGCACGGTGACCTGCTTCTGCAGTTGTGCGCCAACCATCCCGACACCATCCATCACACGATCCGCGACATCACCAAGCACACCCGCGGGGCGATGCAGCTCCGCTGGAAGATAGAGGGCTACAACTCCCCGCCCCGCCCGTCCGGCGCCTCCCGGAACCTGCTGGGGTTCAAGGACGGCACCGCCAACCCGGTTGGCTCCCTGGCCAGCAGCCTGGTCTGGGTCGACGACCCGGCCGAGCCGGGCTGGGCGCGAGGCGGCTCCTACCAGGTGGTGCGGCTGATCCGGATGCTGGTCGAGTTCTGGGACCGGGTGTCGATCAACGAGCAGGAGGGCATGTTCGGCCGCCGCCGTGACACGGGCGCGCCGCTGGATGGCAGCGCCGAGTTCGACGCCCCGGACTACCGGGCCGACCCGCACGGAAACGTGATCCCGCTCGACGCGCACATCCGGCTCGCCAACCCCCGGACGCCCGCCACCGCTGACCAGCGGATCGTACGCCGCTCCTATAACTACGACCTCGGTGTCGACGAGAACGGCAACATCCAGGCCGGGCACGTCTTCGTCGCGTACCAGCAGGACGTGCGCCGACAGTTCGAAACGATCCAGGAGCGGCTGATCAACGAGCCGCTCATCGACTACGTCCAGCCCTTCGGGGGCGGCTACTTCTACGCGCTGCCCGGCGTGGCCCGCGCCGATGACTGGTACGGCCGCGCCCTGCTCAGCTGATCCGTCTCACGGCTTCCGGGCCACGGCACCGTAGATGTTCACTTCGCTCGGCTGCGGCCGGATACGGCCGGCGTCGGGGCGCCAGTCCGACACGAGCACGACACCGGGATCGACGAGCTCCAGGCCGCTGAAAACGAGATCGGCGAACTCATCGGAGGTCCGGAGCGCGCCGCGGATGCCACCTTCGCGATACGCACGGCCGGTGCCGCAGGAAGGCCCGGTTCTCCCGCACCGCGGTGCGGACCGCGCCCCAGCTTTCCAGCACCTTGCCGGCGACGGCCCGGTCGGCGGCGAAGTTGTCCTTGCCACCGAGGAAGTAGTCGTACATGCGCGCCGGATGCGGCCTGCTCACATCGATCTCGGGCGGTACTCCGGTGCCAACGGACCGCTGATCCGGAGTCCCGGAAGTCCCTGTCATCACGCCTTCTCCCACTGCCCTCCGTCGGCGTACTGCTGGCCAACAGCGTACCCACCACGGCTACGGCGCCTCCCGAAGACAACTAGGCTCGTAAAAATGAGCGGGTGGCTGGCGTGCGCAGTGCATGGGCGGCACTGGGGCGTCCGGGGCGCGGCCGGCCTGCTGCCGTTCGCGGTCACCGCCGGCGGCGTTCAGGTGCTGCTCGCCCTGCGCAGCCACGGTACTCACCAGGGCGGGACATGGGGCACGGTCGGCGGGGCGATCGAACCCGGCGAGACGCCCTGGGAAGCGGCCGTCCGGGAGGCCAACGAGGAGGCCGCCGGCCTGGAGCCCGCCGACGTCCAGGCGGCGGAAAGCCACCGGTATGGCTGCGTCAGCGGATGGGCCTACGTCACGTTCCCCGTCCGCGTGCCGCCGACCGCGCCCGTCGCGATCCGGTCCAACTGGGAGACCAGCGACCTGCGCTGGATCCCTGTCGATGAGGTCGACACCTATCCTCTGCACCCCGCCCTCGCCGAGTCCTGGCCCGCGCTCCGCAAACTGGTCGAGGATCAGGCGGTGTCCTAAATTCGTCCGTAATACCTCAGCCAGGATTCTCCAACCCGCGACCCTGCTGCCGAAAGAAGAGCGCAGCAATTGCGGCTAGTGATCCGGCATCAGGACATTTCCTCGGCGGCGCGCCGGATGAGCTCAATCGACTTGCTTTCCGGCAGGGCGCGGTCAATGATCAACTCAAATTTGTCGGCGTACTGCGCCACCTGCGGACCGTCGCTGCTCGTATATGCGAACTCCCCTTGGCCGGTGTCCAGGTAGAGCAGATCCGGCAGGCCGCCGTCGAAGTCCAGCAGGGTGAACGGCCCGGACAGTCCCGCATGCACACCAGCCCGGAACGGGACTACCCGCACCGTGATGAGCTCGTTCCTGGCCGCGACGTCGGCAATGTAGTGAAGCTGGGCGGGCATGATGGCCGGGTCTATCTCGATTCCCACATGGCGGCGGATAACCGCTTCGTCCAGCACGTAATACCGGCGGGGTGGATCCGAGCGCTGAGCCAGTTCTGATTGCCGCTGCAACCGCAGCCCGACCACGGCGGTCACCTGTGCCTGGTCGACGGCCCTGACGGTCAGCGCCTCCGCGTACTCGGCGGTCTGCAACAGCCCGGGAATCACCGTCCCGGGGAACTGCCGGAGAAAGGTCGTCCCCGCCTCATAACCGACATAGTTGAGGTAGGGCGCGGAGATTTCGTCGCTGTAAGCATTCCACCAGCCGACATCAAGAGCTCCCCTGCTAAGGGTGCGCAATCGCTCACGCTCGGGCTCCGAACTCACCTCATAGACCTGCAGCAAGGCGCCCAGCTCTGCCTCGCTGACCGAACGGCTGCCCCCTTCGATCCGGATCAGCTTGGACGTCGACCACTCCAGACCGTGGGCTGCCTCTTCCTGGGTCAGCCCCTTCACTTTGCGCAAGCGAATCAGGTCGCCACGCAGAACCGCACTCTGAACGACGGGTCCCTGGTTAGCAGCCATGCGATTATCGCTCTCTGTAGCCAAACCATCTCATTATAGAGCATTGCTGAATGTCCGGCTCCTGAACAGGACCGGGCCATGCCACTGCCGCAAATTTAAGAACGGGCGAAACTTCTGGCGCAGAATCATCGGCTTACGACATCTCCTCGGCGACTGCGCGGATGAACGTGATCGACTCGTCTTCCGGCAGCGCTTGGTCAAGGAGCGTCTCGAAATTAGCCGCGTACTCCGCGACCTGTGGATCTTCACCGGTGATATCGGCGAGCTCACCCCGGCCCGTGTCCAGGTAGAGCAGGTCCGGCAGCCCGCCATCGAACTCCAGCAGGGTAAATGCGCCAGACAGAGCCGCATGCTCGCCAGCGCTGAAGGGGATTAGCCGAACGGTGATGAGTTCGTTTTCGGCAGCCTGTTCGGCAATATGACGAAGCTGGCCAGGCATGATCGCGGGGTCGGTCCGAATCCCGACGTGCCGGCGGATCACCGCCTCGTCCAGCACGTAGTACTGACGAGGCGGATCTGAGCGCTGAGCCAGCTCCGTCTGCCGCTGCAGCCGCAGTTTGACCACGGGAGCGACCTTCGTCTGGTCGATCGCGCGGGCCGTCAATGCCTCTGCATATTCCCCCGTTTGCAGCAGGCCGGGAACCACGGTGCCGGGGAACTGACGGATGAACGTCGTTCCCGCCTCGTAGCCGACGTAACTGAGATACGGAGCGGAGATGTCATTCCGGTAGGCATCCCACCAGCCGCGCAGCCGGGCGGCCCGGTTTAGTCGCTGGAACGGCTCGCGCTCGGCCTCGGATCTGAGACCGTACCGGCTCAACAGGGCATCGAGATCCACCTTCGTGATAGAATTGTGCCCTCCCTCCACCCGGATCAGCTTGGACGTCGACCACTCCAGGCTTCGCGCTACGTTTCCTTGCGTCAGCCCGTTTTCCCTGCGTAGCCGGATAAGCTCGCCGCGCAGAATCGCGCTCTGAACCACCGGCCCCCGATCAACCGCCACGGAACGTCACTCTCCGTACTGAATCCCGTTCAGCCCCTGAACCCGGCCGATGCCATCAGTATGGCTGTCGTTGCAGGCTTACAAACGTGGCGTTTGTGGGATCACTGGGCCGACGCCGCCCGGCCATTTGGGCAACAGTCGGGTTACGGGCACGATCGCCCCGCGATCCGGCCGCACCTAATCGGCCGGTTGCATCCGGCCGGACATGTTCCGGGCAGTACAGCAGCAAGAATTTCCGCTACGGGCGAAAGTTTGAACCTTTGCTCCGGATCGATAGCAGAAATTTTGCCCATTGGATCGACGTGATCAATATTATCGGGCCAGCCGCGGCGCGTGAATCTCTTATAAGAACCGAGGCCGGCAACGACGCTACTTCCACGCAATTCCCCTGGTCGGCACTGTGGCGACTCTTACGCCAGCGAATTGGAAAATATCCATCCGGCTGAACGCTCATCAAGCAAAGCCTCCACTCTCCGCGGCTCTCAGGAATCTCTATGGTTAGGAAGGACCATTTATCGCGAGGAACCGGCAACAAATTCAAGCGATCGCATGCTGTCTCATCTGTGCAGCCCAGAGCCCCGCAGCCACTCAATCACCGGCTTGGTTCGCGCCTCCGGCATGTGAGGTCCGCCCGCTTACCTGCAAGAGTTAACACCGTCCGCGCGCGGAGTACAACTTAGCCGCGCGCATCCAGTCCGGCCGCTTCCGCTCTGCCGTAAGGCAAGTTGCCACATTGCAGATCAGATGCAAGCTGGATGGAATGTGTAACAACTGGTAGCGTGCCGGACTCTTTGCGAAATCGCCGCAGGCAAAATAGCATTCATACAAATCGGGTGGATGTCTTGGTCCGGGCCGCCTGCCGCATTAGCATTAGCGCGTACGCTCCTGCCCGACGCGGCGACAGCGGGACGGCCAGGGACCGTGGAAGGAAGCGGATCGGGTGATGTCATCAACCAGCAAGCCACCCGCCGGCGGCTGTCTTTCTACCGGCCGCCAGGCCCGCTTCCAGCCGGACAGCGGCTTCCAGGTCATCTGCACAGCAGATGTCTGCCGCACTGAGATGTCACTGAGCGCCGGCCTTGCTTGCCGTCCCTGCCGAAGGAGGGGGCATGAACAGGCCGAGCGATCTTCCCGGGGTGCCTGAAGGCGCGGGGCCAGGACAGGCCACCGCGCATCCCATCGCAACAAGCCGGGGTGGCCTGTGCGGCACCCTGGCTCTATCGCTGGGTCACCGGATCATCATGGTGGAGCTGAATATCGCGCGCGGCGAGGCAGGAAACTTTGACGGTGCCGGGTCTCGTGACCCGGTCGTACGTCACCTTCGGATCACCGAAGACGATCGCGAGGGGGCCCGCCGGGCACGGCTTGGCTGGCGCGCGAGGAAGGACAGGCGAGCGCAGTGCAACGGCCCGATCCCGGCTCTAGAGGTGCCGACTTCGATGGATGACTCAGGACGGCACCAGACGCCTCAGCCAGGGACAGGGACCTTTCCGTCGACAAGTTTCTGGGATGCGCTTGGCGCTGCCGAGTGCCGGGCATTCCGGTCGCTGGCCGACTCGCGAACCTTCGCCAGCGGCGCCCGGCTCATGCGCGAGGGCGAGACGGCCAATCATGTCATCGTCATCCTCAGCGGCTGGACAAAGATCTGCGTGCAAGCGAACGGAACCGAACGCGTCATAGCCGAACGGGGACCTGGCCAGCTCGTCGGCGAGCGCGCCGCGCTTCAGGTGAGTGTGCGTTCGGCCACCGTTATCGCGATGGAAACGGTCCAGGCACTCGCCGTCAGAACGGAGGATTTCGCCGCCTTCGTCAGCGCGCATCCGGCTGTCCTGAAAATCGTGGAGAGCCAGGTATACGAACGGCTGACGGAACACCCGGCCCTGGATGGTCGCGGTCACGATGATGCCGCATCCAGCAGCCTCCCCCGAGCCCCGGGCCCGCTGCCCACCGGTGATCAGCCAGGGGAGCGCCTGTCCAGGCGCCATCAGCCGCTGAACGGCGAGAACTGTACTGTCGTCGTGACTGACGTCGCGGCCTTCGGCGCCGTGACGCGAACCAACGACGACCGCCGCATCATAAGGTGCGCGATCCTGGAGATGACGCGCCTCGCCCTGAACAGAATCTGGGACGAATGTTCTTGGGAAGATCGTGGCGACGGGCTTTTGCTCGTGGTCCCGCCAAAGATCCCAACCGCCAGGGTCCTGGAGCACCTCCGCACCATGCTTCCGGTAACCCTGAGACGTCACAACCGGATCTACTCGGCCACCGCCCAGATCCAGCTCCGGGTCGCCATGGACGTCGGCCCCGTCATCAGCGACACCATGGGTGTCTCCAGCGATGCGATCATCCGGGCGGCCCGGATGCGAGACGCCCCGGCCCTGCGGACGGCGATGACCACCAAAGGCGCCACCCTCGGCATCATTGTCTCCGAGTTTGTCTACGAAGCCGCGGTCAGGCAGGGCAGTGACCTGATTGACGCAGCTGATTACCACAAGGTGAGCGTCAACGTGAAGGAGACGGTCTCTCTTCCTGCGTGGATGGAACTTGTCATTCCAGGGCTTCCCGCCTTAAGGCCGCCCCTTGGTGCCTGCCCAATCCTTGGTCCCCATCTGGCCCCGACCGGGTGGAGACCCGCGAGAGCGTCTCACCCGGCCCCGCTGACGAAGACGAACTGGCCCGGCGCTCGGTTGGACTGCCGTTTACCGTCCCACCGCGCGGCGCGAAGCCGCCCTGACGCGTCGCCGCCGGCGACCCCCCTCAGGCCGCCGGCAGCGACGCGGTGCCCCGGTGCGATCAGCGCAGGACGTTCAGGGTGTTGGTGTCGTCGTTGACGAAGTAGACCTGGCGCGGGTGCGCGGTCGCGGCCAGGCCGAACAGGGCGCCACCGGGCGGGTCGGTGGTGTCCACGTTCTTGATGGCGACGACCTTTCCGTGCTGCGTGAGCTCGACGAGGTTGTTGTCGCCACCGTTGGCGGCCAGCAGGTCACCGTTCGGCGTGAGGATCAGGCCCAGCGGGCCGTTGAGGTGGCTGCTGGCGGAGACCGTCGCCGACGGGGCGCCCGCGTTGACCGGGTGGGACCGGAAGATCGCGTCCGGAATCCTGGCGATGCGGGAGTTCGCCGTGTCCGCGACGAAGAGGGTGCCGCCGGCACTCAGGGCGACACCGGTGGGGCCGACGATCAGCGCCGCCGGGTCGGTGTGGACAGATATCCCGTTGGCGATCACCGTGCTGGCCACCACGCGAGGCACCGCGCCGGTCAGCTTCAACGTCAGCCGGACGACGTTACCCTTTGTGGTGGTGGCCGGCTGGCCGTTGGTGATGCCGTTCAGCACGTTCGAGACGAACAGGTCAGCCACCGAGCCGAGGTCCAGCGCGGTGGCGTCCCACGGGCCGTCGATTCCGTGCCCCCTGATGACTTCCCGCACCTTGCCGGAGGCGTCCAGGACGAACAGTTCGCCCGGCGTTGCGGTCGCGGACGTCCCGTCGGCGGTCGGCAGACTCCCGACGATCACCCATCCCGAGCGCAGCGCCACCAGGGCGGTGGTCAGCCCAACCCCGCCCTTCACAGCCGAGGCCGGGATCGTCGCAAACAGCTTCTGATGGCCGCCCGGGGAGATCTCGACGATCGTGGTGCCCCGGCCCTGCTGGCCACCCGGCGAAGCCGACGTCGGCGCGTTGTTGAAGTTGCTGACCAGCACATCACCGGCGGTGAGCCGACCGTGGCTGCGCGGGACGATCGCCACCCCATACGGATTGACGTCCCCGTTGCCCGGGATGGTGCTGGCCACCGTGGCGACCTTATTCAGGCCGCCGATGAAGGGGCCGGCCGCGCCGGTACTGGCCGCCGCCGGGAGGACCCCCGCCGCCGCGGCCGCGGCGGCGAGGAAGATCAGTCCCACTGCCCGTCTTCTCACAAATCCCCTGTTCATTCGCGTGTCTCCCTCGGCTCGCGATAACACATGCGTTTGCACGCGCCCGCGCCAGGCCCCGACCGGTCACCCGTCGCTCACCTTCACTACGGAACAGGGCCGCCACAGGATTGGGTCTTTGTGGAATTGCGTCGGGGAACTTCCGGCCGGAGGTTGGATCGCTCCGGCCGGGTAGCCGCCGCGCCGGACTTCGCCCCGGCAGTTAACGCTGTCGCGGGTCGATGTGCACCTTGGGGGCAGCCCCCCACTCCGGCGGCCGGTAGCCGGCCAGCACCGAGGCCACCTGCTCCAGCCCGATGGTCGCGGCGACGATGGGCCGGGGGTCGACGGCCCCGCTGGCGTAAAGGGAGATCGTCTCGGCCAGGCCGCCGGAGGCGCTGAGCACGCCGGTCGCGGTGACATCCTTCAGGACCAGCGTCCGCGTGTCGACCAGGCTGGGCTCGGTGGACAGGCCGATGTAGACGACACGGCCGCCCGGCTCCACGATCGCGGCGGCCAGCGACGGCAGTTCCTGCGCCGTCGACGCGTCAAGGACCGCGCCGAAAGCCAGGTCAGGCAGGGTGTCCCGGAACCAGGTGTGGCCGAAGCCGAGGTCACGCGCGAACCGCAGCGACCGCTCGTCCCGGCCCAGCAGGTGAACCTCGGCGCCGAGCGACCGCGCGACCTGCGCGGCGAGCAGCCCGATGGTGCCCGGCCCCATGACCAGCAGCCGCTGGTCGCCGCCCGCCAGTGCGGCGCGGACGGCACGCAGCGCGTTGCCGCCGGGTTCGACGAGGGCGCCCGCAGTCGCGTCGATACCGGCCGGAACCGGGTGCAGGGCGCTGGCGGGCACGAGAAGCTGCTCGGCCAGGGCGCCCGGCCAGCCGCCCCGGATGCCGATCTCGTACCGCTCCGCGCAGAGGTGCTGCCGGCCGCCGAGGCAGCGGCGGCACCGGCCGCAGCCGAGCATCGTGTCGCCGGTGACCCGCCGCCCCATCCAGGACCCGGTGGCCTCATCCCCGGCCCGCACCACCACACCGAACCATTCGTGCCCGATGCGCACGGGGTAGTGCGCTTCACCAGTGCGCAGATAGGCCATATGGCCGGTGAAGAACTCCACGTCCGTGCCGCAGACACCGGCCCGCTCGACATCGACGACCACTTGCCCCGGCGACGGCGACGGCGGGGCGATGTCGCGGACCGCGCCCTGGCCCGGCCCGGTGATGACGAACGCGCGCACGCCGGGCTACCTGCTGGTCCGCGCGCCGGGCGCGGAGGTTTCGAGGGTAACGTCCATGGCGTTCCGAATATTAGGTCGAGATGCCGGGAGCGAAAACCATGGCCGATCTGCGCAGTGCCCAGTGGTACGGCGGACAGGACCGGGACGCGTACATCCACCGGGCGTGGATGCGCCGCGGCGCGCCGGAGGCGGCCTTCACCGGCCGCCCGCAGATTGCGATCGCCAACACGGCCTCAGACCTGGTGCCGTGCAACCGCCACCTGACCGAAGTCGCCGAGCACGTCGCCGCGGGCGTGTGGGAAGCCGGCGGCGTCCCGCTCGACATGCCGGTCGTGTCGCTGGGCGAGACACAGGTCCGCCCGACCGCGATGCTGTGGCGGAACATGGCGGCCATGACGATCGAGGAGATGATCCGCGCCAACCCGATCGACGGCGTGGTGCTGCTCGGCGGCTGTGACAAGACGATCCCCGCCTTGGTGATGGGCGCGGCGTCGGTCGACCTGCCCGCGGTGGTCGTGCCCGGCGGCCCGATGCTGACCGGCACGTTCCGCGGCGTGCCACTGGGCTGCGGGACCGACGTATGGCGCCTGAGCGAGGACGTTCGCGCGGGAAAGGTGTCCCAGCAGGAGTTTCTTCAGTCCGAGTCGTCGATGATCCGCAGCCGGGGGCACTGCAACACGATGGGGACGGCGTCCACGATGGGGCTGCTGGCCGAGGCGCTCGGCACGACGCTGCCCGGCACGGCCGGCCTGCCCGCTCCGGACAGCCGGCTGCTCGCCCAGGCGCACGGCACCGGGGTCCTGGCCGTCGAAATGGCCCGGGCGGGCCGACGTCCCAGCCAGGTGCTGTCGGCCGCCTCGTTCCGCAATGCGATCGTGGCCCTGGCCGCGCTCGGCGGTTCGACCAATGCCGTCGTGCACCTGCTTGCCATCGCCGGTCGGCTCGCGATACCGCTCAGCCTGGACGATTTCGACCGCATCGGCGCGGATGTGCCGCTGCTGGTCAACCTGCAGCCCGCCGGGCAGCACCTGATGGAGGACTTTCACCGTGCCGGGGGCCTGCTGGCCGTGCTGCGTGAGGTGGAGGACCTGCTCGATCCCGCGGCGCTGACGGTCACCGGCCGCCCGCTGGTGCATTACCTGGCCGGAGCCGAGATCTGGGACCGTGACGTCATCCGGGCGCGCCGGGACCCCCTGCAGGACGCGGCCGGCATCGCCGTGCTGCGCGGCAACCTGGCACCCAGCGGGGCGATCATCAAGCCGGCGGCCGCCTCACCGCATCTGCTGCGGCACCGCGGCCGGGCGGTGGTCTTCGATTCCATCGAGGACCTGCACGCCCGCCTCGACGATCCGGAGCTGGACGTCGACGCCGACTCGGTGCTCGTGCTGCGCGGCTGCGGGCCGCGCGGCTACCCGGGAATGCCGGAGGTGTCGAACATGCCGCTGCCGGCCAGGCTGCTGCGCGAGGGCGTGCGTGACATGGTCCGGATCTGCGACGGCCGGATGAGCGGCACCGCGTACGGGACGGTGGTCCTGCACGTCTCACCGGAGGGGGCGGCGGGCGGCCCGCTCAGCAGGATTCGGACCGGCGACTGGATCGTGCTCGACGTGCCGGGGCGCCGGGTCGACGTGGAACTGACCGCGGAGGAGCTGCGGGACCGCCCGGTCGCCCGCGCGATGGCGGACGCCGTGGCCCAGCCCCGGCGCGGCTGGGAGCTGCTGTACGTCAACAGCGTACAGGGCGCCGAGACCGGAGCTGACCTGGACTTTCTTCGTGGTTCCAGCGGGAATCAGGTCAACCGCGAATCTCACTGAACACCGTCGGGGTCGACGATGGCGTCGATTCCGTGCAGACGCGTGGGCTGAAATCCGGCCAGAAGGTGCTGGACGTGCCGGCGTCGTCTCATCCGGCCAGTGCGTCTGTCCCGGAACAATATCGCTCCTACGACACCGTGGACGCTGCTGCCCGCGCCCTCAGTACCTGACCCCGGCAGCTAGCGAGGCTGCGGGACAGGCCACACAATGAGGGGATGGTTGCAGTTTCCGAGTTGGCCGAGGCAGCGGCGGCACCGCTGCTGTCCGTGTCCGGTCTCGGTGTCACCTTCGGGTCGGTGCGGGCCCTGGACGGGGTGAACCTCACGGTCCGCCCCGGTGAGCTCGTCGCCCTGGCCGGTGAGAACGGCGCCGGCAAGACGACGCTGGTCCGCTGTATCGCCGGCGACATCGCCCCCACCCACGGCGAGATCCTCCTTTCCGGCCGCCGGGTCGCCGCGGACCCGGCCGCAGTGGCCCGGCAGGGCGTCGCCGTGGTCTGGCAGGATCTGGCGCTGTGCGAGAACCTGGACATCGCGGCCAACGTCCTGCTCGGCCGGGAAACGCGCCGGATGATGTTCTCCGACAGCCGCTTCCACGCGACCGCGGCGTCGCTGCTGGACAGCCTCGGCATTCCGATCCGGAACACCACCCGGCGGGTCAGCTCACTGTCGGGCGGCCAGCGCCAGCTGGTGGCCGTGGCCCGGGCCATGGGCAGCAAGCCGCGGCTGCTGGCGCTTGACGAGCCCACCGCCTCGCTCGGGGTGATGGAGTCGGCACAGGTCGAGGAGCTCATCGCCGGGCTGCGGGAAAAGGGCACGACGATCCTGCTCGCGTGCCACGACATCGACCAGATGTTCCGGCTGGCCGACCGGATCCTGGTCCTCCGCCAGGGCCGGATCGTCGCCGACCTGGACCCGCTGAGCACACACCCGGACGACGTCGTGGCCCTGCTGTCGGGGCAGCCGGTGGACTCCACCGCGCGCCGTCAGCTGACCCGGCTGCATGGCCTCGCCGACCGGCTGGTGTCGGCCGATCCCTCCTCGAGCCTGTCGCTGATCGTGTCCGCGCTCGGCGCGGCCCTCGGCACGGAGCAGCTGTGCATGCATCTGGTCCGGGACCAGACGCTGATCTGCGCGGCCTCACTCGGGTTCGCGCCGGGCCAGCTGGCCGCCTGGGCCAAGCTGCCGTTCGGGGCGGCGGGCGGCCCGGTGGGGCTGGCGGCGCTGTCCGAGAAGCCGGTCATCGAGGGAAACGTACAGGCGAGCACGGCGTGGCTGCCGTTCGCCGACCTGGCCAGGATGGCCGGCGTGGCGAGTTCCTGGTCGGTTCCGGTGGCCGGGCCGGGCGGGCTGAGCGGCATCATCACGGTCTTCCGGCCGCAGGCCGGCCTGCCGCAGCGCCAGGAGCTTCAGCTCGTCACGCTGTACGCCGGGTACGCGGCGAGCACGGTCGAGCGCGACCGGCTGCTGGAACAGGCCACCGCGCGCAACCGCGTGCTGGAGACGATCCGCGAGATGCTGGAGAACCTGGCGGGGCCCATACCGGTCACTGATGGCCTCGTCATCGCCGTCCAGGCACTGCGCCACGGCCTGCAGGCCGACGAGGTCGCCCTGGTGACCAGGCCGGAGGGGGATGTCCCGCAGTGGCGGGCGGTCGCCGCGTCGCCGGGCCGGGCCCCGGCGACCGCGTCACCCGCCCTGCGCGCCGCCGCAGACTCGGTCCTGGCCGAGGCCGCCGGGGACGGCGCCGCGCGGCAGCTGACGAGCAGCCAGGGGCGGCGGGTGCGCCTGGTGCCCTTCACCGCGGCGAACGGCCTGGCCGTCCTGCTCGCGAGCTGGAAGCAGCCCAGCGCCGGTAAAGCCGCCCAGGAGGAAAACGCCCTGATGGAAGACGCTGCGCACTCGCTCCGGCTCGCGCTGGACCGGGAGGAGGCCGGCCTTGCCCACCAGGAGGCCGCCGCGCTGCGCCGGTCAGGTGAGCTGCAGCGGGACTTCCTCTCCCGGCTGAGCCATGAGCTGCGCACGCCGCTGACCGCGATCCGGGGCTATGCCTCAAGTCTCATGCAGCCGGACGTGACCTGGGACCGGGGATCCCAGGACCGTTTCCTCGACCGCATCGCGGCCGAGTCGGCACGCCTCGGGCGCCTCGTCGACGACCTGCTCGACTTCTCCACGATCGAGTCGGGTCTCATGCGGCTGCAGCCGGACTGGTGCGACATACCGCTGGTGCTCCAGGCGGCCATCGCCTGCCTCCCGCAGGCCGGCACGGCCGCTGTCTCGGTCCAGTGCGATCCCGGGCTGCCGCCCGTGTGGGCCGATCACGACCGGCTGGAGCAGGTGTTCGTCAACCTGGTCAACAATGCGGTCGGGCACAACCCGCCCGGGACCGGGGTCCGGGTCACCGCGGGCAGCCTGGCACCGTCGGAGGTCGTGATCAGCGTGACCGATGACGGCACGGGCATACCCGATGAGGTGGCCGTCGCGCCGTTCGAGGCGGGGCGCCGGCGGCGGACCCGTACCGGCGGGGCAGGGCTCGGCCTGTCGATCGCCCACGGCATCGTCCAGGCGCACGGCGGCCGCATCGAGCTGGAGCGGCTGCCGCGGGGCAGTCGCTTCCGCGTCTTCCTGCCGGTCGAGGCGGCCGAGCATCCCGCCGAGGCCGGTGACCATCCCGCCGGGGTGACCGGGGTAGCCATACCCCGGGCCGGCCTGACGAACGTGGTGGCGCTGGTGCCCGGTGGCGCCGCCCAGGGAGGAAACCACCGTGGCTGATCCGGCCGCCAACACCCGCGTCCTGGTGGTGGAGGATGACCCGAACATCGTCGACCTGATCCGGTCGAACCTGGCCGTGCGGGGTTTTGACACCGTCGTCTCGCAGGACGGCATGCGCGTCCTGAAGCTGCTGGAGACAGAAGACCCGGATATCGTGCTGCTCGACCTCATGCTGCCCGAGGCCGACGGCTTCGAGCTGTGCCGGCAGATCCGCGAGCGTTCCCTGGTCGGGATCATCGTCGTGTCGGCGCGCGGCGGTGAGCGCGACAAGGTCACGGCGCTCAACATGGGCGCCGACGACTACCTGACCAAGCCGTTCAGCATCGAGGAGCTGCTGGCGCGCATCACGGCCACGCTGCGCCGCACCCGGCCGGCCGTGCTGCCCGAGCCCCAGACGCCGGTCGTCACCGCGGGGGACATCACGATCGACCTCGCCCGCCAGCAGGTGACCAGGCTCGGCCAGCCGGTGCACCTGACCCCCACCGAGTTCGCGCTGCTGCGCGAGCTGGCCACCAACCGCGGCAAGCTGCTGACGCACTCGCACCTGCTGCGCCGGGTGTGGGGGCACGGATATGAAACTGAGACCGAATACGTCCGCGTCTACGTGCGCCGCCTGCGGGCGAAATTGGAGGTCGAGGGGGGCGAGCCGCTGATCCTCACCCAGCCGCGGGCGGGCTACCGTTTTGCGCCGGAGTAACCACAGGGGCCTCTTTCGCGCCGGGCTTGTTCACACTATTTTTACGACGGCGCGGCGATGTTAAGAGCGCGTTAATTCCCCCAGGTTTATGGTTTTGGTCAAAAGCTGAGGCCGCAGTGGCTCCCGCGCGGAAGGGCGCAAGGTCGCACCCCTACTGCGGCCCCGCACACAGTCGAGGTGATTTGTTTGAATCTGTTGACCAGAATTAGCTGGACCTCAGCGGTCGCTATAACCGCTGGTGTCGCGCTTGCGGCATGTAGCAGCAGCGGTAGCAGCTCCCCGTCTTCAACCAGCTCAAGCTCCAGTCCCGGATCGTCCGGCAGCACCCCGTCCGTTTCCGTTTCGTCATTTACCCGAGACTTTTCGGTGATGTCGCAGCTGAAGCCGCTCGAGGCCAAGGGCAAGGGCAGCGTCGGCGTGATTCTGCCGGACACCGTTACGTCCGCGCGTTACACCGAATTCGACGCGCCGTACCTGACCAAGGCCCTTACGCTGGCGGGCCTGTCGCCCTCGCAGTTCTCCGTGCAAAACGCGCAGGGCAGTGACACGACGCAGTTCACCGACGCGCAGGAGGACATCACCAAGGGCGCCACCGTCCTGGTCGTCGACCCCCTTGACTCCGGGGTCGGGGCCAAGATCCAGTCCTACGCGAAGCAGCACGGCGTCGCGGTGATCGACTACGACCGGCTGACCCTCGGCGGCAGCAGGCAGTACTACGTCAGCTTCGACAACGTCAAGGTGGGCACGCTGATCGGGCAGGGCCTGGTGAGCTGCGTCACGGCGTGGAACGTGAAGAGCCCGAACGTGCTCGTCATGAAGGGCGCGCCGACCGACAACAACGCCACGTTGTTCGCCCAGGGCTACGACGCCGTGCTGGCGACGAAGTTCAACGGCGGCGGCTGGACGTCCGTCGGCCAGGCCGCCGGGACCTGGGACCCGCCCACGGCGGAGACCGAGTTCCAGCAGCAGTACACCGCGCACAAGAACATCAACGCGGTGCTCGTGCCGAACGACGAGAACGCCGCGCCGATCATCCACTACCTGCAGTCGCTGAGCGTCAAGCCCAAGACGTTCCCGGTCACCGGGCAGGACGCGACGCTCGTCGGGCTGCAGAACATCCTCGCGGGTTACCAGTGCGGGACCGCGTACAAGCCCATCTACCTGGAGGCCCAGGCCGCCGCGGCGCTGGCCATGTACCTGCGGGCCGGCGTCACGCCGCCGAAGGTCCTCGCCAACGGCTCTGTCACCGACACGGTCTCCAAGGTGGCGGTCCCGTCGGTCCTGCTGACGCCGCTGTGGGTCACCCCGTCCAACATGGCTAACACGGTCATCAAGGACAACTTCGTCCCGGCCAAGCAACTGTGCAGCGGCAGCTACGCCAGCGAATGCTCGGCCAACAACATCACGCCATGACCGTAGCTTCACGGCACCAGATCGGACGTGTTTGGTGACCACACCAAGCGCCGCCGACGGCGCCCGGCCCGCCTCAGGCGGCCGGGCGCCGTCTCCCGCGGCAACGACGACGGACCCGGCTGGCCGCACCGCCCAGGAGCCACCGCTGCTGGAACTGCGCGGCATCGGCAAGAACTTTGGCCCCGTGCGGGCGCTGAGCGATATCGACCTGGACGTCCCGGCGGGCCAGGTGACCGCGCTCGTCGGCGACAACGGCGCGGGAAAGTCGACCCTGATCAAGACCATCTCCGGGATCTGGCAGCCCGATCAGGGCCAGATCTTCTGGCAGGGCCGCCCCGTGCACCTGCACAGCCCGAAGGCGGCCGCCGACCTCGGGATCGCCACCGTCTACCAGGACCTCGCCTTGTGCGACAACCTGGACATCGTGCAGAACATGTTCCTCGGCCGCGAGGAGATCAAGCATCTCCAGCTGGACGAGATCGGCATGGAACTGGCGGCCAAGCGCACGCTCGCTGACCTCTCGGTGGTGACGGTCCGCTCCATCCGCCAGCCGGTGGGCTCGCTGTCCGGCGGCCAGCGCCAGGCGGTCGCCGTGGCCAAGGCCGTCATGCAGCAGGCCCAGCTCGTGATCATGGACGAGCCCACGGCGGCGCTGGGCGTCACCCAGACCGCCGTCGTGCTGGAGCTGATCGACCAGCTCTCCAGCCGCGGCATCGCGGTCCTGATGATCTCGCACAACCTGAACGACGTCCTGAACAGCGCGGACCGCGTGGCGGTCCTGTATCTCGGCCGCCTCGCCGCCGTCGCGCCCATCGAGGATCTCGATACGGCCTCGATCGTCGAGCTGATGACCACCGGCCGCTCCGGCCGCATCGGCGCGGCGCCGGGCGAACCAGCCCACGCCGCGAGCCAGCCAGATGCCGGTCCCGGTTCCCCGGCTGGCGGTGGCACGCCCGGCAACGGCACCATGGGAAATCACACAGGGGAGGCACCGTGAGCACCGAAACTCACCAGCCGCCGCCCGAGTCGGCCGAGCAGGGCGATGAGCTAGCGGCCGAAGCGGCCGGGACGGCCGCCCCCGAGGTGCTCGCCGGCTCGCTGGGCGAGTACACACGGATGCAGCTCCGGCGGATCCGGAACGGCGAGAGCGGCGCGCTGCCGGTGACGCTCGGCCTGATCGCCATCGTGATCTACTTCCAGGCCCGCAACTCGCTCTTCCTGTCCCCCGGCAACCTGGTCAACCTGGTGATCCAGGGCACGCCGTTCATCGTCCTGGGCATGGCGGAAGTCTTCGTCCTGCTGCTGGGGGAGATCGACCTGTCCGTCGGCTACAGCGGCGCCGTCGCCGCCGTGATCATGGCCTGGGCGGTGTTCACGGTGCCCTGGTGGGTGGCCATCCTGCTCGGGCTGGCGACCGGCGCGTTGTTCGGCCTGATCTTCGGCGTCCTGATCACCAGGCTGCGGCTGCCGTCCTTCGTCGTGACCCTGGCCGGTCTGCTGGGCCTGCAGGGCCTGATGATCGTGCTGGTGGCCCGCAGCGGCCACGGCCCGGGCGGTTCGATCCCGATTTCCAACTCGATTATCGACGACCTGACCACCGGCAACCTCAGCGTGGCCGCCGGGTGGATCGTGATGGTGGCCATCGTGGCCGTCGCCGCGGCCGTTCTGCTGCTGCGCGACCGCCAGCGCCGGGCCGCCGGCCTGGTCACCCCGCCGATCAGCATCACCTTGCTCAAGATCGTGGTCATGGCGGTGGCCGGCGTCGTGGTCGTTCTCGTGGGCAACGCCGACCGGGGCACGGCGCTGGTACCCCTGCGGGGTGTGCCCTGGGTGGTTCTCATCGTGCTCGGCGTGCTCGCCATCTGGACGGTCCTGCTCGGGCGGACCCGGTTCGGCCGTTACATCTACGCGATCGGCGGCAACGCCGAGGCGGCGCGGCGAGCCGGCGTCAGCCTGAACCTGATCAGGACGCTCGCTTTCGTCCTGTGCGGGCTGACCGCCGCCATCGCCGGCATCCTGCTGGCCTCGCGGCTGGGCTCGATCTCGACGAACGTCGACGGTGGCCAGCTGGTGCTGTTCGCCGTCGCGGCGGCGGTCATCGGCGGAACGCACCTGTTCGGCGGGCACGGCAAGATGCTGAACGCCCTGCTGGGTGGCCTCGTGGTCGCCGCGATCTACAACGGCCTCGGCCTGCTCGGCCTGAGCGCGGCCGTGACCTACATCGTGACCGCGCTGGTCCTGCTCGCGGCCGTGACCGTGGACGCCCTGTCCCGCCGGGGCGGCACGACGTAACGGCCCTTACGCGCCCGTCCCCGGGCGGTTTTCCCCGCAGGCCCTGCCGGAAGACCGCCCCGGACGCGTGCGACGGGGCCTGGCCCCTTTGCGGTTGCTGAGCAGGCACTCAGCAAATCGCCACCCGGGCGAGCATCAGGACGGCCGGAGGCCGCCGGCAGACCGGCGCGGGTAACGGGCGGGATCCCGCAACCGGAATTACGACGCCATGTAGGCTTCATGATGGCTGCCGGGCCACCATGCTTGTCTCGCCACCGTGCCGGACGCGCACCCCGGGCTCCACGTACGCTGCGGGCGCAGCCGCGCCACGCCGTTCCCCCGTCAGCCGGAAGGTGGTCGGTTTTCGTTGAGTGCCCTCGACACCCGGCGAAGCTCGCTCGTCGCGGGCCGCGAGACCAGCTCACCGCGCACTGCGGACAGCGCCGCCGCCGAACGCGGCGCCGTGGCCCGGCCGGCGCCCGGCGAGATCATCCGCGCCTACGTGGCCCTGTGCAAGCCACGCATCATCGAACTGCTGCTGATCACGGCCGTGCCGGTGCTGTTCCTGGCCGACCGCGGGCTGCCGTCGCTGCTGGACGCGGCCGTCGTGGTGGCGGGCGGAACACTGGCCGCCGGCAGCGCGAACGCGCTGAACTGCTACATCGACCGGGACATCGACCAGGTGATGCGGCGGACCCGGGGCAGGCCGCTGGCCACCCATACGGTGTCACCGCGCGCGGCTCTTACCTTCGGCACGGTGCTCGGCGTCGTCTCGGTGGGCCTGTTCGCCGCCGCCGCTAACCTCCTCGCCGCCGCGCTGACCCTCGGGGCGATCCTCTACTACGTGGTCGTGTACACGATGCTGCTGAAGCGGCGCACGTCCCAGAGCACGCTGTGGGGCGGCATCTGCGGGGCGGCGCCGGTCCTCATCGCCTGGGCTACCGTGCGCGGCGGGCTGTCCTGGCCGTCCTTCCTGCTCTTTCTGGTCGTTTTCTTCTGGCAGCCCACGCACTTCTGGGCGCTCGCCGTGAAGTTCAAGGAGGACTACCGCCGCGTGGACATCCCGATGCTGCCGGTGGTGGCATCGCTGCGGCGGGTGCTGTCGGAGAGCCTGGTGGACAGCTGGCTCATGGTGGCCGCCTCGGTCGCGGTCTGG
>Ga0335085_10002847_pt1 | contig 31419 bp, 26 predicted proteins | sample Lox_Sample_45_FD_206712 | JGI IMG/M metagenome (GOLD analysis project Ga0335085, IMG submission 206712) | Soil microbial communities from Loxahatchee National Wildlife Refuge, Florida, United States - Lox_Sample_4.5 | ecosystem: Environmental > Terrestrial > Soil > Wetlands | place: USA... | reverse complement strand
GGGATCTGTGGGTTACAGGGCGCGGCGACCTTTGCTCACTCGCGGTCTTTGGCGACCTAGGGTCCTGCGGTCTGCCGCGCCCTTGTCCTTCGTATGAAGAACTCGGATCCGATATACAAGGGTCCTTCACGCCAATGAATTTACCGAGTTCAAGCAGCCCAAATTCTACGATTTCGAGGCTGTGGAATACGCACGCCGCATATCGCGAAAGGGCAAAGCATTTTCGCGATTCTTCAATGTCATCGAGCGCTTCCGGAAATCGGTTTACTATCAATTCCCAGCCCTTCTTGGGACTTCGATAGTGTTCGGATTCCTCCAGGGTCAAGAAAAAGAAGTGTCGCTTCTTGAGCTGGTCGTTCACGCGACTAGTAAATTCATCGCCCAAGGCTGACAGCTCTTCTAAAGAGACCGTCGAAATGTGCGTTGCGATCTTCTCGGCAGTGACTTGAGCAGCATCCAGACCTAGCCACTCACAGTTTTCCGCAATAGTTGCAAAATGCGCGGCGATGTTGGCACGCGTTTTTTCATCTAGAAAATTGTAGTCTGACTTAGCCAGCCTGTGGTATTCGAGCGCACGAGCCCTGCGGTTGAACACCTCAGCATACTGAGTCCAAACAATAAATGCTTCAGCAAAGAAGGGCTTCATATCCGATAGGTGTAAACGCTATGCCGATTTCTATCCAGCCACCAGTGGATGTCAAAATTCACCCAATCTTCCTGGACAAGGGGAGGAGACACGGAGTCACGCCGAGCGGAAATACTCTCCCGGCGTATGCCCGAACGTCATCCTGAATGCCGAGATGAACGCGCTTGGGCTCTCATAGCCAACGTCCAGTGCCACGCTCGTCACCGCCTGACCCGCCGCCAACAGCCGCAGCGCATGTCCCAGGCGGAATTGCTGCCGCCACTTGCCGAATCCGAGTCCCGTCTCCGCCTTGAACAGCCTCTCGATGGTCCGCTTGCTCCCACCTGCAGTCTTCGCCAGCGCTTCCAGCGGTCTTCGATCTGACGGCTTCTCCTGCAACAACGCCACGATCCGCTTCGCACGCCCGTCGCGCGGCTGCGGCAGATGAATCGGGTCGGATTGCATCATCTGCAGATGATCGAGCATCACCGGCACCAGGTGCGCATGCAGCGGCAGATGCGAATTCAGCCCTTTCAGTTCCGACACCCGCAGGATCAGCTCGCGCATCAGCGGCGAGATCTCCACCACGCAGCATTTCTCCGGCAGCGATTTGCTGAGACTCGGCGCCACATACAAAGCGCGCAGCGAAACTGCTCCCGACATCTCCACCGAATGCCGGATGCGCGCGGGGACCCACACCCCGCGATGCGTTGGCACCACCCACGAACCTTCTCTCGTTCTCACCGTGACCACGCCCTGCGATGCGAACGTCAACTGATGCCACGGGTGCGAGTGTGTTTTGATGACATCGCCGTGCGCATACTCGCCTGCGATTCCCGCACGGATCTGGTAATTCCGGCCGTCAAAGAACCAGTGACGCTTTTTCGCCATCGGCTGGCACTCTAGCGCAAGCCCGCCATCGCGGGGAAAAGCTAAGTAACGCTCAGGATCGAGCCTTTCCGAAGCCTTCTCCCTGAGGAGACGGCGCCGAGCGAGCGAGGCGTCCTGAGGACCAGCGGGACGAAGGATCTTCTGTGCGCGCCAAGCGCCGGATAAGGGGACTATTCCGGATCTCTGCGTCGTTCGCGAGAGGAGGAACCGCCATGCCGCCGCGACTGGATCACATCATTCTTGCCGTCAACGACCGCGCCAGGAGCGTGGAGTTCTACACCCGCATCCTCGGCTTCACCTACGAAGGCGAGCGCGAAGGCACTCCGTTCTCGACCATCATGGTCGGCCCCGACTTCATGCTTCAGCTCTCGCCGTTCGGCACCAAAGGCGGTGAGCATTTGGCGTTTGCGATGTCGCGCGCCGAGTTTGATGCGGCCTTTCAGCGTGTCCGCGATGCGGGCATCGAGTACGGCGACGCCTTCGATACGGTCGGCAACATGCGCGGCCCCGGCGACAGCGCCGGCGCCCGCGGCAACTGCAAGTCGGTCTACTTCTTCGACCCCAACCGCCACTTGATCGAGATCGCCTTTTACTCCTCCTAGACTCCGGAATTCGCGGTACGCATCTCCAACCCGCGGGAAAAATCTCAAGAAAATCTGGCAGTTCCACCGGTTCTGTCGAAACCGTGTGGACAACCGAAGCCATCGCGACCCGGCCATTTGCCAGCAAAATGGCAGCGGCGCACGATGACTCCGTTAGGGCCTTCTTCCTGCCTTCTTGTCCTGATGCCTTGGTGGCTAAACTTTCTCGCCGCCCCAATGCCCGCTCGGAAGATTCAGGAAATGTCAGATCGTGCGTACCGACCGTCGCGAGTCCCAAAACGTTAACAAATGTTATCTTATCCACAGGCTGCGCCAAAAAAAGCTCGAGATTGTGCGGGTTTTCTGGAATCGGGCCTTTCTGGAATTCAGCTAAAAAGGTCTTGAAAATGCCTGAAACCTGCACGCTTCAGGTTGAACCGACCACCTTGAAGTCGCCGTTCTCGTACGGTTCAATGCTCGGAGTTGTGCGGGGGACTGTGATGCGGGAAAAGGCTGCTTCCGGACAGGGTAACCAGGGTCAGAATGCGAAAACCCTGCGCGTCCTCGTCATCCACGGCCCCAATCTCAACCTGCTCGGCGAGCGCGAGCCCGAAGTCTATGGCCGCACCAAGCTGCGCGATATCGACCGCGAACTGAAACGCCTTGGCAAGGAACTAGGCCTCACCGTCGATACCTTCCAATCAAACTCCGAGGGTGCGATCGTCGATCGCATCCAGAAAGCCCGCGGCCGCGCCGACCTGATCCTCATAAATCCCGGCGCCTACACCCACACCAGTATCGCCATTCGCGATGCGTTTGCGGCGATCGCCGTTCCCGTTATCGAGGTGCACCTGTCCAACGTCTATAAACGCGAGCCGTTCCGCCATCATTCGACGATAGCGGACCTCGTGGTAGGCCGAATCATGGGATTCGGCGCGGAAAGTTACTACCTCGCCCTGCGCGCCGCCGCCAACTTGCTGGCGCCGAAAGGGACGTAGCCGACCGTTCGCGCGATGGCGGCTCGCGTGCCATCATTTGGGAGACAGAATGGAAGTTCGAGAGATAAAAGCTCTAGTCACGCTGATGAACGAACACGGCCTGGTTGAGCTCGAAATCGAAGACAAGAAAGGCAAGGTTCGCCTGGTGCGTGGGTCGTTGGCCCGCGCGATCGAGACCAACTCCGAACCCCATCCTGCCCCCGCGCCCGCTCCCAAGGCGGCAAAGGCGAAGCCGGCTGCGCCGAGGGGCGGAAGCAAACCCGCGGAGGCTCCGCTGGAACTTGCAGCAAACCAGCGCCTGGTAGAAAGCCCGATGGTGGGGACGTTCTATCGCTCGCCGTCACCCGATGCCCCCGCATTTGTCGAGGAAGGCACCTCGGTGCGCAAAGGCCAGGCAGTCTGTATTATTGAAGCGATGAAGATGATGAACGAGATCGAGGCGCCCGCTGCCGGACGCATCGTTCGCATTATCGTCGAGAACGCCCAGCCCGTTGAGTATGGGCAGGCGCTGATGATCATAGAGGTCGGCTGAGCTTTTCGATGTTTAAAAAGCTGCTCGTCGCAAACCGTGGCACCATCGCGATCCGGATCATCCGGGCCTGCCGCGAACTCGGTATTCCGACCGTCGCCGTTTTTTCCACCGCTGACAAAGACGCCCTCCACGTGCGGATGGCTGACGAATCCGTATGCATCGGGCCGCCCGCCGCGGAAGACAGCTATCTCAGCATTCCTTCGATTCTCAGCGCCGCTCTGACCTACGGCGCCGACGCGCTCCATCCCGGCTACGGCTTCCTTTCCGAGAACGGTGACTTTGCCGAAGCGTGCCAGCGTTCCGGATTGCAATTTGTCGGTCCGCGCGCCCGCCACATCCGCCTGATGGGCGACAAGCCCCGCGCCCGCCGCATCATGAAGCGGGCCGGCGTGCCGGTCCTGCCGGGCAGCGATGGCAAGGGTGTGACCGAAGTCCGCGATGCGCTCGCGGATGGAAAGCGGCTCGGCTTCCCGGTGCTGATCAAGGCTGCCGCCGGTGGCGGCGGCAAGGGCATGCGTATCGCGCGCAATACCAAGGAACTGGTACGCCTCTTCCCACTCGCGCAGGGCGAGAGCGAAGCGGCATTTGGCTCGCGCACGATGTACCTCGAGAAGTATCTCGAGCACGCGCGCCACGTCGAATTCCAAATCGTGGCCGACAACTTCCGCAATGTCCTCCACCTCGGCGAGCGCGATTGCTCCATCCAGCGCCGCCACCAGAAAGTCATCGAGGAGTCCCCCTGCCCGGTTCTGACTCCGCGGCTGCGGGAGAAGATGGGCAAGGCTGCCATTCGCGCTGCCGAAGTGGTGGGCTACTCCAACGTCGGCACGGTCGAATTTCTGCTCACCCCCGACAACGAGTTCTACTTCATCGAGATGAACACGCGCATCCAGGTCGAGCATGGCGTCACCGAGATGGTCACCGGCATCGACCTGGTCAAGGAGAGCATCCGGCTCGCCCAGGGCGCGCACCTCAATCTCAAGCAAAAACAGATCACCTTCGGCGGCAGCGCAATGGAATTTCGCATCTACGCGGAGGATCCCGAACGGCATCTGCCGTCGCCCGGCCTGGTTTCGAATCATCACCCGCCCGGCGGCCTCGGCGTGCGCGTCGAGACCGCGCTCTACGACGGCTACCGCGTGCCGGTGCACTACGATCCGCTCGTCGCCAAGCTCATCGTCCATTCGGAGAATCGCGAGCTCACGATGCTGCGGGCGCGCGCCGCGCTGCGCGAATATGTGATCGATGGGATCCGCACTAACATCCCGCTGCATCTCAAAATTCTGCACGACCCCGATTTTCTGCGCGGCGATTTCTCGACCGGCTTCCTCAAGCGCTACGAGCCCGCTCCTCGCGAAAGCGCCGACGCCCCCGCCGCGAAAGCCTCTTGACCGGTACCTTTCCCCAACGGCTTGATAGTCTCAGGCCGCGTGCCGTACGCACGCGTTGGTTGGAGCGCGTCATGCGACGAATCTTGCCCGCACTTCTTGCAACCACTCTGATGGCCGGCATCGCGTCCGCGCAGGGCCTGCCCCAGATTCCGGGTCTGAACTCCGCACCTCCGGGACCCCAGCCCAAAGTGCAGGTGATGAATCCGCTGTACGACTTTGGCACCGCACTCGAAGGCAAGATGGTCGACCACGTATTCAAGATTAAAAACACCGGGCATGGTGAGCTTGAAATTCGCGGCGTCAAAACCTCTTGCGGATGCACCGCCGCGGCGCCCAGCAAGAACCATCTGGCGCCGGGTGAGGAAGCTGACATCTCGGTTGGCTTCGATACTCATTTCCAGAAGGGCCACCAGGTTCGCACCATCACCGCGTTCACCAATGACCCTGCGACTCCCCAGGCGGTCATGACCATCCAGGGCGTGGTCAAGCAGCAGGTCGCCGCCGTTCCCTCTCAGGTCGCGTTCGGCACCATTCACAAGGGGGCATCCGCGACCCAGGAAGTCGCGATCGATGACCTCACCAACGGCAAGGATTTCAAGGTCAGCTCGTTCAGCAACTCCAGCCCCTCGATCAAGGTTTCCGAGGAGCCCCGCAAGGACGGCAAACCGGGCGTGATGCTGAAGGTTGAGCTGCTCCCGACAATGCCCGCCGGGCCGTTCGATGATTCCATCAAGGTCATCACCAATCGTGTTCCGCTCAATGTCGATGTGTTCGGAACCGTAACCGGCGACCTGGCGCTCGACCCCCAGCAGGTCTCATTCGGCATCGTTCCCCGCGGCCAGGACGTGGTCAGGATTCTCAAGCTCACCAATTCCAGCCAGCGCGATGTGAAGGTCCTCGATATCGCGAGCTCCACACCCTCCGTGGTCGCATCGGCCGACCCGGTGAAGCCCGGCAAGGAATATCGCATCACGGTGACGCTCAAGCGCGGCACCCCCGACGGGCAGTTGCGCGGCCAGCTTGCAATCAAGACCGACGACCCCGAGCAGAACAACGTCAACGTCCCGTTCTACGCAATAGTCGGCCAGTTCAAGATCTGATCCCGATGCCTCTCCTTGTCCAGGGAGAGGGCAAGGGTGAGGTGCAACGCGGGCACTTCAGCCCATACCCGTATTCATCATCACCTGCCCAGAAACCTTCGCTTGTTTCTCTCTCCAGTCACTTCGTATTATCTCTCCAGGACCCGAACTCACCCTTGTTCGGTTGCCCTCGATGGCTCGACGGCGAACACTCAATCCTTTCGCATGGTTGCTGGAGCGGCTCTCTGACCTCGCTCTGAAAGTCCTCACCAAGCCGCTTGCCAGCTATGAGCTCCATTCGCCCAACGATCTGGCCAGCCTCAAGCGCCACATCCGCAAGGGCGATGTGGTCCTGGTCGAGGGCAACGAGCGCATCAGCGAATGCATCAAGTACCTCACCCAGAGTTCCTGGTCGCATTCCGCGCTCTTCGTCGGCGATGAGCCGCTGCGCAAGGACCCGCAAAAGCGCGATGAGCTGGTCGCTCAGTTCGGCGAGGAAGCGAATTTCCTGGTCGTCGAGGCGCTGGTGGAAAGCGGCGTCATCCTCTCGCCGCTCATCAAGTACCGCGATTTCAACATCCGCGTCTGCCGCCCCTACAACCTCTCTGCGCCGGACCTCGCCGAGGTGATGGACGAAGCCCTGCGCAGCGTGGGCGACACCTACGACATCAAGAACGTTATCGACCTCGCGCGTTACTTTCTGCCGGTGAGCCTGGTGCCGCGCAGGTTCCGCCGCCAGGCGCTGCAATTCGGCAGCGGCGAGCCGACGCGCGTGATCTGCTCCAGCCTGATCGCATCCTGCTTCAATCGCGTGCGATTTCCCATCGTCCCGCGCTTCGAGCAACTGCCCGACAACCCGATTCCGACTTCGCGCCCCAGGCTGTGGCCGCGCCGAGCCTCCGGCCCGCTGGGTATCTGGCAGTTGGTCTCACCCTCCCTGGTCACCCCGCGCGACTTCGATTTGTCTCCTTACTTCGAGATCGTGAAGTTTAATATTATCGAGAGCATGCGGTTCGACTACCGGAAAATCCGGTGGGCTGACGACGTGCCCGAGCCGCAGATCAAGAAGGGCGCCTAGCCCGCACAATCAACCGACGGAGCAACCATTTGAGCGACGAACAAGGTCACGGTAGCGGGCGGCGCGATATCCTGGAAAAGACCATCGCCAAGATTCTCCATCGCCACTGCAATTTCGGCTGGGCCAACTACTACATCCCGAGCGAGAAATTCCCGGCGCTCATCGATGAGCTCGTGGAGCTGCTCAGCCCCGGCGGTGAGATCGGCCATTCCGAGCTGGTCCAGTTTTTCCTCGGAACCCAGCGCACCGAGTCCGTGCAGGATCGCGTGGCAAAGTTCGCCGAAACCTACGTCGTCTATAAACGCAGCTAGCGACGAGCGCTTCTCCCGCTCAGTTGCGGGAGAAAGCAGGGTGAGGGTGCTGCGCTGCCATTGCCTCCATCACCCACCGCCCGCTTCAAATCGCTGGCCAGACAGAGGAGCACGGTCCATGGATGCAATCGAAGCGATCAACAGCCGCCGCGTGCAGCGCGGGTTCGCTCCCCGCCCCGTCGAAGCTGACAAGCTCGAACGCATCGTCGATGCCGGCCGGCACGCGATGAGCGCGCGCAACCTGCAGCCGTGGCAATTTGTCGTGGTTCGCGACGCCGCCGCGCTCAGGAAGATGGGCGAGCTCTGCACCACCGGCCGCTTCGTCGCCGATGCGCCCGCGGCGGTCGTCATTCTCAAGAACACCGAGAACACGCGATGGGCCGACGTCGATTGCGCGCAGGCGGTGCAGAACATGGCCGTCGCCGGATGGGCCCAGGGCCTCGGCACGTGCTGGGTCGGCAATTTCGACAACGCGAAGCTGTGCGAGATGCTCGCGGTTCCCGCGCCCTGGGCGGTCTTTACAATTCTGCCCTTTGGCTACACGAACCCCGAGAAGCCCCCCGAGGCGCGCCCGCTCAAGCCGAAAAAAGAAATGGTGCACTACGAGCGCTACGGCAACCCGAAACCTTAGTCGCCGGCCTCGCTTACCTGCTAAAATTGCAATCGAAGGAAACCCCGATGCCGATCAAGCAACAAATCCCGACCGAAGCCTTCGAGACATTGAAACAAAACCCCGATGCGATTTATCTCGATGTTCGCACCGAGGGCGAGTTCGCGCAGGGCCATGCCGCGGGCGCGATCAACATCCCGGTGGCGTTCATCAAGACCGGCCAGATGCAGCTCAATCCTGAGTTCGTCGATGTCGTCGAAAAGGTCCTGCCCAGGAACAAGAAGCTGGTGGTCGGATGCCAGGCCGGCGGGCGCTCGATGCGCGCGTGCGAAATGCTGGAAGAGGCCGGCTACTCCGATTTGACCAACGTCGCCGGCGGATTCGGCGGTCAGCGCGACCAGTCCGGCGCGGTCGTCGTGTCCGGATGGCGCGATAGCGGATTGCCCGTCTCCAATGATCTCGGCGACGCCACTTACCAGTCGCAGCGCAAGAAGGCGGGCATCTGATGGCGATTCGGCTCACCCGCATCTACACCCGCACCGGCGACAAGGGCACCACCGCGTTGGTCGGCGGCGCGAGGGTTCCAAAGGAAAGCGGCCGCCTCGAGAGCTACGGCACCATCGATGAACTCAATTCCGTCGTCGGAATCGTCCGGACTTACTTGCCGCGCCACGTGCTCAAGCTGGGCAACGACGGCGACTGGTATTCCGAGATGCTCCGCCGTATCCAGAACGAGCTCTTCGACGTGGGCAGCGAATTGGCCACCCCAGCCGACGGCGAATACGAAGGCATGCACAAGATGAGCGAGGCGGAAGTCGCCAAGCTCGAAGAAGAGATGGACAAGATGGAGGAGGAGCTGGAGCCGCTCAAGTCCTTCACCCTGCCCGGAGGCGGCGAACTGAATGCATTCCTGCATTTGGCGCGCACGGTATGCCGCCGCGCGGAGCGCCAGCTTTGGCGGCTCAAGCGCCAGGAGCCTGTCAACGATCAGCTCATCATCTACGTCAACCGGCTCAGCGATCATCTGTTCGTGCAATCGCGATGGATCGCCAGGCGCCTCGATGAACCCGAGTTCCTGTGGGACCGCGGCCTGCGCCTCGATGAGCCCGAAATCAAAGCCGCCCGTCGCAAGGCCGCAGCCAGGCAATTGGCTGCCCGCCGCGGCGGAAAATCCTGAGAGGCATTGTATGGCAGGCGAAGAACGACTCTACCTGCGCCAGGCGCAGATCGGCCCGATGGCCAACTACGTCTATATTTTCGGCGATACCGCGACGCACAAAGCCGCGGTCGTCGATCCCGCATGGGACGTCGACGCGATCTGCGACTTCGTCGAAAAAGAAGGCTACGAGATCGACAAGATTCTCATCACGCACTACCACCAGGATCACCTCGGCGGTCACATGATGGGCCAGAATATCGAGGGCTCCGCCGACATGCTGAGGCGCGTGAAGGCCAAGGTCTATGTGAACAAGCACGAGGCCGAAGGCGTCAAGAAGGTCGCCGGCCTCTCCGATTCCGATCTGGTCAAAGTCGATGCCGGCGATGTCTTCAAAGTCGGGGACCTCGACGTCAAGTTCCTCCACACTCCCGGCCACACGCCGGGTTCGCAATGCTTCCTGGTCGGCGGCAATCTGATCGCGGGCGACACGCTCTTCATCAACTCATGCGGCCGCGTCGATTTGCCCGGTTCCGATCCCGAGGCGATGTATTACAGCCTGAACCGCACGCTGAAGAGTCTCGATGACTCCACGGTCGTGTACCCCGGTCACGCCTACTCCAACGAATCGAGCTCGACCATCGGCAAGCAGAAACGCACCAACATGTACCTGCGCTTCGACACCCTCGACGACTTCCTCGATGCGATGGGCTACGCCCGCCGCTGACGTCCTGTTCCCTCCCCTTGTCCAAGGGGAGGGCTAGGGCGAGGTGGTACGTAGGGAAGTTCAGCTACCAAGCGCAGTCTCAGCCTCATGCCCAAAGCCGACCTCCAGCAGCTCGCAGCCAAGGCCGAGAACCTCCGCGAGCAGATCAACCATCACAACTACCGCTACTACATCCTCGACGATCCTGAGGTCTCCGACGCCGAGTACGACAAGTTGATGCGCCAGCTCGAAGCTCTGGAGAACGAGCATCCCGAGCTCCGCACCCCCGACTCTCCCACCCAGCGCGTCGGCGCCACTCCCAGCGAGAAGTTCGGGGTCGTCGTTCACCGCCGGATGATGATGTCGCTGTCCAATGCGATGAACGCCGACGAGATGGTCGAGTTCGACAAGCGCATCAAGCGCTTTCTGAAGTCCGACGACGATATCGAGTACGTCGCCGAGATCAAGCTCGATGGCCTCAGCGTGGAATTGGTTTACGAGCACGGTGCACTGGTCGTCGCTTCGACGCGCGGCGACGGCATCAACGGCGAGGACATCACCCCCAACGTCAAGACCATCCGCTCGGTGCCGCTTCATCTCCGCAAGCCCGACCATGGACACATCCCCAGGCTCCTCGAGGTGCGCGGCGAAGTGATCTTTCCCAAGGCCGGGTTCGCAAAGCTGAATGCAGACCGCGAGGCTGCCGGTGAGCCGGTCTTCGCCAATCCCCGCAATGCCGCCGCGGGCTCATTGCGCCAGCTCGATCCCAGGATCACCGCATCGCGTCCGCTGGAGATTTTCCTCTACGCTCCCGGCGCCATCGAGGGCGCGACCTTCAAATCTCAATGGGATTTCCTCCAGGGCCTCAAAGCGCTCGGCCTCCGGACCAATCCGCTCTCGCGCGTCTGCCCCAACGTGAATGCAGTTCTGGAGTACTGGAACGAAGTCACCGAGAAGCGCCATTCACTCGCCTACGATGCGGACGGTGTCGTCGCCAAGGTCAATTCCGTCGAGCTCCAGGAGCGGCTCGGCGAGGTCTCGCGCTCGCCGCGATGGGCGATCGCCTACAAGTTCAAGGCGCAGCAAGCCGAGACCATCGTCGAGAAAATCGAGGTGCAGGTCGGCCGCATCGGCTCCCTCACTCCCGTTGCCAAGCTGCGCCCGGTGCAACTGGCCGGCGTGACGATTTCCAATGCCTCGCTGCACAACCTCGATGAGATCCGGCGCAAGGATATTCGCGAGGGCGATACCGTCCTTATCGAGCGCGCTGGCGATGTGATCCCCTACGTCGTGCGGGTCACGAAGGAAGCGAAGCCGCGCTCGCATCCGTTCCAGATGCCCAAACATTGCCCCGTCTGCGGCGCCGCCATCGTGCACGAAGAAGGCGAGGTCGCCTACCTCTGCGTCAACGCCAACTGCCCCGCGCGGATGCGCGAATCGATTCGTCACTTCGCCTCCAAGAACAGCCTCGATATCGAAGGCCTCGGCGACAAGCTGGTCGCGCAGCTCGTCGAGCGCGGCATGGTCAAGGAACTCGACGACATCTACGCGCTCACCACCGAGCAGCTCGCCGGGCTGGAGCGGATGGCTATGAAGAGCGCTCAGAACGTCGTCGATGCGATCGAGAAATCGCGCAACACCACCCTCGATCGCGTCATCAACGGCCTCGGCATCCGCCACGTCGGCGAGCATACCGCCCGCCAGCTCGCGCTGCGGTTCAAGACCCTCGATGCTCTCGCGGCGGCCAGCGAAGATGACTTGTCCAGCGTCCGCGATATCGGCGGCGAAGTCGCGCGAAGCATCCGCGAGTACTTCGATGAGCCCCGCAATCTGAGAGCGGTCGAGCGGCTGGCAAAAGTTCTCAAGATAGAAGTCCCGGCCGAACCGAGCGGGCGGGGCGCCCTGCGCGACAAGAGTTTCGTGCTCACCGGGACGCTGCCCTCGATGGCGCGCGAGGAGGCCGAACGCCGCATTCTGGCCGCCGGCGGTCGCGTGACCGGATCAGTCAGTCGCAAAACCGACTTCGTCGTGGCGGGAGAAGAGGCCGGCTCCAAACTCCGCAAGGCGCAGGAACTCGGCATCCGCGTACTCGATGAGCAGGGTCTCCTCGATCTCCTGGGCGAGGGCTGAAGCCGTTGCAACCTCCGCTCAAGCAGCTTCGTATGATTGTTAGTGGCCGCGTCCAGGGAGTCGGGTTTCGCTACGCCGCCAAGAACGAGGCGGACGAGCTGAGTCTTAAGGGATGGGTTCGCAACCGGCCTTCCGGTGAAGTTGAGATTGTCGCCGAGGGTCGCGAGGACGTTTTGAAGATGCTTGCGGCGTGGGCACACCTCGGACCGCCTGCTGCAAACGTCAGCACGGTGCACGAGGAATGGTCAGAATTTGCTGCGCAATTCGTCGATTTTCGCATCAGATAAGGAACGGCCCCTTTCACATCCTCCCAGCATTAGTTATACTTTAGTTCCGCATGCGTGAACGTTTGTAGCTCGTCACACAACCGGAGTAATTTCCAAACAGGTTCCACAAGGAGATTGGACTGAGATGGCTGTACCACCTGAGGCCGCCGGGCAGGCTGCCGAGTCGCATGGTCAAGCAGGATCCGCTGGCGCACAGAAACCGCATCTGAAGCGCGACCGGGTTGTCATTCGCTTCGCCGGTGACTCGGGCGATGGCATGCAGTTGACGGGGATGCAGTTCACGGCGGAGTCCGCCCTGGCAGGCAACGATATCGCGACCCTGCCGGACTTTCCCGCCGAGATCCGCGCCCCTGCGGGAACCCTGGCTGGCGTCAGCGGGTTCCAGTTGAATTTCTCCAGCAGCGAGATCTTCACCGCGGGCGATGAGCCCAACGTGCTGGTCGCGATGAACCCCGCGGCCTTGATGGCGAACCTCGAGGACCTTCCTCCCAACTCCGTCCTCATCGTCGATCGCGAGGCGTTCACCGATTCAAACCTGAAGCGGGCGGGTTACACGTCCAACCCCCTGACCGACCACTCGCTCGATAAGTACCAGCTCATCCAGGTCGATGTGACCAAGCTGACCACGCTGGCACTGCACGGCCTGGGCCTGGGCAATCGCGACGTATTCCGATGCCGCAACATGTTCGTGCTCGGGATGCTTTCGTGGCTCTATCAACGCCCGACGCAAAGCACGATTCAGTACCTTGAGTCGCGCTTCAAGAAGAAGTCGCCCGAGATGTTCGAGGCTAACCTGCGCGCGTTCAAGGCGGGCTTCAACTACGGCGAGACCACCGAGATGTTCGCGTCGTCGTACGAAGTCCCAGCCGCGAAGATCAAACCGGGCCTCTATCGCAACATCACCGGCAACACCGCCACCGCGCTCGGCTTCGTGGCTGCGGCGGTAAAGTCGGGACGCCCCCTGTTCCTGGGTTCGTACCCGATTACTCCGGCCAGCGACGTGCTCCATGAGCTCGCGGGCCTCAAGAATTTCCCGATCTACACCTTTCAAGCCGAAGACGAGATCGCCGGTGTGTCATCGGCGATCGGCGCGGCTTTCGGCGGTGCGATCGCCCTGACTACTACCTCCGGCCCGGGCATGAACCTCAAGGAAGAGGCCATCGGCCTTGCCGTCAAGGTCGAGTTGCCGCTCATTATCACCGACATCCAGCGTGCCGGCCCTTCCACCGGAATGCCGACCAAGCCCGAGCAGGCTGACCTGCTGATGGCCATGTATGGCCGCCACGGCGAATCGCCGATTCCGATTATCGCCGCGGCGACGCCGGCCGACTGCTTCGACTGCGCTTACGAGGCGGTTCGGATCGCGGTCAAGTACATGACCCCCGTCATCCTGATGACCGACGGGCAGCTCGCGAATGGTGCCGAGCCATGGCTGCTCCCCGATGTGGACAAGCTGCCGCCCATCAAGGTGGAGTTTGCAACCGATCCGAATGGTTTCCAGCCCTACTCGCGCGAAGAAGGAACGCTCGCCCGCCCATGGGCGATTCCGGGAACACCGGGACTGGAGCATCGCCTCGGCGGCATCACCGGCGAGAACCTGACCGGCAACATCAGCTACTCGCCCGCGAATCACGAATTGATGATTCGCATCCGCGCGCGCAAGGTTGCCGGCATCGCCCAGGAGATTCCTCCGACGGAAATCTTCGGCGATTCCGATGGCGGCGACCTGGTTGTCCTCGGATGGGGCTCGACCTTCGGCCCCATTCGCGAGGCGGTGAAACAGGTGCGCGAGAAAGGCCGCAAGGTTTCGCATATCCATCTGCGCTATCTGAACCCGCTTCCCAGGGACCTCGCCGAGAAGCTGCGCAAGTTCAAGCACGTGATGGTTGCCGAGATGAACATGGGGCAACTGCTCAAGATGATTCGCGCTGACTACCTGATCGACGCGTTCGGCTTCAACAAGATCCAGGGCCGTCCGTTCAAGGTCAGCGAACTCGTTACCCGTATCAACCGGGCATTGGAGGGCTGAGGAGAAATGGCTACCGCGCTTACTCGTAAAGATTTCGTTTCCGACCAGGAAGTGCGCTGGTGCCCGGGATGCGGTGACTACGCGATTCTCGCCCAGGTGCAGAAGACGATGCCGGAATTCGGCATCGAGCCGCACAAGGTCGTGTTCATCTCCGGCATCGGATGCTCCAGCCGCTTCCCGTATTACATGAATACGTACGGCTTCCACACGATTCATGGACGCGCGCCCGCAATCGCCACCGGGTTGAAGGTGACGCGCCCCGAGCTCGACGTGTGGGTGGTGACGGGAGACGGCGATGGTCTCTCCATCGGCGGAAATCACCTGATTCACGTGCTGCGCCGCAACGTAGATCTGAAGATCCTGCTGTTCAACAACAAGATCTACGGCCTGACCAAGGGCCAGTATTCGCCGACCTCGGAAGTTGGAAAGGTCACCAAGTCTACCCCGATGGGCTCGGTGGATTTTCCGTTCAATCCGATCACCGTGGCGCTCGGGACGCATGCAACCTTCGTTGCACGTTCAATCGACGTCGAGCAGAAGCATCTCGGCGAGACGCTCAAGCGCGCCCATGACCATCGTGGCGCATCGTTCCTGGAAATCCTGCAGAACTGCAACATCTTCAACGATGGCGCGTTCAACGATGTCAGCGACAAGGGCATCAAGGCCGAGCATCAGCTCGTCCTCCAGCACGGCCAGCCGCTCATCTTCGGCAAGAACAAGGACAAGGGCATCAAGATGAACGGGATGCGCCCGGAAGTCGTAACCCTCGGCCAGAATGGGGTGACCGAGAAGGACCTGGTCGTGCACGACGAGACCAACCTCTCGCTCGCCTTCATGCTCGGCAACTTCGAGCCTCCGATGCCGACCCCGGTCGGCGTCTTCTACGCCGTGTCGCGTCCGACCTACGATGCGGCCATCAACCATCAGCTCGAAGACGCCAAGGCCAAGCAGGGACCCGGCGACCTGAAAAAACTGCTCCAGAAGGGCGACACCTGGTCAGTGAACTAGCGTCGCGATTTCCTGAACGTCGAAAGGCCCGAAGGGTTCCCCCCTGAGGGCCTTCTTCTCGTCTGTATAAGTCCTTCTCCCTTCAGTTGCGGAGAAAGGCGCCGATCGAGCGAGGCGATGCTTACAGCATCGCCGAATCGATCCTCTGTGCGCGTGAGCCCGATGAGGAGGGGCCGATAGCCAGCCTCAGACGCTCTCGTTACCTACAAACACCGGCGCATCAGGCTCAGAGGACAGCTCATATACGCGCTTCTAGCCGCCGCACCAATTGATCCTGCTTACACAAACCCCTAAAAGCTACAAATGGGTCTAAAGACCGCGTGTTAGCGTTTGCTGGAGGCTGCTTCCAATGGATGGTCCGACCAATCCTTCTCAGGCGGGTATGTTAGGTAGGTTCGGAAATCCGCTGGATTGGGACGCCGGCTATCGCTGCAGCCTGATCTCTTTGATTGGGTTTTCCTTCACGGCGTGGACGATTCTAATCGGCCACCACTTGATGCGTCATCCCGACACCGCGCCTTACGTCTCGCGCTCGATCTTGGAACTGCTGCTGCATATCGAGGAACGGATTTACCTGGTTGGTTGGTCGCTTCTGGCTGGATGTGGCGTCATCTTGGGGAGGTTGCGAAAGGGAAGTGGCGCGCGGGTACTGTCGGCCCTGATCGCCGCGTTCTACGTCTTCCATGTTCTGACCGTCGGCTATTTCATCGGGCTGTTTACCGATATCTACTTCGGTGCCGCGCTAATGGCGGGCCTGGCGGTCGGGATGCTCATGTTGGAAGCGACGCCGGTGATCGTCGCCGAATTGAGTCTCATTGCTGGTTACATCGCTCTGTCAATCGCGGAGCAATTGCGGATCGTTCCATACGCTCCTCTTTTGCTTCAGGCGCCGTTCGCCGACGGTCATTTGTCTACTTCGTGGGTTGCGACGTTCGGCGGATTCGACCTTACTCTTTTGTTCGGAATGTTCGGGCTCGGCTTACTGGTAATGAAACATCTTCAAAACCGGGAGCATCAATTGGCGGAGGCCAATCGCTTCCTGAGCCGCTTTCTTTCCCCGCAGGTCGCCCGCGTTGCCAACGAGCTCGGCATGACCAGGGTTCTTCAAAAGAGCCGATCTCAATTGACCGCGATCGAATGCGATCTCAGGGGTTTTACAGCGTTCTCGGAAAGTGTCGCACCGGAGGAGGTCGTCGACCTCCTCGAGCGCTATTACGCCGTGATCGGAGAAGCAGTCACCGAGTTCGGCGGCACCATCAAGGACTACTCCGGCGATGGAGTGTTGGTCCTGGTTGGTGCACCGGTGCCGTATCCGGATCACGCGCGGCGGGCGGTCAATATCGCCTTCAGGATTCGCGAACGCGTGACGGCGATACTCGCCTCGTGGCAAACGATGGGTCTGGAACTGAAGGTGGGCGTGGGCCTTGCAAGCGGATACGCAACAGTGGGCGCCATCGGAGGTGCTGAGCGGCTGGAGTATGTTGCGGTCGGTCCGCCGGTGAATCTTGCGTCGCGCCTCTGCGAGCGAGCCGCCAACTCGATCCTGGTCGATCAGCGCGCGGTCAATCTGATCGGAAGCGACGATCGCTCATTTCGTTTCGAGCAACTCGAATCCGCCAACCTGAAAGGGTTCTCGCGGCCCGTGAAAGTCTTCGAGCTGATCGCGGCCGACGGTGATCCCGCCGGCTTATGATGCCGTTCAAACGCCCTCAGCAGCCGTACACCTGCATCACATTCGTCCCCAGCACTTTCTCCCGATCCCCCGCCTTCAACTTCCCGCCCAGCTCCTCGACTTCCTCGATATAGTCACCTACATGATCGGGATGCGGAAAATCCGAGGCCCAGAAAAAGCGGTCCGCGCCTACCAAATCGACCATCGCAGGTAGTGCCGATTCATCCGGGTCCGCTGAAATCCAGCACTGCCGTTTGAAGTACAGACTGGGCTTCTCCTTCAGAGGCACTGTCCGGCCCATCCCGCTCGCGTAGACCGCATCGAGCCGATCCAGCCAGTACGCGATCCATCCTGCGCCCGCCTCCAGCAGCACCAGCTTGAGTTTCGGGAACTTGTCGAAGGTGCCGTACTGGAAGAAAGAAGTGAATGCGTGCCGGATTCCGTCGCCGGCCGTGATGTTCAGGAAGTAGAACTGCCCGCGCAGGTATTTCCAGTCGTAGCGCCCCGGCTGCGCCCAGTTCGGCTCGATGGTCGGATGGATTCCCAGCGGCACTCCCAGCTCCTCGGCCTTCGCGAACAACGGGTCGTGATCCGGATGCGCATGCGGCTTGCGCGTCATTACGAACGGCGCGACCCATCCGCCTTTGCATCCGTCCTTCACCGCGCGCTCCAGCTCGCGTGCCGCGGCAGCGGGATTGCCGAGCGAGAGATGTGCGATCGGAATCAGCTTGCCCCCGCTGTCCTTGCAAAAGTCCACGATGTAGCGGTTGTAGGCACGCGTGAGCGCCTGCGCGAGCTCGATGTCCTCGCACTCGGTTTCGTAGAGCAGGCTCAGCGTCGGGTAGAGGAACGCGGCATCGAGACCCTCCGCCTCGATACGAGTCAGGCGCTCCTTCGGATTCATCGCCCCGAATGGCGCATTGATTCCGTAGCCCGACAAGTTCTCCCAGGCGCTGTCGCGCGTCGTGCCCATCGCACTCAGACCCGCCAACCGCGGTCCATAGAAAATCTTGGAGAACTTCCCGCCGATTTCGAGGTGTTCCTGCCCGTGATTGTCTTTGCGGATTCGCACCGCGCCCGGCTTGTACTTCGCCTCGATATAGCGGTCCCAAAGTCCCGCATCTTCCAACACGTGCCCGTCCGCATCGACCGCGCCCTTGTACTTCAGCTTGTGAAATTGTTCCTGGGTTGCACTCATGGCTTCTCTCTTAGCGGGCTATGCGCGGCGTCTTCAATAGCGGCCGAGCATCGTTTTGTTCAGCATGCCCGCATCCCATCGGGTGCCGCGCTGTAGTCCGAATCCTACCTTGACCATCGATCCATTCGGGAGCGCATCGAAGCTCGATTTGTCGATGGTGAAAATCACCACGTTCCGGTTACCGTGGTCGTACCGATAGTTGTAGAAGTGCATCGCTCCGATGATCAACATCAATTGCTCACCATTTGGTGAGTCAAAAGGGGCATCGCTTGAAAGCGATACCTCGACCGAGCCTCCAACGCCGTTTTTCGAGGAACCGCCAATCTGTCGTAGGGCAATGATGTGCGCGTGCTGCTGCGGCGAGCGCCCACTCTGAGAGGGCGGAATGCCGTAGTCGGGCTTCTCGTGCGGATAGTAGAGATACTGTGCGGACGCGGGGTTCGTGCACCAAAACAGTAACCAGGCGAAGGCGGCGGATGCCGCCCGCGATCGATTTGGCGTTCGTCTCATCGCGACAACACGTCCTTTCGCTTCAGTTCGACGGCAGCATCGACTTGTCGAGATTGCCGGCATCCCAGGATTCCCCGCCGTGCATCCCGTATTGAATCGTCACCGGTTCGCCATCAGGCAGCGCGGCGAAGCTGACGTTGTCGATTACGAAGTAGATCGAGTGCAAGTCGCCAGACCGGCGGCCGCTCATATAGAACGGGGTACCGCCAATCAGCAGCCTGGGAAACTGGTCGCGAACCGGAAATATTGTATCGCTGTTGAAGTCGATCTCGACGCCGCCCGCACCCGCGAGCATCGAGGAGCTCGCGACCCGGCTGATTGATGCGATCGTGGCGCTATGGGTTACAGCACCGGCCTGCGGTTGCGCCTGCGCAATCGTCGCGTGCGATTGCTCTGGCGCCCTTGCAGCAGCCATACCACGCAGGACCTTTGGCACGCCCGGACCGTAAGTGTTGGCGAAACGGACGTTCGCGAGATAGATCGCTCCGCTTTCGTCCTTGTCGAAAATGAATCGAACGCCACGCGCCTGGTGCAACACGCGGCGAAGTTTGCCGAAGTCCGACAGCGGGATCCTTACGGTCTGTAAAATCGGATGAATCTGCGGGTTCGGGACCCGCTGTTTTGCGGTCTCATCGAAAGACCCGAGCGTCCCTACCGGGCCGCTGAGCTCTGCTCCAGGCAGATAATCCCGGACCTCGACCGGGCTGGTAGCCGAGCCGTCGGCACCCGCAATGGCGATTGAAAAATCCGTCTTCTCTGTAGCGTTCAGGGGATCGCTCTGGGTCGGGGGCGGTTGAGAGCACCCCGCCTTGGAAACCTTGGGAAGTGGAATCACAGGCCGGCGTGAAACTCGAAACTCCAGCGCCCTGGCGGCCCCGATTCCCGGAAGTTCGGTGAGGTCCTCACCCGGTTGGCCTTGCGCGGTCCAATTCACCTGGAGAAACACATCTTCCCCGCCGTGGGTCCAGGACAATGAACCCGCGCGCTGAGTTGGGTCATGATTCGGAATGATCTGCAGCGGCGCCAACGGGACAGGACATTTGAAAGGGTCGTCAATCGGACCGCCATTAACGTTGGTGATCGAGATCCCGTTCATGTCGTCAGGTATGCCGTACGAACTGATCCCGGTCGCCTCGTCGAAGTCGTCGACGATGCGGCTAATCCGCGTGCTCGGCGATGGCGAGTAGCCGCGATCGACCCGAGTCGGAAAATCGATCGATTCGAGCGCTGGTCCGATAACCGTTTTCGGTATCGCGAACAGCGGATTGAAATTGCGATTGAAGATCGGATCGTATGCACGTGCGGCCGCGGTCGTCTTGAAATTGCCGCGGACGAAAGCGAGCATCGAGGAAAGGCCTATAGCCTGTGCCCGGTCCGAGCCAGGCGCAATCGGGAAGAGCGCTGTGTTCCCTTCCCCGACGCACCCAATTGAATCGGTGACCTGCCACTCAGTGTTGTAGAAATTGTGATTCGTACCCCACGCCGTGTAGGTGGATTTCTGCGTCGGCGCCGCCAGCTCCGCCAGATTACCCTGCTGCTCCATGACCCGATCGAAAGCCCTCACCCCCTGGAGATCGTCAACGTCGCCATCGCACATCGGCAGCAGGACGGTCCATGCCGTACCCTGCGGGTTTAACGGCCCTTGGGGAGCGAGCGGAGGGCCGCTAAAACCGAGATCGTTAACATCGGTGGGCCCCACTTCGAACACTCCGACGATCCTCATCCCGGGAATCAAAGCCGCCCAGTTCGGTGCGAATGGTCCGGGATCGCCATCGCGATACAGAGCGTATGCCGCGCGTACACCTTCGCCGCCTCGCGAATGGCCGAAAAGCCCGACGTTCGTGAAGTCGAGCTTGCCGGAAAGTGTCGCAGGTAGCCCGCTGCCTTCCGGATTCGGCGGCGTTTGGCTCGTATCCCCCTGGTTCCATTGCGCCAGCAGCGCAAGATGCCTCAGCACGAGCCTGCCACGGGCATAGATCAGCAGGAAATCGCCACCCAGGATTGCATCGACACCCGTGATGCCGCGGTTGGAGTTGATCGAAACCACCACGTAACCCTGGCTCGCCAGCCGGTTGGCGAGGTATGCGTACCCGAGATGGTTGTTGACGACAGAGGAACCCGCCGGGCAGGTCCCGGTGAACGTGTAGTCGATGTCCTCGTCGATATGAAAGTTGACGTCGAGCGGTACGCCGAGCTTCGTCTTGTCTGCGTCGGTCGCTGGCCGTCCGCAAGTGCCATGATTGCCGTGCAGCAGGATGATCACGGGGTAAGGCGGATGGTCCAGCGTGGCCGGTCGGTAAACCTGCGCCCACAGCTCGACAAATTTGGTTGAGTCTGGCGACGTACCGCACGGTAGCACGGCGTTGTCGCAAGCTGCCGGGAATTTGTAGAACTCCGAATTCGTTATCGGCAGCGGGCCCTGCTCCGAGGCGTCTGGCGCGATGCGTTCCAATGGAGCGGGAGGTGCAGAACTTGAGCTGGATCCTCCGCATCCAACCGCGGCTATGGCGAGCGCAAGCGAGGCCAGCGCCGTAACGGCCAAACCCGCGGCTCTGTACCCCTTTTGCATTAGCGATCTCCGAGCTTTCTCAGTTCGACGGCAGCATCGACTCGTCGAGGTTGCCGGCATCCCACGATTCTCCGCCGCCGATTCCGTACTGGATCGTAACGGGCGCCCCATCCGGCAATGCCGCGAAACTCGCGCTGTCGACTACGAAGTAGATCGAGTGCAGGTCGCCTGAATGATAGCCGCTCGTCCGGAACATGGATCCATCCATCACCAGAATCGGGCTCTCGTCACGAATCGGGAATATCGTGTCGCTGTTGATATCGATCTCGACACCGCTCGCGCCCGCCAGCATCGGAGAGCTCGCGACGCGGCTGATCGACGCGATCGAGGCGCTGTGAGAGGTCGCACCGGGCTGCGTCTGCACCGGCGAAATCGCCGCACCCGTGGCTGCGGATGCTCCCGCGACAGCCACTGTAGCAGGCAACGTATTGGGCACTCCCGGACCGTAGGTGTTGGCGAAGCGGACATTCGCGATATAGATCGCGCCGCTATGATCCTTGTCGAAAATGAATCGAACGCCGCGCGTCTGATGCAGCACGCGTCCTATCTTTCCAAAATCCGATAGCGGGATTCGCACCGTCTGCAAAATCGGATGGAGCGCGGGCTGGAAGTTGAATTCCAGCAATCCAACCGGACCGGTGAGTTCCGCACCCGGTAGATAGTTCTCAACCTCGACCCGAGACGTGGTCGAGCCGTCGGCTCCGGCTAGCGCGATCGAAAATTCCGTCCTCTCGCGCACGTTCAAAGGATCGATCTGGGTCGGCGACGGCTGATAGCACGACACGCCAAAAAAGCTCTTCGGAGGCGGAATTACCGGGCGGCGCGAAACCCGAAATTCCAACGCCTTGGCCGCACCGATTCCCGGAAGATCGGTGAGGTCCTCCCCCGGCTGTCCCTGCGCGGTCCAATTCACCTGGAGAAAGACACTCTCTCCCCCGTGCTCCCACGACAATGACCCCGCGCGCTGCGTTGGATCGTGGTCGGGAATGATGTTGAGCGGCCCCAGGGGAACGGGACAGGGAAAATCGCCGTAGGGCTGTCCATTGACGTTCGTGATCGAGATCCCGTTCGCGTCGTCGGGCACACCGTAACTGCTGGTTCCGGTCGCCTGGTCGAAGTCGTCAACCACGCGACTGACTTGCGCGCTCGGCGATGGCGAATAGCCGCGATCAACCCGAGTCGGAAAATCGATCTCCTCGAGCGTCGGCCCGATGACGGTTTCCGGGATGGCGAACAGCGGGTTGAAATTGCGATTGAAGATTGGGTTGTATGCGCGCGCCGCGGCCGTCGTTTTGAGGTTCCCGCGGAAGAATGCAAGCACCGAAGAAATGCCGGCTGCTTGCTCCTTCACGGACCCGGGAGCCTCGGGGAAGAGTGCCGAGTTTCCGGTCCCCGAGCATCCAGGCGAATCGCTGATCTGCCATTCAGTGTTGTAAAAGTTGTGATTGGTGCCCCACACCGTGAAAGTGGACTTTTGCGTCGGCGAGGCCAGCTCCGACGCGTTCGCTTGCTGACCCATCACGCGGTCGTAAGGCCGCACCCCCTCGAGATCCGAAACGTCGCCATCGCACATCGGCAACAACACCGTCCACACCGTTCCCTCGGGGTTGATTGGCCCGGGAGGTGCGAGCGGAGGGCCTGCAACTCCCGGCACTGCCGCTGCGTCGGTTGGACCCACCTCGAATACTCCGGCGACCGTCATGCCGGGGATCAGGCTGTCCCAGTTCGGTGCGAATGGTCCGGGATCGCTATCGCGATACAGAGCGTATGCCGCGCGTACACCTTCGCCGCCTCGCGAATGGCCGAAAAGCCCGACGTTCGTGAGATCGAGCTTGCCGGAAAGTGTCGCAGGTAGCCCGCTGCCTTCCGGATTCGGCGGCGTTTGGCTCGTATCACCCTGGTTCCACTGCGACAGCAACTCCAGATGCCTTAGCACCAGACGTCCCCGCGCCCAGACCAGCGTCCGATCACCCGGCATTCCGGCGCCGGCCGTGATTCCACGGTTGGCGTTAATCGAAACCACCACGTAGCCCTGGCTGGCCAGGCGATTCGCGAAATATGCGTACCCTAGATGGCTGTCGACGACGTTGTAACCGGGAGGGCAGGTGCCGGTGGTCGTGTAATCGGCGTTGTCATCGATATGAAAGTCGGCGTCGAGCGGTACGCCGTAGGCTCTCTTGTCTTCGTCGGTCGCTGGTCGTCCGCAGGTCGAGTGATTGCCGTGCAGCAGGATGATCACCGGGTACGGCGGATTGTCCAAGGTGGTCGGCCTGTACACTTGCGCCCATAGCTCGACAAACTCCCCCGTGTCGGGAGGCGTTCCGCATGGGAGCACCGCGTTATCGCAGGCCGCCGTGAATTTGTAGAATTCCGAATTCGTTACGGGCAGGGGACCTTGGCCCGAAGCATCAGGCGCGATGCGTTCCAAAGGAGCGGGCGGCGCGGAGCTGGAACTCGATCCGCCGCCGCATCCACTTGCCGCAAGAGCGAGTGCCAGCGCCGCCAGTGGAAGGATTAGCCCCCTTGTTTTTCCATCCATTTCAGAACGACGTGCGCTTGAAGATGCGCTCGGGGATCATCCTGACGATTCCCATGATTGGCCTCCAGAACCACGGCACGAATACCACATCTGCTTTGCGCCGCCACGCCGCGATGATAGCGTCCGCGGCCGCTTCCGGAGCGACTACCAGCATGCTGTCGCGACCCCACGTCATCCGGGTGTCCACCGTGCCAAGTTTCACCGTCAGGACGGTTACTCCAACCCGCGAGAGTCTCGCTCGCAGGCCTTGCGTGAACGTTGCCAGGGCGGCCTTCGCGGAGCCATACACGTAGTTGCGCGATCGGCCGCGTTCGCCGGCGACTGAACCGATCACGATGACGAATCCGCTGCGCTGCTGCTCCAGGTGGCGCGCTACCAACGTCAGCAGGCTCACGGCGCCGGTAAAGTTCTGATTCACCGTCGCGACTGCCTCATCGGGATTGGTCTGCGCGACCGCCTCGTCTCCCAGCGTGCCGAAGCAGAGGACTACCCCATCAAGACCGCCCAGCGCCTCGATCGCTTTTTCGACGAAGGTGGCGTGAAAATACAGCTCGCTCGCATCGAAGATTCCGGGGATCGCCGTCGCTCCGGTGCGAATGGAAATATCGCTCGCCAGACGCTCCGCCTCCCCGCGATCGCGAGCGGCCAAAAACACCGCCGATCCATCTTGCGCGAACCGCATCGCCAGCTCCCGCGCAATCGGACTCGTAGCCCCAAGTATGAGTATCTTCGACATGCCTAGATCCCTCTCCCTGTGGGGGAGACGAAGTCGGGCAATCCTTCGCCCGGAAGGAGAGGGTCCTCATTCAGCGGGCCACAGGCGCGCGATTCAGAGACTTCTTTTGGCCGCATCGCCATCTACGCCGGCACCATCCCTACTCGGCGCGCCAGATTCGATGAGAACCGGTTCTGCGGATCCACCGCGTTCTTCACTTGCTGCCACTGCGCGAGATTCGGATACATCGCGCGAAACACCTCCGGCTTCATGCGCGCATCCTTGGCCAGGTAGACGCGTCCCCCGCGCTTCACCACCATCTCATCGAGTCCGTCGAGAAATTCCATCAGCCCGCGCCGCACCGGAAAATCCAGCGCCAGCGTATACCCCGGCATCGGGAACGACATCATCCCGTCCTGCGCGCCGAACTTCTTCAGCACCGTCAGGAACGATCCACCGCCCCATTTCGCTATCGCCTCCAGCGTCTCGATCAGCCCGGCGCGGCTCTCGTTGAGCGGCCACACGCACTGGTATTGAACGAACCCGCGCTTGCCGTAAATACGGTTCCAGTGATGGATGAAGTCGAGCGGAAAGAAAAAGAACTGGTAGTCGAACAGGCGTGGTCCCTTGCGATTCAGCGCATAGATCGCGTTGTTGAATGTCTTGATGCCCAGGGAGCTGAGGGTGAAATTCGGAAGATTGAGCGGCACGGTGGGCGTGATCTTGCGCGGGACTTCCAGCGGATGCTGCCTCATCGCCGGCGGCAGCGCCTCTCGCGATGCGACGTTGCCCAGGTTGATGACCGACCGCCCCAGCGATCCGCGCCCTCCAGCGCAGTCGATCCACGCCACCGAGTATCCGTACTGCCGCTCGGTGCGTTCGAAAGTCTCGATCGCTTCGTCGAGATTGGCCGCCACCGCGATCTCGCCGTCGAACCACGCGCTCTCCACCCGCCGTAGCCGCAGTTCAACTTCCAGAATGACGCCGGTAAGCCCCATCCCGCCCACGGTCGCCCGGAATAATTCGGCGTTCTCCTCTCGCGAGCACCGCCGCACTTCGCCCGACGCAAGCATCAGCTCGATACTCGTGACGTGAGCCGCCAGCGACGAATCGCGATGATGGCTCTTGCCGTGAACATCGGCGGCGACCGAGCCGCCCAGCGTCACGAACTGCGTCCCCGGTACCACCGGAGGAAAATATCCGCGGCGCAGAAAGACCTCGATTATCTCCGCGAGCGTGACTCCCGCCTCGCATCGCAGCAGTCCGCTCTCAGGATCGAACGCGAGCATCCGGTTGAGCCGCTGCACGTCCACCACCCGATTGTCCTGGTTGAGTGCCGCATCGCCGTATGCGCGCCCGGCCCCCCGGGGAATCAATGACGTCGCGTTGCTGCTGACGATCGCGGCCATCTCCGCCAGCTTTTCCGGGCGATAGATGTCGCTCTCCGCGCTCGGGTATCGTCCCCATCCCGTCAGCACGTCGCGCTTGAAGGGCGGCGTCGCGTTGGCCGAAGCGCCTGCGAGTGAAGGATCAGCCATTACGGCGATAAAGCTAACAGGAAGCGGCGACGCTAGAAACGCTGCGCCTCCGCGGCGGTCATTTCTGCGCGATGAACCTTTGGCACCTCGAAAATCCTGCTACTGCAAATGCCACTCCTCATTGATCTGGTCGCCGTTGGTGTTGCTAAGCAACACCAGCCGCCCCGACTGGCCGATCGCCAGGCTCTGGGTGTAGGTGCCGCTCGAGCACCCCGGCGACGTGGTGGTGAAGGTCGCGGAGTTGGTTCCGCTGCCATCGGGGTTGACCGTGTAGGTGCCGCTGACTGTCGCCTGGCACGGCGTCGTGACCACGGTGTATGTCTCGGTCCCGGTAAAGTTGCCCTTGCCATCAGCAACAAAAATACCCGTGCCCAGGAATTCCAGCAGTCCGCCGCTCGTGTTGATTTTGCCCTCGAAGATTCCGGCATAGCTGCCGCGGATGCTCGCCAGCGTAAAGCCTCCTTCTGCGGCTGCTGTTCCCTTGCCGCCACAGGAAACCGTTAACAGGCTCACCGCGATCAGCATCCCAAGGTTTTCAATCCGAATTCGCATTTCCGGTCTTCTCCAAAGAGTCGGGTTTCCCGCATGATAGCCGATCTTGCGAAGGTTCCCGAAAACTCCCGCTACAGGATCTCCGTCGATTCCTTGTTCGAACGCGAACTGCGGTAGGATTGCGCCAACGCCCGGAGGAAAAACTATGTCCTGGCAGCCCGAGATCGATGAAATTCGTCGCCGAGAAGAATTGGCCAAGCAGATGGGCGGCGCTGACAATATCAAACGTCAACACGATGGCGGCAAGCTCACCGTGCGCGAACGTATCGACCGACTGCTCGACAAGGGGTCGTTTCACGAATACGGCGCGATCGCCGGCATGACACGCTACGAGGGCGACAAGCTGGCGGAGTTTCGGCCCGCGAACTTCGTCGGCGGCACCGGTCGCATCAACGGGCGGCGCGTCGCCGTCGGTGGCGATGACTTCACGGTACGTGGCGGTGCCGCCGATGCCTCGATTGGCAACAAGCACAGCTACGCCGAGATGCTCGCGCATGAGCTGCACATCCCCATCATCCGGCTCGTCGACGGCACCGGGGGCGGCGGCAGCGTGAAGACCTTCGAGACCGTCAAGCGTACTTACGTTCCGGCCAATCCCGACTTCGACGTCCTCGTCCAGTTGATGGGCGAGGTTCCGGTCGTTGCAGGATGCATGGGCTCCGTTGCGGGAATCGGCGCGGCGCGTGTGGCGGCGACCCATTTTTCCGTTATGGTCAAAGGCACCAGCCAGCTCTTCGTCGCCGGCCCGCCGGTCGTGAAATGGGGCGTCGGCGAAGACCTGACCAAGGAAGAGCTGGGCGGCTCCGAGATTCACGCGCACATGAGCGGCGCGGTCGATAACGAGGCCGAGAGTGAAGACGATGCGTTCGATCAAATCCGCCGCTTCCTCTCCTACCTGCCCCAGAGCGTGTGGCAGGCGCCGCCGCGCATGACGCCGAGCGACGATCCGCATCGTCGCGAAGAGGAATTGCTATCGATAATCCCGCGCAATCGCAGGCACGGCTACGATGCACGTCGCATCGTCGAGCTGGTTGTGGATCGCGATTCGTTCTTCGAGATGACGCCGTTCTTCGGTCCGTCGTTGATCACCGGCTTCGCGCGCCTCGATGGCTACTCCGTCGGTGTGATGGCTAACGATCCCTATGCGATCGGCGGCTCCCTCGATGGGCCCGCGTCGGACAAGATGGCCAAGTTTCTCGACCTCTGCGACACCTTTCATCTTCCCATCGTCAATTTCGTCGATCAGCCGGGCTTTCTCATCGGGCGCGAAGCGGAAAGCTCCGGCACGATTCGCCGCGGCGTGCGCGCGCTCTACGCGATGTTCCAGACCATCACGCCCAAGGTTGCGATTATCGTGCGGCGTGCATTCGGCGTCGCCGGCGCCGGCCACGGCATAACTACCGGGCTAAATCTCCGCTACGCATGGCCATCCGCGGATTGGGGCTCGCTGCCAATCGAGGGCGGAATCGAAGCCGCCTACAAGCGCGACCTGGCCGCATCGAGCGACCCCGAGAAACTCCGCCGCGAACTGGAAGAAAAATTCAACGAGATTCGTTCGCCGATTCGCACCGCCGAGTCATTCGGCATCGAAGAAATCATCGACCCGCGCGACACCCGTCCGCTGCTCGTCGATTGGGTGCATCAGGCGTACGAGATCGTACCGACTCAACTCGGTCCCCGCACCCGCACGATGCGCCCATAGGATCCGAATCCACCAATTTCACAGATTGACGCAGATTTCAGGAGAGTGACTCTCCGAAATCTGCGTAGTCTGTGGATTTCTGCCTAGCCTTTCTTTTTGGGCGTCGCTACCGACTTTGGACTCTTCTTCGGCTTGGGCGTCTTGGTTGGCGTAGGCGTCCTCGTTCTTGTCGGCTTGGGCGTCTTCGTTGGCTCCGGCGTGCGTGTGGGAGTCGGACTCGGGGTCCTGGTTGGACCTACGACCACTGTACGGGTGGGAGTGGGCGTTGCCGTCCTGGTAGCCGTAGGTGTCGCACTGGCAGTGGCCGTAGGCGTCGTACTGGCAGTTGCCGTCGGTGTCGCACTGGCCGTCGGAGTGGCGGTCGGCGTCGCGATCGTCTGCGGGAACCTGAGCACGCGATTGTTGCCGAGATCGGCGACATACAGCCGATTCGCTGAATCGAGGAACACACTCGCCGGGAACGTCATTCCCGTCGGCCCGATTCCGGGGAAGTCGTCGATGAAATCGCTGCCGAACGGACCCTGTCCATACACCGCGTTCGCGGTGAGGTTGGGCGATGACGGGTCAGCCAGCGGAGTGTTGAACTTCAGCACCCGGTCATCGCCGGCGTCTGCGATATAGACATTGCCGAGCGTATCCACCCGGACGTCAGCAGGCTCATTCAGGATCGTAGCGTCGGCGAGACCGCGGAAAAGCGGACGAACCGGCCCGAAACTCATGCAATTGCCGGTGAAGTCGCCTTGTTGACCCCATACCATGTTCGCAGTGACATTGGGCGACCCGGGATTAGCCAGCGGAGCGTCGTATTCGAGTACCCGGCAGTCCTCAAAGTCCGCCACGTAAAGATTGCCTTTACCGTCTACCGCCGCGCTGACTGGCAAACAGAGGCTGGTCGCGCTTGTCACCTGCTGGCTGTCGTCGCAGCCGAAGGTCTTGAACTCGCTGCCGCCACCCGTCGGTCCCTGTCCGAAGACGACGTTGGCTGTCACGTTGGGCGAGGCGGGATTGGCGAGCGGACGGTTGTACTCCAGCACGCGATCGTTTTCGCTGTCGGCCACGTAAAGATTGTCGGAAGCGTCGAGGACGAGTCCTTGCGGTTCGCAGAGGCTTGAGGCGGTGGGATTCGGGGGTCCCCCACAGTTCGCGTCGGTGAAGTCCGAAGCGGAAGCCTGCCCGATCACGAAATTAGCCGCGGGCCCGACGCATGGAAATGAACCGCAGTGAGCGAACGGCGTCGTGTATTCCAGCACTCTGCTGTTCGAGGTGTCGGTAACGTACACATTTCCAAGGCTGTCCACCGCAACCCCGATCGGAAAGCACAAGCTGTCCGGACCGAGGCCGCCAATGTCGCCATGAAGCGTGCCGTCGTTGCACTGGTTGCTCACGAAATCTGGTTGGCCTAGCACGAGGTCAGCCGCTTGCCCGTTGACGAGGCTGTTTACGTCTTTCCATCCGAGAATTCGACTGTCGCCCGCATCCGCGACGTAGATGCGGTTGGGCGTCACGCTCACGTCAATCGCCAGGGTGGGTGCGTCGAGAGAAGACGCGGCAGTGATGCCGTTCGAGAGGGTAAAGTTTGGTTGTCCCAGCACGGTGCTTGCGGTGAATGACGAAGCCTTGAACTCCAGGACGCGCGAATTGGAGAAGTCGCTCGTGTAGAGATTGTCCGACGTGTCGAGCGCGACCCCGAATGGAGTGCACATCGTGGTCGCGCTGAGCACACCACCCAAGCCCATGCCCTCGACGCAGACTGAACTCGTAAAGTTGTTTCCCGCTGCACCCTGTCCCCATACCGCCGTGGCATCCAGGGCCCCGCTTCCGCTCGCGAACGGTACCGCATACTCAACGACTCGGCGGTTGTTCGTGTCCGCCACGTAGAGGTCGCCGGCGCTGTCGAAAGCAAGCCCACCCGGCTCGCTCAGACCGCCCGCGTCGGTAAATCCGATTCCGGAGAAAAAATTATTGGCGGTTTCCTGTCCAAAAACCCGCGTCAGCGCGAAAGTCGTCATCGGATTGTCGAACTCTCCCACTCGGCTGTTCGATGTATCAGCGACGAACAGATCGTTGTTCGAATCGAATGCCACCGCCGTGGGTCCGGACATCTGCGTGTCGCTCACGCCATTTCCATTGCTGAAGAAATTACTTCCTCCCAGGCCCTGTCCGTAAACCCGGGCTGCCGTCACGTTGGGTGCCGATGGATTCGCGAGCGGTGTGTCATACTCGAGCACACGATTGTTTTGCGTGTCCGCGATATACACGTTGCCGTTCCCATCCACGCCCACGCCCTGGGGGTCTGAGAGTGTGGTTGCTGTGACTCCGTTGAGATTGGTTGTGAAGCTGGTGCCCGATGCACCTTGTCCAAAGACCACGCTCGCTCCCGGCCCGACGCAGGGGAAGGAGCCGCAGGTGGAAAAGGGCTTGTTGTACTCGAGCACGCGATTGTTGCCGGGATCGGCCACATAGACGTTGCCGACACTATCCACCGCAACGTTGCCGACTCCTTGTGCGACGCCTAAGACCCCCGACGCCATCGCCAGGCTGTCAGGACCGACGCCGTTGATATCTCCGGGCATCACTCCGTCGTTGGCGCCATTCGAGAAAAAGTCCGGTTGACCCAACACCAGGTCGGCGCTCGCGCCATTGGTTAGCGCAGTGACATCGCGCCAACCGAGTACACGGTTGTTGGCATCGTCGGAGACGTAGATCCTGTTGGGAGTGACGCTCTTGTCGATCGCGACCCCGCCTGGTCGAACCAGCGAAGACGGTGGGTAGTCTGGAAAATTGCTGTTGAAATTGCTCTGTCCCAGCACGAGTTGCACGGTGTAGGGGCCGCTCCCAAGTTGCGCGACCGAGAGCGAGGGATCGATCGATTGGATTGCCGCACTCATATATGGACCGCTCCCGAGCGCAAGACCGGTTCTGGAGTCCGATGAGCGATGATCCGGTTGCAGTCATATATTCGGCCTCTCTAAGTGGGGTCAGTCGTTTCTTCCCCGGGCCCTGATGGAAGTC
>Ga0335085_10002846_pt1 | contig 31420 bp, 27 predicted proteins | sample Lox_Sample_45_FD_206712 | JGI IMG/M metagenome (GOLD analysis project Ga0335085, IMG submission 206712) | Soil microbial communities from Loxahatchee National Wildlife Refuge, Florida, United States - Lox_Sample_4.5 | ecosystem: Environmental > Terrestrial > Soil > Wetlands | place: USA... | reverse complement strand
CGAGCGCGAGCGGGCGGCGGCCGAGGCGAAGAAGGCGAAGAGCGCCGCCGAGGCCCTCCCATGATCCGCCTCGCCGACGCACGCCGGCTCGTGGTCAAGATCGGCTCGGCGCTGCTGGTCGACGACGCCAGCGGCAATCTCCGCCGTACTTGGCTCGAGGCGCTCGCCGAGGACGTCGCGCGCTGTGCGAAGCGGGGCCAAGAGGTGCTGCTGGTTTCCTCCGGAGCGATCGCTGCGGGCCGGCGGCATCTAGGCCTGCTGGGCCCCGCGCTCAAGCTCGAGGAGAAGCAGGCGGCGGCGGCGACCGGGCAAATCCGCTTGGCGCACGCCTATCAGGAGGCGCTCGCGCGCCACGACCTTACCGTCGCGCAGATACTGCTGACGCCAGAAGATACGGAGGAGCGGCGGCGGCATTTGAATGCGCGCGCGACGCTGAACCAGCTCCTCGCGCTCAAGGCCATCCCCGTCATCAACGAGAACGACACCGTCGCCACCGCCGAGATCCGCTTCGGCGACAACGACCGCTTGGCCGCGCGCGTGGCGCAGATGGTGAGCGCGGATGCGCTGGTGCTCTTCTCCGACATCGACGGGCTCTACAGCGACGATCCTCGCAAGAATAGAGCCGCGCGCCACATCCCGGAAGTCCGCGACCTCACGCCGGAGATCGAGGCGATGGCGGGCGAGGCGCCGCTCGGCATGAGCTCCGGCGGCATGGTGACGAAGCTCGCGGCGGCGCGGATCGCCATGTCCGCGGGCTGCCGCATGGCGATCGCCAAGGGCGAGATGCTGCATCCGCTCGAAGCGCTCGAGAGCGGCGGCCGCGCCACCTGGTTCATCCCCTCCTCCTCCCCGCTCACCGCGCGCAAGCGCTGGATCGCCGGAAGCCTAAATCCGCTGGGAGCGCTGGTCGTGGACGAGGGCGCCGCCAAGGCGCTCGAGCGCGGCACGAGCCTCTTGCCCGCGGGGATCGTCGCGGTCGAAGGCAATTTCGAGCGCGGCGATGCCGTGCTGGTGCGCCGCCGCGACGGCCGCGAGCTCGGCCGCGGCCTCTCCGCCTATTCCAGTGCCGACGCCCGAGCGATCGCGGGCCACCAGACCCGCGAGATCGAGACGATCCTCGGCTATCGCGGCAGAGACGAGGTCATCCACCGCGACGATCTCGTCATGAACGCCGCCGTGGCGGTGGGCTGAATATGTCGAAGAATTCGCTTCACCCTATCCATCGTCATGGCCGGGCTTGTCCCGGCCATCCACGTAATGCAGCATACGGCGGAGGGTGCGTGGATGGCCGGGACAAGCCCGGCCATGACGTCTGACTCGGGTAGAGGCTAGAAAGGTGACTTTCTGGTGACCGCGCTAAAGCCCGTCCCGATCGACCTTGCCGATACTATGCACGGCATCGGCGTTTCCGCTCGCGCGGGAGCGCGGGTATTGGCGCATGCCTCGGCGGAGGCGAAGACGCACGCGCTCGGCGCGGCCGCAGCGGCGATCCGCGAGCGGCGCGCCGAGATACTCGCGGCTAATGCCCGCGATCTCGACGAGGCCGGACGCGCGAAGCTCTCGGCGGCGCTCGTCGACCGGCTCATGCTCGACGCGAATCGCGTCGAGGGGATCGCCGCCGGGCTCGAGGCGGTGGCGAAATTTCCCGATCCCGTGGGCGCGGTGATCGCGAGGTGGACGCGGCCCAATGGGCTCGAGATCTCGCGCGTGCGCACGCCGCTCGGCGTCGTCGGCATCATCTACGAATCCCGGCCCAACGTGACGGCGGATGCGGGCGGGCTCTGCCTCCGCGCGGGGAACGCAGCAATCCTCCGCGGCGGGTCCGAGAGCTTCCATTCCTCGACCGCGATCGTCGCATGCCTGCACGAGGGCTTGCGTACCGCGAACTTGCCGGAGGCGGCGGTGCAGCTCGTCCCCACGCGCGACCGCGCGGCCGTGGGCATCATGCTCGGCATGAGCGAGTTCATCGACATCATCGTGCCGCGCGGCGGGCGCTCCTTGATCGAGCGCGTGCAGAGCGAGAGCCGCATCCCCGTGATCGCGCATCTCGAGGGGAACTGCCACGTCTACATCGACCGCGGCGCCGATCCCGGGAAGGCGCTGGCGATCACGGTCAACGCGAAGATGCGCCGCGTCAGCGTCTGCGGCGCCGCCGAGACGCTGCTCGTCGACCGCGCGATCGCCGCGAAGACGCTGCCGCCGATCCTCGAGGCGCTCGCGGCGAAGGGCTGCGAGATCAGGGGCGATCAAGCCGTGCGCGCGCTCCATCCCGGCGCCAAGCCCGCGACCGAGCAGGATTGGCGCACCGAGTATCTCGACGCGATCATCGCGGTTCGCGTCGTCGACGGCGTCGCTCAGGCGATCGAGCACGTCAACACCTACGGCTCGCATCACACGGACGCGATCGTGACCGAGGACAGGGCTGCCGCCGAGAAGTTCCTCGACGAGGTCGACAGCGCGATCGTGCTCCTCAATGCATCGACGCAATTCGCGGACGGCGGCGAGTTCGGCATGGGCGCGGAGATCGGCATCTCCACCAACAAGCTGCACGCGCGCGGCCCCGTGGGCGCCGAGCAGCTCACGAGCTTCAAATACGTGGTGCGCGGCACCGGGCAGGTCCGGCCCTGAGAGCGCTGCTCGCGCTGCCGCCGGCACTCGCGGAGCGGCGCACCCGCCGTGTCGGGCTGCTCGGCGGCTCCTTCAATCCGGCCCATCGCGGCCATCTTCATGTGAGCCTCGAAGCGCTGAAGCGCCTCCGCCTCGACGAGATCTGGTGGATGGTGGCGCCGCAGAACCCCTTGAAGCCCGTGAAGGGCATGGCGTCCTTCGAGGAGCGGCTCGCGGGCGCGCTCGAGCTGGTGCGCCATCCCCGCATCCGCGTCACTGACATCGAAGCGAAACTGGGCACACGCTACACTGCCGACACGCTCGCGGCGCTCCGGCGGCGGTTTCCGCGCACGCAATTCCTGTGGCTCATGGGTGCCGACAATCTCACTCAAATCCGCCGCTGGGACCGCTGGGAGGACATTTTTCGGGCCGTACCGGTTGCGGTTTTCGACCGCCCTACCTATTGTTTAAGAGCCCTCTCGGAGCTCGCGGCGCAGCGGTTCAAGCGCTGGCGCATGCCTCAGGGAGAGACGCGGCGCCTTGCGGATCGGACGCCGCCGGCCTGGGCCTTCTTCCCGATCCGCCTCGACCCGAGCTCGGCGACCGCGCTTCGGGCGAGACGACGGAAAGCGGCCGCGACAACCACGAGGTGAAGACCATCCCGCGCACGAAAGCCAAGGCCCGCCCCAAGGCGGCCCCCAGCCCGAGCCTCCTCGACCGGATCGAGCAGGCACTCGACGACGGCAAGGCGGAGAACGTCGTCGTCATCGACCTCCACGACAAGACCAGCATCGCGGACTACATGGTGATCGCCAGCGGCGCCTCGCAGCGCCAGGTGGCGGCGCTCGCGGAGCGCGTCATGGAAGCCGTGCGCGTGAAGGGCAAGCATCGCCCCTCCGCCGAAGGCGCGCGCCAGGGCGATTGGGTGCTGATCGACGCCGGCGACGTCATCGTCCATCTTTTCCGACCGGAAGTGCGCGGCTTCTACAACCTCGAGAAGATGTGGGGCGCGGAGCTGCACGACGCCGGCACCGCCGGCTGAGCCCGACACGTGCGGCTGCTGATCCTCGCGGTCGGGCGCTTGAAGAGCGGTCCGCACGCGGAGCTGCAAGCGCACTACGCCGGGCGCCTCACCTGGCCCCTCGAGATTCGCGAGATCGAGGAGCGCCGCGCGCTCCCCGCGCCCGAGCGCAAGACGCGCGAGGGCGAGCTGCTGCTGGCGGCGCTCCCAGAAGAGACGGTGCTGGTGGCGCTCGACGAGCGCGGCAAGAGCCTCGCCAGCCCCGCCTTCGCCGAGCGTCTCGCGCGCTGGCGCGAGGAGGGCGTCAAGACCCTCGCCTTCGCGATCGGCGGCGCCGACGGCTTAACGTCCGAGGTCCTGAAGCGCGCCGCGCTCACCATGTCCCTCGGCCCCATGACCTGGCCGCATCTCCTGGTGCGCGGTCTCCTCCTGGAGCAGCTCTACCGCGCGCAGCAGATCCTCGCGGGCCATCCTTATCATCGGGAATGAAATCCCTCTCCCCTCCGGGGATAGGTTAGGTCAGAGGCCTTACGGCCCGGAGGCCGGAGGTCATTTCCTCAGGAATGGAGCTCGGCGCCCCTCGCCCCGACCCTCTCCCCGTGGGGGAGAGGGAGAATCGCTCACATGCCCGTGCCTTTAACGACGGCGCCGTTTCCTTTATATAACAGCCCCATGACAGCCCCCTCCCGGCCGCACCCGGTCGTGCTCTGCATTCTCGATGGCTGGGGCCATCGCGCCGAGTGCGCCGACAACGCCATCTGCGAGGCGAAGACGCCGGCTTGGCACCGCTTCATGGCGACATACCCACACGCCTTCCTGCAGGCGAGCGAGCTCTATGTCGGGCTGCCGCGGGGGCAGATGGGAAATTCCGAGGTCGGGCACATGAACATCGGCGCGGGCCGGGTCGTGATGCAGGACCTGCCCCGCATCGACCAGGCGATCGCCGACGGCTCGCTCGCGCGCAACCCGCGCCTCCTGGAGTTCATCGCCGCGATGAAAAAGAGCGGCGGCGCGGTGCACCTGATGGGGCTGCTCTCGCCGGGCGGCGTCCATTCGCATCAGGACCACATGGCGGCGCTGGCGCGGCTCCTTTCCGAGGCGGGGCTCGCGGTGCGCGTCCACGCCTTCCTCGACGGGCGCGACACGCCGCCCAAGGCCGCGCACTCCTATATGGCCTCCTTCAGCGCGGACATCGCGCATCTCAAGAACGCCCAGATCGCAACGGTGACGGGGCGCTACTACGCGATGGACCGCGACAAGCGCTGGGACCGCGTCGAGCGAGCCTATCGCTGCCTCGTCGACGCCGAGGGCCGGCGCGCGCCGGACGGCGCCGCCGCGGTCCGGCAGGGCTACGATGCCGGCGAGAGCGACGAGTTCGTCCTGCCGACCGCGGTCGGAGATTATGCCGGCATGAAGGATGGCGACGGCCTACTCATGGCGAATTTCCGAGCCGACCGCGTGCGGGAGATCCTGGCGGCGCTGCTCGATCCCGCTTTCGGCGGCTTCGCCCGTAAGCGCCTCGTCAAGACCGCGGTGGCCTTGGGCATGACGGAATATTCGACCGCGCTCAATTCGTTCCTGGCGACGCTCTTCCCGCCGGAGGATCTCGGCGACACCTTTGGCGAAGTGATCTCGCGCGCGGGCCTGACCCAGCTCCGTATCGCCGAGACCGAGAAATACGCGCACGTGACGTTCTTCTTCAACGGCGGGCGCGAGACCGAGTTTCCCGGCGAGAGCCGCATCCTCGTCCCCTCGCCCAGGGTCGCCACATACGACCTGAAGCCCGAGATGTCCGCATACGAGGTGACGGACAGGCTCGTGGAGGCGATCGACGCCAAGCGCTTCGACGTGATCGTCGTCAATTACGCCAACACCGACATGGTCGGCCATACCGGCGACCTCGCCGCGGCGATCAAGGCCGTTGAGGCCGTCGATCTTTGCCTCGCGCGGCTCGCCGATGCGGTCGAGCGCGCGGGCGGCACCCTCCTCATTACCGCCGATCACGGCAATGCCGAGACGATGCGCGACCCCGAGACCGGCGAGCGGCATACTTCGCACACGCTGAATCCTGTGCCCCTAATGCTGGTCAATCCGCCCGCGGGCATCACGGGGCTCGAGGACGGCAGGCTCGCGGATATCGCGCCCACTTTGCTGGCGCTCCTGGGATTGCCGCAGCCGAAGGCCATGACGGGGCGTCCGCTCATCCTGCGTGCGGCGGCGCGACGCGCCGAAGCCCGTGCCTCCGCCTGACCCCCGCCGCCTCCTCTTCCTTGCGCTTGCGGGCGCTTTGCTCGCGGTCACACCCGCATCTGCGGAAGAGCAACCGCAGGATAAACTGAAGTCGGTCGAACGCCAGCTCGACCAGGGGCGGCAGAAGGAGCAGCAGCTTCAGGAGACCGCCGAGGCGCTGGCGGAGGAGCTTGCGAACCTCCGCTCCGACGGCGTCCAGGCCGCCGAGGAGGCGCAGGCGCACGAGGCAGCGGTGACGGCGCTCGAGGCGCAGCTCAAGAGCCTTACGGGCGACGAGGCCGCAAAGACCGAGGCGCTCGCGCGCGACCGGGCCCACGAGGCGGAGCTGCTGGCGGCGCTGGCGCGGCTCGCTCGCAACCCCCCCGAGGCGCTCGCGCTCGGACCGATGGCGCCGGAGGACGCGATCCGCAGCGGCATCCTCCTCGGCGCCACGGTGCCTCGCCTCCAGGCCGAGGCCTTGGCGCTGAGCCGGGAATTGGCCGAGCTCACGCGGCTCCGCGCAGAGATCGGGCGCAAGCGTCAGGCCCTCGACTTCGAGCGCCGCGGCCTCGCGAAGCAGCGGGCCCGGATCGAGACCCTGATCCAGCGCAAGACAGTGCTGCGGGAGCAGGCGTTGCGGAGCGCAGAGGAGGCACGCCAGCACCTGGAGCAGCTCTCCGCCGAGGCCAAAGACCTGCACGACCTGATCGACCGCCTCGAGGCCGAGCGCAAGGCGGCGGAGGAGCGCGAGGCCGAGGAAAAGGCGCGGCTCGCGGCGATCCCCCGGGGCGAGGCCTCCTCCGGGCGCGGCGAGACCGTGCATGCTCCGCCCCCCGTCGAGCTGGATCCCACCAGGCCCAAGACCATCCGCTCCTTCGCCAAGGCCCGCGGCGCCATGGTCTTTCCCGTGAGCGGCACGCTTGCGGTGCGCTATGGGGAGCTCAACGAATTCGGGATTTCCAACAAGGGCCTGACCCTCATTGCCCGGCCGAGCGCGGTCGTGGTGGCGCCGTTCGATGGCCGCATCGAATTTGCCGGGCCTTTCAAGGGCTACGGGCAAATCTTGATCATCCGACACGGCGACGGATATCATTCTTTGTTAGCGGGTCTCGATCGGATCGACGGGACGGTGGGCGACTGGCTGGTGGCGGGAGAGCCGGTCGGCGCCATGGCGTCAGGTGAGCCGAAGCCCCGCCTCTACCTCGAACTGCGCCATGACGGCCAGCCGATAAACCCGTTGCCGTGGTTGGCGACCCGCGAAACAAAGGTAAGTGGATGATGCGTCAAGGTCTGGCAGCGGCAATCGCCGCAACTTTCCTCTGCTTCCTGTCGCCCTCGGGCGACACGCTCGCGCAAACGCCGGCCTCCTCGCCGGCGCCGCAGAAGCAGGACATCTATCGCGAGCTCGATCTCTTCGGGCAGGTATTGGAGCGCATCCGCTCCGACTACGTCGAGGAGGTGAACGACCAGCAGCTCATCGAGTCCGCGATCAACGGCATGCTGAGCTCGCTCGACCCGCATTCGAGCTACTTGAACGCCAAGAGCTTCCGCGAGTTGCAGACTAGCATGCGCGGGGAGTTCGGCGGGCTCGGCATCGAGGTCACCATGGAGGGCGGCCTCGTCAAGGTGGTGGCGCCCATCGACGACACCCCGGCCGCGCGCGCGGGCATCAAGAGCGGCGACCTCATCGTCCAGATCAACGACGAGCCCGTCCTCGGCCTCACCTTGACCGAGGCCGTCGAGAAGATGCGCGGGCCCGTCGGAAGCTCGATCAAGCTCATGGTACGCCGCGAGGGCCGCGATCCCTTCGAGGTGACGCTGATGCGCGCGAAGATCACGGTGCAGTCCGTGAAGTCACGCCTCATCGGGAGCGACATCGGCTATATCCGCATCACCAGCTTCACCGAGCAGACGGACACGGGCCTCATCGCCGCTTTCAAGAGCCTGCGCCAGCAGTCCGGCAACAAGCTCGCGGGCATCGTCCTCGATCTCCGCAACGATCCCGGCGGGCTCCTCGATCAGGCGGTCGCGGTCGCAAACGCCTTCATCGACAAGGGCGAGATCGTCTCGATCCGCGGCCGCAAGCCGCAGAGCGCGCAGCGCTACAACGCGCAGCCCGACAAGGAGATCTCGGGCGGGCTCCCGGTCGTGGTTCTGATCAACGGCGGCTCCGCCTCCGCCTCCGAGATCGTGGCGGGCGCGCTCCAGGATCACCACCGCGCGGTGATCATGGGCACGCGCTCCTTCGGCAAGGGCTCGGTGCAGACCATCATCGAGCTCTCCGACCACAGCGCCATGCGCCTCACGACGGCGCGCTACTACACGCCCTCGGGACGCTCGATCCAGGCCAAGGGCATCGAGCCCGACATCGCCGTCGAGGCCGCCAAGATCGAGAAGGTCGACGGCGGCGAGACCCGGCACGAGGCCGATCTCAAGGGCGCGCTCCCCAATCCCGACGCACCGAAGCCGGACGGCAGCAAGCCGCCAGCGCCGGCCCCGCAGAACAAGCCCGACCAGGGCGGCCAAGGCGGCGGGGCAAAAACCCCGCCCACCGGAGCCGACCTCGTCGGCTCCGAGCAGGATTACCAGCTCGAGCGCGCGGTCGACCTGCTGCGCGGGCTCGCGATGTTCGGCAACCGCGCACAGCCCAAGTGAGCCGGACCCGTTGAGGCGGAATTGCGGTGGCGCGTCGCGGCGGGCCTGAGAGATCGAGCCGGCGGGGCGCTGGGATGCTCGCGCTCGCCGCGATCGTGGTGATCGCGGGCGTCGCGGGCCTGATCTGGTGGGCCGACTGGGCCTCGCGACACGAGCCGGCTGCGCCGCGGAAGCCGCTGCTCAGCATGCCGCTGCCGCTGCCCGCACCGAGTCCGCCGCCGGCGCCGCCCCAGCCGGAACCGCCGCCCCCTGCGGCGACGGCGCCGCCGCCTTCTCCGGCCGAGCCTCCCGCCGCGACCGGCCCGGCTGCGAGCCCGCCGGCGCCGCCGCAGCCGCAAGCAGCGTTGCCTCCGCCGCCGACCCCCGCCCCGCCGCAGCCACGCCCCCCCGCGGCGAAATCCCAGGGGCTTGCGCCCGCGCCCGATCCGGCGCTCGTCGAGCGCGGCGCGCAGGGGCCGCTGCCGATCATAGGGCCCGACGGGCGCAAGCCCTGGCAGGTCTATGCGCGCCCGTTCGACCGTGGCGACCGCCGCCCCCGGATCGCCGTCATCCTGGCGGGTCTCGGGCAATCGAGCGCCGCGACCGAGACCGCGATCGACGACCTCCCCGGCGGCGTCACCCTCGCCTTCAACCCCTACGCGCCGCGACTCGAGGAGTGGATCGATCGGGCGCGCGCGGCCGGGCATGAGGTGCTGCTTTCGCTCGCGATGGAGCCGGTGGAGTATCCGCGCATCGACCCCGGCCCGCACACGCTCCTGGTGGCGCTCGAGGCGAAGCAGAACCTCGAGCGGACGCAGTGGGTGCTGAGCCGCGTCACCGGCTATATCGGCACCATCAGCGCCGCGGGCTCGCGGTTCACGACCTCGAAGAGCGACCTCTTGCCGGTGCTCGACGAGCTCAAGTCGCGGGGCCTGATGTTCGTGGACCGGCGCGTGACCGAGCGCAGCGTCGCCGCCGCGCTCGCGAAGTCGATCGGATTGCCGCGGGCATCCTGCGACCTCACGCTCGACCAGCAGGCCTCGCGCGACGCGATCGACGCTCGTCTCGCCGAGCTCGAGACCCTCGCGCGGCAGAACGGCGTCGCCGTCGGCGCGGGCGACAGCTACCCCGTGACGATCGAGCGCATCGCGCGCTGGGCCCCGGGGCTCGAGCAGAAAGGGATCGCGCTCGCGCCGATCTCCGCGATCGCGGACCTCCAGCCCGAGCGCACCGAAGCCCAGCGATGAGCAGGGACGAAGGCGGCGGGCGCGCCCGATCGCCCTACCGCCGCGGCGTCGGCATCATGCTGCTCAACGACGAGAACCGCGTCTTCGTCGCGCAGCGCATCGACTTCGCCGGCGACGCCTGGCAGATGCCGCAGGGCGGCATCGATCCCGGCGAATCCCCGCTCGCGGCGGCGCTGCGCGAGCTCAAGGAGGAAATCGGCACCGACAAGGCCAAGCCGATCGCCGAGTCCAAGGGCTGGCTCACCTACGACCTCCCCTCCGAGCTCGGCCGCCGCGTCTGGCACGGTCGCTATCGCGGGCAGCGGCAGAAATGGTTCCTGATGCGCTTCACCGGTGCGGATGCCGACATCGACCTCGCGACCGAGCACCCGGAATTCAGCGCCTGGAAATGGGTCGGCCCCGCGGAGCTGCCGCGCCTCATCGTGCCCTTCAAGCGACAGCTCTATCTCGAGCTGCTGGAGCAGTTTGCGGAGCAGCTCGACGCCCGCGAGTGAATCCGCGTCGGCTCCTTCATGCTGGGCCGCAAGCCCAAGCCCGCGGAACTCCTCAGGGCCTTCGATATCTGAGTGGCGGGAGCACTAAGCCGCGCGGCGCCCGAGGCGCTCGGCGCGGAAATGCATGAAGGTCCAGGCGAGCCGGGACGCCAGCATATTGAGGCGCCCGTTCGGCTTGAGCCCCACGGCCTTGAAGATCATGGCCATGCCGCGCTCGACGTGGTGCTTGCGATAGAGCGCGTAGACGCGCCGCGCATAGGCGTTGTTGTAGCGCCGCCGGTCGAAGGGCGCGGCGTTCTCGTTGGCGGCGTAATAAGCGTAGGAGAGCTCCTCGTCCTCTGATTCGACGACGCGTCCGGCGGCGACGCGCAAGCGCTTCCAGAAGCCGATGCGCTCGCGCTCGAGATAGCGCTTGAGGAACGAATAGAAGAGCTTGTAGTGGCGGAGCTCGTCGGCGGCGATGCGCTGGCAGATCGTCTTCAGCACGGGCTCCTCCGTCGCCTCGCCGAGTGCGGTGTAATAGGAGCTAGTGCCGGTTTCGACGATGCAGCGCGCGATGAGCTCGCCCGAGCGCGTGCCCCGCACGGAGCTGCGCACGTCGAGCCTCACGCGGAATCCCCTCGTGAAGCGCTCGGAGGCCTTGGCGTGATCGAATTCGGGATCGACCAGCATGGCCCAGCGTCCGAGCGCCTGACCGTGCTGGATTTCCTCGTCGCCCCAAAGGCGCGCCGCCTTCTGGAATTCGGGATCGTCGTGAAAGACGTTACAGAGATATTGCGCGTAGTCAGCGCCGTTCTGCTCGACGAGACTCGCGGCCTTCACGGTACGCAGGATTTCCGGATCGACCTTGGACCGGTCGAGCTCGCTCCAGGGGATGTCGTCGAGCGTCCAGAATCCCATGGCCGTTCCGTTCCGCCTGCAACAGCAAAGGTGCTGGGAGCGACTCCCCTCCCGAACGGTCGCCGCCACTGACCCCCACCGGCAGACGCAACCGATTATTAATTATAAGCGGCCGGACCGGTTTGGCTAGTGGGGAGAGACGCCGAGGGCGGCGAGCTTGGCCTCGGCGATGGCGCGGCGGGCAGCGGCGGCCGCAAGCTCGCTCGCGGCTTGATCCCGCTCGGCGCCCTGCATCTTGCCGATGCGGTCCTCGATGCTCGCGATCTCGGCCTCGGCGGATTTGAGCTCGGACTCGGCGGCACCCCGATCGACGGAGGCGAGCGGCATCGCCTCGTCCGCAAGCACCGTGCAGCGCTCGGCCGTCACTTCCGCGAATCCGCCGGAGACGAAGAGCCGCTCGGTCACCTCGCCGCCGGCGTAGACGTCGATCACGCCGGGGCGCACCCCCGAGATGAAGAGTGCGTGCCCCGGCAGGACGCCGAAATACCCCTCGGCCCCCGGCACCACCACCATCTCGACCGCGACGGAGAGCAGCAGCTTCTCCGGCGAGACCAGCTCGAATTGGACCTTATCCGCCATGGCCCCGTTCTTTCCTCGCTCAGGCCGCCTCGGCCGCCATCTTGCGCGCCTTGTCCACGGCCTCCTCGATGGTGCCGACCATGTAGAAGGCGGCCTCCGGCAGGTCGTCGTAGTCGCCCGCGACGATCGCCTTGAAGCCCTTGATGGTGTCCTCGAGCTTCACGAAGACGCCGGGCGTTCCCGTGAAGACCTCGGCGACGTGGAAGGGCTGCGAGAGAAAGCGCTGGATCTTGCGCGCGCGGGCGACGGTGAGCTTGTCCTCCTCGGAGAGCTCGTCCATGCCGAGGATCGCGATGATGTCCTGGAGCGACTTGTAGGTCTGCAGCACGCGCTGCACGTCGCGCGCGACCTTGTAGTGGTCCTCGCCGACGACGCGCGGGTCGAGCATGCGCGAGGTGCTGTCGAGGGGATCGACCGCGGGATAGATGCCGAGCTCCGCGATCTGGCGCGAGAGCACGGTGGTCGCGTCCAGATGCGCGAACGACGTCGCGGGCGCGGGATCGGTGAGGTCGTCGGCGGGCACGTAGATCGCCTGCACCGAGGTGATCGAGCCCTTCTTGGTGGTGGTGATGCGCTCCTGGAGCGCGCCCATGTCGGTGGCGAGCGTCGGCTGATATCCGACCGCCGAGGGAATGCGGCCCAGCAGCGCCGACACCTCGGAGCCCGCCTGGGTGAAGCGGAAGATGTTGTCGACGAAGAAGAGCACGTCCTGGCCTTCCTCGTCGCGGAAGTACTCCGCGAGCGTGAGGCCGGTGAGGCCGACGCGGGCGCGCGCTCCCGGCGGCTCGTTCATCTGCCCATAGACGAGCGCCGCCTTGGAGCCGGGCCCGTCGGTGATGATGACCTTCGACTCCATCATCTCGTGATAGAGGTCGTTGCCCTCGCGGGTGCGCTCGCCGACGCCGGCGAAGACGGAGTAGCCGCCATGCGCCTTCGCGATGTTGTTGATGAGCTCCATGATGATGACGGTCTTGCCGACGCCGGCGCCGCCGAAGAGCCCGATCTTGCCGCCCTTGGCGTAGGGCGCGAGCAGGTCGACGACCTTGATGCCCGTGACGAGGATCTCCGCCTCGGTCGACTGGTCCACGAACTCGGGCGCGGGCTTGTGGATGGGAGAGCTGCGCTTGGCATTGACGGGGCCGCGCTCGTCGACGGGCTCGCCGATCACGTTGATGATGCGGCCCAGCGTCTCCGGCCCCACGGGCACGCTGATGGGCGCGCCGGTGTCCACGATCTCGGCGCCGCGCACGAGGCCGTCCGTCGAGTCCATGGCGACTGTGCGGACGGTGTTCTCGCCCAGATGCTGCGCCACTTCGAGCACCAGGGTCTTGCCCTGGTTCTGCGCGTGGAGCGCGCTCAGGATCGCCGGAAGCTCGCCCTCGAACTTCACGTCGACGACGGCGCCGATGACCTGGGTGATGCTGCCGATTGCGTTCTTTGCCATGGTCGCGAATTCCCTCTTCCTGTCCCGGCGCGCCTAAAGCGCCTCGGCGCCCGAGATGATCTCGATGAGTTCCTTGGTGATTGCGGCTTGCCGCGAGCGGTTGTAGGTGATCGTGAGCCGGTCGATCATCTCGCCGGCATTGCGCGTCGCGTTGTCCATCGCGGTCATGCGCGCGCCCTGCTCGCTCGCGGCGTTCTCGAGGAGCGCCGTGAAGAGCTGCACCGCGAGGTTGCGCGGGAGGAGGTGGGCGAGGAGCTCCGCCTCGTCCGGCTCGAACTCATAGACCCCCTGCACCTTGGGGTCCGGCCGATCCGCGGACTCCGGCACCTCGAAGGGCACTAGGCGCTGCCTCGTCACGATCTGCGTCATCGCGGACTTGAAGCGGTTGTAGACGATGCTCGCGACGTCGAACTGCCCCTCCTCGAAGAGGACGAGCATGCGCCGCGCGATTGCCTCGGCCTTGGAGAAGTCGAGCCGCGGCTTGTCGATGTCGGTGATGCCCTCGACGAAGAGCTTGCCGTGATCGCGCCGCAAGCCGTCGCGGCCCTTGCGGCCGATCGTGTAGAGCTTGACCGTCTTGCCTTGGCCCTGCAGCTCGCGGATCGTGCGCCGCGTCTCGCGCAGGATGGTCGCGTTGAAGCCGCCGGCAAGGCCGCGGTCGGAGGTGGCGACGATGAGGAGATGCGTCTCCTCCCTGCCGGTGCCCGCGAGCAGCCTCGGCGCGTTCCCCATGCTCGCCGCGCCCGCCGCGAGCGAGCCCAGCATCCGGCCCATCCGCTCGGCATAGGGCCGCGCAGCCTCGGCTTGCTCCTGCGCGCGGCGCAGGCGCGACGCCGCCACCACCTTCATCGCAGAGGTGATTTTCTGCGTCGACTTGACGCTGCGGATGCGGACCCGAAGGTCCCTGAGACTGGCCATTGCCGGTAACCCGCTGCCTCAGGCGAAGGTCTTGGCGAAGCCGTCCAGGAACTCCAGAAGCTGCTTCTCCGTCTCGGGCTTGAGCTCGCGCTGCTCCGCGATCGACTTCAAAATGCCGGGCGCCTTCGACCTGATCTCCGAGAGCATCGACTGCTCGAAGCGGCCGACCTGCGCCACGTCGAGCCGGTCGAGGAAGCCGCGGGTGCCCGAGAAGATCGAGACCACCTGCTCCTCGACCGCCATCGGCGTGAACTGCGGCTGCTTCAGGAGCTCGGTCAGGCGCGAGCCGCGCGCGAGAAGCCGCTGCGTCGCGGGATCGAGGTCGGAGGCGAACTGCGCGAAGGCCGCCATCTCACGGTATTGCGCGAGCTCGAGCTTGATCTTGCCCGCGACCTGCTTCATCGCCTTGATCTGCGCCGCCGATCCCACGCGGCTCACGGAGAGGCCGACGTTGATGGCGGGACGGATGCCGCGATAGAAGAGCTCCGTCTCCAGGAAGATCTGTCCGTCCGTAATCGAGATCACGTTGGTGGGAATGTAGGCGGAGACGTCGCCTGCCTGCGTCTCGATCACGGGGAGCGCCGTCAGCGAGCCCGAGCCGTTCTTGTCGTTGAGCTTCGCCGCGCGCTCGAGGAGACGCGAGTGCAGGTAGAAGACGTCGCCGGGATAGGCCTCGCGTCCCGGCGGGCGGCGCAGCAGCAGCGACATCTGGCGATAGGCCACGGCCTGCTTCGAGAGATCGTCGTAGACGATGACGGCGTGCATGCCGTTGTCGCGGAAGAACTCGCCCATGGCGCAGCCGGTGTAGGGCGCGAGATATTGCAGCGGCGCGGGCTCGGAGGCGGTCGCGGCCACCACGATCGAGTATTCGAGGGCGCCGTAATCCTGGAGCGTCTTCACGATCTGCGCGACCGTCGAGCGTTTCTGCCCGACCGCGACGTAGACGCAATAGAGCTTCTTCGATTCGTCGCCGGCCTTGTTGACGTCGCGCTGATTGATGAAGGCGTCGATCGCGACCGCAGTCTTGCCGGTCTGGCGGTCGCCAATGATGAGCTCGCGCTGGCCGCGGCCGATCGGCACCAGCGCGTCGATCGCCTTCAAGCCCGTCTGCACGGGCTCGTGCACGGAGCGGCGCGGGATGATGCCCGGCGCCTTCACCTCGACGCGCGTGCGCTTGGCGTCGGTGATCGGGCCCTTCCCGTCGATGGGATTGCCGAGCGCGTCGACGACGCGGCCGAGGAGCCCGCGGCCCACGGGCACGTCGACGATGGCGCCGGTGCGCTTCACCGTGTCGCCCTCACGGATACCGCTGTCGTCGCCGAAGATCACGACGCCGACGTTGTCGGTCTCGAGGTTGAGCGCCATGCCGCGCGTGCCGTTCGGGAACTCCACCATCTCGCCGGCCTGCACCTTGTCGAGGCCGTAGATGCGGGCGATGCCGTCGCCGACCGAGAGGACCTGGCCCACCTCGGCGACGTCGGCCTCGGTGCCGAACTCCGCGATCTGCTGCTTCAGGATGGCGGAGATTTCCGCCGCACGGATTTCCATTACTGAACCCCCTTCATGGCATGCTGCAGACGCGCGAGCTTGCTCTTGAGAGATGCATCCACCATGCGCGAGCCGACCTTGACGACGAGGCCGCCGATCAAGCTCGGATCGATGCGCAGGTCGACGGCGACCTTGCGGCCGACCGCCTTGCGAAGCTGCTCGTTGACGGCCTCGGTCTGGGTTGGGCTCAAGGGCCGCGCGGCCGTCACCTCGGCGGTCACCTCGCCGCGGCGCGTCGCGAGCTCCTGCAGATAGGACGCGATCACGCCGGGCACCAGGAAGAGCCGGCGGTTGCGCGCGGCGACGCCGAGGAAGTTCCGGGTGATGGTCGAGAAGCCGGCCTTCTCCGCGACCGCCGCCACGGCCTTCCCCTGCTCGACCCTGGTAAGGACGGGACTGCGGATGAGCCGCCTGAGGTCGGCGCTCTCGTCGAGCAGCGAGCGGAGCTGGCGTAGGTCGTTTGCGACCTCGTCGAGGACCTTTTTCTCGTCCGCGATCTCGAAGAGCGCCTTCGCATAGCGCTCGGCAAGGCCGGACACGGCTGTCGCTTCGGATGCCACGTGGAATGAACCCTCGGACTGCTGCCGACGAGAGCGCTGACGCCGCCGTCGATTCCCTGAAACCTCCGCTTTCCCGGGGGTTTAGGCCGGGCGAGCCCCAGCTCTCGGCCCCCGCTGGCGGAAAGCGCGGCGGGTTTTAACACGGGGGCTCCGGAGGATGCAACTCGGGCCGAACCCCTAGAAAGCGCGGCGTTTTGCCGTCCCTGAGGAACCCCAGGGACCGGCTCAGCAGACGGGCCTTCGGGCGATGTCGATCACCCCCAGCGCGCTCGCATCCCAGAGCCGCCGCACGAGGGCCTCGGCACCATGCCGCAGCTTGAATTCCATCTCCGCGCGGTGGATCGGCACCAGGTTATAGAGGTAGAGCGCCTCGCCGCCGGGGAGGTCGACCTTGGGAAACCCCTTGCCGAGAAGCACCGGCGGCACGAGCAGCCAGCAGCAAAGCTCCGTATTCTCCGCGAACGGCCGCGCGGGATCGCCATTGGGGACGGTGTGATAGGGCCCGAGCCAGGTGCGGTATTCGTGCGGCAGCCGTGCGAGGGTTATGAGCCGGCGCAGCGGCCAGTAATTGCGCTCGTCCCGATTCGCCTCCTCGGTGAGCTGCCAGTTCGCCGGCAGGAAGACCGTGAGCTCGGCCCAACGTCGCTCCGGCAATTCCGGCGGCACCTTCATCGGCAGTCGGCTCATGCCATTGCTCACGAGCACGACGTAATCTCGCCCGGCGTTCGGGGGATAGACGTTCACGTCGATGTGCACGAATTCGGAGACGATTTCGTGAAAGACGTCCGACGCCTCGCCCAGGAATTTGCGGAGATGCGCCTCGAGCCGCTCGCTGTGGGGCGAGGCGGCCTTCGCCGGCCGAAACTCGGGACTCTCACGCCGGTGCCGGTGGATCGGCGACCCCGAGGGGCTCCGTTCTTCTCCGCTTATGTGCTTGCCATCCCCTTATGCCACCAGCTTCGGTACGATAGAGTTCGCCAGCGGGTTGCACAACCGAAACCTCATGGCGGGATCGCGGGGCGAGACGATGGACGAGCGTTTCGGAGGCGGGGAAAGGCGGCGCAAGGTCGGCGCGCTCGCCTACTCGCTCGCGGCGCTTTCCGTGCTGCCCGTGATCGGCGTCGTGCTCGGGGCCATGTCGATCACCTGGGGCCTCAACACGCGGAAGGCGCACGGCAAGCGGCTGTCGGCGCTGGCTGCGCTCGGGATTGCCGTCTCGGTCGGCTCCTCCATCCTCATCTATCGCGAGATGGGCGGCCTGCGCCTCGTGGAGCGGCTCGAGCGTCTCGATACCTTCGATCTCGTGCGCGCGGGTCTGGCGCGGAGCGCGCTCGACCGTCTCGTGCCCGCGATCGAGTTCTACAAGGTCCAGTACGGAAGCTATCCCGCGACCCTCGATGACCTCGAGGCGAGCCTACCGAGGGACTCGGGATTTCTGATCGTCGACCCCATGACCGTGCGCACCGGCAGGATGCCCGCGAATTTCTTCTATCGGCGCGTCGACCCCGACCACTACTACCTCCGCAGCGTCGGCCCCGACGGCATTCCCTTCACCGCCGACGACATCGTCCCCAGCATCGAGGCACTCCCCGGCAGCAATCTGGGCCTCCTCAAGAAGCCGCCGAAGCAGATCTAATTGAGAGATAGAGACGTCAAAGAAAACTATAGGGATCGACGTCGATCTGCACGCGGACGGCGGCGGGGACCTTGACCGGCGCGAGCCAGGCGCGGAGCGTTGCTTGCACGTTGACGCCGCGCTCGGCCTTCAGGAGAAACCGCCGGCGATGGCGGCCGCGCAGCACCGCGAGCGGCGCCGGCGCGGGGCCGAGGATCTCGACGCCGCGGAGATGCGGGGCCGCGCGCGCGAAGGCGCGGGCGGCGAAGTCGACGGCCTCATCGTCGGGCGCCGATAGGATCAGCGCGGCGAGACGGCCGTAAGGCGGCCAGCCCTGGCGGCGGCGCTCCTCGGATTCCGCGGCGAGGAAGCGGTCGCGGTCGTTGGCGACGAGGGCGCGCATCACGGGATGCTCGGGCATGTAAGTCTGGAGGAAGACCTGACCCGGCCGCTCCGCGCGGCCCGCGCGGCCCGCCACTTGGTGGAGGAGCTGGAAGGTGCGCTCGGCCGCGCGGAGATCGCCGCCGCCGAGGCCGAGATCGGCATCGACTACCCCAACCAGCGTCAGCAGCGGGAAGTGATGCCCCTTCGCCATCACCTGCGTCCCGATGAGCACGTCGATCGCGTGCTCCTCGACGCCGCGCACGAGCTCCGCCACCGCGCGCGGGCCCGTCAGCGTGTCGCTCGCGACCACCGCAAGCCGCGCCTTCGGGAACCGCGCCGTCACTTCCTCCGCGAGACGCTCGACGCCTGGGCCGCACGGCGCGAGGCTCCCGGCCTCGCCGCAGGCGGGACAGTATTCCGGCACCGGCTCCAGATGGCCGCAGTGATGGCATTGAAGCTGCCGCACGAAGCGATGCTCGACGAGCCAGCTCGTGCAATTGGGACACTGGAAGCGATGCCCGCAGGTCCGGCAGAGCGTGAGCGGCGCGTAGCCCCGGCGATTGAGGAACAGCATCGCCTGCTCGCCCGCCTCCAGCGTCGCCGTCAGCGCCGCGACGAGCGGCGGCGCGAGGAAGCGCTGGCGTTCGAGCCTCTGCTTGCGCATGTCGATCGCCTGCACCTCCGGCACCTGCGCGAGTCCGTGCCGCTCCGGCAGATGCAGGCGGCGGTAGCGCCCCTGCTCGACATTGACGACGGTCTCGAGCGACGGTGTCGCCGAGACCAGCACCACCGGGAATCTCGCGAGCGAGCCCCGCACCACGCCCATGTCGCGGGCGTGGTAGATGACGCCGTCCTCCTGCTTGAAAGAGAGGTCGTGCTCCTCGTCGATGACGAGGAGGCCCAGATCGGGAAACGGCAGGAAGAGCGCGGAGCGCGCGCCGACCACGACGGGAACGCGGCCCTCGGCGACGCGGCGCCAGGTGTGCCGCCGCTCCGCCTGGCTCAGATCGGAATGCCATTGCGCGGGCTCGACGCCGAAGCGGCGCCGGAAGCGGTCGAGCCACTGCACGCCGAGGGCAATCTCCGGCAGCAGCACCAGCGCCTGCCTTTCGGCCTCGAGCGCGGCGGCGATCGCCTGAAAATAAACCTCGGTCTTGCCGGAGCCGGTTACGCCGTCGAGGAGCGTCACGGAGAACTCGCGCGAGCGCGCCGCCTCCGCGAGCGCGGCCGCGGCCTCCGCCTGCTCCGCCGAGAGCGCGAGATCGTCGCGCCGCCAATCGGGGACCTCCGGCTCGGGACGCAGGACCATCGGCGCACGCTCGAGGAGCCCGAGTCGCTCCAGGCCCTGCACCACACCGGTGCCGCAGCCCGCGAGCCGCGCGAGCTCCTTCGCCGGGAGCGCCGGCGCATCGCGCGCGGCCTCGAGCACGCGCCGGCGCATCAAGGTGAGTGTCTTGCCCTCCTCCGAGTCGAGGATCGCGCGGCCCTCCTCGCTGATCGTCCAGCCCAAGGGAACGCGCGGCGGCTCCAGCGCCTCGCTCACGCTCATGGCCATGCGCAGCACCGCGCCCGGCGGCGTCAGCGTGTAGACCGCGACCCAGTCGACGAAGCGGCGCAACTCCCGCGGCAGCGGCGGCGCGTCGAGCCTTTCCGCGACCTGCTTCAGCTTCGCCTCGGAGACGTCGCCGGGCGGCGTGTCCCAGACGACGCCGATCGCCGCGCGCGAGCCCAGCGGCACCGAGACGAAATCTCCCGGCGCCAGCGCCATGCCCGCGGGCACGCGATAATCGTAGGCGCTTTCGAGCGGAAGCGGCAACAGCACTGACACACGCGGCGCAAGCGCCACATCGCGCGGCGGCGCGGCGGCGGAACTGGCGTGGCGCTCGGACATGGGATAGACTCTTAGTCGGAATTGAGGGGCGGTGCCAGCGAGCGCCGCCCGCGAGCGAAAGCTGACGCACATTCGGCATTTTCGCACGGAGAGCGACGCGCGCATGAAGTTCTTCATCGACACCGCCGACCTCGCGGAGATCCGCGATCTCGCCGCCACCGGACTCCTCGACGGCGTCACCACGAATCCCTCGCTGGTCGCGAAGACGGGCCGCAACTTCCTCGAGGTCGTCCGCGAGATCTGCGATGTCGTGCCGGGCCCGGTGAGCGCGGAGGTGACCGCCACCGAGACGGCGGGGATGATCGCGGAGGGCCGCAAGCTCGCGGGGCTCGCGCGCAACGTCGCGGTCAAGGTGCCGCTCACGCCCAACGGGCTCAAGGCCTGCAAGGCGCTCTCGAGCGAGGGCACGATGGTTAACGTGACGCTCTGCTTCTCCGCGGCGCAGGCGATCCTCGCGGCAAAGGCGGGCGCGAGCTTCGTCTCGCCCTTCGTCGGGCGGCTCGACGACGTCGGCGCGACCGGCATGAGCCTCATCGCGGAGATCGTCGCGATCTATCGCCAATACCCTTCCTTCAAGACCGAGGTGCTCGTGGCCTCCGTGCGCCATCCGCTGCACGTGGTCGAGGCGGCCAAGCTCGGCGCTCATGTCGCGACGATCCCGCCCAACGTGCTGCGGCAGATGTTCGCGCATCCCCTGACCGACAAGGGCCTGCAGGCCTTCCTCGCGGACTGGGCCAAGACGGGACAGTCGATTCTCGGAACCGAGAAGAAGCTGGGCGCGGCGGCGGAGTAAGTCTTGGACCGGCCGAAGGACAAATCCGCTCTTCCCGCTCCGGCCAAGCATTCGGGGGCGGCGGAGCTCGCGGTCGCCGAAGTCGTCACATTCCTGCGCCAGCATCCGGCATTCCTCGCGGAGCATCCGGACCTGCTGCACGTGCTGACCCCGCCGGCGCAGCAGCGAGGCACCGGTGTCCTCGACATGCAGCACTTCATGCTGCAGCGGCTGCAGACGGAGATCGCGCGGCTCAAGAACCAGCAGCGCGCGCTGATCTCGACGAGCCGCGCCAACCTCGCGAGCCAATCGCGTATCCACCAGGCCGTGCTGACGCTGCTGGCGGCGCCGAGCTTCGAGCATCTGATCCAAATCGTGACTACGGATTTCGCGGTGCTGCTCGACGCCGACGTGATCACGCTTGCGGTCGAATCCACGGCCTGCGGCCAATCGCAGCTCCCGGTGCGGGGCGTGCAGCTCCTGGAGCGCGGTACGGTCGACCGTCTCTTCGGTGCCGACCGCGAGGTGTTGCTGCTGACGGAGACCGAGGGCGACCCTGCGATCTTCGGCAGCGGCGCGGGGCTCGTGCGCTCGGCCGCTCTCCTGCGGCTCAAGGTGAGCCCCGACGCGCCGGCGGGGCTGCTCGCGATCGGCGCGCGCAAGACCGGCAAATTCCACGCAGGCCAGGGGACGGAGCTCCTGGGCTTCCTCGCCAAGAGCCTCGCGGTCGTCATCGCGGGATGGCTCGACCTCCCGTCCTGACGCCGCTCGCGCGCTTCGCGGCCGCTCCCGATCTCGCGGCGGCAATCTCGGATTGGCAGAGCTGGCTTCAGAGCGAGCGCAGGGCCTCGCCGCACACGCTCTCGAATTACGGCCGCGACCTCGCGGGCTTTCTCGATTTCCTCCGGGAGCATCTGGGCGCGCTTCCCGATCTCGCAGCGCTCGAGGCCCTGAAGCCCACGGACTTCCGCGCCTTCCTCGCGGCGCGCGCGGGAGCGGGGATCGGCCGCAGCTCGCTCGCGCGGGGACTCTCGACCCTCCGCGGCTTCTTCCGCTTCCTCGACCGCCGCGGCCTCGCCGCCAACGCCACGCTCGCGGCGGTGAGGACGCCGAAGCTCCCGAAGACCGTGCCGAAGCCGCTCACCGCGGAGGATGCCGGCCTTGCCCTCGAGCGCATCGCCGAGCTCGCGGAGGAGCCCTGGATCGGCAAGCGCGACCTCGCGATCCTGACCCTCCTCTATGGCTGCGGCTTGCGGCTGTCGGAGGCGCTGGGCCTTACCCGCGCCGAGGCGCCGCTCAAGCCGGGCATGCTCCCCGTCACCGGCAAGGGGCGGAAGACCCGCACCGTGCCGGTGCTCCCCGCGGTGAGCGCCGCAATCGCCGATTATCTCGCGCTCTGCCCCTATCCGCTCGGACCCAAGGCGCCGCTCTTCGTGGGCGCGCGCGGCGGGCCCCTCAATCCGCGCCTCGTGCAGCGGCAGATGCAGCACCTGCGCGCGCTCCTCGGCCTGCCGGAGACCGCGACGCCGCACGCGCTCCGCCACAGCTTCGCGACGCATCTCCTCGCGGGCGGCGGCGATCTCCGCACGATCCAGGAGCTCCTGGGCCACTCGAGCCTCTCCACCACGCAGCGCTACACCGCGATCGACGCCGAGCGCCTCATCGGCGTCTACGACCGTGCCCATCCCCGTGCCAAGGCCAAGGCCTAGCGCCCGCAAGAAACGGGTTGTGAGCGCGGGGTCCCGCGGCAAGAGTGGCGGCTCTCTCCGACATCGACCCGAGCCCGCCATGAGCACCGCGCTTGTCCTCTCCGACACCTCGACGAACGATCCCGTGAGCTCCGCCATCGAGTATCTCGTGCGCCACTATCGCGAGCATCCGAGCCTCGACACCGTGGCCGGCAAGGTCGGCATGAGTCCCTTTCACTTCCAGCGCACCTTCAAGCGCTGGACCGGCATCAGCCCCAAGCGTTTCGAGCAGTACCTCACCCTCGCCGACGCCAAGCGCCGGCTCGGCGATGCGCGAAGCCTGCTCGATGCCGCCTATGCCGTGGGATTGTCGGGTCCCAGCCGCTTGCTCGATCTCTTCGTCGCCTGCGAGGCCGTGACGCCCGGCGACTACAAGGCGCGCGGCCGCGGCCTGCAAATCCGCTACGCCCTGCACGACAGCCCCTTCGGCCGCACGGTCATCGGGACGACCGAGCGCGGCATGTGCCATCTCTCTTTCGTGGTCGACGGCGACGAGAAGGGCGCCCTCAAGACTTTCGCGCGCTATTGGCCGGAGGCCGAGCGCATCTACGATTTCGACGGCACCGCCGGGATCGCGCGGCGCGCCTTCCGTTTCGCGCTGGCCCAGCCCGGCGAGCCGCCGCGCCTCCTGCTCCGCGGCACCAATTTCGAGATCAAGGTCTGGGAGGCATTGCTGCGGATTCCCTTGGGCGAGGTCGCGAGCTATCGCCAGGTGGCGCAAGCGATCGGCGATCCCAAGGCCACCCGTGCGGTGGGTCGCGCCGTCGGCTCCAACCCGATCTCCCTCCTCATCCCCTGCCACCGCGTGATCCTGCAATCGGGCGTCGTGCACAATTACGGCTGGGGCGTCGAGCGCAAGAAGGTCCTGCTGGCGATGGAGAGGGCGAGGAGCGAGGAGATGGCGTAGCGAGTGCGCCGCCATCTTCCTCTTGCCGTCATGGCCGGGCTTGTCCCGCGAGTGTCCGGTTCAGCGTTCGATACAGCGCAAGCGAGTCACCGCTGCGCGCTCCGCTCTCTTTTGTCGTCATGGCCGGGACAAGCCCACGAGTGTCCGGTTCAGCGTCTTCGGTTGCGCAGGATCCGCATCATCACACCAATGAACCGTCATGGCCGGGCTTGTCCCGGCCATCCACGCGCTTGTGGCGTGCGTGGGACTTCGTGGATGGCCGGAACAAGTCCGGCCATGACGACAAAAGAGAGCGGAGCGAGCAGCGGCGACTCGCTTGCGCTCTATCGAAAGCCGAACCCGACACCCGTGGGACAAGCCTGGCCATGACGAAAAACAAGAGGCTTCCCTAAATGTGAATCGCCCGCTTCGCCACCGCGAGCGCCGCTTCCTTGACGGCTTCGGGGAGCGTCGGGTGGGCGTGGCAGGTGCGGGCGATGTCCTCGGAGGAGGCGCCGAACTCCATCGCGAGCGCGGCCTCCGCGATCATCGTGCCGGCATCGGCGCCGATGATGTGCACGCCGAGAACGCGGTCGGTCCTGGCGTCGGCCAGGATCTTCACGAAGCCCTCGGTGTCGCCGTTGCAGCGCGCGCGGCCGTTGGCGGTGAAGGGGAACTTGCCGACGGCGTAGGCAATGCCCGCGGCCTTCAGGTCCTCCTCGCTCTTGCCGACGGAGGCGACCTCGGGCTGCGTGTAGATCACCGCGGGAATTGCGTCGTAGTCGATGTGCGGTTTCTGGCCCGCCAATATCTCCGCCACGGCGACGCCCTCGTCCTCGGCCTTATGCGCGAGCATGGGGCCGGCGATCACGTCGCCGATCGCGTAGATGCCGGGGACGCTGGTGCGGAATTGGGCGTCGACCCGGACGCGTTTCTTCTCGTCGAGCGCCACCCCCGTGGCCTCGAGACCGAGTCCGTCGGTGTAGGGACGCCGCCCCACCGCGACCAGCACCGCATCGGCTGCGATCTCCTCGGCCGCCCCGCCGACAGCGGGCTCGAGCGAGAGCGTCACGGCTTTGCCGCTCGTCTTCGCGCCCACGACCTTGGTGCCGAGCCGGAAGTTGAATCCCTGCTTCTGGAGAATGCGCTGGAGGTGCCGTGCCACCTCCGCGTCCATACCCGGGGTGATGCGGTCGAGGAACTCCACTACCGTCACCTCGGCGCCGAGCCGGCCCCAGACCGAGCCTAGCTCGAGCCCGATATAGCCCGCGCCGATCACGACGAAGCGCTTCGGCACCGCTTCGAGAGCGAGCGCGCCGGTCGAGGAGACGATGCGCTTCTCGTCGATCTCGATGCCCGGGAGCCGCACCACGTCGGAGCCGGTGGCGATGACGATCGCCTTCGTCGCGAGCGTCTCGGTCTTGCCGCCGCCCGATGCCACCTCGACGGCGCTGGGCGCCGCGATCCGGCCCGCGCCCTTGACCCACGCGACCTTGTTCTTCTTGAACAGGAACTCGATGCCGCGGACGTTCTCGCCGACGACCTTGTCCTTGCGCGCGAGCATGGTCGCGAGATCGAGGCCGACCTTGCCGAGGGTGACGCCGTGCGCCGCGAGCGCGTGCCCGGCTTCCGCGTATTTCTCCGAGGATTGCAGTAGGGCCTTCGAGGGGATGCAGCCGACGTTGAGGCAGGTGCCGCCGAGCGTCGAGCGCATCTCGACGCAGGCCGCCTTCATGCCGAGCTGAGCCGCGCGGATCGCCGCGACGTATCCCCCCGGCCCGCCTCCGATGACGACGACGTCGTAGCTCTCGGCCATGGCTCCCTCGCTACATGTCGAAGAGGAGCCGCTCGGGATCCTCGATGGATTCCTTGACGCGCACCAGGAAGGTCACGGCCTCGCGGCCGTCGACGATGCGGTGGTCGTAGGAGAGCGCCAGATACATCATCGGCCGCGCCTCGATCTTGCCCCCGACCACCACCGGCCGCTGCTGGATCTTGTGCATGCCGAGGATGCCCGACTGCGGTGGGTTGAGGATCGGCGTCGACATCAGCGAGCCGTAGATGCCGCCGTTCGAGATCGTGAAGGTGCCGCCGGAGAGGTCCTCGATGGTGAGCTTGCCGTCGCGGGCCTTGCGGCCGAGCTCGGCGATGGTCTTCTCGATCTCCGCGAAGCCCAGCCGGTCAGCGTCGCGCACCACCGGCACGACGAGCCCCTGCTCGGTGCCGACGGCGACGCCGATGTCGTAGTGGTTCTTGTAGACGATGTCGTCGCCGTCGATCTCGCCGTTGACGGCGGGGATCTCCCTGAGCGCGACGATGCAGGCCTTGACGAAGAAGGACATGAAGCCGAGGCGCACGCCGTGCTTCTTCTCGAAGCTCTCGCGGTACTTCTCGCGGAGGGCCAGCACCGCGGTCATGTCCGCCTCGTTGAAGGTCGTGAGCATGGCCGCGGTGTTTTGCGCCTGCTTCAGACGCTCGGCGATGCGCTTGCGGAGCCGCGTCATCCGCACCCGCTCCTCGCGCGCGCCCGTCTCGCGCGGCGGCGCCGCGGGCTTCGGCGCCGCCGGAGCGCCGCGCTCCAGCGCCGTCAGCACGTCGCCCTTGGTGATGCGACCTTCCTTGCCGGTCGCGACGATCTGGCCCGGCGCCATCCCGGCTTCCGCCATGAGCTTCCGCGCCGCGGGTCCCGAGCGCTCGGCCATGCCAGCCGGCGCGGGAGCGGCGGGCGGCGCCGGAGGGGGCGCCACCGCGGCAGCGGGCTTCACCGGCGCGGGCCTCGCGGCACCGTCGCCGATCACGCCGAGCACGGTCCCGACCGCGACGTTGCTGCCCTCGGGGACGCGGATCTCCGCGAGCACGCCCGGCGCCGTCGCGTTCACCTCGAGCGTCACCTTGTCGGTCTCGAGCTCGACCAGGGGATCGTCGATCGCCACGGCCTCGCCGGCCTTCTTGAGCCAGCGCGAGACCGTCGCCTCGGTCACGGATTCGCCGAGCGCAGGTACCTTGATCTCGGTCGCCATGGGTTCCCCGTCGCGCTATCTCAGGTCGGAGCGAGTGCCGCGTCGACGAGCTTCTTCTGCTCGGCGACATGGCGGCTGAAGAGGCCGGTCGCGGTCGCGGCGGAGGCCGTGCGGCCGACGTAGCGCGGGCGCTTGGCGCCGATGTCGAGGCTGGAGAGGAGCTGCTCCAGGCGCCGGTCGACGAAGCTCCAGGCGGCCATGTTCTCGGGCTCCTCCTGGCACCACACGAACTCGGCGTTGCGATAGCGCGCGACCGCCTTGCCGAGCGCGTTGAAGGGGAAGGGATAGAGCTGCTCGATGCGGAGGATCGCGATATCCGCGATCTCGCGCTCGCGCCGCGCCTTCAGCAGGTCGTAATAGACCTTGCCGCTGCAGAGCACGACGCGGCGCACCTTGTCGTCGGCCGCGAGCGTGTCGACCTCCTCGAAGATGCGGTGGAAGGAGCTTCCGGGTCCCATCTCCGCGAGGCTCGATGCCGCCTCCGGCGCGCGCAGCAGCGACTTCGGCGTCACGATCACCAGGGGCTTGCGGAAGTTTCGCCGCATCTGCCGTCGCAGCGCATGGAAGTAGTTCGCGGAGGTCGTGAGGTTGCAGACCTGGAGATTGTCCTCGCCGCAGAGCTGGAGGTAGCGCTCGAGCCGCGCGGAGGAATGCTCGGGCCCCTGCCCCTCGTAGCCGTGCGGCAGCAGCAGCACGAGGCCGGACATGCGCAGCCATTTCGCCTCGCCCGCGGCAATGAACTGGTCGATGAGGACCTGGGCGCCGTTCGCGAAGTCGCCGAACTGCGCCTCCCAGAGGATGAGCGCGTGCGGCTCGGCGAGGCTGTAGCCGTACTCGAAGCCCAGCACCGCCGCCTCCGAGAGCGGACTGTCGATGATCTCCGCCTGCGCCTGGCCCGGCCGCAGGTTGTTGAGCGGGACGTAGCGCTCCTCGGTCTCCTGATCGACGAGCACGGCGTGACGCTGCGAGAAGGTGCCGCGGCCGCAATCCTGGCCCGAGAGGCGCACGAAGGTGCCCTCGGCGAGGAGCGTGCCGAAGGCGAGCGCCTCGCCCGTCGCCCAGTCGATGCCGGCGCCGGTCTCGATCGTCTTGCGCTTCTGCTCGAGGATGCGTGCGAGCTTGCGGTTGATGTTGAAGCCCTCGGGGACCCGGCAGAGCCCGAGCCCCACCTCCTTGAGCGTCTCCAGCGGCACGTCCGTCTTGCCGCGGCGGTCGTCGCCGGAGGCGACCTCGAGGCCCGTCCAGGCGCCTTCGAGCCAATCGGCCTTGTTGGGACGATAGGTCTTCGCGGCCTCGAACTGGCGCTCGAGCTCGGCCTGGAACTCCGTCACCATGGCCTCGGCCTCGTCCTTGCCGACGATGCCCTCGCCGATGAGGCGCTCGGCGTAGATCTCGCGCGTCGTCGGATGCGCCTCGATCGCGCGGTACATCAGCGGCTGCGTGAAGGCGGGCTCGTCCGCCTCGTTGTGGCCGTGGCGGCGGTAGCAGAAGATATCGACGACCACGTCGGTCTTGAAGCGCTGGCGGAACTCGGTCGCGATGCGCGCCACGTGCACCGCGGCCTCCGCATCGTCGCCGTTGACGTGGAAGATCGGCGCCTGCGGCCCTTTGGCGATGTCCGAGGGATAAGGCCCGGAGCGTGCATAGACCGGGCTCGTCGTGAAGCCGATCTGGTTGTTCACGATGAAGTGGACGGTGCCGCCGGTGTGGTAGCCCTTGAGCTCGGAGAGCATCAGGGACTCCGCGACCAGCCCCTGGCCCGCGAAGGCGGCGTCGCCGTGCATGAGGAGGCCCACGACTTGATCGCAGCCCCGGTCGGTGCGCTGGCGCTGCTTCGCGCGGACCTTGCCGAGCACCACGGGATTGACCGCCTCGAGATGCGAGGGGTTGGCGGTCAGCGACATGTGCACGACGTGGCCGTCGAAATCGCGGTCGGTCGAGGTGCCGAGGTGATACTTGACGTCGCCGGAGCCCTGCACGTCCTCGGGATTGGCGGGGTGGCCCTGGAACTCCGAGAAAAGCGCCGCATAGGGCTTCAGCATCATGTTCGTGAGCACGTTGAGCCGGCCGCGATGCGGCATGCCGATCACGAGCTCCTTCATGCCGAGCTGGCCGCCGCGCTTCAGCACCTGCTCGAGCGCGGGGATGAGCGCCTCGCCGCCCTCGAGGCCGAAGCGCTTGGTGCCGGTATAGCGCTTGTCGAGGAAGCGCTCGAAGACCTCGGCGACGGTGAGGCGCTTCAGGATCGCGCGCTTGCCCTCGCGCGTGAAGTCCGTGCGGTTGCGCTCCGTCTCGATGCGCTCCTGGATCCAGGCCTTCTGGTCGGGATCCTGGATGTGCATGAACTCGACGCCGATCGTGCCGCAATAAGTGGCGCGCATGTGCGCCATGATCTCGCGCAGCGTCGGGCGGTCGAGGCCGGGCACGTTCGCGACGAAGATCGGCCGGTCCAGATCGGCCTCGGTGAAGCCGTAGGTCGCGGGATGGAGCTCCGGATGCGGCTCGATTTTCGCGAGGCGGAGCGGGTCGAGATTGGCCTCGAGATGGCCGCGCACCCGGTAGGAGCGGATGAGCTGCAGCGCGCGGATCGAATCGATCGCGGCGCGGCGGATCTCCTCGAGGCCCGCCGGCGCAGCCGCCACCGCGGGAGCGGCGTGGCCGTTCCCCTCGGCCGCATGTCCGTTGACGATGATGCGGCCGCGATGCCGGCCCCAGCCCGGTCCCTCGACCTCCTTCGAGACCGCCGGGGGCGGGTCCGCGAGCTCCGCGAAGAAGCGCCGCCAGCTCTCGTCCACCCCCGCGGGGTCCTCGAGATAGCGGGCATAGAGCTCGGCAATGAAGGCGGCATTGCTTCCGGTGAGGAAGCTGTTGGGATCGATCTCGGACATGGCCATTTCCCGGCCGCGGACGGCGCGGCGCGCCCCAAGAAGATGGGGATAAAAGGTTACAAAACCTAGACCCTCGCTCTACGCAATGCCCTCATGCCGAGGGCGAGGGAATGCTCAAGCTTTGGGCGCCTCGGCGAGGAGCTTCCGCGTGACGTCCACGAGCCCGCGCACGGCACCCACGGACTTGTCGAAGGCCGCTTTCTCCTCGGCGTTGAGCGAGATCTCGACCACCCGCTCGACGCCCTTGGCGCCGATCACGACGGGGACGCCGACATAGAGGTCCTTGACGCCGTACTGGCCGGTGAGCCAGGCGGCGCAGGGCAGCACCCGGCGGCGGTCGAGGAGGTAGGACTCGGCCATCGCGATCGCCGAGGCCGCGGGCGCGTAGAAAGCCGAGCCCGTCTTGAGGAGATTGACGATCTCGCCGCCGCCGTTGCGCGTGCGGTCGACGATCTTTTCGAGGCGCTCCTGGGTGGTCCAGCCCATCTTGACGAGATCCGGGAGCGGGATGCCCGCCACCGTCGAGTAGCGCGCGAGCGGCACCATGCTGTCGCCGTGGCCGCCGAGGACGAAGGCGGTCACGTCCTCGACGGAGACCTTGAATTCCTCCGCGAGGAAGTAGCGGAAGCGCGCGCTGTCGAGGACGCCGGCCATGCCGACGACGCGATGGTGCGGCAGGCCGGAGGCCTCACGCATCACCCAGACCATCACGTCCAGGGGATTGGTGATGGTGATGACGAAGGCGTTGGGGCAGAACTGCCTGATGGCGGCGCCGACGGAATTGATGACCTTGGCGTTGATGCCGATGAGATCGTCGCGGCTCATGCCGGGCTTGCGCGGAACGCCCGCGGTCACGATCACGACGTCGGCGCCGGCGATCGCGGAGTAGTCGTTGCTGCCCGCGAAGTTCGCGTCGAAGCCCTCGACCGGTGAGAGCTGGATCAAGTCGAGGGATTTCCCCTGCGGGACTCCCTCGACGATGTCGAAGAGCACGACGTCGCCGAGATTCTTGAGGCCGGCGAGGAGAGCGAGCGTGCCGCCGATCTGACCGGCGCCCACCAACGCGATCTTGCTGCGTGCCATCAGCGAAACCCTTTGATTGCAAAGCGGGGAAAAGGCGGCGCGGTCTTACCCCGTTTCTCCCGGAGGGGCAAGGGGGCGACGCTTACTCGGGACCGGCCGAAACGTACTCCGCGCTCTGCATTTCCACGAGGCGCGAGGCGGTGCGGCGAAACTCGAAGGCGCCGTCGCCCTCGCGGTAGATCCGGTCCGGCGGCACCGCGGCGGAGGCGACGAGATGTCCGTGCGCCTCGTAGAGCGTGTCGATGAAGATGTTGAGGCGCTTCGCCTCGTTTCGCCGCTCGGGTCCGAGCTCGGGAATGCCCTCGACGACGAAGGTATGGAAGCGCCGGCAGAGGGCGAGGTAATCCGCGGGGCCGAGCGGCCGGTCGCAGAGCTCCGCGAAGGTGAACCAGGCCACGTCCTTGGCGGCGCGCGGCACCACTACGAGGCGGTTCTGCACCAGGAGCGTTGTGCTGCTCGCAGAAGCATTGTCCGTGAGGTCGGCGAATGCGCGCTCGAGCGCGCGATAGGCATTGTCGTCGGCGGGGGTGAAATAGACCTGCCGTCCCTCGAGCCGCGCCAGGCGATAGTCGCGGCCGGCATCGAGCTCGAGCACGTCGAGCTTCTGCTTGAAGAGCTCGATGAAGGGCAGGAAGCGCTCGCGCTGGAGACCGTCCTTGTAGAGGTCGTCGGGAGGGCGGTTCGAGGTCGCGACCACCACGACGCCCTCCGCGAAGAGGGCCTCGAAGAGGCGCCCTAGAATCATGGCATCCGCGATGTCGGTCACGTGGAACTCGTCGAAGCAGAGGAGCGTCGCGCCGCGGGCGATGTCCTTGGCCACACCCGCGATCGCATCGCCCTTCTCGCGGCGGCGCTGGTGCAGGCGGTCGTGCACCTCCTGCATGAAGGCATAGAAATGGACACGGCGCTTCTTCGCGACGGGCGCGGTCGCGAAGAACATGTCCATGACCAT